>Ga0208822_1001325_pt1 | contig 17587 bp, 12 predicted proteins | sample AD_STIC08_MetaG_FD_184435 | JGI IMG/M metagenome (GOLD analysis project Ga0208822, IMG submission 184435) | Active sludge microbial communities of municipal wastewater-treating anaerobic digesters from USA - AD_STIC08_MetaG (SPAdes) (version 2) | ecosystem: Engineered > Bioreactor > Anaerobic >...
TGGCGACGCGGAGTGTTCTCGGTCGCGAAGGCGTTGAACGTCAGGTGAAGGCCGAGGCTGTCCGGGTGATCCGCAAGATCGAAGCGCAGCGCGAGCGCCCCCCGGAACAGGAGAAGGAGCACAACAGCCACGCGCCCCTGCCGCCGAAGCGGGTGGCGCGGATCGCTTGACTTGGTAGTCTCGGTGCCGGGAGTCGCCTGATCCTATGAGCGTTTCCCGGCGACAGGATTCGGTGAGGAAAAAACGTTCGAGGCATCGAGCGGCTCCGTCGCGTGCCGCAACATCCAGCACACAGTCTGCTACAGGGCGACCACGCCGGCGCGGATCTAGCAGTCTGGTGCGCCCCGAGGTGTGGGGTCCCCGATCACGAGAACGTTCCGAGTGACGTGGCATGCACTGTGACTCGGGGCGGCCCCGATTGACCGAAACGGCAATGCTCGCTTCGAAAATCCTGCGAGACTGAGCGCCCCGAGCAGCGTCCAGTCGGTACTGAATCGCCTTGGTCCTATGCGTGCGTGGATGCGTTGTTTTCGCCGTGGACCACCAACGTTCGACGTCAGGCGGTTTGTGGGCGAGCAACGCACGGATGTGGCGCTCAATGCCGAGCGGGGTGGCGACGCTAGAGCGCCTCGATTACCCGGTTGCGGTGCCTGGTGACGTTCACGAACGCCTGCGCGAACTCGCGCAGCCTGGCCTTGATCTCGGTCGTCACGTCGCGCCGCTTGGCCACGACGATCAGCACGTCGGCGATCTTCTCGGCCGCCTTCATCGACGCGGTGGCGTCGAGCAGGGCGGCGAAGACCCGGTCGACCAACGGGGCGACCTCGGCATACCGCATCAACAGCCCCTCCCTCTCGCTGCTGCTTGTGACGGCCTTAGCCCCGCAAGCGATCGCCACATACCCCTGTGTCGTGAGGTCTTCACGGTCCAGTAGCGAAAAAAGAACGGGCGCGACTTGCGAGGAGGCCAGCGTGCCGCAAGCCTGCAGGATGCGCGCCACGATCCTATCGTCATAGGGTGCCCGCCGAGCGATCCCCTGTAGTGCGACCGACTTGTCGTTCGACTTCGTCATCGCCTCCACCCGGGTGATCTCGTTCAGCACCGCGTCCACGTCGTTCGTCGGGTCGACGATGACGGCGTTGGGGTCGATGGCGTCGTTCGCCTCGAAATAGGTGAGCAACGAGGTGAGCAGCGCTGCCGTCTGCTTCAGCCGCTTCTCGGCAAGGAAGTCCTGATGCAGGCTCGCCCGCGAGAAATACTCGCGGATGAGATCCGCCAGCGACAGTACCGGCAGGCCCCAGACATAGGCCAGCAAGGGCCAGCCCTCTTTGACCACCCGGATCCGCGCGACCAGCGGACGGTAGCTCACGTCCCTGATCTTCACCTCGTCCTTCCAGACCACGTCGATTCGGTCGGGGTGAAACTGGAACGCGAAGGGCGGATTCTTCGTCGCCGCGTATTCCTCGACCAGCGGCCGGACTAGCGCCTCCAGCACGGTCGCGGGGTCAATGGCGCGGCGCGGATCGGGATGGCAGAAGAGTTTCACGTCCACCACCTCAACCGGATCGAGCCCGATCTGGAGCTGTTGTTTCAGCGCCGCGGGCAGCCGGTTGCGCGCGTAATCGGTATGCAGCGCGCAGGCATACGCCCCTGTGATCGCGAACTGCACCTCGTGCTCTTTGTCGGGGCGGAAGGCCGACTCGCCATGCAGCCAGCGCAGCAGCGCCACGATTGCGTCACCGCGCGCCTTCTCATCGGCCGATACTGCTGGCGCGCCGGTGGCAAGCTGCGGGCAGAAGCCGAAGTATGCTGCCTTGTCGGCCAGATGGGTCTCGAAGCGCCGCGAGATCGCGTGCATCAGCGCGATCCAGCTCAGGACCTCCTTGTGCGGCTCACTCAGCGCCGGCAGCGCATCGGCGATCGCCGCCGGGTAGGTCGCCGGCAAGCCGGCGCGCAGCGCCCTGTCGCTTGCCTGCGTCGCAAGGATCTCGTCGATCACGCCACCCAGTGCGGGCCTGCTGCGCAGCTCGTGCGAGCTCGCAATTTCCTCCAACATCACGTACATCAGCCGCTTCACCGGCACGGACTGGGCGTCGACCACTGCGAGCGACTTCGCCAGCCCGGCGGCCTCGGCCTCGGCGCGGGCATGGGCGACCGCCACCTCGATCGTTTCCGCGGGGTCGTTGTCCTCCGGCCCGAGCGATAGGAAGTTGGCGAGTCGGCTGATCCGCTTCTCCATCTTCTTGGCCGGCGTCTCGAAGGCGTCGCGGATCATCATCAGGTATTCGTCGATGTAGTAGCGGTGCCCGGGCACGGGAATTTGCTCGGTCCACGGCTTACGCAGGATCCCCGGGCCGATGTGGTGCCAGTGGGCGATGGCGTCGACCGTGTCGCGGCGCGGGATGCCGATGTCGATCAGCTCGGCCTTGCAGGCGGCGGCGAACTTGGGGAACGGGATGCCGCCGGGAGCGCCCCGCGCGCCGTCGTCGCCCTCGTTGCGCACGCGCTCGGCCCGGTCGCTCAGCGCGCCGTCCATGACGTCGTAGTCGCGTGCCCCGGCCTCGAAGTCGTCCTCTTCGGCGTGATCACCATCACGCACGACCTCTTCCTTCGGCTTCACCTTCGGAACGTAAGCATCGAGCGAGGCGTTGATCGCGCCGGCGTGCTTGTGCACCAGCACGAAGAACTCCCGCTTGAAGCGCTGCAGGCGTGGGACGAGGTCGTTGTGGATCTCGGCGAACTTCGCATACCAGGCGTCCGCCGATAAGTCGGGGTCGATCAGCACCGAGGTGTCCCAGTCGTTGCGCCCCTCTTCGGGCAGCCGGCGCACGTATTCAAGCGCCCGCCCGCCCTTGAGGTGGAAATGCACGTTGCCGATGCGCTGCAGCGCCACGTCGATCTCGCGCATCTTGGCCTTGAGCCAGTCTGACAGCCAGACCCGGTCCTGGTTGACCGGCACGCCGTTATTCAGAAGTCCGGTCAGCCCGCCGCTGACCGCCATCCTCAGGTCGTCTCCCGGCTCCTGGTCGCCCTCGACCCGGTAGCGCACCAGCAGCCGGTAGAGATAGAACGTGTCGATCACGTGGAAAACCTGCACGCAAGCGAGGCCTTCCATGAGCTGGCTGAAGCGCAGCAGCAGCCGGCGTAGCGTGCCCGAGCAGACCGCGGCCATCGCTGCCCAGTCCTTCGCGACCGTTAGCTCGGCCGTCCCCGTGCCCAGCATGTCGTGCAGCTCGCGGATGATCGGGATCTGGCGCACGTCGTAGCCCATCTCGCCGCCGATCGCATCGTAGTCCCCGAGGAGCGTCTCACAGATCCCCAGCGCCTCGCGGCAGAGCCCCTTACCGGCCTCCAGATCGTCCGCCGTGCCGCCGGCGCCGTCGTTCACCCGGCCCTGCGCCAGCTCGCGCACCTGCGAGATCGCCGCGCGTCCGGCCTCGAACCGCGCATCGACCAGCTCCGCCGCGCCATCCGGCGCGGCGACCAGCTCCAGCTCGCCCGCGGCGAAGGGGAAGTAGCGCGCCAGCGCCAGCCGCTCCACGGCCTGCCGCTTGCCCGGATCGGGCTCGCGGAACGAAGCCTCGCGGATCGCCCGCTGGTAGCTGTTCTCCAGTACCTGCACCGGATGCACCGGGGCTGCTTTTACGGTGAAAGTCGCGTCCGTTTGCGCCGCGAGTGTGACCTGCGCGCCCTCCTCCCCGGCCACGATCGAGGCCATGCGCGCCAGCACCTCAGCCCCCGGAATTCCCGTTCGTCTCGCCATCGACCAATCTCCCCAAATGCAGATGTGTGGCTGCCGGTCTGCCGGCAGCTTCAGACGTGCGTACGCTCGGACGCGGCCCCAGGACCTACCCGAAGACGGGCAGCTCCTCAATCACCGTGTCGATCGTTGTGCCCGACAGGCGGAAAGACACCCGCGGCGCGGTGTCATAGTTGCGGACGGTCAGCACTTTCCAGGTCTCGAATGGGGGCGGGAACGTCATGATCTCGATGGTCACCGCGATGTCGGTGGCACCGGCGGGCAGGCTGACGCTCTTGGCGGCCACCACCGGGAAGGATCCGCTTTCGCTGTGTTGGGGGTGCCCGCTCAGCCGCCAGTCGACCGCGAACCGCGCGATGAAACCGCCGTCGTTCTTCACCAGCACGAGGCCGGGATCGACGTCCGTCGCCTGTGGGGCGTAGGGGACCAGCGCGCTGATCACGCCGATCACATGCGCCTGCTGGATCTGCAGCGGGGCGCCGACCGCCAACGCGGGGGCCGCGAGGGGGAAGGGGCCGATCCCCAGTGCGCGCCCTTCGGCGGCGTGCCGACCCATCAACTTGAGATCGGCGCGGCTCCAGTCGCCCTCGATGATGATGTCGGTGCCGATCACCAGCGCGGTGGGCAGGAGCGGGAATATCCCTGAATTGTCCGCCTGCGTGCCGGAGGAGAAGAACCCGCTCGGCATCCCGTTGATCTTCCAGCCGGAGATGGCCAGTAACTGCAAGTCGAGCCAGCTGCGGTTCAGATCGACCCGCAGCGCGCGCAGCCGGATGCGTTGCAACTTTCCCTCAATCGGCGTCGCCTCGGCCCCCGGCATGCCGGTCCAGGCCAAGTTCTCGGCTTGGTCGATCAGCACGTAGTCTCCCGAGCCGCCGTCCCCGCCCAGGTCCAACTCGCACTCCGGCGCATCGGCCAGCAACTCCGTCCAGTTCGAGGGCGCCGCATCGACAGGCAGCCATGGCTTGGGGCTGCCGCCCAAGTTCGACAGTTCGGCCCCGTCGATGTCGGCCTGGGCCACGCTGAGCAGGTGCTGCGCATAGCTCGTCGTCCCGGTCGCCGCGAAGGCGATGTTGCGCCAGATTGCCTCAACGTAGTGGCCGCTTGGGTCGAAGTTGCGCTTGAAGCTCGGGATCGCGTTGCAGAGGTTGCGGAGGCGATAGGCCGCCTCGTAATCCCCGCCGGGGTTGTCCGACGAATAGGCGTCGCTAAATTTTTCCAGGTCGATCGACACTGGGATGGCGTTGAGTTGGAGCACCGGCCCCGGCGCGCGGGGAGCTCTGGTCGTGACATCCCGGCCGCCGATCCCCGGCGTCTGGCCTAGCAGGACACCGACCGACCGCCCCTTCTCGGGGTCGAGGGGCGGTTTCCTGCCCCGGGCCGCCCCAAGGCGGGCGGGGGCAGCCCCGAGGCTTCGGGCGAACGATGCTGCAAGATCGGCCATGGTGCGGGACGCCGCGCCGCGGCTCAGGTGTCCAGCACCTTCCGCGACCGCTTGGGTGAGGGCGGCATTACCCGGCTGACCCAGCCGATGATCTGCATACCCGGCACCCTCAGCTTGCCGTCGCTGACCTCCAACTCAGAATGCTCCTTCTCGTTGCCGTACTTGTAGCTGCCACCGATCGAGAATGGCCCGTAGCTGACCTTGGTCTCGGCACTCGCCGATTGCTTGATGATTTCGAGATCTTCCTTGGTGAAGTTGGCGGTGATCTCGATGTCTCGTGCCACGATGAAGGCGACCGGGTACATCGGCAGGATGCTGTCAGCGTTCGTGCTGTCGAGCTTGCCGTTCGAGATGTAGAGCGTTTCGTCCTCGCCCCTCAGGTTGGTGAACCAGTTATCCGAGCGGAACAAGGTCTCGTCGAACCACGGGCGGACAATGCTCACCTTGGCGATCTTGCACCTGATCGAGACCTCGTCGGCTTTCATGTGGTGCTGGGTGTTCGAGAATTCGCCCTGGGATTTGGCGGATACTCCCCACAGTCCGGCGTTGAAGGAGGCGCCGAACGTGTAGGCATGACTGGTCGTGCTTTTGTCGTCCACCTTGTTCTTGCTGGAGATCGTCAGCTCGCTGAAGTTCTCCGTCGCGCTGGGGTCGTACCAGTTGGTCGGGTTCGCGTAGGTCAGCAGCCACTTGTTTTGCGTTCCAGCGTTGAACTGGTCGTCCGCGACCTGTGCCTTGGCGGACTCCAAGGCCCGTGCGATGGCGTCGTTAATCGTGGTGTTCATCGTGTCCAGCGCCATCTGGACCCACTTCGAATTGCCGGCCGTCAGGTTCGCCTGGGCATTCGAGATTTCGCGCCGCAGACCCTTCTCGTCGGCGACCCACTCGCGCTGCGCGCGCTTCTTGGCGTTGGCGTCATTTGCTGCCTCGGCATCGACGACCTCATCGACAAAGGTGTTGTAGCGACTTGTATAGTCCGAATAGGCCTCGGTCAGCGCCTGCAGGTTCTTCAGGTAGGCTTGGTACTCGTCGCTCAGCCCGCCGGCCGTCATCTCGCCGGTGAACGGGTTCTTCTCTGACTTCTGCAGATAGGCCTTCGCCTTGTTGTAAGCGTCGATTGACGCCTGCGAGGGGCGTGCAGACTTCGCCTCGTTCATCCCGTCGACGATGCTCTTGTAGACGAGCGCAAGCGGTTGGTCCTTGGGCGCCCATTCCAGCGACAAGGGCGCGACCTTGTCGACCATCGTCGCGAAAAGCTCGGACGCGCCGAGGTCTGCGTTCGGGTTGGTCGGGTTCCAGGCATCCGCGAAGGCTGAGGGCTGCAGCGTCTCGTTCTTTGTAAAGTGAATAAACGTTTCATTCTTGGTGAATGGATTGACGCCACCACCTTGGGGAACATAAGTGATCGCATCGAACAGGCGGTCATAGAGTGCCTGCAACAACTGCTTTTCCTGCTCCGGCGTCATCGTAAAATCCCCTTATCACAAGATAAATGAATACGATCCCATCCTCGCGTGCTGCCCAAATTCTGTCAACTCTCTTTGAACTGCTCCAGGCTGACGTTTGCGAGGTTTGCTGGGACGCCGCTTGACCCCGCGCGCGGGGCGTTAATCTGGCGCGGCTGACGTGCCCGAGCGGGGCACGGTTCCGTCAAGGTGTTGGTGCAAGAAAGTGTCATCCACCCCGGTCGCCGCTTGTCACATCGCCGCTTCCAACGGCGCGCCCGGCCGCTCAGCATCAGCGGCCACGATGCTGGCGGGGCGGTCGGCGATGAGGGACTGGATCATCCCTGCCTCTGGGCCGGCGGCGCTTTTGCACGCGCGAAGCTGGCGCGCAAGCGTTGTGCGCTGATCGAGGCCTGCAGCCCCAGATAGTCGATCAACTGCTCGTCGCTGGCGCCCCCCTCGATGAGCAAGCCCGCGTAGGTGTTGCGCAGTGTCTGCGCGCACGCACGCTCGCCGGTGATACCCGCCTCCTCGAGCAGCTTCTGCGTGCGCCGGTGTACCGAGGAGGCGGAGAGGGTGACCTGCTTGCTCAGGCGCCCGAAGCCGACCGAGCGATCCGCCTCGAACACCTTGCGCATGGGTGACGCGGCGGCGTTGCCGTGGATCTGGTCCTGGAGCGCAAGCCACGCCTGGATCGGGGAGACCGCAAACGCAAGGATGCGGGCGCGGTGAGCGCAGCCCGGGCGGCTGAGCTCGATACGTTCCTCCCCCCTATTAATGCAATTAAGCGTCAGGCCCACCACATCTCGCACCTTCAACCCCGCCCCCAGCATCACCGCCACCAGCGCCAAATCCCGATACTCGATCCACGCCTCGGCGCCCTTCCTCTCGCGCTCGAGGTCCGCCAACCTCGTTTTCAGCCGCGCGATCAGCGCCTCACATTCAGCCGAGGTGAGGAACCGACCGGGCTGGTCGTCGCCCTGCCCCACCCGTTCCAGGCCTGCCATGCGGCCAACGTTGTTACCACCGTAGCCCAAGGCGCCCAGATGCGCGAAGACGCGCTCGAGCTGGCGCACGTACTGCTGGCGCTGACGCCCGCTCTGCGCCCGTTGGCGCGGCGCGCTGCCTGCGCTGTCGAGAAAGCGCCGGATGTCGTCGGCTTCGAGCTGATCGAGGCGCCGGCCTTGGGCACTGAGCCATTGGCAAAAGCGACCGAACATGGCGGTGTAGACCGTTTTGGTGGACACCCTCAGGGGCTGGGGGTGGAGCCATGAGGCATAGGCGAGTTCAGGCGTGCTGAGCCAACGCTCGAGGCTGTCGAAGAGGTCGGGGGTGGGGGTAGCGTCGACTTGGGAGTGCTTACGCTTAATTGCATAGGTTGTGCGGTGTGCGGTGTCAGCGGGTTCCATGGGAGTTTCTCGCACGGGGAGCGGAATGAGGTCGGCGCGTGGGTAAACGTACAGCAATTCATGCCCGAGAGGACAGCGCGACCTTTGAACGCCCCGAGCGGAGACCGGCATCAAGCACGCCTGATGCCGGATGAGCAATCTCAGGCGACACCGTAAATTGGCCGCCCCTGGGTCACAGGAAGGTGTTCGCGCTCGATCGCAAGCACCGAGGTGAACTCGCTCGTGAACATGATCGTTTACATGCGAATGACTCTTATTTATAGTTCGAGCCGTTCTCATTGGTTATGTTGAGAACCGGGATAGCCAGCCAGCCCTGCTGCCAAGACCTCGCACGAGGTCGTTCGCCAGCCAGCCACCCCGATCCAGCGTTGGTGCGCCGCCATCGGTGCAAGCGACCAACCCGGACCAAACGGGTGCGACTCGGGATCGTGCGCTTGGTGTTCGAGCGCATGACCTCGTGCGTTCCACAGGCTGCTGACTGAAACCCCGTCCCCACGGGACCTGGCTGACTCTCCCATCATGATCACTCTTCCCTCTCGCCACGCGCACCTCGTCCGCACGAGCGTCGCGAATGCCCCCGGTTGCTCACTCGCTTCTTCCCTGATTGCACTTGCCTTCGGTCTCGGCACCAGCGCCGCAATCGCGCAAGACACCAGCCGGACCACCACACTCCCCGCCGTAACGGTCACCGACGGCGTCACCGAATCGGCGACCGGACCGGTGCTGGGCTATGTCGCCAAGCGCAGCGCGACCGCCACGAAGACCGACACCCCACTCTCGGAGACGCCCCAGGCGGTCTCGGTCATCACCGCCGACCGCATGCGCGACCAGGGCGCTCAAACAATCCAGGACGCCTTGCGCTACACCGCCGGGGTGCGAGGCGAGACCTACGGACTGGACAGCCGGGGCGACTGGTCGACCGTTCGCGGCACCGACCCGGTCGTGTTTCAGGACGGCATGCAGCAGACCTTCGGCTACTACGCCAGCGCCCGCCCCGATCCCTTCACGCTCGAGCGCATCGAAGTGCTCAAGGGACCCGCGTCGGTGCTCTACGGCCAAGGCTCGGTCGGCGGCATCATCAACCTGGTCACCAAGCGCCCGCTGGACACACGCCACGGGGAGATTCAGCTCCAGGCCGGCAACTACGACCGCGCACAGCTCGCGGCGGATATCACGGGTCCGCTCAACGAGGACAAGACCCTGCTCTATCGCCTCGTCGCAATCGGCCGCGACAGCGGAACCCAGGTCGACAAGGTCGATGACGACCGTTACGTGCTGATGCCCTCGCTCACCTGGCGCCCCGATGCCCAACTGGAATGGACCCTGCTGGCGAACCTGCAGAAGGACGAGACCGGTTCGACCACCCAGTTCCTCCCCCATGCGGGCACGGTGCTGCCAGCACCGGCCGGTCTGCCGCGCATCCCGGTCGATGTGTTCATGAGCGAGCCCGGCTTCGACGAATACGACACCGAACAGCGCGCCCTGACCTCGCTGCTCACCTATCGCCCCAACGATGTGTGGACCTTGCGCCAGAACCTGCGCTACGCGGACAGCGAGGTCAGCTATCAGACGATCTACCCGCGCTTCCGTCCGCAACTGCAGCCCAACGGCGACATCGATCGGGTCTTCTGGGTGGCGAAGCCGGACCTCAAATACTGGACGGTGGATCATCAAGCCCAGGCCAATCTGGATCAGGGCCGCCTCAAACAAACCTTGCTGGCCGGCATCGACTTCCAGCATGCGGTGACGAACCGCCGATGGGCATACGGTGCGGCGGGCACGCTCAATCTCTACAACCCGGTGTATGGCAACTTCACCCCACCGGCGGCGAGCGCCTTCGTGGACGATCCGGAGAACACGCTCCGCCAGACCGGCTTCTATGTTCAGGATCAACTGACCTGGGACGAGCGCTGGATCGTCGTGCTCGGCCTGCGCCATGACCGTGCGGAGAATGCAACCGAGGGCAATCCGACGCAGAGGGACGACGCCAACACCAAGCGCCTCGCGTTGATGTACAAGGCCGACAACGGCCTGTCACCTTATCTCAGCTACGCCGAGTCCTTCGAGCCGACCATCGGCCTGAACGGGGACGGCAAGGCCTTCAAGCCACTGCGTGGCGAACAATACGAGCTTGGCCTGAAGTACGAGCCGGCCGGAGGCTTCGGGCTGATCAACGCGGCCATCTACGATCTGCGCGAGGAAAACCGCAAGGCGCCCGATCCCAACAACCCGCTCAATCAGCTCCAGACCGGCGAGGCACGCACGCGCGGCCTCGAGCTCGAGGCGGTGCTGCACGTGGCCCGCAACTGGGATCTGATCGCCACCTACTCATACACCGACAGTGAGGTGCTCGAGGGCACCAACGCCGGCAAAAACCTGCCCAGCGTGCCCGAGCACATGGCCTCGTTGTGGTCGCAGCACCGCTTCTCGATCGGAGAGATGACGGGTTTCCGGGGCGGGTTCGGCGTGCGCTACATCGGCACCAGCTGGGATGGCACGGACACGCTCGCCACACCGAGCCAGACCCTGGTCGATGCCATGGTGGGCTATGACGTCGGCGCCTGGAGCTTTGCGCTGAACGTCAACAACCTCACCGACGAGACCTACTATACGACCTGCCTTGCACGCGGCGACTGCTTCGTCGGCAACCTTCGCACGGTGGTCGGTACGGCCAGCTATCGGTTCTGACCCCATGGCGATCGGAAACCGAAAACGCTGGTTCCAGGTTCACGGCTGGCTGTCGCTGCCGGTGTGGGCGGTGTTCTGCTTCGTCTGCGTGACGGGCACGATCGCCGTGATCAGTCATGAGCTGACCTGGCTCACCAACCCGGCGGCCCGCGCAACGAACCCGGACGACCGGCCCGCGCAGCCGCTGCCCGTGCTGGTCGACGCGGTGCGCGATGCCGTGCCCGGGGCGCAGATCCGCCAGGTGATGGTGTTCGAGTCCTATCTCGTCACCGCCATCGGCTTCTCCGTGCCAGGCAAGCCGCCCGCACTCGCCTATGTGAACCCGTACACCGCCGAGGTGCAGGCGATCAACGAAGGGCTGACCTTCATCGGCTTCATGCGCTCGCTCCACGGCTGGCTGCTCTTTCCCTGGCATCACAGCTGGAGCCTCGGCTATTACCTGGTCGCTGCGATGTCGCTGGTGACCTTGGGCGCGATGACGACCGGCGTGGTCATCTACAAGCGTTTCTGGCGCGCCTACACCCGCCCCCAGCTCAGGGTCGGCGCGGGCGCGCGAGTTCTGCTCGGTGACTTCCATCGCCTGGCGGGCGCCTGGTCGCTGTGGTTCCTGCTCGTGATCGGGCTCACCGGGCTGTGGTACCTCGTGCAGGCCATGCTCTGGCACAACGAGGTGCACGTGTGGGACGAACCGGCGCTCGTGGCCGGGCAGGATCTCCCGCAGGCCGTCGGAACGCCGCCCGAGCCGATCGGGCTCGAGCGCGCACTGGGCGCCGCAAACGCGGCGCTCCCCGAGATGCGTCCGCGCTGGATCTCGTTCCCGGAACACAACCGGGCCCACTTCAGCATTGCCGGCACGAGTGACAACTTCCTGTACGACCAGTATTCGATGCGTGCCTTCGTGAACCCATGGACCGGGACGGTGGATGCGACGCGGACACCCGACGACATGAACGCGCTCCAGACCATCGCGCACATTGCCGACCCGCTGCACTACGGAACCCTGGGCGGCCTCTGGACCAAGCTGATCTGGTTCGTGTTCGGGCTGTTGCTCAGCACGATGTCGATCACGGGCTTCGTGATCTGGCGCAAGCGCACCTTCGGCGCGGCCACCCGTGACGGCCGGGTGAAGGAAGCCGGTGGCGAGGTCCCGGCCCGCTCGGGTTCGACCCTGGAGAACGCATGAAACAGCCCGAGCCCACCGGCTGGCATCGCCGCAAATACTGGCTCAATGCGCTGGTCCTGCTCGCACCGATCTGGTTCCTGTATGCCTCATTGACGCCGGTGTTTCCGCCCCCATGGGAAACGAAAACCGCCGGCCAGATCACGGTGACGCCTTCGCCGCACGACGAGGGCGCGCCCTACGAACATGACGGAATCCGGGTGAAGGACTTTAGTTTCCGCTTCTGCGACGGCTGCCGCGAAACCATCCGGCTTGCCTCGGCCAACGTCGGCCTTGCGCCCGCCGCCCCGACCGCCGTCGAGGACGGCCTCGTGCACGGTCAGGGCAATCTGCAGGAGGCCCACGTCCCCTACCCGGCGCGCTTGAGCGGGAACGAGCGGCTGTGGCTCAGCGTTCAGACCTGGGACGGCGCGCTGCACCACATCGACTGGCCGCTGCGTTGAGCTCGCGCGATCCGCTCGGATCGGGGCCTCGCCCGCGCCAACCATGCAAGGCCAATGCCCCACTACTTGCCGCTCCCAAGGCACTGCAGCCCGCCCTCCGGAGCCACACCTCTGAAACAGGAGATTCACGATGCGCTTTCGCCCCATTGCCGTAGCCCTGCTCACGGCAACGCTGACACTCCCCGCCATGGCGCAGCAGGCCCCTGCCCCACGGGACGTGCTGACGCACTACGCTGAGCTCGTCCATGCGGGGTACGCGGACTCGGCGGCATCCGCCCGGACGCTGAAGCTGGCCATCGATGCGTTCACCAGGGCACCCAGCGAGGAGGGGCTGCGCGAAGCGCGCGCACGCTGGCTCGCGGCGCGCGAATGGTACGGACAGACCGAAGCGTTCCGCTTCTACGGCGGCCCGATCGACGGCGAAAACGGACCGGAAGGCCGCATCAACGCGTGGCCGATGGACGAAGCCTATGTCGACGGCGTGGCCGGAAATCCGACCGCCGGCATCATCAATGATCGAACCCTCAAGCTTGACACCGAGACACTCGTTGGCATGAACGAGAAGGACGGCGAGGAGAACATCTCGACCGGCTGGCATGCGATCGAATTCCTCCTGTGGGGCCAGGACCTCAACGCCGACGGCCCGGGTCAGCGTGCGTGGACCGACTTTGTCGATGGCAAGGCGCCCAACGCTGATCGCCGCCGAGCCTACCTGAAGCTCGTCACCGATCTACTGGTCGCCGATCTCGAAAGCCTGGCCGAGGCCTGGGCGCGTGGCACCAAAAACTACCGCGCCGACTTCGTCGCCGACCCCGCCAGCCTGACCAAGGTCATTTCTGCGCTCGGCATCCTGAGTCGCGCAGAGCTGGCGGGCGAGCGCATCGAGGTCGCGCTCGACTCGCAGAGTCAGGAGGACGAGCACTCCTGCTTCTCCGACAACACCCACCGCGACATCGTTGCCAACGCCCTCGGTATCCGCAACGTATGGCGTGGGGAGTTCGTACGTTCCGACGGCTCAAGGCTGATAGGGCCGTCCTTGCATGAATTGGTCGCGAACAAGGACAAGGCCCTGGCCGATCGGGTCGACGCCGACATGAGCGCCAGCCTGAAAGCCGCCGAGGCGATCCCCGCGCCGTTCGATCAGTCCATTCTGGTCGGCAATCCAGGACGGGCCCGAATCGAAGCAACCGTTGCCAGCCTCAAGAGCCAAACCGAGACGCTGGTGCAGGCTGCCCAGGTGCTCGGTATCAAGCGACTGAACACCGCGTTGCCCGATTAGATCTTGCCGGGCTCGCGGCGATGCGGGCGCGACTTGCGCCCGCATCGCCGCCGCTTGACCGATTTGGCACGACCCGGCCGCATTCGGCTGCGCCCACCCCAGAGATCGATTCATGCCACTCATGCGAACACTGTGCAACGCCCTGGTCGCGAGCGCGGCCTTGTTCCTTCCCGCCCTCTCCATCGCCAACGGATTTGAGCCGGGCGAAGAACTGCCAGGTGGGGACACCACGATCGGCGACGATGGCCGAAACGCATTTTCTCATCCGGCGGCCAACCTTTCGGTCGACCGGCAGACGCCGTTTTTCATCGGCAACTCGTTCTTCAAGAAGAACTGGGTCGAAGCGCCCGCCTCTACCACCGGGCGGGACGGGCTTGGCCCGCATTTCATCGCGCGCTCCTGTGCGGGCTGTCATGCGCTCGACGGACGTGGAGCGCCGCCGCCGATAAAGGATGGCCTGAGCACCGAACAGCCGGTGGGCTTGCTGTTCAGGCTCTCGATTCCGGCGAAGCCGGGAGAGACCGTCAGCCGCGACGGCGTCGTGCCTGAACCCACGTATGGCACGCAGTTCAACAACGCGGCCGTTTCAGGCGTCACCGCCGAAGGCAAGGTCACGATCGAGTACATCGAGCAACCCGGCACCTTCGCCGACGGCACGCCCTATTCCTTGCGCAAGCCGGTGTATCGGCTGCACGACCTCGCCTACGGACCAATGAACCCAGGCACGCTGGTGTCGCCGCGCATCGCGCCGGTCGTCATCGGCCTCGGCTTGCTCGAGGCCATCCCCGCCGACGATCTGCGCGCCATCGCGAAGCGTCAGGCGGATGACGGACGAGGCGTTTCCGGGCGTCTCAATCATGTATGGGACGCCGGTCTCCAGGACTGGACGGTCGGGCGCTTCGGCTGGAAGGCCAACGTCGGCACCGTGTTGCATCAGACCGCAGGTGCCTTTCTGGGCGACATGGGCATCACCAGCCACCTCTTTCCGACGGAGGAATGCACGCCGGCGCAAACGGACTGCCTCGCCCGCCAGCACCAGGAAGCCCAATGGCGCAAGGGGCGCGGCGAGCCGGCGGTCGACATCGACGACCGCGCGCTCGAACGCACCGTCTTTTACACCACCACGCTGGCGGTGCCGGCCCGCCCCGATGCGCGCGATCCACAGGTGCTCGCCGGCAAACGCATCTTCCATGAAGCGCAGTGTGCAAGCTGCCACGTCCCGCATCACGTGACGGGCGAGCTGCCCGGCTACCCCGAACTATCGAAGCAGACCATCTACCCCTACACCGACCTGCTGCTGCACGACATGGGCGACGGCCTCGCCGATGGCCGGCCCGACTTCGAGGCGGACGGTCGCGAATGGCGCACGCCCCCGCTCTGGGGCATTGGCCGCGTCAAGACGGTCAACGGTCATACCTACTTCCTCCACGACGGCCGCGCACGCAACCTGATGGAAGCGATCCTGTGGCACGGCGGCGAAGCCGAGGCCGCCAGATCCAAGGTGATCGGACTGGCAAAGTCCGAGCGCGACGCGCTGGTCCGTTTCCTGGAGTCGCTATGAGACGCCGACTTGCCGCGAGAGCTGTCCCCTGCGTCGCGCTTGCCGTTGCGCTGCTGTTCGCGAGGGTCGCACACCCGGCCGCACCGGCGCCCTTCGTGGCACCTTCGCAATGGCTGTCCGCGCTCGGACAGCAGGTCATCGTGCCCGGTTATGACAGACTTGCTGGTCGCGCAGCGACGCTTGCCGACCGTGTCGGCGACCTCTGTAGCCACCCGGGCAAAGACGAGCTGGATGCTGCACGCACGGCCTGGCGCCACACAGCGATCGATCTTCGTCGCCTGAGCCCCCTGCCCTTCGGACCGGCGCTCGAGACACGCATCCTTCGCCGACTCGACTTCTGGCCCACCCGTCCGGCGCAGATCGAATCCTCGTTGCAGGAACGCCTTGCCGGCACCTTGCCGGACCCGCGCATCGGCGTAACTGCACGCGGGCTACCCGCTATGGAATACCTCCTGTTTGACCCCGGCCGTCGCCGTCTCGATGCTGACCCAGCAGCCTGCACCTATGCAGCCTGGTTGGCGACGGACGCCGCACGCGAACTGGCGGCCATTCAGCCCGCATGGACCACCTGGATCGCCGGACTGAATGAAGCCGACGGGGAAGCCAACGCCGCGCTGCTCGCAGACGGCGTGAACATCCTCATCGGCGGCATCGATACACTCCGCCTCAAGTATCTGGAGAAGGCTGCCCGAAGCCCGGCCGACATGACGCACTTCGACGCGTGGCGCAGCGGTGCCGAACGCGCGCACCTTCTTGCCTTCTTCGAGGGATGGCGTCTCGGACTTCAGGGTCGCGAAGGGCTTCCCGGTCTCACCGCCCTGATGCGTGGGCGCGGCCTGCTTGTGCTCGCCGACCACCTGGACAATCAAGTTGAGCGCGCTGCGATCGCCCTGCAGGCGCTGCCGGATCGTCCGGGGGCGGACGCCACGGCCTTGGCCCATGCCATTTCGGCACTGGCAGCGCTGCAAGGCGTGCTCGCTTACGATGTCTCGGAGCGCTTGAAGGTAACGGTCGGCTTCGGAGACAACGATGGCGACTGACCTGCTGCGCCGACGCCTTATCGCAACCCTGTCCGGCGCAGGGGGCGTCGCCGGCGTTCCGCTGCTTGCTCGCGCAGTCGCCCCCGGTGACGCCCGGATCGACGCCCGGTTGCTGACCTGCTGGAGCGACACTCCCGACCGCCCCAGCGCCTTTCACGCCGGCCTGCTCGGCGCACCGGCGCGGGCACTTGCGCTCCCTGCGCGCGGTCACGATATCGCCTGGCACCCCGCTCGCGACGGCAGTGCTCTGGTGGTGGCCCGGCGCCCGGGTACCTTTCTCGTGCGCTGGCACGTGGCGACGGGTCGCGAGATCGCACGGTTCGAGGCAGACGACGAATTCCGCTTCGAAGGTCACCTTGCCTTCCGTCCCGACGGCCGGGTGCTCTACGCCACCGAAACCGATCTGATTACCGGAGACGGCCGTATCGGCGTGTTAGATGCCCTCTCGCTGGAAAGACTCGCCACCTGGCCCTGCGGCGGAATCGGCCCCCACGCCGTCGAATGGCTGGCTGACGGAAGGCTGGCGGTTGCGGTCGGCGGCATCCTGACCCTGCCGGAAACGGGTCGCGTCAAGCGCAATTTGGGCGACATGGACCCCTCGCTGAGCTTTCTCGACGGCACCAGCGGCCGCCTGGTGTCCCAGCATCGCCCAGCAGATCCCTTCATGAGCGTGCGTCACATCGCCCAGACCGCCGACGGCCGTATTGCGGTGTCGATGCAGAACGAGGGCCAGGTGGCCCGCCCGTTGTTCGCGCTTCTGAGGGGAAAACAACTCGTCTATGGCGAGGCCGACCCTGGCCTGCTTGAGCGCTGTGGCCGTTACGCGGGCGACATCGTCTCGGTGGGCGAGTATTTCGCCGTGAGCTGCACGATGGCTGGTGTGACCGCGCTCTGGGATGCAAATGGACGCGCAGGAGCGCTCTTCGTGACCAACCGGGTGTGCGCAACAACCAGTCATCGCGCGCGGCTGGTCGTTACGGGAGATGGAGGAGATGTTTGGGAGATCGACCCTGAAGTCGGCGCCGCAGGTGGCTCCGCAATCTGGCACTCGAGACTGCCGCTGGCCCTCGATAACCACGCCTCGCTCCTGATCTAGTCGCAACCTCGCCCGCCTGACGCACTGCGGCCAACCGCCCCGCCACCGTGGTGAGGCTTGTACTCAAAGCACTGCCTTTTTGAGTTTTTGCGAATACAAATCATTCGCAATTCTTTACAATACTGACTCCTGAAGAAGGGAAGCCCCCCGACTGACTGGTCGCCTGAGCCTTGGCTGCAGCGACCGGACGGTCCTACCCAGCAGTCACACACGGCGCAAGGCACGGCTTCAGGTCGCTGCAG
>Ga0208822_1001342_pt1 | contig 17424 bp, 16 predicted proteins | sample AD_STIC08_MetaG_FD_184435 | JGI IMG/M metagenome (GOLD analysis project Ga0208822, IMG submission 184435) | Active sludge microbial communities of municipal wastewater-treating anaerobic digesters from USA - AD_STIC08_MetaG (SPAdes) (version 2) | ecosystem: Engineered > Bioreactor > Anaerobic >...
TGATTAGTCTTGCTGGGCGTGACATTATGCACGCTTGGGGTAAGTTCGTATTCACTGGCGTAGGTCTAGGTTTGCTAATAGGCGTCACGCTCACGATGGCAGGTGTCTATCGCGGCATGGTCGACGATGCGAAGGCCTTACTTGATAATAGTGGTGCCGATTTGTGGGTGGTACAAAAAGATACCTTAGGCCCTTATGCCGAATCATCAAGCCTTTATGATGATACCTATCGCAGTTTGCTTAGTATCTCCGGTGTGGCGCGTGCTGCCAACATTACTTATCTCACAATGCAAGTTCGGGAAGGTGGGCGTGATGTACGTGCGATGGTCGTTGGCGTAGTTTCTGGCGATCTAGGTCAACCTGGCCAACCTAGTTACCTCATCAACGGCAGGCAGATTACTCGCGGACATTATGAAGCGGTTGCTGATATTGCCTCAGGGTTCAATCTAGGCCAAAGCATACAGATTCGACGTAACAACTATACCGTTGTTGGTCTCACGCGGCGCATGGTTTCATCAGGCGGCGACCCGATGGTGTTCATTCCACTTAAAGATGCACAAGAGGCGCAATTTTTAAAAGACAATGATGCCATTGTGCAACAACGCCGCCGTACCGCTGAAAACCCAGCTTTTAATCGCCCCAATGTGCCGGGATTACTTGATCAAGTGATTGCCTCTCAAAGCACCAATGCTTTTGTGAATGCAGTATTGGTACAGATTAAACCTGGATTTAACGCAGAGGAAGTGGCTGAACCCATACGCCATTGGAAGCGCCTGCAGGTTTACACGCGTACGCAAATGGAAGGCATTTTGGTTGGTAAACTGATTGCTACATCAGCCAAGCAGATTGCCATGTTTCTCGTAATTTTAGCCATTGTTAGCGCCGCAATTGTCGCCTTCATTATCTACACACTCACCATGGGTAAAATACGCGAGATTGCGGTTCTGAAATTAATTGGTACTAAAAACCGCACTATTGCCGGCATGATTATGCAGCAGGCGCTGGGTCTTGGTGTTATTGGTTTTGTCGTAGGTAAAGTGGCCGCCACATTCTGGGCGCCAATCTTTCCTAAATACGTACTGCTTGAACCTGGCGATGCGATACGTGGATTTTTTGTAGTCATGCTTATCTGCATATTAGCCAGCTTGTTGGCTATCCGTGCCGCACTTAAAGTAGATCCAGCGGAGGCTATCGGTGGCTAATGACATGGCAGAACTTAAGCAAGAGTCAAAAGGCATACACATTGAAGGCCTACGTAAGCGTTACGGCGAAGGTGACACCGCGGTTGACGCGCTTAAAGATGTAAACATGATCGTCTCCCCTGGTGAAGTGGTCGGTTTGGTTGGGCCATCAGGGTCTGGTAAAAGTACGCTACTTAAATGCCTTGGTGCGGTGATTGAGCCCAGTGCAGGACGAATGACGCTAGGTGATCAAGTAATCTACGATAACGGTTGGCAGATTAAAGACCTACGTGCATTACGTCGAGATAAAATTGGCTTTGTATTCCAAGCGCCCTATCTTATTCCATTTCTTGACGTGACAGACAATGTGGCGTTGTTACCCATGCTTGCTGGGCATGCCAATACAGACTCTAGGCAGCGCGCACTTGCCTTATTAGAAGCGCTGGATGTTGCACATCGTGCCAAAGCTATGCCATCACAGTTATCCGGTGGTGAGCAGCAACGGGTTTCTATTGCACGCGCATTGGTCAATCGACCCCCAGTGATACTTGCCGATGAGCCTACTGCGCCACTTGATAGTGAGCGTGCTTTAGCGGTAATCCGAATCTTGAATCAAATGGCATTGCAGTACCAAACCGCCATTATTGTGGTAACGCACGATGAAAAAATCATTCCAACATTTAAGCGTATTTACCATATCCGAGATGGAAAAACGCATGAAGAAGCTGGCGAGGGGCGAGCTTTTGAGTAATGTTTAGTTGTTATATAAGGATAGAGAATGTCAACTATGGGCCCTTAGTGTCGAACATGAGCGGCCGCTATGCAGTTCCACAGTTTATATTTTTGCCAGCTACTGTTTAAGAACAAATCAGTTTGTTTAAAAGTGAAAGAATGGTCAGTTTCAATATTAATTAGTTTCAGCTGGATTGGATGATTATTCGTATAGCTCAAAATAAAATGCCAACAGCGTCAAATATTTTTTGAGATCATAAATTTAATTAAAAGCCTAAGTAATTGGCCGCAAGCCAAAAAAATATCTTATTTCATGCCTGCTGACCTAAATCAGAAGGCATGTTGCTTTTAGCAATTACAAAGCACTAGAGTTAGTACAAGTGTAGGTTTTGTTGTTGTATTCAAACTCCGTCATATCGCCGCTCAGTTCGCAATCTCTGGCAAATTTGTCATAATCGATATAAAAACGAATACTCTCAGGAAAGCTAGGTAACCAACATTCATTAAACAGCTCTTCGGCTGCATCGCGTAAGCTAGACTCTGTGATGCTAGGTTCATCCAGTTTTTCAAGCGCTTGGCTTAATGTGTACCCCACCACCCCAGCCAGATAATATAGATTTACTTTTTCATAGTCATTTAAAAACTCAATATCATCAAACCATATATTCAGATTAGCTTGGTTAATGCCACAAACTTCAAATAGCTGCGCGTCGTCACCGTCAATAAACTGTATCTCGAATTCTTCTACTAAATTGCCGTAACGGTCAACGTGCACGGCTGATTTGGCCTCATAGTCGTGTGCATCGGTAAAATAAAAACCCGTTGCGTCTATGTTATAGGGTGTTGCGTGTAGTGTTGTCATAGTCTTTTGCCTCACTGTATCGTTCTTAGATTGAAGAGCCGCTTTTGAATTAAAGACTTGCCCCGAATTTGCAGACTTATCAACCCGACCTGCATCGCTCTTGAGTTGTTTCGCCTGCCGATAAGGTTCATGGAGATTAAGAAAGAAAAGCCAGCAACCAGCCAAAATCGCAGTCGCAAAGCCGATATGCGAACCGATTGCAGGTGGTCACGAAGTGTTTATGCTTGTTTGGATTTCGCCCCGTGAGATGGTCGGTGCTTTGGCGAAACTAAAGAGCGAATGCTGTTAATAGATGAATAGCAAAGCAGGGGATGTTTTTAGTGCGTATTACTGTCTAAAAGTGCCACTCAATATCACGCAAAATAGCCACCTATAACTGTTCAAAGTTGCCACACATTACTGTACAAAAAAGCCACTTCCTAAATTACTAGAAAGTGGCTTTCATTTCACTACGCATAAGAACTCTTGGGCCAATCAATTTTATGCGTTGTTAAGACGGTTTATATTTTACCCGCCCTTACCTTACGCATAGATTCTCCCTTTAGCTGAATACGAATTGTGCCGCTCACAAGTCTATCAAGAGTGGCATCGGCAATTGTAGGATTACCGCCTTTTAAATAATCGTGCCATAACTCCACGGGGATCTGGCTTGTAATGGCAGTAGACTTCACGCCAGCGCGACTATCAATCACCTCAAGAAGGTCACCCCTGTTTTGGGCATTTAATGTTGCAATCCCAAAATCATCCAATATCAACAGGTCAACTTTGGCGAGTTGCATAAGTTTTTTACGGAAACTACCGTCGGCATGTGCCAAATGCAAGTCTTCCAACAAAAGTGGCAAACGTTGGAAGCTAACGGACAATCCCAGTCTGCAAGCCTGATTACCTAATGCGCAGGAAATCCATGTCTTACCACAGCCCGTTGGACCTGTAATAAGGAGATTAAAGCCTCGCTTAATCCAGTCTGTACTATTTAAGCTTGCAATTTGCGCTTTGTCTAGGCCACGGCTATGACTATAGTCGATGTCCTCCATACAGGCATTTTCCTTTAATTTGGCCGATTTAAGTAACCTGACCAGCCGTTGGTTCTCACGGTAGGTCTCCTCTTGATCGACCAGCATGCCAAAACGATCTTCGAATGCCAGTCCTTGGCAAGCAGCACTGGAAAGCTGCTCCTCATAGCCTTTGCTCATGCCTTTAAGATTCATTTCGGATAGCTTATTGATGGTTTGTTGCGATAACATTGTGTAATCCTTTTTATATTAAATTAGTGGTAGTTGGACTTCCCCCGATTTAGTAGACAGTTGATAATGTCTGAAATCACTAGAAGGAAGATAAATGAGAGGCATCAGATATACCGACGAGTTTAAGGCAGAAGCGCTTAAGCAAATTACAGAACGAGGTCACAGCGCTGTTGAAGTTGCTAAGCGGCTAGGCATCACTGACAAGAGCTTATATCGCTGGAAGGCTGAAGCAGAACAGCAATTAAAGCAGCCTGACGGCCAAGATGTTGCCAGTCTAAAGCTTGAGATAGTCAAACTCAACAAAGCCTTAAAACGGGCCACAGAAGAGCGAGAAATCCTAAAAAAGGCCGCGGTGTACTTTGCAAATCACCCCGAGTAAAGTACAAATTCATCCAAGCACACAGCAAGCTGTTTAGGGTTAATACGATGTGTCATGTGCTGAATGTGAATCGTAGCGGTTATTACGCATGGAGCAACAAACCAGCATCTGCACGTGCATTAGATAACGCGCTGTTGTTAGATGAAATCAAACAATTCTATGCGGTCAGTGGCAACATCTACGGCAGCCCAAGGATCTACCGTGATTGCAAAGCCGCAGGCTTAGCCTGTAGCGAGAATCGTGTCGCTAAGCTGATGCATCAAGCTAAACTTCATGCAGTGCGTGGCTATCGCCGTGCTCGCCACAAAGCAGGCAAGCCTGCGATTGCCGCACCAAACCGGTTGCGCCAAGTATTTGTGGCAACAACACCTGATGAAGCTTGGGTCACCGACATTACCCAAATATACACCCATGAGGGTTGGCTATATTTGGCTGTGGTGATTGATTTGTACTCACGTGCAGTGGTGGGCTGGAGCATGCAGGGGCACATTCGTACAGAATTAGTGTTAGATGCGATGCTGATGGCTAAATGGCGCAGGCAGCCTAAACAACCCGTGGTGATCCACTCGGATCAAGGTAGCCAGTTTGGCAGTGATGATTTTAATCGCTGGTGCAAGGAAAACAACTTTGTGACCAGCATGAGTCGTCGTGGCAATTGCTATGATAATGCAGCAATGGAGTCGTTCTTCAGTAGCCTAAAGAAAGAGAAAACCAGGGGTAAAATTTACAACACAAGAGAGGAGTGTTAAATTGCATCGAATATTGACCCATCTAGCATAGAAATATGCATCTAAATTTGACCCACGTAGCGATACTATTCTGCTCACAACCTGAGCAGGAGAATAGGAGTGATCGACGTGGCGATATTAAGTGTAATCAGGCGTTGGCATTTGCGCGATCAAATGCCCATCAGGGAGATAGCCAGGCGTACAGGCTTATCTAGAAACACCGTTAAGAAGTACCTTTCAGGCAATATAGTTGAGCCGCAATACCCAAGGCGACGAAGTCCTAGTGCACTTGATGCCTATGCACTCAAGCTCACCCAATGGCTGCAACTAGAAGCGAGTCGCAATCGCAAACAACGGCGCAGCCTCAAACAACTTCATGCGGATTTGGTTTCTCTTGGCTACACAGGGTCATATGACCGAATCACGGCTTTTGCTAGACGTTGGCGGCAAGCCCAACAAGAGTTAGCACGTATCGCAGGCCGAGGCACCTTCGTGCCACTGGTGTTTGCTGCTGGCGAAGCCTTTCAGTTTGACTGGAGCGAAGACTGGGCCGTAATTGCCAATGAACGCGTGAAGCTACAAATCGCCCACTTCAAACTCTCCCATAGTCGTGCTTTTTACTTACGCGCTTATTTTTTACAAACTCATGAAATGCTGTTTGATGCACACAACCACGCTTTTGAAGTATTAGGTGGTGTGCCAAAGCGCGGCATCTACGACAACATGCGAACTGCAGTGGATAAAGTACGGCATGGCAAGCAACGTGACATTAATGCACGTTTCCAAGCGATGGTGAGTCACTTTTTATTTGAAGCCGAATTCTGCAATCCTGCCTCAGGTTGGGAGAAAGGCCAAGTGGAGAAGAATGTACGAGACTCAAGGCATCGGCTCTGGCACCAAGCACCGCGCTTTAATAGTCTTGCTGATGTGAATGATTGGCTTGAGAGCCGTTGTGTCGACTTGTGGCATGACATTCCTCATCCCGAATTAACCCAGCTCTCAGTGGCTGAAGTATGGGCGCAAGAGCAATCGCAACTTATGCCAACCCCACGACGATTTGACGGCTTTGTGGAACATAGCAAACCCGTGTCGCCCACTTGCTTAGTGAACTTCGAACGCTGTCGCTATAGTGTACCTGCAGCCTTTGCCAATCGACGTATCAGTTTACGTGTCTATGCCCATCATTTGGTATTTGTTGCTGAAGGCCAAGTCATTGCTGAACACACGCGCATCATCAATCGTAGACATAGCCCATGCCAGACCATTTATGACTGGCGACATTACTTAGCCGTATTGCAACGTAAGCCAGGGGCGTTGAGAAACGGCGCACCGTTTGCCACCTTACCTGCAGCCTTCTTGCAATTACAAGCAATACTTAGTAAACGCAGTCAGGGGGAACGTGAGATGGTGGAGATATTAGCGCTGGTGCTCTATCACGATCAGGCGCTTATCTTGCAAGCGGTGGAACAAGCATTAGCTGCAGGCGTGCCCTCAAAGCAACATATCCTGTATTTGCTCAGTTGCTTAATCAGCCAAATCAATCAATCACCACCACCTTTAACCGATGTAAAGCCAGCACTGGTGTTAGTCGAAGAACCCCAAGCCAATGCCACACGCTATGACAGCTTAAGGAGAATCAGCCATGCAGCATGAAGCCATGATGACCACCTTAAAAGCACTTAAGTTATATGGCATGGCAAGGGCTGCGGACGAATTGGCTATCCAAGGTGCACCTGCTTACTTAGCGGCACAACCCGTGCTGGATGACTTACTCAAAGCAGAAACGGCTGAGCGTGAGGTGCGTGCCATTCAATATCAGATTAGGCTGGCACGATGTCCTACTTATCGTGACTTGAGCGGCTTTGACTTTAGCCAAAGCAGTGTCAATGAAGCCTTAATTCGCCAGTTGCATCGTTGTGAGTTTGTGCATGATGCGCATAACGTGGTGCTGATTGGCGGACCTGGTACAGGTAAAACTCACTTAGCGACAGCCTTGTGCATGCAAGGCATTGAACACCATGGACTGCGTGTCAGATTCTTCTCAACGATTGATCTGGTGAATGCTTTAGAGATTGAGAAAGCTACTGGCAAGCATGGGCAAATCGCCAATCGTTTATTGCATGCTGATATTGTGGTGTTGGACGAGCTTGGTTATCTACCGTTTAGCCAAGCGGGAGGTGCCTTGCTGTTTCATTTGCTAAGTAAGCTGTATGAGCAAACCAGTGTGGTGATTACCACTAATTTAAGCTTTGCAGAGTGGACGGGAGTATTTGGAGATCAGAAACTGACCACTGCGCTACTTGACCGACTCACCCATCGTTGCCATATTGCAGAAACAGGAAATGATAGTTACCGCTTTAGGCACAGCTCAACAGACTCAAGAAAGGAGAACAAAACAAAGACTTAAACCCAACTTTAGCGATAGAATATGCAATTATGGGTGGGTCAATATTCGATGCATTTGGTGGGTCAAATTTAGATGCAATTTAACAAACTTACCTTAGAAACGCCTTCAGGAATTCTAGAGGCCCAGAAAATTGCTATTCTTTGTGAAGATGATTTAGCTATTTCTTACTTAAAAAAACTAATAAAGAAATCTGAAATTCTCAAATTAGTTTCATTTCACAGCAACCTTAATAACGATACTGTAAATAATGGTACTTCATATACCTCCTTGAGTAATTTATGTAAAAACTTTCCCTTGTTGCTCCAAAACTCCATCGTTGTTTTTGATGCAGATGTAGATGACGCAGTTACAAAGAAAATAAACGATAAAACAACATATTTGCTACTTCCAGATGAAGAAAAGCTTGCAATTGAACGCCGTATTGTATGTTTTATATTAGAACTTGACGGCGATGATCAGTTTTTTCATAAATTTAACGAAAAGCACTGGTTTGAGGATCAATTTAAACAAGCAGGAATTGAGTCTCTGACACCTGCAGATGTTAAAAATGAAAAGGTTGTTAGCATAACTTCATGTAAAGCATGGGCAAATATTAATTTGTCAGAATTCAAAAAGTATCTCACTTATTACAGTAGTAAATTGAAGAACCGTGAAGATTTTATTAAATTATTTATCCAACGAATTAATCTAATTAATAAAAGAAAAGGCTTACCACTATTGAGTGAATAGTTAACTTCAAAAACTTATTTTGTGAAATTATTTAGAACCAATATTATAAATAATAGCTGAGCTATTTAATATCCGCACTAGCACTTTATACCTAAAAATGAACAATATTGCTAAGGGATACGAATTCCAACCCAAAAATAGATAATGACACCTGCGAACTGGTCAATATTGCTCTATGGCGATAAAGTAAAATCTATCAGCTTAGTTTCAAATATGCCAAAGCTGGAATCATGCTTGGTGATTTAGTTTCAGTGTCATCAGATAAAGTTAAATTTTGGCAAAACAAACTCGCCTAACTCCTCAATCACCTCTGCTGCTAGACGTTTCCCATATTTAAGATTCAGAATTACATGGTTAACGCCAACCGACTGTAAACGCTCAAGCAGCTCAAGCAAACCATTTCGACCCAGCCTGAAGCCTAGGTGTATAGGAAAGGGCGCTGTATTTGGGTTCTCTGTTAGGTCAATATATAGTGACTGAGAAAATGGCTTAAAGGCATCTCCACAATGTTTACTAACAGCAGCTCTCCAATCTTCAACAATCAATTTCTGTATTAAAGGCTGTCTTGGATAATTGATCCAACCGTGACTATTTTCCGCAATCCAATCCAACGATTGACGACTATTACCAGTGACAAAGAATGGAATCTCAGAGGTTGTAGGCTTAGGTATCAGGTCTGCATTATACAAACTCCCACCTTGCCACGAAATGCCAGAAAACTGACCTTTCTGAGCCTCTCTAAAAACTCTTAAATATTCCCGGAATTGCACATCGATAGTGTCCGGATCTACTCCAAAGGCAGGGAATTCAACTGGTCTGTCTCCAGAGGCAACACCCAGTAATAAGCGCCCACCACTTAATTGATCAACACTTGTTGCTGCTTTAGCTGTGTGCAGAGGATTGCGTATCGGGAGAATGGCAGACGCCGTACCCAAAGCGATATTTTCTGTCTGGCCGGCAATGAATCCCAGATATACCCATAAATCAAATATCTGACCAACATCGCCAAAATTTGGATCTCTCAGAGGGACATCACGAAACCAGAGCGCTGAAAAGCCAAGTGACTCAGCTCTTTTCGCTAAGGCCACTTGATTATTCATTGTTGGAGTATCGCCATCAAAAGCTTCGATAGGAAAAAACAGCCCTAATGACAAATGATCCGCTTTGAAAGTACGAGAGAACCCTGGCTGATCTTGGTAACTAATCTGACTTGGTATAAACATTTATAATCCTAAATATCGCGAAATGCAGTTATTTATAAACAAAAATTTTTCTGCTGTTAAATGGCTTCTTTTAGTTTTTCCATGAATTCTGCAACATTTTGTTCTTGGCGTTTGTAATAAGTCCAAGGTCCAATTCGATGCGATGTCACTAGCTGCGCTCTTTGCAGGGCAGTCAGGTACGATGAAATAGTTGACTGTGAAAGTCCGGCACGTTCTTGGATGATGCTGACGCAAACCCCAACTTCCTCTGGATCAACTTCTTGTTCCGGGAAATTTTTTCTAGGATCTTTGAGCCAGCCCAAGATCATCAATCTCGTAGGATTGTCTAGAGCCTTGAGGACTTCGGTAATATCAATATTCATATAACGACTTTTCGAGATATAGCATTATTGTAGTTTCAAAAATTGTCCTTGGGGCGAAGCTCCAAGGACAATGTAAGTCTAACCAGCATACCTAGGATAGTCAATGTAACCTTTCTCGGTACCACCATACATACTGGTTGGATCAACCTGGCTCAATGGCCAATTGTTGGCGATACGTTGTGGCAAATCCGGGTTAGCAATGAATGGGCGTCCGAAAGCAATCAAATCAGCATAGCCAAGTTCGACCATTCGCACACCTTTTTCTGCTGTGTACTTACCTGCGTAGAGAATTCTGCCGCTGAAAGTCTCTCTTACCGCTTTGCGGAATGTCTCAGGCAGATCTGGAGCATTTTCCCAGTCAGCTTCAGCCAAAGAAAGATATGCAATGCCTACTTCTTCCAAGATTTGTACGGCTGATACATAAGTATGATGAGGGTCTTCTTCAACTAAGCCTAAGTAAACGCGTTCCTCGGTCGTGCTCTCAAATAATGGAGCAAATCTAACGCCCAAACGTTCTTTTCCAACCACAGCGGCAACAACCTCAACGATCTCTCTCAGGAATCGTAAGCGATTTGTTAATGAACCACCATATTCATCTGTACGCGTATTAGAGTGTGCTGAGATAAACTGGTTAACTAGGTATCCATTTGCGCAATGGATTTCAACACCATCGAATCCTGCTTCCAACGCATTTCTTGCGGCTTGTGCGTAGAGCTTAACCAGTTCTTTCACTTCTGCAGTAGTCAGTTCACGCGGCATAGAAGGGTCAGCCAATGCGCCTTGTCCTGGACCAGTTTCAATAAACACTTTTACAGCTTTTGCCTGAATAGCTGAAGGAGCGACTGGTGCACCTCCGTCGGGTTGCAATGTTGTATGTGATACACGACCAACGTGCCATAACTGGGCAAATATAACACCACCTTCTTTATGTACCGCCTCAGTCACTTTCTTCCATCCAGCAATTTGTTCTGGAGAGTAAATGCCTGGCGTCCAAGCATAACCTTGACCACGAGGTTCTATTTGCGTACCTTCAGTCACCATAAAACCTGCACCAGTGCGTTGTCCGTAATATGTTGCCATGAGGTCATTCGGAATATTCCCAGGCTGGGTACTACGTGAACGCGTTAATGGGGGCAATACAATTCGATTCTTCAGTTCAAATGGACCCAATTCAACGTTTTGAAATAATGTAGATGTGTTCATGATTCAATCCTTAAATATAATTCCTAAAGAGAGAAGATCAGGGGCACTCGGCACGCTGCATCTTCCCTTGCTCAACTAGAACAAGCCGAATGTGCTTTCCTTCAGGCTGATATAGATGTTTTTTTTCTGGCTGTACGCTTCAAGCATGGACTTGTGAGTTTCACGGCCCAAGCCAGATTTTTTATATCCTCCAAAAGGTGCATGTGCAGGAATTTCATGGAAGGTATTAACCCACATACGACCAGTTTCAATGGCCCGTGCAACACGGATGGCACGATTGATATCTTGAGTCCACACAGCACCAGCCAGACCATATTCGGAGTCATTCGCCATCGCAATAACCTCGGCTTCATCCTTGAAAGGAATTACGCATAACACTGGTCCAAAGATTTCTTCATAAGCCACTCTCATATTATTTTTAACATCCACGATGATCGTAGGCTCAATAAAGAATCCACTTGCATACTCACCTTGTTCAATACGGTTACCACCCAACAAAACACGAGCGCCTTCTACTTTGGCGATATCGACATAACCCAAGATTCTTTCCATTTGAGTTTTGCTAACCTGGGCACCCATCATCGTGTTTGGATCCATTGGATCACCCACTTTGGCTGTCTCAAATTTACCTTTAAGCTCTTGCACAAAACGATCGTAAATATCTTCATGCACGAATAAACGTGAACCAGACTCACAGACTTGGCCCTGATTCCATAGGATAGCTAAAGCAGCTCCTTCAACGGCACGGTCCCAATTAGCATCAGGGAAAACGATATTTGCTGATTTGCCACCCAACTCAAGTGTCACAGGAATAATTTTCTTGGCTGCAGCGCTAGCGACTACTTCGCCAATACGAGTTGAACCCGTAAATGCCAACTTACGTACTTTCGGGTGATCAAGTAACGGCTGGCCAGTGACTGTGCCAGTACCTGTGACGATATTCACAACGCCTGGTGGCAACACTTGAGCAAATATTTTTGCCAATTCCAAGATAGTGATTGGTGTCATTTCTGAAGGCTTGATGACCACAGTATTACCCATCGCAATTGCAGGAGCGATCTTCCAAGCAGCCATTAACAATGGGAAATTCCACGGAATAACCTGACCAATCACACCAATAGGTTCGCTGAGAACAATACTCATCGTAGATTCATCCAACATGACAGCTTCGTCTGTATGGCTGCGAATCACGCCAGCAAAATAACGGAAGTGATCGATAGCTAATGGCACGTCCAAGGCAGTGGTTTCGCGAATTGGTTTACCCACATCAAGAGATTCCAGCACGGCAAACTTTTCTTTATCTGCCTCAAGTAGGTCCGCAATTTTCAACAAAGCATTTGAACGCTCAATTGCACTCGTTAAACGCCATGTTGCAAAAGCACGATCAGCAGCTTCAACCGCTCGATTCACATCTACAGCTCCAGCATTAGGGATGCTGGTCAAGATTTCACCAGTAGCAGGATTCAAACTATCGATTTCTTCACCGGTAGCGCTTTCTACCCATTCATTATCAATAAATAACTTGTAGGTGGCATCTGGACGATGATGTGGTGGCAACTCATACAGCTTTTTCATAATCACTTTCCTATCTATTTGGTTAAGGTGTAGCCATTCTTATCTATATATTTAGATTTGTCAATATGTAGATATATAGATATTTGAAATTTAAGAAAGATCAGGTACTATGTCTTCATCAAGTTTCCAACATCTATGGAGTCTGTATGTTCAAAGGCCTGTTAATAGAGAAAGACAATGAAGATTATTCAGTACGGTTAACCGAACTTGCTGATGAACAGCTACCAGAAGGTGATGTCACGGTTCGTATATCGCACTCAACGATAAACTACAAAGACGCATTGGCAATCACTGGTAAGGGACCAATTGTTCGTTGTTTCCCCATGGTTCCAGGAATTGACTTCGTAGGGGTTGTTGAACAATCAAATCATCGAGACTTCGTGCCGGGAGACAGCGTAATCCTGAATGGATGGGGAGCAGGTGAATCTCACTGGGGTGGCTTAGCGCAAAAGGCGAGGGTACACGGAGACTGGCTGATTCCTTTACCCGCCAATATCTCCCCAAGAAATGCGATGGCTTTAGGCACTGCTGGCTTCACAGCAATGCTATGCATATTGGCAATATTGCGTCATGGGTTAAAACCAGAAGATGGCGCAATTGCAGTTACTGGAGCGACCGGAGGTGTAGGAAGTGTCGCTATCTTAGTCTTAAGTAAATTAGGTTATAAGGTCACTGCTCTTACTGGCAAACTGACTGAAACTGATTACTTACTAAATTTAGGTGCCACAGAAATAATTGACCGATCGACATTGGGACCAAACAAACCGTTACTCAAAGAACGCTGGGCAGGCGTTATTGATGTACTGGGAGGAAACACATTAGCAAACCTCTGTGCCTCTACTAAATATCGTGGAATTGTTACGGCTTGTGGTCTTGCTGAAAGTATGGAGTTACCTGCAACCGTAGCCCCATTTATTTTCCGTGGCATTACTTTGGTCGGGATTGATAGCGTGAGATGCTCAAAAGCGCATCGGTTAGAAGCCTGGGCTCGACTTAGTGAAAGTATTGACATGCATAAATTGAAGGACTTGATTACTGAGATCAAACCTGAAGATGCTCCTCATTATTGTAAATTACTTATTGATGGTGTGTTCAAGGGCCGTATCGTTGTGAATATGGATATGCGCGTTCAGAAGATTTAGCCAAAATGAATGAGTACATACGGGTTACTAACCTGCAGTTTATTCACAATGAAGTCGTTACTGACTGTCATTTTCACTTAATGAATGTCGTGTAGGTAAGTTTAGTAAAGTTTCGGCATTAAGTTCGGTATTGGATTTATTTACCATACCTCGCCCCCAATCCGCTCACATAAAAACAAAACATATCAGATACAGCATTTGCATACGATTGAATCTCATCTGGTTTATGCTTGGTATTCGAGAAGATTTTTCCAAGACAACTCAATGTATTCGCAATTAAGTCTGCTACCACGCCTTGCTCAGCCCTCTAGTAAATTTGTTGTTTGTTGCCACTCTTCACTTTGAAGTTATGGTGGCTTTTTTAAATAATAATGTGTGGCTATTTTGAACAGTTTTAAGTGGCGATTTTCATAAATCAATTAGTGGCTTTTTTAGTAGGAATACTCATTTAGTAAATTTAAGGCGAAATTTACTCCGATTCTATCGCTTCAGTCAGGCTTTGAAAATCCGCTCCTGCTCTTTAATCGAAGTTATGAAAGCTAGAGTATCTCTATGCGTTTAATTTTCTCTTGAGCTCGTCATATTGCGCTTGATGCTTAGTTGGGTTCTGTGCCTTAAGTTTCTCTAAGTTTCTTAATTTCCACTGTACTGCAGGGAATCGCTCAAAATCATAAAGTACCCAATTTGGTGTTAAGTTTTTTACGCTAAGTAAAAACTCTTTGTCATAATCGGTGAGGTTGTTATGGATCGTACGTATAAGATTTTCTCTGGTAGCTTCAAATTCTTCGTAGCTAAATGGTTCGACAGTCATGCCTTCAAAGTGATTAATCATTACTGCACGTTGATCCAGATAATTCGGCACAATGAGTTCATGCATTGGACGTCCACTACTAGCCAAACACAATAAGAAGCCAATTTTAACTTCTTCAGAAAATCCTTCATTGTTTAGCAAGTACATCACATCAAATAAATCTCTTGGATGCTGGCGATCCAATGCAGCACAAATCTTACCGCCGTAAAGTTGGCCAAAAGGCACAACCGGCATTGCACAAAATACATCAAATTCAGTTTGAGCCTGATCGCATAACACCATTTTCTGCGGTGATGTTAACGTGCCTCTACCTGTTGTGTTCACTTCAATTTTAATTTGTGCGCTTCTCGATGATACCTGTAGCTTGTAGACATCATGCTGGTGAGTAACATTGATGTTTTGAATGCTGGCTACAATATTCGCTTTGATTCGTTCTAAGGCGCTAGAGACATTTATATATGTGACTTCTCTGTCTTCAATCGGCAGGTAGGTTAAATCAATATCCACCGACAAGCGTGGCATATCTCTCACAAAAAGGTTAATCGCTGTACCACCATGTATTGCAAAGCACTCTTCTCTTGCAACAATAGGCAATACATCAAGTAATAAGCTGACCTGATTTTTATAGTTTTGCATTTTATGCCAACTCTTTAGGAACGGTTATTTGGTATTTTGTATTGAGGACGCCATTAGGTACAACACTCCGCTTACCTTTCCCAAGGTCGACTTTGGTCAAATCTAAATATTCAAACCAGTCATGTTTGGCTTTTTCCGCTAGAAATAAAAACAAACGCTTTACCTTAACTGAAGTACAAGCCTCTAACAGTGCCTGTACCTGCTGCGGTCTCAAATTAGTCAGTCCTTCCATCAACTCATGGCATTCGGACAACTCTTGTTTCTCTGGTGCGAGGTATAAACATTCCATGATGGCACGAGCAGGACTTGATACCTGGATTGAAAAGGTTTTGAGCTCTAGATCAACCAGTCCAAGTTTTGGAGGTAGGAAAGAACTGCCATAATAATCTATTGCAACCTTCCAGTCAGCATTATTAACCCAAGCAGGCAGTCTATCTGTAGCCCCGCCAAACAATATAGCTTTGACATTGGAAAGTTGTAGATAATGTGCCTTTCCTAGCATCGCTAACGCAGTTTTAGCGCCAGGATGTATGGCGGAATCTGATTGTGTTTGCAAAGCAAATACTGCTCCTTCGTAAGAAGCTTGGTCACCTGACCTTATGAGAGCGCCTGTACCTATAGACTGTAGCCACGCACTCTTCTTATATCTATCCAGCAACTGATTGGAGATACCTCTTTTGTTTAGCCACGAAGTTAAATAAACTGCGCCAGCAGGCCAGTCATTTATTAGCGGGTTTAATATTTTTTTATTTAATACACTCATAGTATATTTATAAGCCTATTTGTAAACCAAGTCAATTAATTAGTTTATATTTTCATGTTGGAATAAACTTATAGTTTATCTATAAGTATAAATATAAACCTAGCTAATTCATATGATCTGCATTAACGTTTAGTGAAAGATAAATGCTGACTACGCAAGACGCGTAACAAACTAACTGCGATTTTCGTTGTTAAAATCGGTATTAAATACTTCTAATTAGTGGTTGATGCATCAGCCACATCAAATGCTGGGGTAAGCCTCGCGGCAAGGGGTGTGTTTAAGAGGTGCGTGGCTTTGGCAGCACTTAAATTGACCCTTTTTGAGCATTCAAGATTAAGTTTTTTTAAGATTTATCTATTTGTCTGACAAATCTCGGCAACTTGCCTATCCTGCATTAGGTAGTTAATTTAGTATGTATTAAATATTAATAGTTAGGCCAACAATAGCTTGTTGAAACTAATTCACAGTGATAAAGTCATTACATTATGAAATTTTGTCGTGCAATAGCTATGATTTTGATTCTAGCGCTGGCTTCAGGCCCTGCGTTAGCGGCTGTTTGCGCGACTTCATGTGCTTCTCAGGCACTCATGTCCTCCTTGCATCTTGATAATATGGCTGGAATGAAGAATTGCCATGAAGGTTCGATGAGTAAAGAGAAAAGTAAATCCAGTACTGAGCATAAGTCTTGTGCGATGGGTGCAGGTTGTAATTTCACACAAGTAACACCGCTGATAGATTCATCAACGAAGTCTGTCTTTGCTGATTCAGCTGCTATTTCATTTCCAAGACTCGTTCCGTCTGAAAAGTCTATAGATCTATCCCCACCGTTAAAACCTCCTGCTTGAGTTGATGTTATAGGGCGTCATTACGCCCTAAATCATTACATTTAAGTTTTAGGAGAGCTCTCATGAACACCCCAAGATTGGCTTTTAAGCCAATAGTTATGTGCCTGTTGTTTGGCATGATGCTGGTATTAGCCTTTTCTGTAAAAGCAGAAGAACCTCTGACAATAGCTGAAACCATCCAACTGGCTACCCAAAATCAGCCCTTGCTGCAATCCCTCGATGATGCGGCAGCTTCGTCACGTCAGGCGGCTATCGCAGAAGGTCAATTACCAGACCCCAAAGTCAAGTTTGGTGTCATCAATCTGCCAGTCACAACGAGTGATGCCTTACGTTATAACCGTGATGATCAGACCATGGTCAATGTGGGTATTTCGCAAGATGTCATTCCACTCAAGAAACGCGAGCTAGCGTCTAATCGCATGCTGGCTGAAGCGGATCAATTTCAGACGGAACAAGTTGCTACCGCTAGGACCATTGAGCGTGACGTTGCGTTAGCTTGGTTAGATACTTATGAAGCACAACGCAAGTCCGAGCTTTATCAACGCATGATTGATGACATGACTGCCGAACGAAAGTTATTGGCAGCAAATGTCAGTTCTGGG
>Ga0208822_1001357_pt1 | contig 17310 bp, 16 predicted proteins | sample AD_STIC08_MetaG_FD_184435 | JGI IMG/M metagenome (GOLD analysis project Ga0208822, IMG submission 184435) | Active sludge microbial communities of municipal wastewater-treating anaerobic digesters from USA - AD_STIC08_MetaG (SPAdes) (version 2) | ecosystem: Engineered > Bioreactor > Anaerobic >...
CGCTAAGCTCCCCGACCCGGCCTCGGCGGTGCACTTCGTGCACATCGCCTCCGGCTTTCAAATCCCTTTTCTGTCGTCGTATAACAAAAAAACCCAAAGCAGTTTGGGTTATTTTTGTTAGCGGGCTACCTCGGGCTGGAACCGTAATTTCGGCAAGCCCAGCAAGGCTTTTCGGTGATTTTTTAAGTCTTTAATAAATAAGATCCTCGTGCGCTAGGTTTTTCTTAAAAAGTGACAAAAGTGACACAGACACCGATCAAAAGGTTGCAGGCGAGTGTAATAAAAATTTCTCAATCTGATATTTCTAAAAATAATGAGAAAATAAAATATTATAAACCTCTTTAACTTCGTCAGAAAATAAAACAAAAATTATCTCCTCAATATTTTTATTTTCCGTTTCAATAAAATCACTCACAATTTTTAATGCTATTTTTGTCGCCTCTTCTGCGGGGTATTTATAAATTCCAGTAGAAATTGCCGGAATAGCAAGGGATTTTATGTTATTACGGTCAGCTAATCTAAGTATACTTAGATAACAGTTTTCTAATAATTTCTCCCTATCTTGACCATCTAAAATATAATGAGGCCCAACAGCATGAATAATATTTTTAGCCTTAAGATTAAATCCTTTTGTTATAACCGCCTCACCCTTACTGCAGCCGCCAATCTTTTTACATTCAAGCTCTAGCTCCGGACCAGCTTCTTTGTGAATAACGCCACATAAACCGCTGCCGGCCAACAAAGACGGATTAGCGGAGTTTACTATAGCATCAACTGCTAATCGGGTTATATCAGATTTTACAATGGTTACTTTTGGCATTTAGTTTTTATTTTTTATCTCCATCTTTTACGGTATTTAAACAAGCTAGGAAAAAGCTGTCAAAATTATCTATTTTATCTAAAGCTCCATCATTTTCAAATAAAATTTCATAATAAATTATCTTTTTAAATACATCCAATATATTGTTATCCTGATTTGAGAAATCTATTAATACTTCTTCTCCATTATATTCACAAAGCAGTGCCAACTCATCTTCTCTCACAAAAATCCAGTTTTTTCTACTTCTTATTATGTTTATACATGTTTCTTTTAAATTCAAAGATTGTTCCCTTGCTACATTTCTATTATCTTCAATAATTTCTTTAATTTTTGAACAGGTCTCCGACATAAAAATATAAGCAAATAAATTTTTATCTTTTAATTTATTAATACTCTTTTCCCAGCTACAATCAGAAATCAAGCCACCTAAAATTGAGCCAGCTTCTAAATATGAACTAGCCTCTCCAAACTTAAATAAAGTTTCAGAGATTGTCTGTATATTTTCATCTGTCAACTCGTTAAACGGCTCATGTTTTCTATAATTATTCAATACAATAAGAATAGATTCTTTTTTTGATTTTCCTAAATCTTGCAAACGGTTAAAACTTGCAATCACACTAGATTGCGTAAATTTGCGAGACAAAGATCTAAAAAAATTCATATACTTTTGATATTAAAAAGAAAATATAAATAATAATACAGTAAAAATTACTGTAATTAGTGTTAAAAATATGATTACATTTGTTTTTTTGTCATTTCTTTCATTTGATTTAATTAAAATATCAAGCTTATCAGCTATTTGATCCCGTATTACATCTGGTGTAATTTTTGGAGTTGCCTGCGGAAACATAATATAAAATTTATTTAATTAATTATCCTGCTCAAACCTCTTTAATATCTGTAAATAATCTTTTTGAAGATCACTGTTAATCTTAGGATGATTTAGTTGAGTTATCTCACCATGATTTTTTATTATGTTAGCTATTTCATCCATATAAAAACCATCAAGTGTAGCAATAAATAAATAAGAGGGATTCCAAGATTGACTCATTCTGTTAGCCGCCTTAAGTGTATATTCAGAGCTTAAAGAACGCTGATATTTAACCTCTATTAATTTTACCTGTCTAGTATCCCTATCAATAACTGCAAAATCGGGGGCGGTTCTTAATGTTTCAATCATCGGGTTGCTTTCATTAAACCCCTGCTGAATCATTTCGGGAATTACTTTTTCATAACCAAATTCTAAAACGGTAAAATTACCTGATTCTCTAAACATTTGTGAAAATATTGTTTCAGCAATCTTGCCTTTAACTAGTTGCCTAGTAAAATTTACATTACTCATATTATGTTAATTTAATTATCAAAAAATAAGATTACTATAGTTTATTTAAACATGCTTATAAAATTATTTTCTTTATCCTAAATAATAATAGTCGTTTTCTAATTCTGGCATCGCCACATCATCCTCGTATTCATCACCTCGAATAACTTCCTGAATTTCTTCATCTTGATTAACTTCAACGCCATCCTCATATTCATCATGGCTATACAAATGCAAATAATCCCCGCTATCCAACACATCATCAACCTTACCTTCTTCACGGAGATCCTGCATATCTTTTTTTACTGACTCTGTCAACATATCTTCGCAATTATAACCAAGTTCTGGTAAATAATAAGCTAGCTCATTTAATCTATTATAAAAAAATAATTTTGTTGCTATTTCATTTTTTATATCTATTTTCTTTATATTAATCTTTTCTAGTTTTTCAATATTATCAAAAGAAATTAAATTAGAATGCGAATAAGCAATAAAATTAATAATGTCGTCTAAATAGCCATTAAAAGTATCTATATTATTAAGTATAAACTCAAAATTATTGGAATCTGCTAATTTTTTTATAAACTCTTTTGTAAAATCTAGACCTGATTCAGGAGTGCTAATACCACATGTCACCCAATCAACTCTTGGCAAACAAGGAATGCTCAAATTACATAATTCCGAAACCATCCCCATTTTTCCATAGTCTATAATTTCATTCAAATCAATTAATATTGAACTTAACAAAAATAATGAAAAAACAGCTCCCTGAATTTTATGCTCCCGCGCAAATGCTGCCTCCCACAAAATACCTTCTTCTTCAAAAGAGCATAAACTCGAATCATTATAATATTTAAATAACAAACTTACTTTTTCTGATAAATTAGCTATAAATTTATCTTCTAAATTACCATCTTTTGATAAATAACGATCTAAATCTCCTAATTTATTTTGTTTCAAAATTTTTTCGAGGTTATTCAAATTCGTTTGATATGAAAAATTAGCAGGATAAGTATTTATTCTATACCCATACTTAAGCATTTGAACGATAACAAAATTTTCCTTTAACCCTTTAAATATATTTATGTTATTTAAAACCAATCCTCCTTTTCTGATTTTTATCAATTCTATAGCTATTCTATTATAAAAATCTACGCCTCTTAATTTCGGGAATAATCTATCACTATATTTTAAAATTCTTATCACTAAATCTGATTTATTAAAATTAATTAAATATAGCAAAATATCCAATATATCATCAGCGTCACAATTTTTAAATTCACTATTTAAGAACCCGTTCTCAACAATTGCACCATAATCATTATTAATTAATCTAATAGCTGCTTGCTTTTTTGAATAATATTGAAGCTTATTAAATTTAAAACTGAAATCATTATCCAATAATGCATCAAACATTTTTATATCGCTCTCATATTTTTTTTCTTCTGTCTCAGATAAAACTTGTGACTTACTTATAAAATCAGACAGGTTATCAAAATTACCCTTCTCACTTATTTCTAAAACCGTAGATCTACTGAGATAAAGATTGTTATAAAGGTCTTCTAAATAACTATTTTCATAATTGATTCTAATAGAGCTAAGAATTAAATCATTATCTTCAAAGATTTTAGGGGCACTTCTATACGGATGCGGGTAAAGACCATAGGTATATATAACTATGCTTCTATAATCTTTATTTTTTATCAAAAAATAAAAAACATCATCAGGCTCAACGCCACGGAATTTATCTATATTTTGCAAAACGAAAGCTGCCTCTCCAATAAAAATAAAACTTTTTACCAACTCCCTAATTTCAAGAAGGCTGATATTATCAAACTTGTCTAATAAGTTGAGACACTTTTCTTTATCTATGCTTGCAACGTTAGAAACATCGATAATTCCCTGATTGACATGTTCTCCATTTAAATATTTTTTCGCATCACGTATAAATTGCAATTTATTTTTATAAATTAAATTATTAATAATATCGAACTCTTTATTTATCATATATTTATTTTTTATTTAATATTGGTTGGCTACCATTTTGAAGTGCATAATCTAAAATAATTTTTCTTTCTAGATATCTTATAAACAGGTGCCTTTCGTTATCAACTAAATCAACTACTGGAAAAATAGCAACATATAAATCGTCCCCCTTGTCATTAAAATTTTTTCTATAAGACATTCCACCACTATGGCCTCCAAGCCCTTTAAATGCAGATCTATTAAATTGTCTTAATCTTTTTTTAAGAGAACTACAAGTTTCTCCAATATACACAATATTCTTATCATTTAAATCAACTTTTTTAGATATATTTGATTTAAATTTGGCTAAGATGTAAATCCCGGGGTATTCAATGTTATTTAAATTATTTTTATCTCCCCAGAAATGCCAACCAGAAAATTTAATTTTAAATTTATAACTATTCATATTAAACGCATTTTTTTTCTTGCAGATAAATATCTAACAAGCCCACGATAACCAAAGAAACAAATCCACTTAGTTGTATTATCCTCCCACTAATAGTCTCGGTGTCACCAGCATCATTTAAAACCTTGCTGATGTAAGCAGTGATTGCGGCGTCTGCATAATAGAATCTGTTTTCATCAAACGCAGACTGCTTAATAGAGTAGTAGGCATAATCACGCGAATCTTTGTTTATTTTACTATTCTTGAAAAAATGCTCCCTAAAGCCATTTGCCAAAGGCTTTCCCGATTGATAATAATGAAAAGAAACGTTTGATCTTATTTGTGTTAAAATATTTTTAAAATCTAGTTTATCTGGAACCAATACTTCATTTTTAGAAAAAACGACATGATACAAAAGATTCCATAAACTTTTATTATCATTTGACAATTTTCTAAGATATGAAAGAAATTTATCACTATCAATAATATCTCTGTTTTTTTCTAATAGCATCATAAACTCAAATAAATTTGATGCGGCCATTTTAAATATTTGAGTATTTAAACCAAAGTATTCTCCATTTTCACCCGAAACTATATTTAGATTAGATGGTTTTTTGGATTTAACAAATCTATCAAAATAAACTAAACCCTTTATATCATTAAATATAAGGGCTAATATTAAAAAGAATGAATCAAAATCATTTACTTTACCATTGGCGCTAATTAAGCTGTCAGGTTTTGTTTTTTTAAGTTTTCCTGGCCCAAAAAATATGCTTTCTTCCATAGCAACAAAATATTAGAAAAAATTTGTTAAATATACTATAATATTAGCATAATATTAGAAAAAATGATATGGACCATAAAAGTTTGATTGATCCAAATAATTTCATAAGTAAAAGCTATCTTGAGTCATTAAATCAGGCGGTTAATGTTGCCAAGAAGACTATGGAATCATTTGCTAATAGTTCGGCCCTACAAAGCTTCATAAAAGACCAGTCAAGAATACAAGAAATGGTACAAATTGCAGCCAAGAGTTTTGAGCCAGCATTTGAAAGTATGAGAGTCCAACAAGAATTAATTAAATCAATAAGAGACTGGGGCTCATATCTTACATATGCGCCAGAGATAATCTACCCGAGAATTGAAAAAACTATCACCATTAATCATAAAACAGAAAGAGAAATCACCAAAAAAGAAGTTGAAGAAATGATACAAAGTGCCATCAACCAAACAGCAGAAAAAACTAAAAACCAAGAAATTAATGTTGATATTGTTAAAAGATTTCCATATAAACTGCCAGCCAATATTTCATGGAAGGACATTATTGTTAAATTTTTAGATGGGCACAATGTGCAAATAGCAATTGGCGAATATGTTTATACAGCAAACTATAAAGAAATGGGATTTGAAGATTCTAGACAATTAAAACCAAATTCTCAATGGGCTCTTTTAAAGATATTATCAAGAGAAAATGGCGGAGTATCCTGGAAAGAAAGCAACGCTAATAATAAAGTAAAAAAACAGAAGCAACTATTATCAATCAAACTAAGAGAATATTTTAATATCAGTGATGACCCCTTTCATAAGTATAATAAAAAACTAGGATATCAGATTAAGATAACTCTAGTTCCTGAGTCAGAATCCATAAACAAACATTTACCAGTATACAACCCTGACGACGACACAGAAGATGATTCTTGGATTAAAAAATCATACAAGGACTACAACGAATAGCATTTCGGTGAATTCACCGAAAATATAATACACAAAAACGCCAATAAAACGGCGTTTTTTGTTATCCAAAACGATTTTTCACTATTAAGAATGTAAGGCTTAATAAACTTAATTAAAAATTCTATGAAGAAATTAGAATGGCACACAGTGCAAAAAAGAGTTAACGATCTCGTTCCCCAAGAAGTTAACCCGAGAAGAATCAACGACAAGCAAATGTCAGATCTTAAAAAGAGCCTGGCAAAGTTTAATCTTGTCGAAATACCAGCCATAGATTTAAATGGCAAAATTTTGGCCGGGCACATGAGAATTAAAGCCCTTCAAATCCTTGGTAGGGGCGAAGAGCTAATTGACGTGAGGATTCCTAACCGCCAACTAACCGAAGATGAGGCTAAACGATATTTAATCGCCAGCAACGCTTTAGGCGGTGACTGGGATTTTGAAAAGTTAAAAACTTTTGATTTAGATCTATTAATTGATATAGGTTTTGACCAAGTTGATTTATCTCATTTCTGGGACAAGGAATTAGAAGTTAAAGAAGAAGATTTTGATGTTGAGGCAGAGCTAAAAAAGATTAAGACACCAATAACTAAGCCGGGTGATTTAATACATTTAGGTGAGCATCGCCTACTTTGTGGCGATTCTACTAATCCCGATAATCTTAAAAGACTGTTCGGCGATGATAAGGCCGCAATGATATTTTCCGACCCTGTTTATAACATCAAATTAGATTATTCAAAAGGCATTGGTGGAAAAAATGATTATGGCGGAGCAGTTAACGATAATCGCAGTTATGAAGAATACAAGCAGTTTATTAGAAATTCCCTGCTAGCCGCTTTGCCTAACACAAAATCAGACTGTCATGTGTTCTACTGGTGCGATCAAACTTATATCGGGCTTTTCCAAGAATTATATCGAGAACTAGGAATAATTAATAAACGAGTTTGCTTGTGGCTAAAAAATTCGCAGAACCCTACTCCAAAAATAGCATTTAATAAGTGTTATGAACCAGCCGTCTATGGTGTTAAAGGCAAACCATATATCAATCCTGACATTAAAAACTACAACGAGGTTCTAAATAAAGAGCTGGGCACTGGAAATAATATGTTTGAAGATATTTATGATTCTTTAGATATTTGGCTGACTAAGCGTATTTCAGGTAAAGATTACGAACATGCTACCAGTAAGCCACCAAAGCTCTATGAAAAGGCTATAAGACGCTGTACTAAGCCAGGTGACATTATCCTTGATTCTTTCTCGGGGTCAGCCAGCACGATTATAGCGGGCGAGCAATTAAAAAGAAAAGTCTACGCAATGGAACTTGAGCCAGTTTTCTGTGATCTGGCGATAGCAAGATATCGAAAATTAACAGGCAGAAAGGAGGTGGTGGAGCATGTCTAAGAAAAGCCGATTACAAGAAGCTTTCTTTGCCGAGCTTAAAAAAGTCCCCATCGTTTTAGTCGCCTGCGAAAAATCAGGGATATCCCGCAATAGTGTTTATCGCTGGAAACGAGAAGACAAAAAGTTTTCCGAAGTGATGGACGAGGCTTTAGCGGAAGGCGAAGCACTGGTTAATGATATGAGCGAAAGTCAGCTTCTAACTTTAATCAAGGAAAAGAACTGGTCAGCTATCAGCTTTTGGCTTAGACATCGCAATCCAAGGTTTAAGGATAAGATTGAGGTAACTTCCAAAACAGAAGATACCGATGAGCTAACCCCTGCTCAAGCAGATGTAGTCAAACATGCTTTGAAACTGGCGAAACTATTGCCAGCTGAGGAGCAATTAATAATTAACAATACAAAAATATATGACAGTAAACAAGATGATTCCACAAGAGATGGTGGAACAAATGACCCAAGACAAGAAGATAAGAACAGCGATAACTAGAGAAAGCTTTTCTTATTTCTTTCACTTCTATTATGCCCATTATGTTAAATATGAAACGGCAGATTTCCAGAAAAACATAATTTCTCTAATTGAATCCAGCCACAAAGAAAATTTATTTGTGGTCGCTTTTAGGGGATCAGGCAAATCAACAATCGTTACTGCCGCTTATCCAATTTGGGCGATACTCGGTAAACAACAGAAAAAGTTTGTTGTTATTTTCTGCCAAACTCAGGCACAGGCTAAGCAGCACATGATGAATTTGCGCCGAGAATTAGAAGATAATGACTTGCTTAAAAAAGATCTTGGCCCCTTTCGAGAAAATAGTGATGAATGGGGCGCACAGTCAATCGTCTTTTCTAACACTAATGCCCGAATAACAGTCGCTTCAGTCGATCAAAGTATTAGAGGTATTAGACATTACGAAAGCCGACCAGATTTAATTATCTGTGATGATGTGGAAGATATCAGCTCAACTAAAACCAGAGATGGGCGCAATAAAACCTATCAATGGCTTAAAGGCGAAGTAATCCCTGCTGGCGATAAGGATACGAGGTTGGTTATAGTCGGCAATCTTTTGCACGAAGATTCTCTACTTATGCGATTAAAAGAAGAAAGAGAAAAAGATATTATCGACGGCTACTTTTTATATTATCCCTTAATCAACAAAAAAGGTGTTTGCCTGTGGCCTGGTAAATATCCCACTGAAAAAGATGTAGAGATAGAAAGGAAAAAGGTTGGCAATGAAATTACTTGGCAACAAGAATACCTACTTAATATTATCCCCAGTGAAGATCAAGCTATTTATCCTGAATGGATTAATTATTATGACGAGATTCCTGAAAGGATGAATATGTATGGCGGATATAAATCACATCTTGAAGTTAGAATCGGTATTGATCCGGCTATTTCTCAAAGTAGTGTGGCTGATTATACGGCTATGGTTCCAGGATTATTATTTGAAACTAAAACAGGATATAGAATTTATATCTTACCCAAGATAATCAACAGACGACTTAACTTCCCTGAAACCATCGACACCTGCAAAGTGATGTATGAAAGCTATAAAAAAGATTATGATCTCGTCAGGTTAGTTGTGGAAGATGTCGCTTATCAAAAAGCCTTGCCTCAACAATTAAAAGTTGAGGGTGTTAGAAATGTAATAACGACCAGGCCTGGTAGCCAAGATAAAAGAAGCCGACTAGTTTTAACCGCTAATTTAATCAAAACTGGACAAGTTCTATTTCCCAGAGAAGGAGCAGAAGAATTAATTCAACAAATCGTTCATTTTGGCGTTGAAAAGCATGATGATTTAGCTGATGCTTTTGTTAATGTGGTAAACAGCTTATTAGAAAATCACCCAAATCCACCTAGAATTTACTCATTGGATTGGTAGTATTTCTTTTAATATTAAAGGGAAAGTTATCGACAAGTTGCCAACAGCTAGCTGCTTAGCAAAAGCTTAAAAGTGTGTCATTAATGGAGGCGTAGATTTAACTAATAATTAAAATTAAATCATATGCCTCCATTAGACGCTCCTTTAAAGTATTGCCTGTATGCTAGAAAAAGCACTGAATCAGACGAAAGACAGGTTCAGTCCATTGATTCCCAGGTCAAAGAAATGCTTCAAATCGCCGAACGAGAAAACCTAGAAATCGTCGATATTAGACGAGAATCAAAGTCTGCCAAAGATTCTGGCAATCGTCCTATTTTTAAGGAATTATTAAAAGATATAGCCGAAGAAAAATTTAACGCAATTTTAACCTGGGCTCCTGATAGATTATCGAGAAATGCTGGCGACTTAGGATCACTGGTTGATTTAATGGATGAGAAAAAATTAATGAGCATTCGCACCTTTGGTCAAACATTTAGTAATTCCCCGAATGAAAAGTTTTTGCTCATGATTTTATGTTCTCAAGCAAAACTAGAAAATGATAACAGAGGTATAAATGTAAAAAGAGGCTTAAGAGCTAGATGTGAAAGAGGTCTATGGCCAACATGTCCGCCAACTGGCTACTTTAAAGAAAAACGAGTTGATCATAAAGGGCAATGTTTAGTTGATCCAGAAAGAGGCCATGTAATAAGACAAATGTTTGAGCGTGTTGCTTATGAAAAATGGTCGGGCAGAAAATTATATAATTGGCTACGATTTGATTTAAACTTTAGAACAGCATTAGGTAAAAAGCATTTAAGTCTTGGCAATATCTATCGTTTATTAGAAAACACCTTTTATTATGGCCCATTTGAATACCCACGAGGCAGTGGTAATTGGTATCAAGGAAAACATGAGCCGTTAATAACCAAAGAATTATTTGATTTAGTCCAAGATCAAATGAAGAATTCCCAGTTAGTCAGACGAGAAAACATTGAATTCGCTTTTACTAAAATTATGACCTGCGGATTGTGCGGTTCGGGAATATCAGCAACTGAAAAATTTAAGAAGTTAAAAAATGGCGGCTATAACCGTCATATTTATTATGGCTGCACCAAGGCGAAAGATAAAAATTGTAAATGTGGCTATATTAGTGAAGAAGATTTGATTAAGCAGTTGCAGAAACAAGTTGAGAAATTAGATTTTAAGAAGTTACCTGTTCAAGACAAAATTGAAGGAGAAATAAAAAGATTTAAAAAATTTCAAATGATGGCGACTGGCAAAAACCAAAACATCGACGTAAGCAATGTCGATGTTAAAAATTACATTAAATTTTTACTTAAAGAAGGTGATGATCAGGAGAAGCGAGAGTTGTTGACCTGCTTAAACGGAGAAATTTTACTGAAAAATAAGATAGTTAATATTATTTAGTAAACTCTACTTTACAACAACCTGTCCATTCATCAACATTGGCAAAATCCAATCACGAAGCTCAGCGAGTTTTTGGTTTTCTTGTTTGTTTTTTACCATTTGATCAAAAATAGGTGTAATTACTTTTGAAAAATTGTCTAAAATATTTTTCGGTGGAATTGCAAAAAAGTCTTTTACAGCATCAATTGGACTTAAATTTGATTGTGAGCTTCCACCTGCAATTTTATCTAATCTTGCTCGATTTTCTGGTCTTTGAAAAAACAAATAAGTAAAAATTACAAAATCTTTTTCTCCGATAAGTTTTCCAACTCTTTGATTGAGTAGTAAATTTTCTTGATCCACAAAACACATTCTTCCTACATTTCCAGTAAGCGACATTAAAACATCTCCGACTTTTAATATACAAAAATCGTTTATTTTTTCTGGTATAAAATCAATTTTATCTATTGTTGAAGTGTCCAAAGATCCATCTTGAACATTTTTGATTGTGATAATTTTATATTCTCCATTATCGCAATAATTATCAGAATCAAATGGAAAACCCGATCCAATTTGTACTTTTTTATTTATCATTTCAACCTCCCACCCTTTCGGAATCTTTCTCTTTAGCTCCTCACTCCAAACCATCTCACCACTACTGGATTTATAGGGTTTGCCGTTTTCATTGGGAAAATCAAACTGCACAAACCAGTAGTTATACAACGACTTTGCCACAGCTTCTAGTTCTGTATTGATGTTATTGTTAAGTTCGATTTTGGCATCAAGAGTAGAGAGAACAGATGTGATTTTTTGTTGGTTTTGAAATTCAAAATCAGAAATTAAAAAATCCATGACTTGATTTTTATCTCCACGAGGCATTTTTGTTCCTTTACTTCCAGTCATCATATAATCAAAAAATTCATCTCTAAAAAGAGAATAATAAACAAATTTTGAATTATAATTTTCATTTACAACTAAAGTCAGAACATCAGCAGAACTTCCTCCTGTTTCGGTTGCATACCAAATTTTCTTGAGATATGGTCTAATATTTGAAATCAAAATATCGCCTTTATCAAATCTACAAACAGATCCTTTTTCTGGTGTATAACTTGCATTGATCTTGCCTTTTTTATTTTGAAGTAAATTATCAGTACCAATATAATTTTTAGGATTCAACAAAACACTTTCTATTCTTTTTTTTGAATAGATTGCTGCCTTCTTTAATGATATAGTTTTGACAATTTTACTCATACTTCAAACTTTTTAACTGACTAAAAATTTGCTCTTCCAATTGTCTGCTTTCGTGAAAGTAGTCAGTGAGATTTTTTTCATAGTTTTGCATTTTCTTCGCAAATTCTTCCGCTGAAATGTCGGTATATTCTATCTTGATATCAAAATATTGTCCTGCACTGAAGCTATGGTTTTTCTCTGCTATCTCATCAAAACTCACCACAACAGATAAATCATCAATTGCTTGTTTTTGATTAAAAGCATTGATAATCGTTTGTTCTTCTTCTGGACTCAGGAGTGTTTTTTGATTTTTTCCATCTTCTTTGACCGTTGTTCCTAATTTGGAAGCATCCATAAGAACCACTTTTTCGTCTTTGTTTTCTCTATCCAAAAAGAGAATAGAAACATTTGTACCAGTGGTTGCAAAGATATTGCTTGGCATACTCACGACACCTTTAAGCATTTTGGATTCAATGATTTTTTCTCTTATTTTCTTTTCTATTCCTGCTTGTGCAGTGATAAATCCAGTTGGCACGACGATTGCGGCTTTTCCTTTGCTTGAAAGCGAATACATAATATGCTGAATAAACAACAAATAGATTTCCATTTTCTTTTTATCTTTAGCTTTGACTTTGGGAATTCCCGCAAAAAACCTCTGAGCATTTTCTTTGGTATCTACATCTTCTCTCCAGTTGCTAAAATCTAGCTTAAACGGTGGATTTGAAACTATAAAATCAAATTTCATCAAATCAGAGCCGTCTTTATGGTAGGGGTCTTTAATGGTGTTTCCCTGAATTATATTGTGAATTGAATGAACTAAATTGTTTAAAATCAAATTTAAACGCAAAAGATTAGAAGATTTATCAGAAATATCTTGAGAATAAATAGTGCACTTATCTTCACCTATTGCATGAGCCACACTCATAAGCAATGTTCCTGACCCAGCTGACGGATCATAAACTGTAACGTTACTAACTGGTTTATCGACAAGAATACTTGCCATAATCTTAGCTATAGCATGAGGAGTGTAGTATTCCGCATAAACACCGCCGCCATCTTTGTTATAGTCTTTTATTAAATATTCAAAAATTGTTGAAAAGAAGTCAAACTTCTGCTCAAAAATATCCTCAAAGCTAACATCAACAAGCTGATTAATAAGAGCTTTGGAAAAATTATCTTTTTGTTTTTCCGAAAAGTTTCTTAAATATTCATCGACTCCATAGAAAAGCTGAATTTTATTGCCTTCTTCGGTTTTAACCGAAAAAACATCGTTATTTATTTTTGAAATATCTCTTAAGGTATCACTAAATAACTTGGCAAACTCTTCATTATTTTGCTTATTATATAAAGTGGAAATAAAATGATCTGGATACAATCGAGCACTATCGGGGCTCATTTTTTTTAACAGAAATTCATAATCATCCTTACTATATTTTTTTATCTCTTCTTCCCATTTTTCCGAATTACTTAATTTTTTATCTAATTGTTTAACTTCATAACCAAATTTATCATTCATGAACTTATACAAAAATACCTGGGTAATTATTTTAAATTCATCACCACTATTACCCAACCCGTAATCACTACAAATTCCTTTCAGATTATCTATTAAACTTTTTGTTTTTAGAACGAAATTTTGCTCAGTCATAATTATACATTATTAAATTCATACAAATATTCGGCAGTAGCATATTTATTTATTCGATCAGCCGAATTGTTATCAAGTTTAATGCCATGGTTATCAAAACTACCAATAACTATTGGACTCATAAACTTAATAAAATACTCCTCATTTTTAATCATCTTTGAATTATCAAGAACTTTTTGGTCAGCCTGTTTTTTTATATCATTTAAAGTTTCAAAAATAGTCAATTCTCTTGCATCAACATCTTTTGCCTCCATAATCCTTTTATGAATTCTAGTAAACTTCTCGTCCTTTTCATATTTCTCTTTAAGCAGTGAATTTTTTCTGTTCAAATCCTTAATCGCCTCATAAATTTTTTCTAAAGAATAAATGTTTTTATTCATCTCCTCTTGACTTATTTCATCTAAATTTTTCTTTTCAAATAATCTTCTTAATTCTTCATATAAAGCAATAAACTCCTTATCTTTCTTATCAAAATTTCTAGCCATTTCTTCTCTTGTTTTTTTCAATGTGTTTTTTAATTTATCAGCAATAACCATCTCTTCTTCAGAGACTTTTTTAAAAGTAAATAAAACATCTTCTAAGGCAACGTTTAATAAACTGCTTGTTTCCGAACTGTTTTCTAGTAAATCTTTGAGATTAATTAAACTTAAATGATTATCTACTTCATTATAAAGAATACTTAACTTCTTAAAATCGAGTCTATCCAAAACATCATAATAACCCAACAAACGAATCATGTTATATAGGTTTTTTGCTGACTCTAAGGCCTTTTTAATTTCTAGAACCTCATCCCTGCTTTTAATTTCACTGATTTGTTTAGAAAATATTTCGGCATTTATTAAATCAAAATGAAATAATTTATCTTTAATTTTTTCTATTTCGCTTTCTACGTCTTCTTTTGATAAAAATAGATTAGAATAAGTTTTAATTTCGTCTCCCAATTCATCCTGCAATTCTTCAAAATAAGCCTTATTGGTTGCGTCAAACTCTTTTCTAATGTCAGCAAAGTCAACTACATAACCATAACGAAAATCCTGATATGGTCTATTAACCCTAGTTAATGTCTGCAATAAATTATGTTTTTTTATTATTCTGCCGAGATACAATTTCTTTAATCTGGGGCAATCAAACCCAGTAAGAAGCATGTTGTAAACAAACAATAAATCAATTTTACCTTCCTTAAACTGATCTATTTCATTTTTTCTTTCTTCTTTATTGCCGACATCATGAAGAATTAAGCTTGCTTTAAGATGTTTGTATTTTTCTTTAAATACGTCAAACATCTTTTTTGCTTGGTCCGAACTATCACAAACAACCATTCCGCCAATACTTGAATCTCCAAACATAATCCGACTCTTTTCAAAGTCATTCACAATATAATCAAGCATTGGTTCAACAAATTTATCATGAGAATAAATAACTCGTTTATCAACATCGCCTTTTAGAATTTTTATCTCTTTTAGAGCTTCCTGTAATTGGATTTTGTAACTTGTTTCAATACCTTCTCTGATCAACTTCAAAGTGTAACCATCAGCAATTGATGAGTTGTAATAATATTTATGTATATAATCTCCAAATATTCCTCGAGAGTTTTTATTTTCTCCTATAAGTGGTGTACCTGTAAGCCCAATCATAATAGCGTCTCTATCAGATGAAAACAGATTAGCTAAAAAACTGCCGTTAGGATCATAACTACGATGAACCTCATCTAGAAAATAGACTCTCTGAGTATTTGTGTTGTATAAGTTTTTACTCAAAACTCCGGTTTCTTCTTTAAATTTTTGAATATTAACTACCGTAACTTCCAACTGCCCTTTTAAATTGTGAACATTTCTATTTGTTTCGAAATCTTTAATAAGCTCTTCCTTGGAATTGACTGTATGAACAACTAAGCCGCGACTAGAAAATTCTTTTCTTGCCTGAATCAACAAATCTAGTCTATCTACAATAAAATAGAACTTTGGAATAACATCTTTCTTTTGGAAATAGTCTGTTAAATACCTGACATTATAAAAAGCTAGTGCGGTTTTTCCACTTCCTTGCGTATGCCAAATAATACCTTTCTTCTCTCCGCTATCAATTTTCTTTTCTATAGCCTTGGTAGCAAAAAATTGAGGATATCTCATCACATGTTTTTGTAAGCCATCAAATTCTTTTACATAAGCTATGCCATATCGCAAAAACATTGCTAACCTGTCTTTGCTAAATATTGAAGTTATTATTCTATTTGTAGGAGATTGCGGATCTTTATTAATTATAAACTCTGGGCTGTGTTTAATTACATTTAAATTATTGTCCGCCAAAATAATATTTTCTATATTTTCATTCAATTCTTCTAATATTTTATCAGTATCTAAAATTTCAACACTTTTATCCTCCCTAAAAGCATTAAAAATAGCCTTTTTAGTAGAGGTGCTGGAATAATAAGCCCCTTCGACTTGATCAATTGATTCCTCATCATAATTCATATTATTGGAAAAAACCAATAACTGAGTTATGTTAATAAACTTTCGGAATTTACTATTTTGAAACCTAGTATTAATCCTATTTCTTTCTGCTAAAATGCCCTCTTTATTATTTGGCTTTTTAACTTCAATAAAAGCCAGTGGCATTCCATTAATTAAAAGAGTGATATCTGGCCTAAACTCATCATCTCCATTCTTGTAAGTTAATTCCGTCACAACATGGAAAGAATTATTGCTAAAATTATCAAAATCAATAATTTTAATACTATTTGAAAGCATCATTTCATAAAACTGCTTTCCTAAATCTTCATTATCCAAAGAAAGACTTATCTTATCATACAGCCTTTTTATATCCTCATTATCAACGTCGGTATTAATTTTTTTAATGCTTTCATTAAAAATATCAACAAAAATATTTGTTTCTATATCCCATTTTGCCTGTTTTAGAGATATATATTTATACCCCAACCTACATAAATGTAGTATTGCTGGTATTTTTACTCTTGTATTTTCGTTAAATGCCATATTATTTATTATTTTTATTACTAGTTTCCTCCAAAAATAGGTGTACATCAGACTCCCTAATTCTCCAAACACCTATCTTAGAAGCTTTTAATTTTCCAGATTCTATATATCTAACAATAGTTCTTGTACTCACCCTTAAAATATCAGCTACTTCCTCTATGGTTAGAAGTTTTTCTATTCGGTCGCTCATATATAGTTTAGATTTTATTTATCTTTTCTTTATATAAATTTTAACATATTTTATCAAAATGTCAAAAAATGACATAAGTTGTCAAATAACTTATTCTAAGGGAAAATGGCTCTTTTCCAACTAAAAACAGAGCTTCAAAAAAAGCTCTGTTTTAAACTACCTCGTGCTAGCACGATGTTGCGGAGAGATAGGGATTTGAACCCTAGAGAGCTTGCGCCCAAACGGTGTTCGAGACCGTCGCCTTAAACCACTCGGCCATCTCTCCTTGTTTTTTTATAATTTTTTTAAAACTTCGACTTCTTC
>Ga0208822_1001362_pt1 | contig 17298 bp, 14 predicted proteins | sample AD_STIC08_MetaG_FD_184435 | JGI IMG/M metagenome (GOLD analysis project Ga0208822, IMG submission 184435) | Active sludge microbial communities of municipal wastewater-treating anaerobic digesters from USA - AD_STIC08_MetaG (SPAdes) (version 2) | ecosystem: Engineered > Bioreactor > Anaerobic >...
CGTGAACTCACCCTTTTGCACTTGTCGGCGTGGCTACCTTGCTGCTCGTGTTACTGCCCTGGCTGCCGCCACGCTTTGGGCGCCGGCAAAAGGGTGAGTTCACGCTGGAGGTGCATTCAGACGTGAGTGTTCAGCCCGTTACCGTGCGCGCTGGCGAAACCCTGCTGGAGGCCGGCTTGCGCGAGGGACTGGCCTTGCCCTTTGAGTGCCGAAATGGCGGCTGCGGCGTGTGCCTGTGTACGGTGCTTCAAGGCAACGTGGATCATGGCATTTACCAGCGTAGCGCGCTACCGGATGCCTTGCGCGCCCAGGGGAAAACGTTGATGTGTTGCGCCACGCCGCTGTCGGACCTTTCGATTGAAGTCGAACTTGCCGGCACCACGCCATCGCACAAGCAGTATCGCAGCCGTGTTGAGCGCATCGAGCGTCTGGCTCCGGAGATGATTCGCCTCACCCTGTCTCTGCCGGGTGGCGAGCGCATCGCATTTGCCGGCGGTCAGTACATCAACATAGTGCTCGACGACGGGCAGCGGCGCGCATTTTCATTCGCCAACCCACCGCATGACAACGGCCACGTCGAACTCCATGTGCGACTGGTCCCGGGCGGCCGCTTTACAACGCATGTGTTCACGCAGATGAAGGTTGGTGATACGCTCAACTTCGAGGGCCCGCTGGGCGACTTCACGCTGCGCGACAGCGAAACGCCGATCCTGTTCGTTGCGGGTGCGACCGGCTTCGCACCGGTCAAGAGCATCCTCGAAGATGCGTTCCACCGGGCTGTCCGGCGGCCGATGTGGCTGTATTGGGGTGTGCGGCACCGGCACGATTTGTACCTGCTTGAACTGGCCGAACGCTGGGCGCGCGAGCACCCCAACTTTCATCTTGTACCGGTGCTGTCGCACGCCAGCCCCGAAGATGCCTGGAGCGGCCGAGCCGGCCTGGTGCATGAGGCCATGCTGGCTGATTTTCCGAACCTGAGCGGGCATGAGGTGTATGTGTGCGGCTCGGTCAAGATGGTCGAAGCTGCGGTGCCGGCGTTCATCGCGCGGGGGCTGGCCGATGACGCCTGTTTCTTCGATGCGTTCGTGCCTTCAGGGGGAAAAGCAACCTGAGCCTGACGCGGGTCAGGGGCGGGCTTGAATGCATCTATTTGCTATTAATTAGATAGCTGATTACGTATATTCTACGTGGACTAAAGTCCTAAATTACGTGAAACCTGGGTAGCCCGCAGCGAGCAGATGGGGCTGCTGTGGGTGTATCAGGAACGGTTAGGCGGGCACGGCAAGGCTGAGGGCAAGACCAGCGCGGGGGCAGACTGGTATTTGCATGGCTTGTTTGCGTAGCGCTTTGCTCAACATTCCACGATGGCCTTGATCACGCCAGCCTTCGGGTCCAGCAGGTCCTGAAACTTGGTGGGCACTTCGGCCAGTGTCAGGCGGTGGGTGTTGAGTGCCTGCGGAATCAGCCCGGCACGCATGGCGTTCAGCACGGTCTCAAAATCTTCGGCGGTGGCATTGCGGCTGCCCATCAGGGTCATTTCGCGTTTGTGGAACTCGGGGTCCGAGAAGGTGATGTTCGCACCCACTACCGAGATCAGCACGTAGGTGCCGCCGTGCGCTACGAACTTGAAGCCGCGCTCCATGGCTTTGGGGTTGCCGGTGGCGTCAAACACCACGTCAAAGAACTCGTTGTTGGTGAGTGCGGCCAGCTGTGCCTCGTCGGTGTCGCCCAGAGTCACACCGGTGCGCACGCCCAGGGACTTGGTGCAAAAGTCCAGCCGGTCCTGGCGGCCATCCAGCGCGGTGACGGTGGCGCCGCGCAGCTGCGCAAAAATCATCGCTGCCATGCCGATGGGGCCTGCGCCCACCACCAGCACCCGCTGACTCCGGCCCACACCCGAGCGGCGTACCGCGTGGGCGCCGATGGAGAGAAACTCCACCATGGCCGCCTGGTCCAGCGACACGCCCTTGGCCTTGTGTACAAACTGCTGGGGCACGCTCAGGTACTCGGTAAACGCGCCATCGGTGTGCACGCCCAGCACCTGGATGCGGGTGCAGCAGTTGGTTTTTCCGGCGCGGCAGGCAATGCAGGTTCCACACGAGAGGTAGGGCATCACGTACACCGTGTCGCCTGTCTTGAGCGCGCTGCCTTCGGGTGCGGTTTCCACTGTGCCGGACAGCTCGTGCCCCATCACGCGCGGGTAGCTCAGGTAGGGCTGGTTGCCGGTGAAGATGTGCAGGTCCGTGCCGCACACGCCCACGCGCTTGACGCGCAGCAGCACGTCGTCGGCAGCACGCTCCGGCAGAGGGCGGTCGTGGGCACGCAGGGTGCCGGGGGTTTCGCAAACAACGGTCAGCATGACGGGGTCCTTCGGTTCATTCCAAGTTCTGTGCGCTCAGTTCCGCGCGGGTGGGCAGGCCTTCCATGTCGCCCACCACCTGCAGTGCGCGAGAGGCAATCCAGTTCGCCCGGCGCAAGGCCTGCGGCCAGCCCAGCCCTTCGAGCTGCGCACTGATGATGCCCACGGCAAAGGCATCACCGGCACCCACGGTGTCCACCACCAGGGGCACGGGCACACCGGGCACCTGGCCCTGTTCGCCACTGGCGGTTCGGAAGTAGGCGCCTTCAGCGCCTTGCTTGATGACCACCGCCTTGGCGCCCCGGTCCAGGTACCACGCAGCGATGTCAGCCGGGGTTTTCTGCTCGGTGAGCAGTTTGCCCTCGTCGATGCCCGGCAGCACCCAGTCCGCGTGGCGGGCCAGATCGTTCAGGGTGTCGCGCATGGTGGCCACATTGGGCCACAGGCTGGGACGCAGGTTGGGATCAAACGACACGCTGTGGCCGGCGGCTCGCAATGTCTGCATGGCGTGGGCCACCAGCTCGCGGGCGGCAGGCGACAGGGCCGGTGTAATGCCCGTGGTGTGCACATGCCGGGCGCGCAGCGCGTAGTCGGTTTGCAGGTGCGCCACGCTGAGCTGGCTGGCGGCAGAACCACGGCGGTAGTACTCGATGGCGGGGTCGCTGCCGTCCACGCTGCGCGATTTGAGCATGAAGCCGGTAGAGCGCTGCGGGTCGATTTCTACCTGCGAGGTGTCCACGCCCTCGGCTTCTACTGTCTTGCGCACATAGCTGCCAAACGAATCCGCCCCCAGGCGGCTCACCCAGCCAACCCGGAAGCCCAGGCGCGCCAGCCCGATGGCCACATTGGTGTCGGCCCCGGCAATGCGTTTGCTGAAACTCTGTACCTCGGCCAGTGGGCCGGGCTCCTGCGCGACCAGCAGCGCCATGGTCTCGCCCAGGGACAGAACATCCAGCGTTTCGGGGATGGTGCTCATGCCTTTAACTCCCCGCGGTTCACCGCTTCCAGGGTGGCCGCAACCCCATGCGCTTGCAGCGATTGCAACAACGGAACCAGCGCTGCGGTGAGCGCTGTGTTCCCTGCCAGATTACCAAACACCGGCGCATAGGCCAACATGGCCTGCACGGTTTGCGTATTCACGCCCAGAGCCAACGACTGCTGGTATAGCGCGGTGAGTGCGTCTGCATGCGGGTCGTCAATGCGGTAGCTCTGGCCCAGCTCGTCCACGCCCCGCAGGTAGTGCATCCAGGCCGCCAATCCCAACGCCATGCGCGTGATCGGGAGACCACGCGCCAATCGGTCGCGCAGCGTGCCCAGCAGGCGCTGCGGCAGTTTTTGCGAGCCATCCATGGCGATCTGGTGGGTGCGGTGCGCCAGCGCCGGGTTGGCGTAGCGGGCCAGCAGGTTGTGGCGGTAGGCCGCCAGGTCCAGGCCGGGCAAATTGGGCAAGGTGGGTTCAATCTCGTTGCGCATCAGCGCTTCGATATGCGTGCGCAAGGTCGGCTGGGCAATAGCCTTGTCCACGGTCTGCCAACCCGCCATGGCACCGAGGTAGGCCAGGCTCGAATGGGTGCCGTTGACCATACGCAGCTTGAGTTTTTCAAAGGGTTCGGCATCGGGCACAAAGCGTGCGCCGCCCAGCGTCCAGTTCGGGCGGTCGGCCGCAAATTCGTCTTCAATCGCCCAGTCAAAAAACGGTTCGCCCAGTACCGGCCAGGCATCCACGCAGCCCAGCGCCACGCTCACGGCGGCGCGGTCGGCATCGGTTGTTTTGGGCACGATGCGGTCCACCATGGAGCATGGAAAACGGCACTGGCCCTCTATCCATGTGCGCAACGTGCTATCAATTTCTTCAGCAAACCTCAATACGGCGGCACGCAGCACACGGCCATTGGCGGGCAGGTTGTCTAGCGACATGAGCGTAAGCGGACCCAGACCGCGCGCCCGGCGCAGTTGCAAGCCGTAGACCAGCATGCCGATGGCGGAGCGGGGGACAAGAGGATGGGCCAGGTCGTGCACGATGTCCGGGTGGTCCAGCCGCAAGGCACCGGTGGCCGGGTCGTGGCAGTAGCCTTTTTCGGTCACCGTCAGGCTCACGATGCGGGTGTCGGGCGCGGCGATGGCATCCAGCACAGCTTGTGGAAGTTCCGGCGCGACCAGCAGCCGTTGCACTGCACCGATGATTTGCAGGCGCTGGCGGGGTTGGCCTTGGGCGTCCGCATCGCGGATGGCTAGGGTGTACAGGCCGCCTTGTGGTTCCAGCGCATCGCGCGTATCCGACTGGCGCAGCGACACGCCGGCAATGCCCCAGCGCAGGTCCCCTGCCGCAATGGCCGCTTCGGTAGCAGCCGCCATGTGGGCGCGCATGAAAGCGCCAATCCCGAGGTGCACGATGCCGATTTTCAGCGTTTTGCGGTAGTAGTCCGGGCGGGCCACGGCGGCGGGCAGGGTACCTACCGTGCTGTCGTTCAAACGTTGCATATCCACCATCACCAATTGGTCAGCGTGCCGTCGTGTTGCAGGCGGTTGACTGGCAGGTAGGCGCGTTTGTAGGGGTACTTGGCGGCCAGGGCTTCGTCGATGGTGACACCATGGCCGGGTGTTTCGCCGGGGTGCATACAGCCGTCCTTGAACCTGTAGGTGTGTGGGAATACGGCGTCCGTCTCGTCGGTGTGGCGCATGTATTCCTGAATGCCGAAGTTGGGCACCCACAGGTCGAAGTTGAGCGCCGCACCCATGCACACGGGCGACAGGTCGGTAGCGCCATGCGAGCCGGTGCGCACCTGGTAGAGTGCGGCCAGGTCTGCAATGCGGCGCAGGTGGGTGATGCCGCCGGCATGGACCACGGTGGTGCGGATGTAGTCGATCAACTGGTTCTCGATGAGGTCCTTGCAGTCCCAGATAGTGTTGAAAATCTCGCCCACGGCCAGCGGTGTGGTGGTGTGCTGGCGGATTAGGCGGAAGGCCGCCTGGTTTTCGGCAGGCGTCGCGTCTTCCATCCAGAACAGGCGGTAGGGCTCCAGGTCTTTGCCCAGGCGGCCGGCTTCGATCGGGGTGAGGCGATGGTGCACATCGTGCAGCAGGTGGATGTCCGGCCCGACGGCGGTGCGCACCTTGTCAAACAGCTCGGGCGTATGGCGCAGGTATTTTTCGGTAGACCAGTCGTGTTCGCTGGGCAGGTCTGCATCGGCAGGTTCGTAGAACATGCTGCCGCGGCCCACGCCATAGACCTTCTCCAATCCGGGCACACCGCTTTGCGCGCGGATGGCCTTGTAGCCCATCTCCTTGTAGCGCAGTACCTCTTCCACGGTTTGCGTGATGTCTTTGCCATTGGCATGGCCGTAGACCATGACCCCAGTGCGGCTCTTGCCGCCCAGCAACTGGTACAGCGGCATGTTGGCGGCCTTGGCCTTGATGTCCCACAGTGCCGTGTCCACCCCGGCAATGGCACTCATGGTGACCGGGCCGCGGCGCCAGTAGGCACCTTTGTAGAGGTACTGCCAGATGTCTTCGATCTGCTGCGGGTCGCGGCCAATCAGGCAGGGGATGACATGGTCTGTCAGGTAGCTGGCCACGGCCAGCTCGCGGCCGTTCAGCGTGGCGTCGCCGATGCCGGTCAGGCCTTCGTCGGTTTCGATTTTCAGGGTGACAAAGTTGCGGCTGGGTGCGCAGACGATGACTTTGGCGGCGATGATCTTCATGGCGTTATGAGTGGGTTTTAAAGGGGTTATCTGGCGCGGAGCCAGAAGCCCGGGGCGAACATTACTTCAGCAAACCCATTTGATGGGGCAGCCACAGCGTCAACGCCGGGATATAGGTAATGGCAATCAGCGCCAGCATCAGCGGCACCAGCCAGGGCAGGATGGCCATGGTGGTGCGCTCGACCGAGAGCTTGGCGATGCGTGCCAGCACAAACAGCACCATGCCCAGCGGCGGGTGCAGCAAGCCAATCATCAGGTTCAGCGTCATGATCAGGCCGAACTGGACAGGGTCAATGCCCAGCTTTAACACGATGGGCAAAAGAATAGGCACCAAAATTGTGATGGCGGCGATGGTGTCAATGAAGCAGCCGACAAACAGGATCAGCAGGTTGGCCAGCAGCAGAAACACCCATTTATTGCTGGTGATAGACAGAATCCAGTCGGCCAGCGCCTGAGCAGCCTGGGTAGTCGTGAGCAGCCACGCAAAGATGGATGCGGCTGTGACGATGAAAAGCACCGAGGCCGTCGTCTCAATGGTCTCAAACGTGGCTTGTGCCAGCGTACGGATGGTCATGGAGCGGTAGCGCACCAGACCCAGGAACAGTGCCCAGATCACTGCGGCCACTGCAGCTTCGGTAGGCGTGAACCAGCCCATGGTCATGCCGCCGATCAGGATCACCGGCGCCATCAGGGCCAGTACAGCCGAGAATTTGTAGCGCCAGTCCAGTATCAGCAGCACCGCGAATGCTGCACCTGTGGCGAGGTTCACCGATGCGCCAGCCTTGACTGCCAGCCACACCGCCATGGGGAAGGCCAACACCAACAGAATCTCCAGCGCGGCACCGCCCAGGCGACCCCAGTGAAACGCCACATCGCCGCCCCAGCCATTGCGGTGGGCAAAGTAGGCTACTGTGATCATCATGAGTCCCGTCATGAACAGACCGGGCAGGATACCGGCTACGAACAGCGCACCAATGGAAACGTTGGCCATCATGCCGTAGATGACAAAGGGCAATGAGGGCGGAAAGATGGGCCCTAACGTGGCAGAAGCTGCGGTTACACCCACCGCAAACTCGGTTGAATAGCCATGGTCTTTCATGGCCTTGATTTCAATGGAACCCAGACCCGCTGCATCGGCAATAGCGGTGCCGGACATACCCGAAAAAATCACGGAGCCGATGATATTGACCTGACCCAGACCGCCTTTCATCCAGCCTACCAGAGCCACGGCAAAGTTGTAGATTCGCCCCGTTATGCCGGCAATATTCATCAGATTGCCGGCGAGAATAAAAAATGGCACCGCCAACAAGGGAAAGGATTCGATGCCGGCAATCATGCGCTGTGCCAGCACGATGTCGGGCACGGTGCCAGAGACCAGGATATAGACCAGCGAGCCGCCAGCCATGGCGACCGCCACTGGCAGGCCGCAAAGCATCAGCCCCAGAAAGGAAACTATCAGAATCAACATGATGGGGGTCCGTTCAATCGTCCGAGCCGTCGAAGAAGCCGGGGTTTTGCAGTGGGGAGAAGCCGCGCCGCCAGTTCTCCACGGCCACCTGCACGCCGCGCACGGTCATGAGGGCAAAGCCCGCGAAGGCCAGCCAGTACACGTGGCTCTTGTTCCAGTTAATGGTGGTCATGGGTTCGTTGTCCACCGCCAGTGCGTAGCGAGCCACCAGCCAGGCTGCGTAGCCATAAAAAATGATCGCGGCCAAATCCACCGCTGTTGACAATGTTCGTCCTGCATGAGTTGGCAGATAGCGGTACAACAGATTGACCTGAATGTGCCGCACCCGACGTACACACATGGCTGCGCCGATGAAGACCACAGGCATCAGGCAGTACACGGCCAGCTCTTCGGTCCAGGCGAAGGAGTCATTGAGTACATAGCGGCTGAAAAACTGCAGAAACACCAGGCTGGCCATGATCCAGAAGAAACCCAGGCAGATCCAGTCTTCAATGCCGTAGCCCGAGAGATCGACCACGTGCTGGTCGGCCTCGGCGAAGCTGGCGACCAGCGCTTCCGCGCTGGTCCCTACTGGATGCGACTCGGCTGCGCCGCCCGAAAGAGGCAGAGAGCTTAGAGGCGACATGTTGTTATGCCTTACTTGATGGCCTGGATGCGATCCCAGTCAGACTTCTGATAGCCGAATTGTTCGAATGCAACGTTCTTGAGCACCGTGTCGCGGAACTCGTTGGCGTTCACTTCCGTCACGCTTACGCCCTGTTTGCGGAATACAGCAGCCAGTTCACCCTCGCGGGCTGCCACTTCTTTAGAGGCTTTGGCTGCAGCTTCGAGTGCCACGTCGGTGAAGATTTTTTTGTCCGCGTCAGGCAGTTTTTTCCACAGTGCGCCGGCTACCACGGTGTTCAAATGGTCAACGATGTGGCCAGTCAGTACGATGTGCTTTTGCACTTCGTAGAACTTTTTGGCTTCAATGGTAGGCAGTGGATTCTCTTGCGCCTCTACCGTGCCGTTTTGCAGGGCCAGATAGACCTCGGCAAACGCGATGGGCGAGGTGTTGGCGCCGCAGGCGCGAGGCATGGCCAGATATGCCGGTACATCTGGCACGCGCATCTTCAACCCCTTCATGTCGGCGCACTTGGCAATCAGCTTGTTGCTGGTGGTGTGGCGGGTGCCGTAATAAGTGGTGGCGATGATTTCATTGCCGCTCTTTTGCTCGTAACCAGCGGTCAACTCTTTGTAGATGTCGCTCTTGGTATAGGCCAGCAGGTGGTCCACGCCCCGGAATGTGTAAGGGTAGTACGTGACACCAATGCGGGGGAAGGCCTTCGCTGCAAAGCTGGAGCCGGAAATGATGATGTCCACTGTGCCCAGAGCCAGGCCCTGGTTGATGTCGTTTTCCTTGCCTAACTGTGAGGCGGGATACACATCGATCTGGTAACGGCCACCTGTGCGCTTCTTGATTTCTTCAGCCGCCCAGACCGATGCGGTGTGGAAGGGCTCGGAAGTCTCATAGACGTGGGCCCATTTGAGCTTGGTCTGCGCGAAGGCGGGGGTGGCGACCACGAGGCTCGCTGCCAGGGCCAGGGTAATACGTTGGAAAGTCATGGGGGTTGTCTCCTGTTGGTGTAAAAAAAAGAAGTGTCAGCCGGGTGTTAGCCCGGAATAAGCTGCACTTTGGTACTCCGGCCTCGGTCCAGAGCCAAATCGAAGGCCGCTTTCGATTGGCTAATCGGTAACTGCGCACTGATCAGCGGGCGCACATCGGCGCGTCGGGTGCGAATGGCCTGCACGGCCCAGTCAAATTCGATGTCGGCGCGGAATGCGCCCAGGTAGCTCAGCTCACGCGACATGATGTCGTTGGCCGGGAAAGGGATTTCGGGGGGCAGCGTGCCCACCTGCACCACGCGTCCGCCACGACGCACCGCAGCCAGGCAGCTGGCCAGCGCCCCCGGATGTCCTGCTGCTTCCAGCGCCACATCCACACGGCCTTTCCAGGCGGTGGTGTCGGGCAGGGCTTCGTCGGCGCCTACCGTCAGGGCCATATCGCGGGCCCGGTCACTGGGGTCGCAGGCAATGACGCGGCCGGCACCGGCCAGGCGCGCCGCGATGACGGACATGCAGCCGATAGTGCCCGCGCCAGTGACCAGCACCGTGGCACCCAGCACTTCGCCTGCGCGGCGCACCGCATGCAGGCCCACCGACAGCGGCTCGGCGCAGGCAATTTCGCCCAGGCTGACGTCCTCGTCAACGGCCGTGAGTTGGGCCTCGTTCATCACAAAGTGCTCGCGGAAGAAGCCGGGGATGTGCGGAAAAATTGCCGCACTGCCCAAGAACACCATCTTCTCGCACAGGTTGCTGCGGCCCGCGCGGCAGGCCGGGCACACACCGCAGGGGTGGGCAGGGTTGACCGCCACTTTTTGCCCCGGCTGCACCCGGGTTACGCCTTCGCCCACGGCGTCCACCACGCCCGAGGCTTCATGACCTGGCACAAACGGCGCGCGAATGGCAAAGATGCCGGCGCGGCCATGCTGGTAGTAGTGCAGGTCCGACCCGCAGATGCCGCCCGCGCCCAGACGCAAACGCACCTGGCCGGGGCCGGGCTCCACGGGTGCAAGCTGCTCCACGCTGAGTTGCATGGGACCGTTCAGGGTGCAGGCAAGGCTCATATTCAGTTCCGGTTGGTGTCGATATCGCCGGTGGTGGTCCAGCCGGCCGAGAAGCGCTCGTGCGAGTGTTCCAGGTGGCCGCTCATCGCTGCGCGTGCCATGTCCGGGTCGTGTCGGTTGATGGCGTCCACCACGGCGAGGTGTTCGTTCACCGCCGCCTTCCAGGTGGCTTCACGCTCAAAGTGGCTGCCCAGGCGGGCGAATAACGGGCCGTTGCGCTCGTCAAAAAGTTGTGTCACCACCGACACCAGGGCGCTGTTGTCACTGGCCTGCGCAATTCGGACATGGAAGTTGCGGTCACCCGCAATAGGCAGTGTGCCCGTGGCAATGTCGCTTTCCATCTCGCGCAAGGCTTCGTTCAAGTCGCCGACCAGGGTGTTGTCTGTGCTGCGTGCGGCTACCGCCGCCAGCTCACATTCGATCAGCTGGCGGGCACGGATGATTTCCAGCGGGCCAGCAGAGTTGTCCAGCGTGCGCACCGATTCGCGGGAAATGACCACGATGCCCGGGCCCATGCGCACTTCGATAAACCCTTCCACCTCCAGCGCAATCAGCGCTTCCCGCACGGACGGGCGGGATACCCCCATCTTGACGGCCAGGTCGCGCTCCGAAGGCAGCCGGGAGCCCACCGCGAATTCACCGCTCTGAATGAGCTGTCGCAACTGGTCTGCAATCTGTCGGTAAAGCCGACGGGGCTCTATGGGTTGGAAAGGCATGCGAAAATTTGGCTAGAAGGTAAATTGGTAAGACCAAGTGACCAAATTGTGGTCTAAGTAGATACGTAGCGTGAATAGGGTTTTCCCTGTAATGGGACAAATCACCCGTCTTCGGCATGGCGCAATATGCTATTAATTAAATAGCATATTGCGCATATCCGGATTGGTCTAGAGGTGAAAACTGCCTCAAGATATCCAAAATCCGACGTTAAATCAGATGGGCTATACCCATGTAGTTATTTACGCAGCCCTGAAGCTGTCCGTGTGCAACAACACCCCGCAGTGCTAAGTGCCATGGCCGTAGGCGTCCTTATCCCCTGCTTCGGCCACTGCGGCTATGGCTTGCAATACAGTCAAGTTGCCCGGTCCGACTGAGAAGTGCGAGTCACGATATCGTGCCACCGAGACTTCAGTCGCGTGGCCTGCGCTGCATTCACTGCGCCTACGGGCAGTTCACCCTGAATAAGCGATGCGAGTTGGGCAACGGTTTCAAGTGCTTGGCACTCAATCGCTGGCAACGTGAGCCCACCGATATGTGGTGTAGCGAGCACGCGCGGGTGAGCAGCCAAAGCGGGTGTCGGCATTTGATCGGGTGCGCTGCCCACATCCAGCGCGCAACCACCCAGATGTCCGGAATCCAGGGCTCGCAGCAGCGCCGCCTCGTCTACAAGCTCTCCACGGGAAGCATTGATGAAAAAGGCGCCTCGCTTCATGGCTGAAAAAGTTTGCTCCCCCATCATCTTTGCCGTTTGCGCGTTGGCTGGAGCCAAACACACAACGAAGTCAGACTCGGCCAGTAATACGGCCAGCGGGGCTCGAAGCAGGGCTTTGCGTTCAGTGAATGGCTGAGGTGTGGTCACCATCACACGCATGCCGAAAGCCAGAGCCACATCGCACAAGTATTGCCCAATCTGCCCAAAACCGATGATGCCCAGCGTCGATCCACGGAGCTCACGACCTGTGAACGGAGCCCGGAGCCGTTCACGCCGGTAGGCATTGGCGTAGAGGCTGATTCCCCGCGCCAGGTCCAGCATGACGGCCATGACCCATTCCGATACTGCAGGAACATAGCCGGGGCTGGCCTGAGTCACCAACACACCATGCTCGCTGGCCGCCGCGACGTCAACCGTGCGGATATCGACTGCACAGCGCACAAAAGCAATCAGCCTTGGCAATTCGCGAAACAAAATTTCGGGGCCAGGTGTCTGGCGGTAAGCAATTAAGGCATCACAGCCCTGCGCAGCGGCAATGAGTTCGGGTGTTGTGAGTTCACGGAATTCAGGATTGAACCGAATGTGAGCTATTTTCTGTAAAGCCTGAATCGCATTGGAACCAAAATAGGAGTCCAGTTTGTCTCTCGGATGAGACAGGAAAACTGTAATCATGGGAGATGACGGTTCAAATTTTTACTACTTTGAACCGGCTTTTTGCGGCAGGCGGCGCAACGGCGAAGGCGAGCTCACGGATTCACGCTCAATCAAATGCGTAGGCATGAAAATCGTTTCCCGAATTTCATCATTGCCATTGGTATGTGTACTCATTACCTTCTCCACCATGACACGCGCCATCTCGCGCATTGGAAGCTGCACCGTGGTCAGCATCGGGTTGGTAAAAGCTGAAAGGAACATGCCATCTATTCCCACGATGGAGACATCCTGAGGCACGCGCAAACCCGCCTCACGCAGACCGGCCATCAATCCGAATGCCATTAAATCGTTCAGCGCCACAATCCCCGTTGGCCGCTTCGAGGAGCCTGCAATTTGCAAGGCCAACGTACGCCCCACCTCTGCTATCACCGAGTCACCGTACTCGTTCAGAGGACCGCCTTCAATCACCTGGGTGCTGCTTTGCAACCCTGCCGAGTCAGCTGCCGCATGGAAACCATCAATCTTGGCGCGGCGGCTTATTGTCATTCCGGCAACAGTGGCAAAAGCCAGCTTTCGATGCCCTTTGCTGATCAGGTGGTTGGTTGCAAGGCGTGCAGCTTCAAAGTTGTTCGGCATCACGTGGTCAACGCTTGAGCTTCTTCCTGGTGTCGCACCACGGTCATAACTCACGACAGTCATGCCACGTTCTGCCGCATGCTCAACGTGTCGTTCATCCGCCAGTGATGAGATCACAATGACGCGGCGTACACCCTGCGACAGGAGATCGTCAAAAAAAGCACTCTCTCTTTTCTGGTCACGATAAGTACTGCCGATCAGCAAGCGATAGCCAAACAGCTCCTGCGCAAAATATTCGATTTCGCGGGCGATGTGTCCGTAAACGGGGTTGGTCATGGAAGGAACCAGTAACCCAATCAATGGAGTCTGTCCAGTTTTGAGTTGTCGCGCCAGTTTGCTGGGTCGAAACTGGAGCGCCTCAATAGCATCTTCGATCCTGGACAACGTCCCTGGGCGCATCCGATCAGCTCTGCCGTTAAGGACGTTGGACACGGTACTCACCGAGACAGCTGCTCGCTTCGCGACGTCCTGAATTGTGGCCATAGTAATTCCTGGTGTCGGCTACAACCCGAGCCGGTTCGGTAGCCAATGAGATTGCATGGGAGCAGGGACCAGAACAACCAGCGTTATCGTCAGCAAGGTGATGTATTTCATCACAGGGCGTACTACACCCTTACCTCACTGCCGGTAATTCCGTACGTCGCAAACGCGATGAGGAGCAGCGATTCTCCCGGGCCAGAAGCCATCATTCTGGAAATTTCCAGGGCTGGACGGCCGAGCAGGTCAGTCGAGTCAACGCCGGTAAATATAGATTGATATTTTAGAAAAAAGAGCTTGTGCATCGATTTAGTGTATCGTTATACTTGCGCTTCCCAAACCACAAAGAGGAGCTTTAATGAATTCAATGTCTCGCGTTTCAAAAATCGCGCCGCTCTCAGCCGCAATGGCGCTGGTATTTTTCCAGAGTGCGGTATTTGCGGCACCTCCGAAAGTAGTGACCGCTCCCAATTCAGATCCTGGCTGCTTCGCACCTTGGTCGGCCAGCACCAAACTGTTCCAGTACCCGGGCAAAAAGGGGCCGTACCGCATTGCATTGGCCAATGGGTACATTGCCAACACATGGCGCATTCAGATGATCAAGACAGCGAAGGCGTATGCCGCACAACCGGACGTAGCGGCAAAACTGAAAGAGTTCAAGGTTGTTTCTACGGGTGAAGATGTGGCGGCACAAATCGCTGCCATCAACAACTTCATTGACTCTGGCTATGACGCCATTGTCGTCAACGCACAAAACCCTGCGGCTTTCAAACCCGTTATCAAGCGCGCAAATGATGCCGGCGTTGTTCTCATAGCGTTTGACAACACGCTTGACACAGAAGAAGCCATCAACGTGAACGTGGACCAGAAGGGCCTGGGCAAGTACTGGGGTGAGTGGCTCGTTAAGCATATCCCTGGCGGCGGCAAAGTCCTTGAAGTGCGCGGAGTTTCTGGTACCTCGGTTGATCGTGATCGCCACGAGGGTGTTCAGGAGGCATTGAAGGCCTCTGGCAAGAAGTGGGAGACTGTCGAGGTTATTGGCAAGTGGGACGACGCGGTCGCACAAAAAGTGGTGGCAGACGCCATCGCGGTTCACAAGCGTTTCGTGGGTATTGCGGCGCAAGGTGGCGATACTGGCGTGGTGCAAGCCCTGATGGATGCCAAGCACCCCATGGTGCCTTTTGCCGGTGAAACGGAAAACGGATTTCGCAAAGCCTGTGCAAAGAATCCAAGTTTGAACTGTGCATCCGGTGGCACGGGACCGGCGCAAGTAGCTGTGGCCATCAAGACGGCCATTGCCGCATTGGAGGGCAAGGTCATCCCCCAATCGGTTAAATTGCCGTTGTCTACTGTTAACCATCCCGACTTTAAGGATGGTGTCAACTACTACGGCGCGCAATCTGACAATTTCTTTGTCGGTAATGCTTTCCCAACCTGTGGGATCAACTTTACTGCTCAGGAAATCATGGGTCAGAGTGAGGCTAACAAGTAAACAGGAATAGCTTGCTATCTGTTGTGCCGTTGGGTGAAAAAGCCCACGGCACTTTTTTTTTGCATACTTGTTCAAAGAGGGTGGCTCTATGAGTCTGTTTACCATGAGGGGTGTATCCAAACGTTACGGAGGTGCGCGCGCTCTTCAAGATGCAACACTGTCAATGGAGAGGGGACGGATTCACGCCGTGCTGGGTGAAAACGGTGCCGGCAAGTCGACTCTTATCAAGATCATGTCAGGTGTTGTTCAAGCTGATGCAGGCGAGATGATTCTTGACGGACAGCCTGTGCGGTTTCGTGATCCAGCGGCAGCAAACCGGGCAGGTGTCGTATGTGTTTTCCAGGAACTGTCGCTCATCCCACATTTGTCGGTCGCTGACAATATTTCAATTTCCAACCCACCAACCCGTTTTGGAATAATCGATAAAAAGACGCAGCGCGCCATGGCGGAACAGGCGTTGGCCCGTGCAGGAGCCGAGGATATTCATCCTTTAGCGCTGGTAAAAGACCTTTCACTCTCGCGCCGCCAAATGGTGGAAATTGCCAAGGCCTTGGGACGCAATCCCCGCATTCTGATATTGGATGAGGCAACTTCTGCCCTCACAGCCAACGATGTGACCAATATCTACGAGGTTCTCAAACGACTGCGCGCCGAGGGGATGGGCCTGCTTTACATTTCACACCGCATGCACGAAATTGCCGAGCTGGCGGATGATTGCACCGTATTCTGCAATGGCCGTAATGTGGCAAGTTACAAAGCTGGAACCAAGACCGACAATGAAGTGGTTGAGCTGATGATTGGTCGGGAGTACAGCAGCGCATTTCCTCCAAAATCCCCTCCACCGCCGTCGACTGAAGCCCCGCTTCTGGAAGTGCGCAAGCTGTGCTGGACCGACCGGCTGCGGGATATATCCATGCAAGGGCGCGCAGGTGAAGTGGTGGGGCTTGGTGGTCTTGATGGTCAAGGCCAGCGCGAATTTCTTTTGGCCTTGTTCGGTGTACTGCGTGGCACGAGCGGGCAGATTTTGATCGACGGTGCACCGGTCACTATCGGCAGCCCCAGCATCGCCAAAAGCCCGCGTATCGGCATGGCTCTCATTCCAGAGGATCGAAAAACCGAAGGTCTGATGCTGCCCATGACCGTGGCTGAAAACTTGACGTTTGCCGCAATGGATAGAGTGTCCCGTTTCGGGGTGGTGAACCGCAGAGCCGAGCAAGCCGAGATTGAGCGCATGATGCGACTGCTAGCAGTGAAGAGTGCCGGGACCAGTGTTCCAGTCAACTCGCTGTCCGGAGGCAATCAGCAGAAAGTCGTGATTGGCAAGTGGTTGATGATTGCGCCCCGCATCATATTGCTCAACGATCCTACCCGCGGAATTGACGTCGGAACCAAGCAGGAAATCTACCAGCTTCTGCGAGATCTTGCGACTGCTGGTGCGGTGATCGTGTTGTATTCAACGGATTACGATGAATTGGTTGGTTGCTGTGACCGGGTGCTGGTTTTGTACGACGGAGCAGTTAAGAGCGAGTTGGTGGGTTCGCAAATTACTGAACATGCATTGATTGCCAGTGCCTTGAATATTGATGACAAACCCGCATCGAACGACTCTGCAACAGCCGCTGTTGCAGAAATTGAGGGCTGAACTATGAGAGATTGGTATTACTGGCATCGCGAGCATAGAGGTACCTTGCTGGCAATTTTCGCCTTCGTCACAATGTTCGCAATCTACTCGTTCAACCATCCTGTCGGCCTGAACGCAAATGTTGCGACTACTGCCGCGAATAAGGGTGTGCTGCTGGCTCTGGTTGCAATGGCGCAGACCGTGGTTGTCATTACGTCCGGGATAGACCTTTCGGTAGGTGCCATTTTGGTGCTGGCCAACTGCCTGGCCTCGCGCATCGTCCTGGGTGACCCCATAAGCACTGGAATGGGTGTTGTTGGCGTGCTGCTGGTGGGCTGTCTGTGCGGTGCGCTGAATGGTCTGATTGTTGTTTATGGCAGATTGCAACCCATTGTGACCACCATTGCCACTGGCGCGGTGTTTTACGGCATAGCGCTGGCCTTGCGACCGGTTCCGGGAGGCGATGTGAATGCCCAGTTGGCGGAGGCTTTGACGGGCAAGCTATGGCTTGATATTCCAGCCAGCTTGGTACTTCTTGCTGCAATTGTTTCGCTGGTCTGGGTGCCATACCGACGCTCGGTGATCGGACGCGCAACCTACGCGGTAGGCTCGTCGGAAAGCGCCGCTTACATGTCTGGTGTGCCGATCAAGGCCGCCAAGTTCACAGCCTATACGCTGTCGGGTTTGCTCTCAGCCATGGCGGGACTCTTCGTTACCTTTGTCACGTATTCGGGGGAGGCGTCGGCAGCGAACGGCAGCACTTATACGTTGTTCTCGATCGCGTCAGTCGTGCTG
>Ga0208822_1001366_pt1 | contig 17267 bp, 16 predicted proteins | sample AD_STIC08_MetaG_FD_184435 | JGI IMG/M metagenome (GOLD analysis project Ga0208822, IMG submission 184435) | Active sludge microbial communities of municipal wastewater-treating anaerobic digesters from USA - AD_STIC08_MetaG (SPAdes) (version 2) | ecosystem: Engineered > Bioreactor > Anaerobic >...
TGACGTGGTCGACCAGGTGCGCAGCGGTCTGCGACATGCGCCGGGCGCCGCAAGAGGGGCAGAATCCCCGGCGCTTGCAGCTGAAGGCCAGCAGCTTGTCGTGGCCGCACTCGCCGCAGCGTAGCCGGCGCGCTCAAGCCCGGCGATACCTACGCCATCACCTGTGGCGAACCCATGGGCTACCCGGGCGGCACCAACATGCTCAAGGTCTGCCAGGTGTCCTGAGTCACCAGGCCCGGGCGCTGGCCACCGCGTCGGCCGCCACCGCGGCCGGCTTCGGCGGGGCCGCCGCAGCGGCCGGCTGGGCCGGGCCGACGGTGATGGTGCGGGTGGCCGGCCCGCCGATGCTGGCCAGCGCCGCGGCCGTGCTGCGCTGCCAGTCGTCGGCATTGCGCAGGATGGTGGGCTTGATCAGCACCACCAGTTCCTTCTTGCGGCCCACGCCGTCCTGGTTGCCGAACAGGTTGCGTGTCAGCGCATTGCTGCCGCTGCCGGGCAGGCCCGATCGGCTGCGGGAAGTCTCGGTCTGCATCAGGCCGCCGATGGCGACGATGTTGCCATCGGCCACGCGCACCACGGTGTCGGTCTCGTTGACGCTGCTCGATGCCAGCGGCAGCCGGTAGTTGCCGATGGTGCCGAGGTCGATCTGCTTGGTCTTCTCGGTCACCGTGGTCACCGACGGCCGCAGGTGCAGCGTGATCATCTCGGCGTCGTCGATCTGCGGCGTGACGTCCAGCGCCACGCCGCTGAAGAACGACGTGAGCGTGACCGTGGGCAGCGTGGTGGTGCTGTTCGACGTCGAGTTGCCCGGCGTCACCGTGCCGCCGGACACACCGGTGACGAAGAACTCGTCGGTGCCCACCTTCAGCACCGCCTTCTGGTTGTTCAGCGTGGCCACGCGCGGGCTGGACAGGACCTGCAGGTCGCCGTGCGTTTCCAGAAAGCCCAGCACCGCCTGGAAGCCCTTGGTGGCCAGTGCCAGCCCCAGCGTGCCACTGCTGGCCAGCGGCATGGCCACGCTGTCCACCAGCAGCGAGCCCACGGCCTCGGGCAACGTCGGCAGGCCGTTCGGGTTGCTGACGAGCGCATTGCCCGACAGGCCGCTGGTCTGGCCGATGGCGCCGCGCGAACGCAGCAGGCTCCAGTCGATGCCGCTCTGGTAGCCGTCGCGCAGCTCGACCTCGATGATCTTGGCCTCGAGCATCACCTGCCGCTCGATGGCCAGCCGCGAGGCGCGCAGGAACTGCTCGACGTGGCGCAGTTCGTCGGGCATGGCGCGCACGGCGATGGTGCCGGCCTGCGGGCTGGCCATCACGGCGCGGCCTTCGCCCTTGCTCAGCAGGCCGCGAAGGGCCTCCACGGTCTCGACCCAGAAGTCGCTGCTCGAGGTGGTGGTGATCTGCGTGCCGTCGGGCGCGCCGTTCACGCTGCCCGGCGTGGGGTTCGGGGTGCCGCCGGTATTGCCGGTGCCGCTCGATGTGCCCGAACCGCCCGTGGTGGACACCGGCATGCCGCCCCCGGACACGCGCATCTCGCTGCGGCCCTTGCGTTGCGAGGTCAAGTAGTTGACGGTGAAGATGCGCGTCTGCAGCGTGGGCGGGTAGACGGTGATGCGGCGTCCGTCGACCCGGAAGTCGAAGCCGTAGACATCGCGGATCGACTCCAGCGCCTCGCGCACCGTCACCGCGCGCAGCGTGACGCTGATGGTGCCGCTGACCTCGGGATGCATCAGCATGCTGTAGCGCGTGTCGGCCACCATCGACAGGAAGACGTCGCGCACGTTGGCGCCATTGACCACGAGGTCGAAGCGCGCTTCCGTGGGCGCGGTCGGCGCTTCGACGCGTGGCACCGGTGGTGCCTGCGGCGCCGGGGCGCGCGGCGCGACGGGCGCCGGCTGGGCGGCCGCCGCCTGCTCGGCGCGCAGCGTCGCGACGAACTCGTTGTGGCGCGTCGTGCCCAGGTCGGCGCAGGCGCCCAGCAGCAGGCTGCTGGCACCGAGCAGCAGGCTGCCGGAGCAGCCGGGCCTGCGGCGCGAGCGAAGGGCAGGCGGGGATGCGCGATGGGGTGTCATGGCGGTCTCCTCAGCGATGAGGACGGTGGGTCCTGCTGGCCGCGGCAAGCGGCAGGCGGATGGTCGGGGCCGCGGCCGGGGCAGCGGACGGTGTGTCGGGTGCGGGGGTCGAGGCCGTTGAGGCGGCGGTCGCGCCCGGTTCGCTTGCAGCCGGGCGCTTCGTGACGCCGGCGAACAGCGGCACGCGCACCAGCGCACCGCCTTGCCGCACGATGACGGCGCTGTCTTCGATGCGTTCGATGCGGGCGTCGCCCAGCAGATCGCCGACGCCGCGCTTGCGACCACCCTGGATGACCCAGCGCTGGTTGCCCACCGTGTAGAGGTGTTGCACCACCGGGGCCGGAGCCGACGCCGCCGCTGCGGGCCGTGCGACCGGGCCGGGTGGCGCCTGTCGTGCCACCGGCGGCTGCATGGGGTCGCGCAGCGATGCCGCCTGCGGCGCGGCTTGGGCTGCTGCGGCCAGCGCCGCCGCCGTCAGTTGCACGGCAAAGGGCACGGCCAGGCGCAAGGCCAAGGTCCAGCGGGTCATCGCGGCTCTCCCAGCAGCGCCACGCGGGTGCGCAGTTCGGCGGCGCCGTCGTGGCGCACGATGGACAGCTCTTCCCAGCGCAGGCCGGGCAGGTTGTGCTCCAGATCGGCCACGTACTGCGCCAGGTCGGGGTAGCTGCCGCGCAGGCCGAGCTCCACGCCCTGCAGCGGCAGCGCACCCGGCTGCGTGACCACGGGGGTGCCGGTCTGCAGCTTCAGCAGCGTCAGGCGCTCGTGGCGACGCAGCACGCGCTCGAGCAGCGGGCCCAGCCGCGTGCCGCTGCTGCCGTCGGCCAGGCGGCGGTTGATCTCGGCGTCGAGGTCGGCGCGCTCGGCTTCGGCCTCGCGCAAGGCCTGCAACGCGCGGCCGGCCGGCGACTGCACGGCGGCGTCGGCCCGGCTGATCTGCTGCCGCAGGGCCTCGATCTCGGTTGTCTGTGCGCGCAGTTTCAGCGTCAGCTGCTTCTGATCCGACGCGCGCGGCGACAGCACGGCTGCGTCGGTGGCCGCCACGGCGGCAATGGCGATCGACAGGAACAGGATCACCCGTTCCCGCACGGTCAGGGCGTCGATCCGGCGGGACCAGCGCTTCCAGGCATCTTTCATGCGGGGCCTCCGGTTCGGCTGCTCACCACCCGAAAGCGCCAGGCTTCGGCGTCCACGGCGGGGTCGTCGCTGCGCTCGACCTTCACCGCGCGCAACGACTGCCCGGCCAGCAGCGGGTGGTCGGCCAGGCGCGCCAGCCAGGGCTGCAGCACTTCGGGTTGCAGCGTCATGCCGGCGATCTCCAACCGGCCCTCGCTGCGTTTGACCTCGGTGAGCCACAGCGGCGCCGGGGCCGATTGCGCCAGCAGGCGCAGCAGCTCGGCGTGACCGGCGCCGGTGCCGCTGCGCTGGCCGTCCAGCGCGTCGAGCACCTGGCGCCGCTCGGCCAGCGTGCTGCGTGCCTGGGCCAGCTGCTGCTCGAGGGCGGCTGCGTCCTGGGGCGTCACCGGCCGGCGGGCCAGTTCGGCCGTCAGCCGGGCCTTCTCGGCCTCGTTGGCGCTGCGGGTCGAGGCGAAGTCGGCCTGCAGGCGGGCGGTCGACACGGTGGACCACACCGCGAAGGCGGCCAGGCCAGCGCCGAGCAGGCCGAGCGCTTGCACGATGGCCAGCGCCGAGAAGTAGCGCTTGGGCGTCAGCAGGATCGGGCTGAAGAGGTTGACTTGTTGGGCCATGGCGGGTCTCGTCTCAGGGCTTGATGCGCGCTCAGAGTCGGCGCGATTCCTGGCGCAGCAGCGCCCCGACGATGGGCAGCACCGCCTCGCGCACCGCGGGCGTTGGGGCCGCCTGCTCGAAGCCGGGCAGGGCCTCGGCCGGGTCGAGCACGCCCACCCGCTGCCCCAGCGTGACGGCCAGCATCCGGGCCAGGGCTTCGGAGTCGTCGCCGACCTGCACCCACAGCGCAGCCAGCGGCAGGTCGGGCCACGACCGTTCCCAGAGGTCGAACGAGCGCTGCAGTTCGATCACCAGCCGCGGTGCTTCGTCGTCGCGTCCGCCCGGGCTGGCGTCGGCGTCGGCCCCGTAGTCGACGAAGTCGGCATCCTCGAACGAGAGCTCGGCCCCGTGAGGCTGGATGTCGGGCGCGGGCTGGGCGGTGGGCGGTGCCTCCCAGTCGATGCGCCGTGCGTAGTACAGCTCACCGCCGGCGCAGATGGTCAGCAGCGCGTGCGGGCCATGGCGCACCAGCGCGGCGGTGGCGCGGTCGGCCAGGCCCGCGGCCTGGGTCAGCGCGGTCTGCAGGTTGCGCTGCGAGGTCTCGGCCACGTCGATCACGCCCAGTTCCAGCCCGACGGCCTGCGCGCCTTCGGCGGCGGCGCGGATCACCTCGTTGCGCGCGGCCACCACGAAGAGCTGCCGGTTGGGCCGTGGCTGCAGGTCGCCCACCACCATCACGTCCAGCGTCAGCTCGTCGAGCCGGCCGTCGATCTGGTCCTTGATGTGCCAGCGCGCGGCCGCCTTCAGCTCTTCAGGCTTCACCGCCGGAGCCTCGATCTGCAGCAGCTGCGAGTCGGCCAGCGGCAACACCGCGACCACGCCGCGTGCCGGCAGGCCCAGCGCGCGCAGGCGGCGCTGGAAGTCGGCCGGTGAGTCGGCGCCGCGTTCTTCCACGCCGCAGCGCCGCAGCCGTCCACCGGCGTCGGACCAGGCGTAGACGAAGCGGTCTGCATGACTTGCAATCACCACGCGTTCGGCGGATGCGGCACGCCGCCAGGGCCAATGGAGTCGTTTCATTTCAGTTGTCCCTGGCGCCGAGCGGCACCCCGTCTGCATGAATCGATTGCCAGCAAGCGACCGCCGTGGAACCGGCTTCGCCGGGCCACTGGCGGTGCTCCTTGGCTTGCAGGCCAAGGAGCGCTCGCAGGCGAGGAACAGTCCGCAGGGACTGTTCCTCGTCCGGGCTTGCCCCGCTTGGGGGGGGAGCGCCGAAGGCGCTTCGGGGGGGATTCATTTCAGTAGTGCTCCCGCCGGTAGATCACGCGATCCCGGGTGCGCTCCAGGCCGAAGCTGGCGCGCGCCGAAGGGTCCTTGTCGAAGCTGCTGGTGCACCAGGCACCGCGCAGGAAGGGCAGGTTGGCGCCCGCCGTGGCGGCGTCGCCGCTACCAGGCGCCCAGCTCTGCAGGCAGGACGCGTCGGTGGCGCCGCTGCCCAGGCTGAGCGCGACGTCGTAGGTGCCGCTGCGGCCGCCGCCGGGTGCCACCAACTGCAGTGCGCCAGCGCCGGCCGTGAAGCGCAGCGCCGCGCTGGCCGCGGTGTCGGCGGTGGTCAACGTGCGACGCAGGTTGCCGAAGTTCATTGCGGTGGTCGGCACGGTGGTGCAGCTGTCCAGGGTGTTGGTGTCCCAGGTGCTGCCCGTCCAGTGCTGCACGACCGCCGGCAACGCAAGCGCCCGGTCGGCCGCGCCGATGGCGCTGGACAGGCGCAGCCGGCCGAAGCGCAGTGCCAGCGTGCCCAGGCTGGCGCGGTCGTTCGCGCCGCCAGACGCCGAGGCCATGTCGAAGCTGCCCAGCGTGACGCCGTCGCTGTCCACCGGCGCCACGCCGATGGCAGCGTTGAAGGGGCCATCGGCCACCGCGGCGCGCAGGGCGGCCGCCGTCAGCGTGAGGTTGGACGCCACGCCGTTCGACCAGCTGCCCGTGGCGCTGCCCAGCGACAGGCGGCCGCTGGCCACCGTGAACAGCGTCGACCCGTCGCGGCCGGCCAGTTGCCAGGCGCTTGCGTTGGCCGGGTTGAACCGCGCGAAGTCGCCTCGGTAGTTGGCCGTGGTGGCGCCGGCGAGGTTCTGCGCCGTCAACGTCAGGCCGAGGCGGAAGGTCTCGCCCAGGTAGGTGAAGGTCGACGCGGGCGTGCAGGCCAGGCCGCTGCGATGGGTGATGCTGGTGCCAGAGACCGCGAAGCGCGCCGGCACGAAGCGGCCGACGTTGCCGGTGGACGGGCCGCTGACGGCGCCTGCGCCGAGGTAGCTGCCACTGGCCAGGTTGGCCGCTAGCGTGACGATGCCGACCTCGCTGTAGTGGAGCTGGGTCGCCGTGGCGGCACCCGACGCGAAGCTGCCGCCCGACACCGTCGCATTGGCCAGTGTGCCGGCGGCACCGCCGGCGGGCTGGACGAGCGTTGCGCTCAGCTGCACGCCTTCGGGCGTGGTCTCGCGACCGAAGTTCGGCGTGGCCACCCCGGTGGCGCCCAGCGCGGTGACGGTGGCCGAGAAGCTCTCGCCGGCGCGCACGAAGACGGCGTCGCCGGCCGCGCTTGCGCCCGGATTCGGCGTGTTCGGGCTGGCCGTCTGGCGGATCGACGTGATGGCCAGGGACGCCGGCTTGACGACGAAGGCATTGGAGCTGCCGGCCAGCGTGGCCCCGGCGACGGTCTTCGTGGCCGACAGCCGCACCCGCCCGACATCGGCGTAGTGGAAGCTGAACGGCGCCGCGCCCGTCGCGTCGAAGAGCATCGGCACGGCCGTCGAGGCGCTGACCCCGCTGGCCGGGTTGGACGCGATGGCGGTGGCCGCACTGCCGGTCAGCGTCATCCGCTGGCCGCTGGAGCAGGTGGTCGGGTCCAGGCACTGCAGCGACCAGTTCACGGCCTGTGCGCCGCTGAGCGCGGCCTCGCAGGCCCGCGTGGTGGTGCCGGTCTTCACCGCCCGCAGATAGAAGCCGCCGGAGGCGCTGCCCGCGGTCTGTGTCGGCACCGTGGCTGCTGCACCGCCCGATGTGGCGGCAACGATGAAACCAGCGGTGTTGAAGGTGGTGCTGCAGCTGTCGGCTGCGCTGCAGTTCGCGCCGTCGGGGCAGCACTGGCGGGCATTGGCCGCGACGGTCTGTTCACCCGACAGGGTGACGGTGACGATCGCGCCGTCGGCCGCGGTCGGTGCGGTCAAGCTCGTGGTGGCCACGCCGTTGGCGTCGAAGGTGATCGTGGTGGCGAGCAGCGTTGCGCCGCTGGTGCTGAGCGTGGCGGTCTGGCCGGCCACCGAGGTGGCCGTCGAGGCGCAGGGCCTCGCGCTGTCGGCACAGGCTCTGACCGTCACCGGGGTGGGCAGGCAGGCCAGGCTGGCCGAAGGTATCGACAGCTCGTAGTGGTCCAGCGGGGGCTGGCAGTCGTGCGATGCGGCCCTGTCGGCGGCCAGGTCGGCACTCGTGGCCTCGACGCTGTACACGCGCACCTCGTCGATCACGCCATTGGCCGAGTTCGGCGTGGCGCCCGAGGTGTTGGTGCTGCGGTTGTCGCCCACGAACAAGGTGCCCAGGCCCGGGCTGAGCGTTCCGGTGGTGGTGCCCAGGGTCGTGGCCAGCAGCGTGCCGTTGACGTAGATGCGAACGGTGCTCTGGTTGCTTCCGCTCGCGAGATACCAGGTGGCCGCGACATGGACCCAGGTGCCGGCCCCGAAGGACTGCTTGGCCGTGGTGGCGGTCAACGACGTGCCGGCGCTGTCGGTGACCACGAACTGCAGCGCGCCACCGCCGACGCGCCAGAACCGGAAGGCCTTGCTGCTGGCCTGCGTGGCATCGGCAATCATCGCGGGCGTGCTGCTGGTCCACGCCAGGTTGCCGCGGTACCAGAGCGACACGCCGCCGCTCGACCCGATGGAGCTGTTCAGGTCGATCAGCGTGTCCAGCGCCCGCGACGTCGTGTTGGTGTTGGCCGCCACGTCCAGGCCGCGGCAGACGTAGCCGCCCGCCGTGGACAGCGCGCCGCCGACCACCACGCCGTGGTTGCCCGTCGATCCGGCGTCCTTGGCTTCGCCGACGGCGCCGTTGTAGGCGTACTCGTCGAGCTTGTAGTGGGCGGTCCAGCCGGCGCTGCCGGGCACGACCCACCGGATGGCGGACCCGTTGGCGTTGTAGCCGCTGTTGTAGCTGTACTGCGTGTAGTCCGACGTGCTCACCTGCACGCCGACCGTGGCCTTGGACCCCGTCGCGTTCGAGTTGCCGTACTGGTACTTGAACTCGCCGTTCTCGAACAGGATCACCTGGAAGGCATAGGGCGTCGAGGTGCCGTACTGGTAGACCGAGTTCCAGGACACCACGACGTAGCGATTGGGGGCCGTGCCCTTCTGCTCCCAGGTGACGTTGCCGCTGCCGCCAGCCGTCGGGTTCAGGTCGGTCCAGTACACCATCATGGTGCGCTCGGTGGCCGCGCGTGCGCAGCCGCTCTGACTGGACGCCGTGCCGGCCGGCAGCGCCGTGTTGGTGTAGGTGCGCATGAAGCCCGTGTCGGCTCCGAACTGCAGGGCCCCGTTGGTCAGGACGCGCACCGACGTGTAGGCCGTGCCGCCGAACGGAAAGCTCAGGCCGCCGCTGAAGGTGATGGTGGCCTGGTCGTCGTCGCCGGGGTAGCTGGTGCACTTGCGGTCCCAGCTGATCGCGTTCGCGGCGCTTTCCCAGCTGAAGGTGTCGCTGCGAAAGGTGTAGCTGGCGGCTGACGCCGGCAGTGTGGCGAATGCCAGGGCCAGTGCCAGCAGGGCGTGCAGCAGGGCCTTCATCGCACCACCGTCCAGCTGAGCTGGCGCTCGACGTAGGTGATGGACGGGGGCGCTGCCGTGCTCGGGCAGGCGCCTGCGGCGGGCGCGTTGCAGGCGTTGGCCACCAACGTGTAGAACACGGGCGTGGCAGCGCCGTCGGTGCCGGTGCTGCGCGTGCAGTTCACGGTGACGGTGTAGCCCGCCAGGCCGTCGGCATTGAGGCTGGTGGCCGCGAAGCAGCCGGGCGCGGTGGACCCGGTCAGCACCTGGAAGGCGGCCCATTCCAGCCCGGCACGGGCGGTCTGCAGGGCGCGGGCCTGCTCCACCTCGGCGGCCGAGCCGAGCTGCTGGCGCAAGGCCACCTGCGCCAGCGCGGCGCCCAGCAGCGCCAACACCACGAGGATGAAGATCACCGACACGAGCGTGAACCCGCGGCTGGGTGGGCGGCACGGCCGCTCACGGCAGGTTGCTGACGTAGACCGCATGCTGCAGGTTCACGCTTTCGGTGCCGGCCGAGGTGGTCGTCGACAGCGTGAGCGCCAGGTTGACGAGCGCCGCGCGCGCCGCCACGAGCGTGCCGTCCACGCTGAAGCGGCAGGCCGTGAGCCCGGTGGCCAGCACCGCGCTGGTGCCGCCGCTGGGAGGGTCGGGTTGCGTGGCCTGGAAGCCGTACCCGCCGTGCCGCACGAGCTGGCCGGTTGCGAGGTCGCAGCGGTAGGTGACGGGCGGGTCCACCGCCAGTACGCGGTACGGTGGCGCAAGGCTGCCCACCGGCAGTGCGGCCAGCGACGACAGGTTCACGGTGGTGGCCGGGCCTGCCGCGTTGGTGGCCGTGCGGCGGTTCGACACGGCCTGCTCGGCCGCGCTGCCGTTCGGCGCGTAGGCGTCGCTGCCTGGCACCGTGGGGCCGAGGTTGTAGAAGACCAGGTTCTGGCTGGCGCCCAGCGCCAGCGGGGGGCCGACCACGGCGAAGGCCGTGTCGAGCGTTCCGAAGTTCAGCGCACCAGCGCCCTCGGTGGCGTAGCGGGCTCCGGCCGTGGTGGGGATGAGCTCCAGCGCGCGCTGGCTGGCCGACACCCGCACGCTGTTGGGCAAGGCGATGCGCAGGTCGCGTCCGATGCGGCGCAGCGTGTGGTCGGCCTGGTCGACCAGCGCCGCCCGCGCGCTGCTGGCCAGGTAGGCCTGCACCGGACGCACGATGAACGAGCCCACCATGGCGGCGAGCACGCCGGTGAGGGTGATGACGATCACCACCTCGACCAGTGTGAAGCCGGCCGATCGGCGGCTACAGCGACGCGTTCGGGGCATGTCGGCTCCGATAGCCGTCGAGCGCGATGCGCGTGCCACCCGGCCCGGTGACGGTGACGGTGATGCGCACGGCATCGCCACTGGCGGCGGTGATCGAGCCCAGCGCGGCTGCCGCCACGTTGACGCTGGCGCTGTATCCGGCCAGCCCGGCCACGGCGGTGTTCGTGATGTCGACGATGCCGCTCATGGCATAACCGTGGTAATCGTTGACATGGTCGAACGGCGGGCTGGCGAACCGGGTCTCACCGGCTTCGGGGCCGGCCGCATCGGCGGCACCGGCACAGCCGGCGGGGCTGGCGGCGGTCTCGACGTTGGCGTCTTCGCTGTCGCAGAACGTGAAGGGCATCAGCGACACCTCTTCGAGCAGCGATTCGGCGATGGCCAGTGCCTGCCGCCGCTCGGCCGGATCGGCGCTGCGGGCGGTGGCTTCATTGAAGATCCGCAGCACGCCCGCCAGCGCCGCGCTGACCACGACGATGAAGATCAGCAGCTCGACGAGCGAGAACCCGCGCAGCGCGGCGCGGGTCAGGTCTGGCTCATCGAAAGCGGCAGGCAAGGGCATCGGTGTTCCGAGAGATCTCCGGACACGATGCTAGGCAGCCTGGGTGCAGGCTAAACCTCAAGGTAAGGCGCGAAACAGCCCCGTTTCGACTTCGATCTGGAACTTGAGCGTCGTGCCCGTGCCGGTCACGGTCACGGGCAGTGCGGCACCGGTGGAGGTGGTGGCGCTGCCGCTGTTGCCGGCATTGAAGGTGACGCTGCGCGGCCCGGCTTCGGCGATGCAGGGCGAGGCGGCTGCGGGACAGCCCAGGCTGGCCAGGGTCGCGCCACCCACGTACGCAAAGGTCACGCCGGTGTCCGTGACGGTGCCGACCACGGGCCGCCGCTGCGCCAGTGCCAGGCGTTGCATGGCCATCGACTGCGCGGTGAGCTCGTCGGCAAAGGCCCGCAGTCGGAAGGACGTCAGGTCGACCAGCCGCGGCATCGCGAAGGTGGCCAGTGCGCCGACGAGGACCATCACCATCACGAGTTCGACCAACGTGAAACCCGCCGTTCGGTGGGAAGGGCGGGTGCTGGGGGTGGTCATGGCGGCAGGCCGGGGCCCCTGTCGGGCCGCACGGCCCCGACTACTTGATGCCCATCCCGGTGAAGCTCACCTTGACGGCGTCGCCGGACGACGGCGTGAAGGTCAGCGTGCAGGTGGCGCTCTCGCCGGCCGAGATCGCCGCGGATTCGATGCCGTACGTGCCGCCGTTGGTGGGCAGCCCGCTCTGCAGCGTCTTCTCGACGTCCTTGCAGTCCGCGACCGCGATGCCCTTGCTGCCATTGGCGGTGCGGGCGGCGAAGTTGGTTGCTGCACCGGCAGACAGCGCGCCAGCCACGCCTTGCGCCGCAGCGGCGCTGGCGTCGCTCTTCAGGTCCAGGTACTTCGGAATCGCAACCGCGGCCAGGATGCCGAGGATCACGATGACCATCACCAGTTCGATGAGCGTGAAGCCCGCTTGTCTGTTGCTCATGGAGCGCTCCCGAGATCGTCAGTGGAAGGGATTCGTGCAATGGACTCGAGGGCTCTCGCCGTCCAGCATGTAGGGGTTATCGGTACACGGGGCGCCGGCTTGAAGCCGCCTCCCACGGCGCAACCCGTGGTACTTGTCACGCCAGTGGGGGCTTTACGCGCCGCCGCGGGCGGCCTGGCCCAGGTTCCACAAGGGCAGGAAGATGCCCAGCGCCAGGATCAGCACGAAGATGCCGATGACGGTCAGCAACACCGGCTCGATCGAGGCCGACAGGCCCTTGATCGCGTAGTCGGTGTCACGTTCGTACATCTCGGCGATCTCGATCAGCAGCGTGTCGAGCTCGCCCGTCTCTTCGCCGACGGCGATCATCTGCAGCACCACCGGCGTGAACACGCCGCTGGCGGTGGCGCAACGCGTCAGGCTCTCGCCGCGCTCCACGCCGTCGCGCATGCGTTCGACGCGGGCGCCCACCCAGGCGTTGTCCACCGTCTGGGCCACCACCGTCATCGCCCGGGTGATCGGCACGCCGCTGCGCGAGGCCATCGCGAAGCTGCGCGCAAACCGCGCCAGCGTGGCCTTCAGCACGATGGGGCCGGCGATGGGCAGGCGCAGCTTGAGCTTGTCCCACTGGTAGCGGCCGGCCGGCGTGGCCAGCCAGGCGCGCAGGCCCCACCACGCGCCCACGGCGCCGGCACCGATCAGCGGCCACCAGCGCAGCATCCAGCCCGAGAAGCCGAGCAGCAGCTTGGTCAGCAACGGCAGCTCGGCCTTCAGGCCGGCAAACACCGTGGCGAAGGTGGGAATGACGAAGACGTTGACGATGACCATCGCGATGGCGATGGCCACCAGCACCATGGTGGGATAGCGCAGCGCCTGCTTCACGCGTGCCCGCACGTCGAGCTCGAACTCGATGTGCTCGGACAGCCGGCCGAAGGCTTCGGTGAGCCGGCCGGTCATCTCGCCGACGCGGATCATCGCCACATAGAAGCCGTTGAACACGGCCGGGTGGCGCGCCATCGTGGTGGCGAGCTCCCGGCCCTGGTCCAGGCCGTTGCGCAGATCGGCGATCAGGTTCACGACCGAGCGCTTGGGCGTCGAGGCCTGCAGGCCGGCCAGTGCGCGCAGGATGGGCACGCCCGACTTCTGCAGCGTGTACATCTGGCGCGAGAACAGCAGCAGGTCGTGGTCGTCGACCGGTGCGTTGCGCAGCGCCTGCCACAGGCCGGTGGGCGCGACGCCGGCCGTGGTCTCGGCCCGCGTCTCGATGGCCAGCGGCGTGACGCCGATGGCCAGCAACTGGTCGGCCACCGCGTCGGCGTGGTCGGCCTCGATCACCCCCTGGGCCATGTCGCCCTGCGGGTCGCGGCCGCGCCAGGCGAAGCGGCTCATCCGTCGGCGTCGTTGATCAGGCGCATCGACTCGGCCACCGAGGTGCGGCCGGCCCGCACCAGTGCCAGCGCGTGGTGGGCCATCGTGCGGCCGCGCATCTTCTCGGCCGCCAGCTGGCCGAAGGTGCCCGGGTCGGCGTGGGTGGCCGCCTGCGCCAGCGCGGCGTCCATCTCCAGCATCTCGTACACGCCCACGCGGCCGCTGTAGCCGGTGCCGTTGCAGGCACTGCAGCCGCGGCCGCGCAGCGTGCGCTCGGTGGCCGCGCCTTCGTCGATGGCGGCCAGCCAGGCCAGTTCCTGTGGCGTGGCGGTGTGCGGTTCGGCGCAGTTCTCGCAGTTGCGGCGCAGCAGCCGCTGCGCGATGACGGCCTGCAGCGAACTGGCCACCATGTACGGCGGCACGCCCATGTCGAGCAGCCGGAAGGGCGTGCTGACGGCGTCGCGCGTGTGCAGGGTCGACAGCACGAGGTGCCCGGTGATGGCGCCGCGGATGCCGATCTCGGCGGTTTCGGGGTCGCGCATCTCGCCGACGAGGATGATGTCCGGGTCCTGGCGCAGCGTGGCGCGCAGCACGCGCGCGAAGGTCAGCTCGATCTTGTCGTTGACCTGCACCTGCGTCAGCCCGGGCAGGCGGTACTCGATCGGGTCCTCGACGGTGATGATCTTGTTCTGCTCGGCATCGACCTCGGCCAGTGCAGCGTAGAGCGTGGTCGTCTTGCCGCTGCCGGTGGGGCCGGTGACCAGCACCATGCCCGCGCTGCGCGCCAGCACTTCCTTGAGACGCGCCAGCATGGGCAAGGGCATGCCGATCTCGTCGAGCCGGCGCACCGTGTTGCCCTGGCCCAGCAGCCGCATCACGACCGATTCGCCGTACTGCGAGGGCAGCGTCGACAGCCGCACGTCCAGGGTGCGTTCCTTCAGGCGCAGCGAGAAGCGGCCGTCCTGCGGCAGGCGCTTTTCCGAGATGTCGAGCCCGGCCATCAGCTTCAGGCGCTGCGACAGCGCCGCGGTGATGCGCTTGTCGGCCGTGGTCTGGGTCTGCAGGATGCCGTCGACGCGGCTGCGGATCAGCAGGCCGCCTTCCTGCGGTTCCAGGTGCACGTCGGACGCGCCGACCTGCAGCGCGTCCTCGAACACGCTCTGCAGCAGGCGCACCACCGGCGCGCCTTCCTGGCCGACGCTGGCTTCCAGCGTGCCGAAGTCGACCGCGTCGCCGACGTCCTTCTCCAGTGCCTTGGCCAGGCCGGTGATCTCTTCCGTCCGGCGGTAGTGGCGGTCGAACACCGGCGCGAGCTGGCTTTCGGGCACCACGGCCACGCGCACCGGGCGCCGCAGGATGCGCGTGAGCTCGTCGTAGGCGGCGATGTCCAGCGGGTCGACGAAGCCGACCAGCAGGTGTTCGCCCTTGTCCTCCAGCACGATGGCCCGGTGCCGGCGCGCCGGCGACTCGGATAGCAGCCGCACCGTTTCGCTCTTCAGCGGAAAGCTCTTGAGGTTGACCACCGGCACGCGCAGCTGGCGGGCCAGCCCGTGCGCAACCGCCTCTTCGGTGACGACGCCGGCCTCGATCAGCAGGCGGCCCAGTCGTTTGCCGGTGCCGCGCTGCAGCTCCAGTGCCTGCTGCAGCTGTTCCTGCGAGATGAGTTGCTGCTGCACCAGCACGTCGCCCAGGCGCAGCTTCTCGCGCCGGGGGGCGGCTGCGGCAGCTGCGGTCGCGACGGTGGCGGCTTCCTTGGGGTCGATCAGCATCCGGTCGGGCGCAGGCAGACGGGCCGTGCGCAGGAAGATGCTAGGGCGAGGCTGGCGAGCGCAAAGCGTGGAACTGAGGCTGCAGACGGGGTCAGTTCCGGGGTGGGGGCAGCCGCTGCACCTTCAGGCGGGGCGCCGCGGCTGCGCTCGTCGTGCACACGGTGAAGCGCCAACGGTCCGCGTCGGTGCGCAGGCCGTTGACGCGGAGGACCAGCGGGTCGCGGCCTCGGTCTGTCAGCCTGCGCTGACGACCGACTCCACCATCGCCGCCACGCGCGGCGTCATGCCCACCGGCACGATCTGCAAGCCCGGGTGGTCGTGCGGGAAGACGCGGAACAGCTCGTCCACGAAGCCGTGGCCCACCTGCGGGACGCCGGTGAAGTCGAGCTCGGCGCGGCGAAAGCTGTGCAGCCGGGTGGCCACCCGCTTGGCCTGCGCGCGTGATTCCAGTCCCGTGTGGCTGTCGGTCATCAGCTGCAGCGGCACGACCGTGCGGTCGAAGGTGTAGCCGTCGCCGCCGATGCTGTGGGCACGCAGCACGTCGTCCAGCGTGCGCGGCGTGTCCAGGGCGATGGCCAGGTAGATCGACGTGCCCTGGCGCGCGATGGGCTTGCCCTTGAACCAGTTGCGCCGGTTCCAGCCTCGGTACTGGAACGCGGTGGCATTGGCGTGCAGGTCCAGCACATCGGCCAGGCGCGAGGTGAAGAACAGGCCTCGGCCGGTGTGGCGGTCGGGCTGGGTGGTGAGCTTGCCCTTGCTGAGCTCGAGCATGGCCAGCGGCGCATAGGAATTTCAAACGGTCTGTGGAAAGCCTGGAAAGCCCGACTCAGCCCTGGGTGGGCAGCCGATGCCTGCCTGGATGGCTTGGAACTGGCGCCTGGGCCGTTGCCTTGTCTGGATTCGGCCCGCCCTGACGGCTCGCCTCGCGCTCGTTGGGCCTTGATCTCGGGGTTGACCCTGTGTTTTCCGCCATCCAGTCCGCACGCGGGCGCAGCGCCACCGGCCACTGGCGCCAGGCTGCGCAGCCCTTTGTGATGTGTACGGTGTCCGGGACGGTCGACGCGGCTCAGGCGGCTTCAGTCTTGCCGCGCCTCGCGCGCTCGGCCTCTGGGCGGCGGCTGCGGATCCAGTCCCAGGTGGGTCAGGATCTTCTCGATCACCGGTCGCTCCAGGATGGCCGCGATGATCTTGAGCTCCCCGGCGCCGCAGTTGGGGCAGTGCTGCATGTCGATGTCGAACACGCGCTTGAGTAGCCGCGCCCAAGCAATTCGGTGCGGTCGGTCCGGCCGGTCCGGGTTAGTCTCGGTCTGGACCACGCATTCGCTGGCGGCAACGGCTGCGGTGGCCCGTTCCTCCACCTCGGGCCCTTGCGGCACCACCAGGGACCGCAGCTTGGCGTTGGGCGCCAGCACGCCGTGGAACCTGATGAGATGCAGACGCGGCCGGGGAACCAGCGCCGCAAGCCGCTGCATGAACTCCAGCGGGCTCAAGACCAGATGCGTCGTGCCGTCGCGCCACGGTGTCTTCAGCTTCAGCTCGACCTGCCCGGCGGCATTGACCTGCACCCGTTCGTCGGAAAGCGCCGGCCGGGTGATGTAGCGGCACAGCTGCTCCAGCCGCTTGCGGTCATGGGCTTCGACCCGCACCGCGGCGTGCAGGCTGAATCCGTCGATGTCGGCGCACAGCGGCTGGCGGGCCGAGTCCTCGCGCGGCATCGCGCCTCTCAGGGTCAGCACCTTCTGCCCGGCGCGCGGCCCGAAGGCGATTCGGTAGGTGATGGCCGCGGCCTGCAGCGGCCGCAGCGTGCGCGCCTCCTCGCCGTCGGCATCCGGCTCGGCCAGGTAGGTCTGGCCCATGTCTTCGACCAGCACGCCCCGGCGCGTGAGCATCTTCATCAGCCGGGCGATGACGGTCTGCAGCAGCGCGTGCAATTCGTCGTCGGTGGGCGCATCCGCCTCAATGAAGGCCGGCGAACCATCGGCGTCGCAGCAGTACACCCCGTCCAGTACCAGACAGTGCAGGTGGATGTTGAGGTTGGCGGCCGAGCCAAAGCGCTGGATCAGCGTGACGGCGCCGCCGTGACCTTCGTCAGCCTTGAGCCCCGCCTGCCGCAGCAGATGTCGCGTGACCACGCGCTGCACCACCTGCAGCACCGGCGTGACCAGTTCCGGCTGCGCGGCCAGCAGCACGCGCAGCGGGATCGGCAGCGACAGCACCCATTGCCGCACCGGCACGTGCGGGATGACGTGGTCGACCAGGTGCGCAGCGGTCTGCGACATGCGCCGGGCGCCGCAAGAGGGGCAGAATCCCCGGCGCTTGCAGCTGAAGGCCAGCAGCTTGTCGTGGCCGCACTCGCCGCAGCGTAGCCGCAGGAATCCATGCGCCAGGATGCCGCACTCGAGGAAGGCGTCGAACTCGTCCTTGATGAACCGCGGCAACTCGGCGTCCGTGCTGGCCTCGGTGTGGGCGATGAAGCTGGCCGCATGCTGCTGGACCAGGCGGTACAGCGTGGTCTGCTCCGGTCGGTGGCGTTCGTAGTGGAGCCGGCTGGCCAAGCCGGGTAAGGAACCGGGCTGGCGGGCGGCGTGCACGGCATGCAGAGGACTCGATGGGGACCTCTACCGTCCCAGCATCGCCCTGCACTCGCCATCGCCCTTCGGTCGGGCTTGTGGGTGCAAGAAGATGGCCCTCCACCGGGTGCAGC
>Ga0208822_1001379_pt1 | contig 17063 bp, 15 predicted proteins | sample AD_STIC08_MetaG_FD_184435 | JGI IMG/M metagenome (GOLD analysis project Ga0208822, IMG submission 184435) | Active sludge microbial communities of municipal wastewater-treating anaerobic digesters from USA - AD_STIC08_MetaG (SPAdes) (version 2) | ecosystem: Engineered > Bioreactor > Anaerobic >...
GAAGGGTGATTGAAACGGTGGAAGAGTCAGCCCCTCTTTCGTTTGTCTTTGGAGCGGGCCAATTGTTGCCGGCATTTGAAGATAAACTGGCGGGACTGGAAGCGGGAGATGAATTTGATTTCAGCCTAGTGGCTGATGACGCGTATGGTGAGGTACGCGAGGAGATGGTGATCAGCCTTCCAAGAAATATATTTGAGGATGAAGGTGTTCTGAGAAGTGAGATATGCTATGTGGGTAACACTGTTCCCATGCTGGACTCTCATGGGAACAGGATGAATGGTGTGGTTGTGGAAATTGGCGATGCTTTTATAAAGATGGATTTCAATCATCCCCTGGCAGGCATTGACCTTCATTTTTCAGGCAAGGTTGTAGAGGTGCGCGAAGCAACACCCGGGGAACTTGAGGGTCCGTCATCCGGCGGCTGCTCATCATGCAGCAGCAGGAACAGCGGTTGCGGCGGCACTTGCGGATGAGAAACAGTCAGCGGCAGGTAGCCGGCAGCCAGTGGCAGTCAGTCAGTAGTCAGCGGCAGGTAGCCGGCAGTCAGTGGCAGTCAGTCAGTAGTCAGCGGCACGTAGCCGGCAGCCAGTCAGTTACACGCCAGTCAGCTACAGCCGGGTGCTGACTGCACGATTATACCAGAAGCTCTTCTCCTTCCGACTTGGCAATAATGACCGCACCGCAGGTATCTCCGTAAACATTTATGGCAGTGCGGAACATGTCCAGAATACGGTCTACGGCAAGTATCAGACCTATCCCTTCAAGCGGAAGTCCCACAGCATTCAGCACCACAGCCATCATTACCAGTCCTGCCATTGGTATCCCTGCCGCGCCGATGGCTGCAAGCAGAGCCGTGAATATCACCACCAGTTGTTGTCCGACAGTCAGGTCAATACCGTAAGCCTGTGCAATAAACATCACAGCCACACATTCATAGAGCGCTGTTCCGTTCATGTTGATGGTGGCCCCGAGGGGCAGGGTGAAGCTTGAAATCTTGCTTGAAACACCATTCTTTCTCTCAACAGTCTCCATGGTAAGAGGAAGCGTGGCGTTGGATGAGGATGTGGAGAAAGCTGTCAGAAGAACCGTGGACATGTTCTTCATATGCTTGATCGGGTTGGCCTTTCCCAGGAATCTGACCAGCAGCGGCAGGGTCACAAAACCCTGAACTGTAAGCCCCAGCAGCACGGTCAGGAAATAAACCCCCATGCTGCCGATTATCTCTCCGACCTGGTTGCCACTGAGTATCTGCTGCGAGAGCACCTTTGCAATTATGCTGAATACGCCCAGTGGGGTGAACTTTATGACGAACAGGGTGATCTTCATGATCACGTCTAGAATGGCATTGGTCACATCTATCAGAAGGACCCGCGACTTTTCACCCACGCGTGTCACAAAGAAACCGGCGAGAATGGCAAAGAATATGATTGAAAGCATATGTGCCTCTGCCATGGCACGTATAATATTCGCCGGAACGATGTTGATCAGGGTCTGCCCGAAACTCTCCTTGCCTGTTGAGATTTCTTCCACCGGCACCTGTAGTCCCAGGTCAGCACCAACGCCCGGTTTTATCAGCTGAACGAAAAAGAACCCGGTCAGTATGGCGAGAAGGGTGGAGAAAAGATAATATCCCATCGTTTTCAGCCCCAGCCTTCCAAGGTTTTCAGCCGTTCCCACACTTGCCACACCGGTCATTATGGAAGTGAATATGAGCGGAACGATAACCATGTTCAATCCCCTCAGAAAAACATCACCCATCCAGTTGGTGTATTTTGCCAGATGGGGGAAGAAGTAGCCGAATAAGCCGCCCAGTGCCAGCATAATCAGTATCTGCCAGTGCATGGCCAGTGAAAATTTCTTCTTTACCATATGTCAGTTGTTATTGCGGTATTCAGGACAAAAATAGAGGCAATATGTTAAGCGGATGAAGATAATGAAAAGAATCCTCAGCCAAATATGTTTTAAGATTATGTTTTCAGAATTGAATATTCCCGCCAGTGGGGAAGGAGGGTTTAAAAAAATCAATTCTCAGAGACTTAACCATAAATACGGGAATCTCATCAGATGTTAACCTGTTTATCCTCACCATCAGAACCTCAAAGAAGACCGGATTACAGATGTAAACAATAAAAATAATCAAAGATAACATATGCATGCTTACAAATGTAATTAAAAGAAGTTTAATCATGTAAATAAATACTGCCACACTATTCTATACATATTAATAGACATATTATCAATACTTTAGCAAATCTACTTAAACAATTGATACATCACTGATAGCCCACTGGTTACAGCAATGTTTAGAATTCCTCGTATTAACATCATTAAATAACTATAAATCAGTAGTTATATACAACTAAACTTAAGTATTGCCACAAGTAATTACATAATTAAGTGCATCAATACACAACATGATAATAAGTATAGTATATATTAAAAATTATTACGAATTACATTTGTAACAACAATTACATGACACATGTAAATAATCTTATCATTACATTTGTAAAAAACAGTTATTGACAATGAAAGACCGTATACAGGCATTTCTTCAGACTGAAAACAAGAGCTATGCGCAGTTTGCTGATGAAATTGGTGTGCAGCCATCAGGTATTTCGCATATACTTTCAGGAAGGAATAATCCGAGCCTTGATTTCGTAATCAAGATGCTGCACAGATATCCCTCTCTTTCCACTGAATGGCTGCTGTTTGGCCGGGGATCAATGTATAAGGCAGCATCACAGCCTACTCTCTTTGATGTTGATTTCCAAAATGATGAGTCATCAGAAAGTGAACTACTTGCAGAACAGGATATTACTCCTGACAGCGAGGAAATTCCGGATCTCCATACAGACCGGAAGGATTTGGCAGAACTGTTTCCGTCAGAAAGTGAAAAGCAGGCAGACAGAGATAAACCGGCAGATAGTAATAAACCGGAAGTTAGTACAAGGAAGTTATCGGGAATTGTTTTTTTCTATTCAGACAAAACTTTTACTGAGTATAAGCCATCCTGACGAATTCAGTGTGAAATGTCTATTTTTGCATTCAGGGAGGAGTGATGAAAAAACGGATTGAAGATCTCACGGTTATTGATAACAGCAAACTTGCCGAAGGGTTCTTTGTGATAAAGGTTTCTTCCTCAGAGGATTTAACGGGGATTAAACCTGGTCAGTTTGTCCAGGCACTGGTGAAGGAGAGTCCTTCCACATTCCTTCGGCGCCCCCTCTCGGTACATGATATCAATCCCTCAGAAAACACACTGTTGCTGCTGGTGCAGATTGCCGGACCTGGTACTGAAAGGCTTTCCAGGCTCATCCCTGGAGAAAAACTCAATCTCATTTACCCGCTGGGCAACTCATTCACCCTTCCCGTGCAGGGGGAAAGAGTCCTGCTGGCAGGCGGCGGATGCGGTATGGCGCCTCTGCTGTATCTTGCAAGGAAGATAAGCGAATCGGGCGTGCAGCCTCATTTTGCCCTGGGCTTCCGTAACAGGTCAAGAATTCTCACTCATGATGAATTCAGTGCATTGGGACCAGTCTATCTCTCTACCGAAGACGGCTCGCAGGGATACAGGGGATTTGTGACCGATATCCCGGAGTTCAGTAATGAACATTGGGACAGGGTCTATTGCTGCGGTCCTGAACCAATGATGAAAGCTGTGGCTGCACTATGCAGGAAAAGAGATATCTTCTGCGAGGTGTCGCTTGAAAACCTTATGGCATGCGGTCTCGGAATATGTCTCTGCTGCGTGGTGCCAACAACCTCCGGCAACCTCTGCTCATGCACTGACGGGCCGGTATTCAACATAAACGATCTCAAATGGCAGACCTCAGGATAAAGATTGGACCCATGGAGCTCCGCAACCCGGTCATCCTGGCATCGGGAACCTGCGGCTATGGCTCAGAGCTTGAGGATTTTATTGATCTTTCTGAGCTCGGGGGCATCATCGTCAAGGGAACTACTCTGGAACAGAGGGAAGGGAATCCTTATCCACGGATGGCGGAGACAGCTTCGGGAATGCTCAATGCTGTAGGACTGCAGAATAAGGGGATCGACCATTTCGAAAAGAATATCTATCCTCACCTGGCTGAATATAAGACACATGTTATTGTCAACATAAATGGTAATACAATAGAGGATTACGTTGAACTCTCGCGCCGCATAAACAGTTTCAGCGCAATACCGGCCATTGAACTCAATATCTCCTGCCCGAATGTCAAACAGGGCGGAATGGTCTTTGGCACCAATCCTGCCTCTGCCAGGGAAGTGATCTCTGCCGTACGGCGTGTTTATGATAAAACCCTCATTGTAAAGCTTTCTCCTAACGTCACTGACATCACTGAATTTGCCCGGATATCACAGGAGGAGGGTGCAGAAGCAGTATCACTGGTCAACACATTTCTTGGCATGGCAGTGGATATCAGTAACATGAGACCGAAGCTGTCCACAATCACGGGAGGACTTTCAGGTTCGGCGATCAAACCGGTAGCTCTCAGGATGGTATGGCAGGCTGCCAGGGCTGTCACTATACCTGTCATTGGGTTGGGAGGCATCATGAATGCGGAGGATGCCCTTGAATTTATTATGGCCGGAGCCACCGCGGTGCAGGTGGGAACAGCCTCATTCATCAATCCCCGCGCAGGCACGGAGATTGTTGCCGGCATTGAAAAGTTCCTTATTGAAAAAGAAATAGATTCTGTCAGTACAATTACCGGGATAATAAATAGGAAATAAGCCGGGTTTTCTTTAAATTTGCAATTTAACATGCGTAATATTGGAAATTGACTTAATTAAGGAAAGTAATCATGGCAGAAAATTTGCAAATTGACAATCTGGACAGGAAGATTCTGGACATCATAACCAAGAATGCGAGGATTCCTTATCTGGAGGTTGCCCGTGAGTGCAACGTATCAGGTGCGGCAATCCATCAGAGGGTCCAGAGGCTGATTAGGGTAGGTGTTATCAAGGGATCAGAATTCAAGGTTGATCCCATCATGGTGGGATTCAGAACCTGTGCTTATATCGGTTTATACCTTGATAATCCTGGTAAATACAAGGAGGTGATCAAGAAACTGAAGGATATTCCTGAAGTAATTGAATGTCACTACACCACAGGCAATTATTCGTTGTTCATCAAGGTTTACACCCGTGACAACGAACATCTGCATGAGGTGCTTACAGAGAAGATACAGGCCATCACCGGTGTGAAGCGCACCGAGACACATATCTCGCTCGAGGAATCGATCAGCAGGCAAATACCGGTATTATCAAAGTAACAGAGGCATAGCTTCAACCTGTAAAGGGCTGTCCGGACTGGCAGCCTTTTTTTATCGGAAAAGTGTTGCTATGCTTGATCTTAAAGACAAAAAAGGCAGCTTCCGCTGCCTCGGTGATCCAGCTGGGGCTCGAACCCAGGACCCCATCCTTAAAAGGGATGTGCTCTACCTGCTGAGCTACTGAATCAGTCCATTTTTTTGAGAGTGCAAAGGTATGGTAAAAAACCGTCCTGCCAAAAAAAAAGAGTCACTTTTCCCGAAAATAACAAAAAATCGGATCACTACGAAACCAAAGGCAAAATCTCATTATATTTATATTCCATATAAGAGCAAATGAAACGCAATTTTTTCCGCGATAAGGTCGTAATAGTCACAGGTGCTTCTTCCGGCATCGGAAGAGCAACAGCACTTAAGTTCGCCCGGCAGGGAAGCAAGGTTGTTATTGCTGCACGCTCGGCAGAACGACTGTCAACACTGGGAAAGGAGATAACCGGTATGGGCAGTGAGGCTCTTGTCTGTATCACCGACGTCTCACGGGAGGAGGATTGCCGTAAACTCGTGGAAAAAACTGTCGAAAGATTCGGCACAATCCATATCCTGATCAATAATGCCGGCATATCAATGAGAGCTTTATTTGATGATGTCGAAATCTCTGTGCTAAAACGACTTATGGATGTCAACTTTTGGGGTACTGTTTATTGCACCAAGTACGCATTGCCCTATATTGTTGGCAACAGGGGATCAATAGTTGGCGTCTCATCCACTGCAGGCTTTCACGGACTGCCCGGACGTACCGGTTATTCCGCATCGAAATTTGCCATGCACGGATTCCTTGAAACCATCAGGATAGAAAACCTGAAGAAGAAGCTTCATGTCATGATCATTTCTCCGGGATTCACCACCTCTGAGGTGCGTAAACATGCGCTTCTTGCTGACGGCTCCGAGCAGGGCAGCTCACCCCGGGAGGAAAAGAAGATGATGTCACCCGAATTTGTTGCTCACTGGATATTGAAAGGGATACGCAAGAGGAAGAGAAACAAGATAATGACCTGGGCCGGCAGGATTACAGCACTGCTGCAGCGAATCATTCCTGGAATGATTGATTATGGCTTTTACATCGAAATGAAGAGGGAGCCGAACTCACCCCTGAAATAGGACAGAATGGCAGAACTGGCTGCACAGATACGCAGCAGGCAAAGCCTGGTGCTCAAAGCACTGCCTGCACCTGTAAGTGCAGGAGACAGAAAAAGACTCGCTCTTGCCATTGAAATTGCCAGGTCATATTATCCATCCGACAGTAAATATCTTGGTGAACCATTACTACTCTATTATCTTGAACTTGCAAGAGTTACAGCATCGGACATCGGCCTGGGACTCCCTGCTGTGATCTGTGCATTGCTTTCCGGCGTCAGGGAAGGTTCTGAAGCATGGTCAGACATTGATGCACTCAACGATCCTTCAATTAAACAGGTAATAGAGGGGCTTTCACGTGTCACTACCCTGAAGGGCAGGGATTTCAGCGGTCAGGCAGAGAACTTCCGCAAACTGCTTCTATCGCTGGCAGATGATGGCAGGGTGATACTGATAGCGCTGGCCGAACGGCTGCTTGTCATGAGACGTCTCGACCGGCTGCCTGAAAAAGAGAGGCTTCCCGTAGCCTCAGAGACCCATTTTCTCTTCGCGCCACTGGCGCACAGACTGGGCTACTATAACATCAAGTCAGAGATGGAAGATCTGGCAATGAAGCTTATGGAGCCGGAAGAGTACAGCGCGATAGAAGCCAGGCTGAAACAGACAACCACATCGAGAAACAGGCTTATCAGGGAGTTCTCGAAGCCGGTAATGGAGAAACTTGACTCCATGGGCATCAGGTACGAGCTCAAGAGCCGAACCAAGTCAATTCACTCCATCTGGCAGAAGATGAAGCGTCAGGGAGTGGCATTCGAGGAGGTGTTTGACATATTTGCCATAAGAATAATCATCGACACCGACCCCGAACTTGAGAAGTTATCATGCTGGCAGGTCTATTCCGTGGTGACTGATATTTACCAGCCTGACCCAAGCAGGATGCGCGACTGGATCTCAGTGCCCAGGACAAACGGTTACGAATCACTCCACATCACCGTGGTGACACCTGCCGGCCGCTGGGTGGAGGTTCAGATACGAACCAGGCGCATGGATGAAATAGCCGAGAAAGGCCTCGCCGCGCACTTCCGCTACAAGGGCATCAAGGGCGAGGGCGGACTCGATGCCTGGATGACACAGATGCGTGAAGTCCTTGGAACAGTGGAGAAGGAGGGAAGCGACTTCCTCGGAAACATAAGACCAGGTCTCTACGCTGATGAGGTATTTGTGTTCACTCCAAAGGGGGAAGTGAGACAGCTGCCCGTGGGCGCCACCCTGCTCGACTTCGCATTTGACATACATACCGAGGTGGGCTCCAAATGCATAGGAGGGAAGATCAACGGCCGTAATGTACAGCTTAAACACAAACTGCAGAACGGTGACCATGTCTCAGTCATAACCTCGTCAAAACAAACGCCGAAGCGCGACTGGCTGTCGTTTGTCATCACCAACAAGGCGCGCACCAAGATTAAACAGGCTCTTAACGAGGAGAAGTTCAAACTGGCAGCCGACGGCAAGGAGATGCTCACCCGCAGGCTCAAGAACTGGAAGATCCCATACGGAGATGCTATCGTGGTTAAACTGCTCACGGAGTATGGGTTCAAGACCTCACAGGATCTCTATTTCAGTATCGCAATTGGAGAAACAGACCTCCTGCAGATCAAGAAGGTGCTGCTCAGGACAGAGGAGCAGCCTGAGGAAACCACGGCCAGAACACCCGAACAGCATCAGCACGAAGAGACTAACATTAGTGATTATCTTATTGTAGATGAAAAGGTTGAAGGGCTGGATTATAAGCTTGCCAGGTGCTGTAATCCGGTCTTCGGCGATCGCATCTTCGGATTTGTGACCGTCCTTGAGGGGATTAAAATCCACCGGGCAACCTGTCCGAACGCTGATTTCATGATATCGAACTTTCCTTACAGGGTTGTGAGGGCACGGTGGACAAGGCTTGATTCTGCCAGGGGATTCCTGGCGCAGATCAGGCTGACAGGGGTGGAAAACCTGGGGATAGTGTCACGCATAACAGAGATCCTGGCTGAATACAAGGGAGTGGCAGTCAAGAACTTCACCTACAGCATGAACAATGGCCTCTTCGAGGGACGGATTGAGCTGCTGGTGCCGAATATCAATCTCCTCTACAGCATAATCAAAAAGATTCAGTCGGTCAGGGGGATCACCCGGGTAACCAGGGTGGAGAGCTGATCAGTATCTCGGGTCAGGCTGTACTGGTAGTTTCGCCATTTTTTCCACCTCTACGGAAGTATACCCGAATTCGTCAACAACCTTACCCTGGATAAGATAGGTTCCGCTGCCGCGAAACGGCCAGCCGGCAAGTGACTGAGGGAAATGGGTTGTGTCAAAGAACTCTCCGTCACTGTCGATGAAGCAGCCAAAGTTCATCCATTCACGTTTGACGGTCTTGATGTATTTTACCGTTACCAGGTGACCCACCATCCTGACCCGGCGGCCCACGGCACCCTTCATGCCAGCGGCACTTATATCGCCCCTGAACTTCGTCTGCAGCAGGTCAAACCATGTCAGCGTTACGGGGAATCCGAGCAGCTCAATCTCGTCATAGGCATCCTCAAGCTTCGACTGTTCGAAGGGAGGCATTGTGAACCTCTTCGGCTCAGGATTGAAAAGGGTGCGGGCCGTCTCGCTTTTGCCCCGGTTGATAAGCATGTGAGCCTCCCACAGCAGCAGCGCCTTACTCTTCCCGGTAAACCGGAAAGCACCGGTTCTTATCAGAATGATGGTCTGTTTGAGACCCGGACCTATACGTGAGATGAAGTCCTCTATACCGTTGAAAATACCATTCTTATCCCTGTCAGTGATGATGGCTTTTGCAAGGTTTGTTTCCACTCCCTGGATATGTATCAGTCCTACGAATATGGTTTTGTCATACAGGGTGGTTTTGTATTTGCTGCGGTTGATGCAGGGGGCCTCAATGACGGCTCCCTCGCGGCGGGCCTCCTGAATATAAACCCAGGTACGGTAAAATCCGCCGAAGTTGTTGATTACGGCCACCATGAATTCGAGGGGGTAGTGTGCCTTCAGCCAGAGACTCTGGAAGCTCTCCACAGCGTATGAGGCAGAGTGGGCTTTGGAGAAAGAGTATCCTGCAAACGACTCAATCTGGCGCCACACCTCCTTTGTGATCTCCCCGGGATAGCCCTTGTCACGGCAGTTGCTGAAAAAGCGTTCAGTGATCTTCTGCATCTCCCTGCGCGACCGGTACTTGCCGCTCATGGCACGCCGGAGCGTGTCGGCATCAGAGAGATCGAGGCCGGCGAAGTGATGACACACCTTCAGCACATCCTCCTGGTAGACCATCACCCCGAATGTCTCGCTGAGAAGATCCTTCATCACCGGGTGGATATACTCGAAGTTGTCAGGGTGATGGAAGCGATAGATGAACTGCCGCATCATCCCTGAACGCGCCACACCGGGCCTGATGACAGAGCTTGCTGCCACAAGTGTCAGATAATCACTGCACTTCAGTTTCTGCAACAGTCCGCGCATGGAGGGACTCTCAATATAGAAACAGCCTTTGGTATCGCCGCGGCGAAGATGATCCTTCACCAGCGGGTCATTCTTGAACTGCTGGATGGCATGTATGTCTGCATCCACACCACGATTGGCACGGATGATCTCCGCACTCTCCCTGATATGTCCTATGCCTCTCTGGCTCAGTATATCAAGTTTCTCATAGCCAAGCTCTTCGGCGGTGTACATGTCCCACTGGGTGGTGGGAAAACCCTTTGGCGGCATGTCAAGTGCAGTGTAGCAGCTTAGCGGATCCTCCGAGATGAGTACCCCGCCGGCATGAATGCTCCGCAGGTTGGGAAAGTCGGCGATCTTGTTGCCGGTCTCGAAGATAAGATCCTGAATTTCACCCCTGTTGCTCTCAGCGGAGGGGTTTGCTATCAGGGCATCAATCTCATCGGCGGGCAGTCCGTGCACCTTGCCCAGCTCGCGGACTATCGACTTGCCCCGGAAGGTGTTGATGGTGCCAAGGAGGGCCGTGTGACGGTGGCCGTAGCGGCGGAAGATGTACTCGGTTACGGCGTCGCGCTCTTTCCAGGAGTAGTCTATGTCAAAGTCGGGCGGCGAGCTTCGTTTCGGATTGATGAACCGCTCGAAGTAAAGGTTCAGATCAATGGGATCAACATTAGTGATTTTCAAACAGTAAGCAACAACGGAGTTAGCTCCGCTGCCGCGTCCCACATGGTAAAATCCACAGGCCATTGAGTAGCGTATGATATCCCATGTTATGAGGAAGTAAGCCGAGAAGCCGAGGCGGTCAATTATCTCCAGTTCGTGGCGCACCCGTTCTTCTGCCACCTTGTTGTTCTTCCCGTAGCGGTACTTCATGCCGTCCCATGCCAGTTTCTCGAGCAGCAGCTTGTCGTCGTACCTGCTGGCAGAGTATATTCTCTTGTTTTTCGGGGTGGTGAAGTCAAGCTCCAGCGAGCAGTCGTTCAGCAGCCTGCGCGTGTTGCCGGTTACCTGCGGCCACATGGAGAATGGGTTTGCCGCCTCTGCCTCCGGGATGATGTACTCATCGGGTGAGCAGGTCATCTCCGGGGTGAGACGACTGAGGAGGATGTTGTTGTCCACTGCGCGCAGGCTGCGGTGTACCGGATAGTCGGCGGGCGACTCCAGGGTGACGGTATGAAGGATCACGCACCGGGCTATATCACTCTTTTTCATTGAGATAAGTTGGCCGGCGGCGGAGGGGCGTATGCCGATGTACTCATTGTCGCGCAGCGCCGGCGGGGCAATGATGTTATCTGTTACCTGGCCTGTCACGGCGCTGCCATTCATGCCGGCGCTGTTGCTTCCGTTCATCTCTGCCAGGGGTATGATGGCGCCGGCGGTGCTGCTTCCTCCACTGCTGGTGCTGTTCCTTTTTCCGCCAGTGCTGTTTCCGCCGTCGGCCGGGTAGATGACGTACGCGTTGGGGAAGGAGGGAGGGCGCGGCGGGAGAGGCTCGCCGGTGACGTTATGGTGCGTGAGGAACTCGTTCAGCTCGCGGAAGCCCTCGTTGTTTCGTGCTATCCCAATGTAAAGCAGCCTGTTGCCGTCACGGAACTCTATCCCGGCGGCAGGGGTGATGTCGCGGCTGCGGCACTCACGTACAAAATCGGGTATCCCGGTTGTGTTGTTGATATCAGTCAGTACCAGTCGTTCCACACCCGCAGCCGCGGCGAGCTCAGAAAGGCGCTCCACGGTGAGTGTGCCGTAACGTAAACTGTTATATGTATGACAGTTGATGTACATTACTTAAAGCTTTGGATGCCCCTATCTCTCCCGGCTAATGAAAGTGCCATCCCCGCAGCCTTTCCTCTATCCGTGATTTCTCTGCCAGCAGTTCCGACGCCTTTCTGAGCTCGCGCTCGCTCCGCTCCGCGGCGGTCATCACCCCTGCCGCCCGGCGGATGGCATGACGGCCGAAACGCCCCCGCAGCCTGTCCATTGTCATATATAGATTCACCATTTCGGGTGTGTCCTCAAACATATTCAGTTGCTGCACACCCCGCACCAGTCCGCTCACCTTCACCCCGATGAGTCTGATGAGCATGCGCCGCTGCCAGAGACGCCGGAAGAGATTCTGCGCCTCGCTGATGAGCAGATGATCAAAGGCGGTGTAGGGCACCCGCTGCTGCAGCGTGTGAGTGTCAAAATCAGAGTAGCGTATGCGCACTGTGAGACATGATGCCAGCTTCTCCTGACGGCGCAGCTCATAGGCCAGCTTCTCGGTCATGCTCACTATCATCTGGTTGAGCATCACCGTGTCAGTGGTGTCACGGTCAAACGTGTGCTCAGTGCTGACAGACTTCTGCTCTGAGTACCTGATGACAGGCGTGTTGTCAATGCCATTGGCCTTCTTCCATATCTCCATGCCGTTTTGGCCCATGAGCGACCCGAGCATCTCAGCCGGGATGACACGCAGCGTATGTATCGTGGAGATACCCATAGAGCGCAGCGTGTGATATGTCTTCCGGCCTATCATAGGTATCTTCCTGATTGAGAGCGGATCGAGGAAGGGGAGGACCTGCTGCTGTGCTACCTCCCGCTCGCCGTTGGGCTTCGCCTCTCCGGCAGCAATCTTCGAGACGGTCTTGTTGACCGACAACCCGATGGAGATGGGCAGCCCCGTCTCCCGTATGATAGTGTCACGCAGCTCATGCGACCAGCTGGCACAGCCGTGGAATCGCTCCATGCCGGTGAGATCAACGTAGTGCTCATCCACCGATGCCTTTTCATAGAGCGGCGCCTTATCGGCGATGATCTCAGTCACCATCCTTGAATATTTTGTGTACAGCTCCATGTCACCGCGGATGAATACCGCCTCGGGACACATGGCACGGGCCATCTTCATCGGCATGGCTGATCTGACGCCGAAGCTGCGCGCCTCATAGCTGCAGCTCGAGACCACCCCGCGGTCAGAGCTGCCTCCTATGATCACGGGACGGCCATTGAGCCGGCTGTCGCGAACCCTCTCCACCGATACGAAAAAGGTGTCAAGGTCAAGATGCAATATACTGCGTGTCTCCATTTGTTACGTTTATGACTCTCGACGGGGGAATCCACTACTATCCTCCCTGCAATCCGGTTCCTTCACTAAAATGATCCGCCGGATCATTTTTTTACGCCCGGCCTCCTCTTGCCTTTTTTTTCATTTTCTGCTTGCTATTTCAAAAACTTCATCTATCTTTGATTAGAAATTAATCAAACTTATGATTACAATATAATCAATTATTATAATATGTACTTCGCATCGAACATAAAATTTTTGAGAAAACGCCGCGGGCGTACGCAGGATGACGTGGCATCAGCCCTGCAGATGAAACGGCCAACCCTCAGCGGCTATGAGAACGGCGTGGCACAGCCCGGAATAGAGGCGCTGGTGGCTTTTTCCGGATACTTCAACATCTCACTTGACACCATGCTTAAGGTAGACCTGACCCGCCTCTCCGAGAGCCAGCTCGGAGAGCTTGAGAGGGGATATGATGCATATATCAGGGGGAGCAACCTCAGGGTGCTGGCCACCACTGTCACTCCTGACAACCGTGAGAACATTGAACTGGTGAGCGAAAAGGCCAAGGCCGGCTATACCACCGGTTATGCCGACCCGGAATTCATTGGCGACCTCCCTCTGTTTAACCTGCCATTCCTGTCGCCAGACCGCAAGTACCGCACATTCCAGCTGAAGGGCGACTCCATGCTGCCCATCCCTGACAGATCATGGGTTACCGGCGAGTTTATGCAGGACTGGCGTGATATAAAGAGCGGACAGGCATATATCATTCTTACGTTGGATGACGGCATCGTCTTCAAGGTTGCAGAGAATAACATTGAGAAGAGCGGCCGCCTCGTGCTCTATTCACTCAACCCGCTCTATGAACCTTATGAGGTCCACATAAGTGACATCCGGGAAGTATGGAAGTTCGTGCATTATATAAGCGACGAGCTCCCGGAACCGGTACTCCCCGAGAAACAACTCCTCCGGACCGTTGCTTCAATGAAACAGGACCTGTACCAGCTGAAAAAGAGCATGTGTCGTGACATCGAAGATGCGAAGGAACTCTGAACCAGACCGTTGCCTCAATGAAACAGGACCTGTACCAGCTGAAAAAGAGCATGTGTCGTGACATCGAGGATGCGAAGGAACTCTGAACCGGACCGTTGCTTCAATGAAACAGGACCTGTACCAGCTGAAAAAGAGCATGTGTCGTGATATCGAGGATGCGAAGGAACTCTGAATCAGGCCGTTGCACTAAACAAATATTGATATGCCGGCACTGCAATGTAGCACGATATTTGTGGTTTATTGAATGTCCTGAAATCACTCTCATTAAAGACTTGCTGTCATGAACAAAACAGTCATTATCCTTATCACCCTGCTTCTTTCAGCAGTGGGAGATACATTCTCCCAGATACCTCTGAACCTTAAAGTCAGGCATCGTACAGACGGAGACACAATTACCCTGACCAGTGCCCTCAGATCACGCGGACTCCTTGCGGTTCAGACCACCCCTGACCCGGTTACCGGAAAGAGCGTGAGTATTTTCCTTAACGACCTCAAATACTATGAGATGATTCCTGAAAACCCGGAATCACTGTGGCAGATGATACTTCTCAGATCACCCGTGTATGACAAGCTCCTGAAGTCGGGTTACAGCTATGAGACCCGCTCCGCGATGGAGGATATGATGAAAGAGTACCTGTCAAGGGCAGAACAGAACAATTCATTTTATATTGACAGTTACCTGGAAGCCAGGCTGTATGCCATCCTGCGTAAGGTCTATCCGGTCAGGCATACCGACAAGCGTCCGGGAATAGTGAGCCTCCGAATCCTGGCGGAGATTGCTCCTGATGCATGGGTGGGCCCTGATGGCACCCTGGTAATTACCACCGGAATGATTGCAGCCCTGGACAATGAGACCGAGATGATGGCTCTGATGGCCCAGGAAGTTGCCCATTTTGCCCTAGACCATCACCTTTCCAATTACTCTGCTGCTCTTGCGTTAGAAATAAACCCCGCACTGGGAAACTTAATCAGGAATACCAGGCAACAGGAAATGGAGGCTGATAATTGTGCAACTTCGGTACTCTCATATTACGGCAAGAGTTTCTCTTTCCTGGGTTCAATGCTGCGAAATGTAATTGATTACGGAGAGCTGATGGGCAGTTTTTACCTCGGATCATTTCCTGATGCCAAATCCAGGGCAGATAAATACAAGGATGCGATTATTGACAAATCCGCTGATTATGATAAACTTGTTGCACCTGTTATATCATATAATGCCTTCATGGCATACAGCCAGTCACATTACCTGCTCTGTCGCCGCCTGCTCGAACGGAACATTGCTTCAGGGTCAGCTACTGCCGATGATATTGTGTTGCTCTCACAGGCTATGATGAACCTGTCAGGCTCAGATCATGAAGATCTGGAGGCACTGGCACTGGTCCGCTCTGTGACAGAGAGCCTGCAGGAGGCTCCTCCCGGAGCATTCAGGCAGGAGGCCCTTCTTTTAATGAGACTTGGCCGAAGGGGTGAAACTGAGACAGCTCTTGACAGATACCAGGAGGCACTGGAAAGGGAAGAGATGAAATACAGTCAGAGGCCCGGCGACTGGTCCGAGGTGCTCAGCTACCTGGCATCGGAGAAGGAGTGGGTGGCCAGAACAAGAACAAGGTAAAATATAAACCCCGCACTGACGTTTTAATATTCCAGATATACATTCATCATGTCAGTTAAAGATTATAATCCTGCTATGCATACTGCCGAGCATATCCTGAACTCGGTGATGGACAAGATGTACCATTGCGGGAGATCATTCAACAGTCACATTGAGAGCAAAAAGAGCAAATGCGATTATCGCATCAGGAAAGCATTGTCTGATAAGGAGATTCGGGCAGTTGAAAGGACAGTAAATGAGATAATTAAGCTTGATATACCGGTGGGAGAGGAGCTTGTCAGCAGGAGGGAGGCTGATGAGAAGTACTTTACGGGGAAACTGCCGGAAGATGCAGGAGAAAAAATCCGGATCATCACTATCGGGAATTTCGATGCATGCCCGTGCATCGGGCAACATGTGAAAAGCACATCTGAAATTGGCACATTTTCAATAACATCGGCTGATTTCAATGAAGGTGTCCTGAGAATCCGCTTCAGGATCCGCCGGGAAGAGCCTCAATCCGGCCTCCGGTTGCGGGCCTGACAGGTATAACAGAGCTGGTATAAAGAGCTCTCATTGGAATCATAAAAGCCGCCTCACGGTTTCTGAATGCGGATATGAAATGTAACCGTAAAGCCGATATCATGAAGGTCTCTGGAATCATAAAAGCCGCCTCAATTATCTTATGAGACGGCTTCTGATCTGTCATGAAGGTAGTTCCTATTCTTTTGTGAGTTTGACAATCATTTCAATGATGCCCGGTATGTCAGCATCGGCAATCTTGCCTTTGTATATACCCCTGACAATTCGGTTCTTGTCAATAATCACAACCGAATAGCTGTCTTTGGGCAAGCCCCATGACTCATGCAGAACTCCTTTGGAATCAAACAGAATAGTAGTGTTGTACCTTTTTGCCTTCCTGCCGGCAATTGCACGTACCAGACCGTCTGGAAGCCTGGTCGACTGGAGGTCGACTATCCCGAATCCCTTGTAGGCATTCTGGTCAATAATCTTGTCAATGTCAATGGCCTTTTCAACGGCATCATTGAATGTATCATTAAGGTCCTCATTATCAGGATCAACATAGTTTATCTGAAGAACTTTGCCCGGCCAGGAGTTCATGGTGAATTCCTTTTTGGAAGCATCGGGCAGAGCCCATTCCGGAGCTTTTTTCCCAACCTCAAGCTTGCCCTGGGCTGCAGCAAACGGCAGTATAAAAGCTACAAGGAGAAGAGTAAACAACAATTTTTTCATTTTCACAGTTTCTTAATTTTGTTGAAAGTTAATATTTTTTACTGTTCATGCTCATTATGGCGAAAAATATGAATGCAACCGTGGTATATATTATCTGCCCGTTGTAAGGAAGTCGTTCAGCGGTTTCATTGCCCTGAAAGCACCTGTAACCACTTCGAAAAAACCGGGATCTACCACCTCACTGTCAGTGAGTGGTTTTTCAGTCAGAAAGCTT
>Ga0208822_1001383_pt1 | contig 17020 bp, 13 predicted proteins | sample AD_STIC08_MetaG_FD_184435 | JGI IMG/M metagenome (GOLD analysis project Ga0208822, IMG submission 184435) | Active sludge microbial communities of municipal wastewater-treating anaerobic digesters from USA - AD_STIC08_MetaG (SPAdes) (version 2) | ecosystem: Engineered > Bioreactor > Anaerobic >...
GCCGGGCGATTGAGCTCGGCGGCGAGTTGGGCGACGGTGGTCGAAGCCATGGGTTGAATCCTTGCTTGGTCTAGCTCTGTCTGTCGGCGCTGTTGTCGTTCAGGCCGTGAACCAGTGTTCACGGGCCTTCATGATCAGCGCCTTGGCCTGCGCTTCGTCGATCGCGGTCATCTCGGTCAGCTCGTCGACGGCCAGGTCGGCCAGATCGTCTCGCGTGTGGATGCCGCCATCGGCGAGCTTGGCGATGAGTTCGGGGCTCAGGCCCTCGAGATCGCGCAGGTCCTGCGAGACCTCCTCGACCTTTTCCTCGCGGGCGATTTCCATCGTCAGCAGCGCGTCCTTGGCACGGGTGCGCAGCTCGTTGACGGTGTCCTCGTCGAAGCTCTCGATCTCGAGCATTTCCTGCATCGGGACATAGGCGACTTCTTCGAGGCTGGTGAAGCCCTCGGCGATGAGGATGTCGGCGACCTCCTCGTCGACGTCGAGCTTGTCGACGAACAGCTTGCGCACCGAATCGGATTCGATCGCCTGCTTCGACGCGGACTCCTCGGCCGTCATGATGTTGATGCGCCAGCCGGTCAGCTCCGACGCCAGCCGCACGTTCTGGCCGCCGCGGCCGATGGCGATGGCGAGGTTTTCCTCGTCGACCACCACGTCCATGGCGTGGCGCTCCTCGTCCACCACGATCGACTGCACGTTCGCCGGCGCCAGCGCGCCGATGACGAACTGCGCCGGGTCTTCCGACCACAGCACGATGTCGACCCGCTCGCCGGCGAGCTCGTTGGTCACCGCCGTGACGCGCGAACCGCGCACGCCCACGCAGGTGCCGATCGGGTCGACGCGCTTGTCGTGCGAGACCACGGCGATCTTGGCGCGCGAACCGGGGTCGCGGGCGCAGCTCTTGATCTCCAGCAGGCCCTGCTCGATCTCGGGCACTTCCTGCGCGAACAGCTCGATCATGAAGCCCGGCGCAGAACGAGACAGGACGATCTGCGGACCGCGCAGCGTCGGGTCGACCTCGAGGATGAACGCCCGCACGCGGTCGCCGCTGCGCAGGTTCTCCTTCGGGATCATCTCGTTGCGGCGCAGCCGGCCCTCGACTCGGCCCGACTCGACGACGATGTCGCCCTTGTCCAGCCGCTTGACCGTGCCGACGAAGATCTTGTCGCCGCGCGACAGGAAGTCGTTGAGCAGCTGCTCGCGCTCGGCGTCGCGGATCTTCTGCAGGATCACCTGCTTGGCAGCCTGCGCACCGATGCGGCCGATCGACACCGACTCCACCGGTTCCTCGATGTAGTCGTCGACCTCGATGTCGGGGATCTGCTCGAGCGCCTCGAACAGCAGAATCTCGGAGTCGGGCAGCTGCAGACCGGCTTCATCCGGCACCACGTGCCAGCGGCGGAAGGTCTCGTATTCGCCGCTCTCGCGGTCGACCGACACGCGCATGTCGACCTCGCCGCCGTGCAGCTTCTTCGACGCCGAGGCGAGTGCGGCCTCGACCGCACCGAAAACGACCTCGCGATCCACGCTCTTCTCGCGCGAGATGGCATCCACCAGCATCAACAATTCGCGGTTCATCGCTCACGACCTCCGTCAACCTCTTGTCCGGGGACCGGCGTGTCGGCGGGCGACTGCACGGGCGCGAAACGGCGCCCCTTGAAGTCGACCACCGGCACCAGCCGGGCCTCGCGCACTTCGTCGAGTGAAAAATCCAATGCCTGATCCGTCTTGCCGTCGTTGAAGACGATGCGCCAGCGCTCGCCCTCGCCTTCGGGCCGCGCCTGCAGCGTGCCGCTGTACTTCTTGCGGCCCTGGAAGGCGAGCTTCAGCGTGAGATCGATCTGCTCGCCGGCGAAGCGGGCGAAGTCGGCGGGCTTCTTCAGCGGCCGGTCCAGCCCCGGCGACGAAACTTCGAGCCGCGTGTACGAGCAGTTCTCGACCTCGAGCACATGCTGAAGCTGCCGCGTGACCTTCTCGCAATCCTCGACGACGATGAATTCGCCGTTCGGATCGCCGGCGACACGGTCTATGTAGACGCGCAGCAAGCCGCCGCCGGTTCGTTCGGTATCCACGAGCTCGTAGCCCAGACCGGTCACGGTGCGTTCGACAGCGCCTTGCCAACTCGTCACAGGGTCATCAACCTTTGCCAAAGATTCCGCAGATCAATCGTCGTTGAAAAACGTTCAAGCAAAAAAAATGGGCTGGAAGAATCCGCCCACGCAGCTTTCTAGGAAACGGCAGATTGTAGCGCGGCCCCGAGGTACAGGCAAGCCGTTGCGCTGTCAAGGGGCCTGGGAGGAGGCCTTCCCCATGCCAAAATCCGGCCCCTCGAACCACAGTGCGGAGACCCCATGGGCTTTCTTGCCGGCAAGCGCCTTCTGATCACCGGCTTGCTCAACAACCGCTCGATCGCCTACGGCATCGCCCGCGCCTGCCATCGCGAGGGGGCCGAACTGGCCTTCAGCTACCAGGGCGAACGCTTCAAGGAGCGTATCGCCGAATTCGCCGCCGAGTTCGGATCGACGCTGACTTTCGACTGCGATGTCGGCGACGACGCGCAGATCGAAGCCCTGTTCACCGGCCTCGGCCAGGCCTGGCCGGAGTTCGACGGCTTCGTGCACTCCATCGGCTATGCCCCGCGCGAGGCGATCGGCGGCGACTTCCTCGACGGTCTGACGCGCGAGAACTTCCGCATCGCGCACGACATCTCCGCCTACAGCTTCCCGGCGATGGCCAAGGCGGCGCTGCCCCGGCTGCGCACGGGCTCGTCACTTCTGACCCTGAGCTATCTCGGTGCCGTGCGCTACGTGCCCAACTACAACACCATGGGCCTGGCCAAGGCTTCGCTCGAATCCAGCGTGCGCTACCTGGCGCACAGCCTGGGCGCCAAGGGCATCCGGGTGAACGGCCTGTCGGCCGGACCGATCAAGACCCTGGCGGCTTCGGGCATCAAGGACTTCGGCAAGTTGCTGACCGACTTCGCCGCGATGGCGCCGATCCGGCGCGCGGTGACGATCGAGGACGTCGGCAATGTGGCCGCTTTCCTGCTGTCTGACCTGGCTGCGGGTGTGAGCGCCGAGATCACCTACGTGGACGGCGGCTTCAGCCAGGTGATGGCGGGCTCGGGCAACGCCTGAGCCGCCGCATCAGAGCGCCTGCAGGATCTCGCGGCGCTTCTGCTGGTATTCCTCTTCGCTGATGAGGTCGCGCTCGCGCAGCCGTTTCAGCGTCAGCAGGCGCTGCTCGACCTCCTCGGCGGAAGCCGGCACACGCGGCGCCGTCGCTGGCGCCACGGGCAGCACTGAAGCGGGTGCCGCGGGCACTGCCGAGGGTGGCGTGACCGGGGCCGACCCGGCCGGCAACACGCCCGGCGCGGGTGCGGCGACGGGCACCGCCGCGCGAGCAACGGGAATCTCCAGCCAGTCAGCGCGGCGTTGCGTCGCGCTCGGGTCCTGCAGTGACGCCAAGCCGGGCCTCGTGCGCGAGCCGAACATGAAGGTCGGCGTGATGCGGGAGCCGATATAGGCGTTGACGAAGTCCCGGCGCGCCTCTTGGACGATGAGGTGCAGAGCATCCCCCTGCACGAAAAGTCGAGCCGTCAGTCCGAGGGGCGCGAGCATCACGCCTTCGCCCCGGCGATGTGTGCTCAGCAGCAGCAGGTCATCGCCAGGCTTTGCGACGGACAGTGCTTCGGCCAGCGGCTCAATGAGGTCGGTCAATTCGTCGTTCGCGAACAGCGGCTGCGTGCCACGGCCGAAGACCAGACGTACCGGTGCGAGCAGCTGGCGCAGCGACTCCGGCTGGATGCGCGCCGGGTGCTGGTTGAGTGCCGCACCCGGTTCGCGATCGACGAGCTGGATCGCAGTGAACTCGCCGATGCGCCAGATGCGGCGGTCCGCGGAGGCAGCGGGTTTGTCAGGCTGCGAATTCTTGCTGCCGAAAAGGAAGTCAGTCCAGGCGGCTTCAGCCGTGGGCGCAGCCAGCGTGACGCCGGCAAACAGGATCGCAGGCGCCAGCCAGCGCGGGGCAGAGGTCACGGAAGAGTCTCCTGTGGTGGCGGCACGATGCCGCGCGTGAAATTCAAAGGTCTTCGAGCGCCCGCGCCGCCCCGATCAACGCCGGCGAAGTGCTCGCCTGGACGACGTAGGTCGGGATGCCACAGAGGTACCCGCGGAACCGGCCCTTCTCTTCGAAGCGCTCGCGGAACGACGAGCGGTCGATTCGTTCGCCGAGGCGCGGGACGATTCCACCGCCAATGTACATGCCGCCGCGCGCGCCGAGCGACAGCGCCAGGTTGCCCGCGACGGTGCCGAGGAAGCTGAAGAAGAGGTCGACCGCCTGGACACAGCGCGGATCGCCTCCTGCGCCCGCCTGTCGCGTCACTTCGGCCGCGTCCATTGCGGTCACCGGCATGCCCTCGATCTCGCACAGCGCGGCATGCAGATTGACCAGACCGGGACCTGACAGGGCGCGCTCAGCCGATGCGTGCCCGAAGCGCAGTCGCAGCCGCTCGATCACCGCATCCTCCACTGCCGAAGTGCCGGCCAGAGTAACGTGCCCGCCTTCACCGTTGATCGGAATGGCGCCACGACCGCCCTGGGCGGGAAGCAGGCCGGACACGCCCAACCCGGTGCCCGGGCCGATCAGGCCGATCGGCGCCTGCGCCATCGGTGCGCCGGCCCCGACCTGGCGCAAATCCCTCGCCTGCAGGGCCGGCAGGGCCAGCGCCAGCGCCGTGAAGTCGTTGATGACCAAGAAGCGCTGCATGCCGAACCGGGCCTGCACCTCGGCGATCGAGAACGACCAGTCGTGGTTGGTCATGCGCACGAGGTCGCCGACCACCGGGTTGGCGATGCCGATGGCGCACCACCGCGGGGCCGGCATCTGATGCGCGTCGAGGTAGTGCTGCATGGCGTCCTGCAGCGAAGCGTGGTCCGCGCACGGGTAGGTCGCCACCGTGCCGAGCGTTTCGCCCGGTCCGGCGAGCCAGGCGAAACGGGCGTTCGTGCCACCGATGTCGCCGAGCAGTCGGGGATAGCTGCGCGTGGCCGCGGTCTGGTCGTCGTCTGAAGCCATGGAGTTTTGTCGCCTTGTCGCGAAGCCTGCCAGGAATCCTCCAGCAAACATCGCGCCGGTCCTGCCACTCGCAGCCCGGCATCGGAAAGGCCGCAATGTAGCCAAACTACGGACCAATGACAATGCGAGCCTGCGTTCAGAAGTTCGCCAGCCCGTTGCGTTGGGTCAATGCCCATAGGCGGGCGCGCAACACTGGTGCAAACCCTTGTACTCGCCTTGTAGTCTCACTACTAGAGTCCGGGCTGCCACAAAACTACGCGATCGACTGTAGTCGCACTACTTGACGTGAAGCACGCTGAACGCCCTGATGAGCTGGTGTCGGCGTCGCGTCGTGCCTGCCGTTTTCCCGGAAGAGCGAGTTGGCGCCGTCCCGCAAGGGACGGCGCGTGTTTTCTCACCCCGGCCGCCGTGTTCTCCCCCGCCGGAGCCTGCACGCCTCGTTGAAGCGCGCAGCCCCGGTTCCAGTCCCCAAGCACAACCTCTGAGGAGTCAACTCGATGCAACACAAGTTCAAGAGACTGGCCATCGCCGCAGCCGCGGCCAGCGCCCTTGCCGCACCGGCGGTCTATGCGCAGGAATTTCACGGCTACCTGCGCACAGGCGTGGGCACCACCAGCGAGGGTGGCGACCAGAAGTGCTTCGGCATCGCGCCGTCCAAGTACCGCCTCGGCAACGAGTGCGAGACCTACGGTGAGTTGGCCGCAGCGCTGCCTTTCGGCAAGTCTGACGGCGCCTGGGCCAAGTACAACGTCATGCTGGCCTTCATCGAGAACAACGGCCAGGGAGACTTCGAGTCCGTGAACGGCGGCAAGTACGACATCGCCAGCCGCCAGAACTGGTTCCAGGCCGGCGGCTTCTTCGCCAAAGGCGGCGCATTGGAAGACGCGAAGATCTGGGTCGGCAAGCGCTACTACAACCGCCACGACGTCCACATCACCGACTACTTCTACTGGAACAACAGCGGCCTGGGCACCGGCATCGAAGACATCAACGCCGGCGCTGCCAAGCTGGCCTTCGCCTACCATCAGAACGGCAACGGCAACAACACGCTGAGCACGCGCCGCCTGTCGGCCCGTGCGTACGACATCGACGTCAACCCGGGCGGCAAGCTCGAGGGCGAACTGGTCTACCTGACCGGCAGCACCGCCGACAAGAGCACCACCGCGCCGAAGGAAGGCTCCGGCTTCGCGCTGATGCTCGAGCACACCCAGAACGGCGTGCTCGGCGGCTTCAACAAGCTGGCCCTGATCTATGGCAAGGACGACGCCGCCGGCGGCAATTGGAACCCCACCTACTCGACCGCCGACGACGGCCGCAAGGGCACGGACGAGTTCCGCATCATCGAGCAGCTGTACTTCGACCTGAAGGGCACTGGCTGGTCGGGCATGGGCACGGCGGTGTACTCGCAAGTCAAGCCCGACAACGGCGACAAGACGACCTGGCTGAGCTTTGGCGTGCGTCCCCAGTACAACTTCAACGCGAACGTCAGCGTCGCCGTCGAAGCCGGATTCGACCAGGTCAAGTCGGGCTCGACGAAGGCGAAGCTGGCCAAGCTGACCGTCGCTCCGCAGTACACCCTGTCGGGTGGATTCTGGGCGCGTCCGGCCTTCCGCGCCTTCGCGACCTACGCCAAGTGGAACGACGCAGCCGGCGCTCAGGGCGGCGGCGTGTTCGCACCGGACAAGACCGGCATGACCTACGGCGTGCAGGTCGAAGCATGGTGGTGATCTGAGCTGCTAGAGAAGGTGCACGGGCGGCCACGAGCCGCCCGGCGCATCGCTCTATCGAGAGGCTCTCAGAGCGAACGGAGCCACCGCGCCGTTCCCTTTGCGCGTCAATGCCCTTACCCGCACAACGGCACCGCTTCATGGCCAACCTGCTCCTGAAATCGCTGACCAAGTCGTTCGGCGAGGCAGTGATCATTCCGGGCATCGACCTGGAGATCCGCGACGGCGAGTTCATGGTATTCGTCGGACCGTCGGGTTGCGGCAAGTCGACGGTGCTTCGCTGCATCGCCGGCTTGGAGGACATCACGTCCGGCGAGTTGTACATCGGTGGCGAACTGGTGAACGACGTGCCCCCCGCCAAGCGCGGCATCGCCATGGTGTTCCAGAGCTACGCCCTGTACCCGCACATGACGGTGGCCGAGAACATGGCGTTCGGGCTGCGGCTGGCCGGCTACACAAAGGAAGAGATGAAGGCGGCGGTCGACCGCGCCGCGCAGATCCTGCAGATCGAGCCGCTGCTCGAGCGTAAACCCAAGGCCTTGTCCGGCGGTCAGCGCCAGCGTGTGGCGATTGGCCGCGCGATCGTGCGCAAGCCCGGCGTGTTCCTGTTCGATGAACCGCTGTCCAACCTGGACGCCGCGCTGCGTGTGCAGATGCGCGTGGAGCTCTCCCGGCTGCACAAGGAACTGAAGACGACGATGATCTATGTCACGCACGACCAGGTCGAGGCGATGACACTGGCACACCGCATCGTCGTGCTCAACCGCGGCGCGATCGAGCAGGTCGGCACGCCGATGGAGCTCTACCATTCGCCTATCAACCAGTTCGTGGCTGGCTTCATCGGCAGCCCGAAGATGAACTTCATCACCGGCGAGTTGGTGTCAGCCACGCCACGGCTGGCCACCGTCAAGCTGTATGAAGGCAGCGTGGTGCACGTGGAGGCCGATGCGAGCTCGCTCGCCACCGGTGCCAAGGTCACCGTCGGCATTCGCCCCGAACACATGCAGGCGAGCAAGGAAAAGCCTGCGGAGAACGCCGTGAAGGGCCACGTGCAACTGGCCGAGCACCTGGGCGACGTCATCTTCCTGCATGCCACGCTGACCGGCGCGACTGAGAGCATGACGATCCGCACCGATCCGGACAACCCCGTGGACACCGGCGACATGGCCTGGCTGACCCTGCCGCCGAGTCGCTGCTTTCTGTTCAGCGAGCGGGGCAAGACGCTCGCGCGCGCGAACTGAATGTCGGCCCCGACAACCCCCTCAGCGACTGGCGCGTTCTACGCCCGCGTTCAACCCCGAAAAGCCGATTGCGGCACCCCCCAAGGAGATCGACACATGAACATCCCGCGTCAACGCATCCGCCTCGTCGCTGCCGCCGCCACCCTGGTGCTCGGCGCCTCATTCGGTGGCAGCGCATTCGCCGGCGAGCCCGGCAAGCTGCTGATCTGGATCAACGGCGACAAGGGCTACAACGGCCTGCAGAAGATCGGTGACGAGTTCGCCAAGAAGACCGGCGTGCAGGTCACGGTCGAACACCCGGAAGACGCCCCTGGCAAGTTCCAGCAGGCCGCTGCCGCCGGAAAGGGACCGGACATCTGGATCTGGCCGCACGACCGCATCGGCGAATGGATCGCCGGCGGCCTGCTGCAGCCGGTGACGCCGAGCAAGAAGGTGCTGGCCGACATCGATCCGCTGGCGCTGAAGGCCTTCACGGTCGGTGGCAAGACCTGGGGCTACCCAATGTCAATCGAGGCCGTCTCGTTGGTGTACAACAAGGCGCTGGTGAAGACGCCGCCCAAGTCCTTCGAGGAGGTGATGGCGCTGGACAAGCAGCTGTCCGCCCAGGGCAAGAAGGCCATCCTGTGGGACTACACCAACACCTACTTCACCTGGCCACTGCTGGCAGCCAATGGCGGGTACGCGTTCAAGCTCAAGGCCGACGGCAACTACGACCCGACCGACACAGGGGTCAACAACGCCGGCGCGATCAAGGGCGGCGAACTCCTGAACAAGTTGATCCGCGAAAAATACATGCCCGAGGGCAGCGGCTACGCCGAGATGGAGGCCGCGATGGCCCAGGGCAAGGTCGCCATGATGATCAACGGCCCGTGGTCGTGGGACAACCTGAAAAAGGCCAACATCGACTACGGCGTCGCCAAGATCCCGACTGTGGGTGGCAAGAAGGCTGCGCCGTTCGTCGGCGTGCTCGGAGCAATGCTGAACAAGTCGACACCCAACCGTGACGTCGCGGTCGAGTTCATCGAGAACTACATGCTCAGCGTCAAGGGCCTGAAGATGATCAACGACGACGTTCCGCTGGGCACGCCGGCGAGCAAGGCCCTGTATGCCGAGCTGAAGAGCGACCCTCGCATCCAGGCCACGATGGCTTCCGCGCAGGACGGTGCCCCGATGCCGAACAATCCGGAGATGGGCCGCTTCTGGTCCTCAATGGTGTCGGCACTGGGCAACATCATGGACGGCCGCCAGAGCGCGAAGGAGGCGCTGGACGGCGCCGCCAAGCGCATCACCGCCAAGTGAGGCCGCACGCGATGGCCAGGGAACCGACCACCGCATGACGCCGCCCCGGGGCGCCGCAGCGTTGCGGCGCCCCGCCCACCGCCCACTCGAAGCCACAGTTCCGCCGCCACGATGCCGACCGCCGCCACACCGACGACCGCCGCCCGCTGGGCAGGCCCCGCGCTGCTCGCACTGGTCATCGCCGCAGCGCTGTACCTCGTCGTCGTCGTCTACGCGACCGGTGAACTGCTGCTGGCCGGCACGCTGCTGGTGATCTGCACGCTGGCGGTGTGGATCTACTCCGCGCGCTCGACCTACGCATTCCGCTATCTCTTCCCGGGCATCGCCGCGGCTCTGGTGTTCGTCGTGTTCCCGATGCTGTACACCATCACGATCGGCTTCAGCAACTACAGCTCTCGCAACCTGCTGGAGTTCCCGCGTGCCGAGGCCTACTTCCTCAGCGAGACCTTCCGCGCCGAGGGATCGACCTTCGAATTCAGCCTTCATCCAGCCGGCGACGAGTTCCGTGGCCGCCTGGTCGATGCCGAGACGCAGAAGACTTTTCAGTTCGGTCCGCTCGCGCTGGCGGCAACCCGTGTGCTCGAGGTCACTGCCGAGGAGGAGCCGTCCGGTGCGGCCGCCCTTCCCGAGCCCGTCACGCTGAAGGACCTGATCGGTCACCAGAAGGCGCTGCAGGGGTTGACCGTCAAGCTGCCCAGCGGGGTCAAGGTGCGCATGGCCGGGCTGCGCGAGTTCGCCACGGTGCAGCCGCTGTGGGTCAAGCAGGCCGACGGCAGCCTGAAGAACCAGGAGAACGGCAACGTCATCAAGCCCAACCGTGAGAGCGGCTTCTTCGAGACCGCGGCCGGCGAGAAGATCCAGCCGGGCTTCCAGGTCCCGATCGGCTGGGACAACTACCGGCGCATCTTCACCGAACAGCGCTTCCGCGAGCCGTTCGTGCGCATCTTTGCCTGGACGGTGCTGTTCTCCGGCCTGACCGTGCTGTTTGCCACCTCGCTGGGCATGCTGCTGGCCGTGTTGCTGAACTGGGACGCGCTGAGCTTCAAAGGCACCTACCGCATGCTGCTGTTCCTGCCTTATGCGGTGCCAGGCTTCATCTCCATCCTCGTCTTCAAGGGCCTGTTCAACCAGAATGTGGGCGAGATCAACCTGATTCTGAGCTCGCTGTTCGGCATCAAGCCGCAATGGTTCTCAGACCCGCTGCTGGCGAAGACGATGCTGCTGATCGTCAACACCTGGCTGGGCTTTCCGTACATGATGGTCATCTGCATGGGTCTGATCAAGGCGATCCCTGCCGACCTGTACGAAGCCTCCGCCGTGGCCGGAGCGGGCCCGCTGACGAACTTCTGGAGCATCACGCTGCCGCTGATCCTCAAGCCGCTGACGCCGCTGCTGATCAGCTCGTTCGCGTTCAACTTCAACAACTTCGTGCTGATCAGCCTGCTGACGGGTGGGCGCCCCGATTTCCTCGACACCACGGTGCCGGCCGGCACGACCGACCTGCTGGTGAGCTACACCTACCGAATCGCCTTCCAGGACTCGGGCCAGAACTACGGTCTGGCCGCGGCGATCTCGACGGTCATTTTCCTGATGGTGGCGGTGGTGTCGCTGGTGCAGATGCGCTTCACCAAGGTTGTCGAAGACGAGAAGCGCTGAAGGAGAGCCGATCATGGCCATCGTTCTGGACCGTTCGCATCGCTGGCGCGTCGTGGCCGCCCACGTGTTCCTCGCGTGCCTGTGCGCGCTGGTGATCTTCCCGTTCCTGATCGTGATCTCGATCTCGCTGCGGCCTGGCAACTTCGCCACCGGCAGCATCATCCCGCAGACGATCAGCCTGGAGCATTGGCGCTTCGCGCTCGGGCTGCCCTTCCAGGATGCCAATGGACGCCTCATCGAACCCGACCTGCCGGTACTGCGCTGGCTGTGGAACTCAGTGAAGGTGGCCACGCTGTCGGCGCTGATCTGCCTGTTCCTGTCGACGACCGCGGCCTACGCCTTCGCGCGCATGAAGTTCCGCGGCAAGAAGCAGGCGCTGACCGGGCTCATGCTGATGCAGATGTTCCCGTCGGTGCTGGCGCTGGTGGCAATCTACGCGATCTTCGACCGCATCGGCAACGCTTTCCCGGCCTTCGGCATCGACACGCACTGGGCGCTGCTGCTGGCCTACTCCGGCGGTATCGCGCTGCACATCTGGACCATCAAGGGCTACTACGACACCATTCCCTACGAGATTGAGGAGGCGGCCAAGGTCGACGGTGCGACTCCCTGGCAGGCCTTCCGCCTGGTGCTGCTGCCGATGGCGGTACCGATCCTGATGGTGGTGTTCCTGCTTGCCTTCATCGGTGCCATCATCGAGTACCCCGTGGCCTCGATCCTGCTCAAGCGCCAGGATCTGCTCACCATGGCGGTCGGCTCGAAGATGTTCCTGTACGAACAGAAGTACCTCTGGGGCGATTTCGCCGCGGCCGCCATCCTCTCCGGCCTGCCGATCACGATCGTCTTCATGCTGGCGCAGAAGTGGATGATCTCCGGCCTGACCGCGGGTGGCATCAAAGGGTGAACCCGGTCGGCGCCGCCTGCGGCGGCCACGTTTTTCCAATCTCCGCGGCCCGTCGCCGCGGGTCTTTCACCACCACCTGTCGAGGATCATCATGAACAAGCCGATTCTGCTGCTCCAGGGGCTCATCGCCGCCGCCGTGCTGGCGCCGAGCCTCGCCCTGGCCGCGCCGCCCGAGGGCAAGGTCGCGATCAACTACAACCGCTGCGACAAGAACTACGACGGCTGGGGCGTGCACCTGTGGAGGGACCCGGGAATCCCCTTGTCCGGCATCGAGTGGCAGAACCCGTTGATGCCCACCGGCAAGACCGACTTCGGCGTGTTCTGGCATGCCGACTTCAAGGACTTCAGCAAGGGCAAGGTCAACTACATCATCCACAAGGGAGACAGCAAGGACCAGGGCGGCAAGGACATGTCCTTCGACGGAAACACCGTCAAGGAGATCTGGGTCAACAACGGTGATCGCAAGATCTACACGTCGCTCGAAGAGGCCCAGAAGGGCCGTGCCGAGAATCCCTGCAAGTGATCAATGTCGGCCTGCCGCCGTCCGTGACGGCGAGGCTTCGCCGTCTGGCCGCTGGCTTCACCTGTGGCATCGCCCTGCTGGGCGGTGCCGCGGCGCAGGCGCCGGCCATCCCGGATCTGGGCCCGGTGGCCGCCGTGCCTGCGGCCGACACGATGCCTAGCGGCTGGGCGCAGCGCGGGGTGTTCATGGAAATCCTGGTGCGCTCGTACCAGGACAGCAACGGTGACGGCATCGGCGACCTCGCCGGGCTGACCCAGCGGCTGGACTACCTCCAGCAACTCGGCATCAAGGGCATCTGGCTCATGCCCGTGTTCAAGAGCGAAGACCACGATCACGGCTACGCCGTCGTGAACTATCGCGACATCGAGTCCGACTACGGCTCGCTCGCGGATTTCGACAAGTTCCTCGCCGAGGCCCACCGGCGCGGCATCGCGGTGATCCTCGACTACGTGATGAACCACGTGTCGTCGGCTCACCCCGTGTTCGAGAGCGCCTACGACAGCCGCAAGTCGCCCTACGCCGACTGGTTCATCTTTGCCGAAGACAAGCCCCGCGGCTGGAACACCTTCGCCGGCGATCCCTGGCGCGAGGGTAACCAGCGCTGGTACTACGCGGTGTTCGACCCGGGCATGCCCGACTTCAACCTGCGCAACCCGAAGGTGGTCGACTTCCACCTCGACAACCTGCGCTTCTGGCTGAACCGCGGCGTCGACGGCTTCCGCTTCGACGCGGTCGGTGTGCTGTTCGAGAACAGCGCCATCGCCTGGGAGAACCAGCCCGAGAACCACCAGTTGCTCAAGCGCGTGCAGGAGCTGCTGGCCAGCTACGGCAACAAGTATCTGGTGTGCGAATCGCCCAGCGATCCGGCGCCTTTCGCCACCTCCGACTCCTGCGGCAGCGCCTTCGCGTTCGGCCTGCACAAGCACATCATGGGCAGCGTGAAGATCGGCCGTTTGCGCGACGACCTGCTCTACAACCTGCGCAAGCTGCCGGTACCTCGCCTGGCCACGCTGCTGGCCAACCACGACTACTTCGCAGGGCCGCGGCTGATGAAGCAGTTCGCCGGCGACGAGAAGAGCTACAAGGTGGCCGCGGCCACGCTGCTCACCCTGCCCGGCACACCCTTCGTCTACTACGGTGAGGAGATCGGCCTGGGCATGTCGGAAGGTGCCGGCAACGCGGACCAGACCATCCGCGGCCCGATGAGCTGGAGCGCCGAGGCCCACGCCGGTTTCACGACCGCCGCCAAGCCCTACCGGCCCAGCGTGAGCAACTGGAAGACGCACAACGTGGCGGTGCAGCAGGCCGACCCGAACTCGCTGCTGAGCTGGTACCGCGGCCTGATCGCGCTGCGCAACGCCGAGCCGGCGCTGTCGGTGGGATCGATGACCCCGCTGTCGGAACGCGACGCGCCGATCTTCGCCTTCATGCGCGAACACGAGGGCAGCCGGCTGCTGGTGCTGATCAACTTCGCCTACCGCGAGTCGACGTTCACCCTGCCTGCCGGCTTCCAGGCCGACGGCTGGACGGTCGCCTTCCCGTCGGGCGCCGCCCTGCCCTTTGCCGCGGCGAAGAAGGGCGGCGCGGCCAAGCCTGGCACCGAAGCTGCTCAGGTCAAGCTCGCGGCGCAGCAGGTCCTGATCCTGAAGGCCCGCTAGCCCTTCTCCCCCGCCCGGAGCCCCACGCCTCCATGCCTTTCGAACGCTCCGCTTCCGTGCAGCCGCACGCCGATCCGCGCCTGCTGGCGGACATCGGCGCGACCTATGCGCGCTTCTGCATCGAGCAGGTGCCGGGCCGCTTCGAGCACGTGGCGGTGCTGCCCTGCGCCGACTACCCCGGCTTCACCGCGGTGGTGCAGGCCTATCTCGACACGCTGCCCGGCATCAAGCCTCGCCATGGGGCCGTGGCGATCGCCAACCCGATCGAAGGCGACTGGGTGCGCATGACCAACCGCGACTGGGCCTTCTCGATCCAGGAGGCGCAGCGCCAGTTCGACCTGACCACGCTGCTGGTCGTCAACAACTTCACTGCGCTGGCGATGTCGCTGCCGCGCGTAGGGGCCGACGGGCGCCACCAGGTCGGCGGCGGCGAGGCGCAGGCCAATGGCGTGATCGGCCTGATCGGCCCCGGCACGGGCCTGGGCGTCTCGGGCCTCATCCCCAGCGGCGACCGTTGGGTCACGCTGGCCACCGAAGGTGGACACGTCGGCTTCGCGCCGACCGACGAGCGCGAGCTGCGCATCCTGCAGTTCGCCTGGAAGACCATGCCGCGGGTGTCGGCCGAGCGCTTGCTCTCCGGCCCCGGCCTCGAGCTGATCTACCAGGCGCTGACCCACGACAAGCCGGGCGCCGAGCTGCACCTGAGCGCGGCGGAGATCGTGCGCCGCGCGCTGCAGAACGCCGACTCGGCCTGCAGCGAGACGGTGGAGAGCTTCTGCGCCATGCTCGGCACGATGGCCTCCGACCTGGCGCTCACGCTGGGCGCCACCGGCGGCATCTTCGTCGGCGGCGGCATCGTGCCGCGCATGGGCGAACTGTTCGACCGCTCGCCCTTCCGCCAGCGCTTCGAGGAGAAGGGCCGCTTCAGCAACTACGTGGCGCGCATCCCGACCTACGTGCTGACGGCCGAGAACCCGGCTTTCCACGGCGTCTCGTCGCTGCTCGCCGACCATGTGCCCGACCAGGAAGGCGGCAACCCGCTGCTCGAACGCGTGCGTGCCTCGCGCGATGCGCTGTCGCCCGCCGAGAAGCGCGTGGCCAACTTCGTGCTCGACAACCCGCGCACCGCGCTGAACGACCCGATCGCGCTGATCGCGCAAGGTGCCGAGGTGAGCCAGCCCACGGTGATCCGCTTCTGCCGCTCGCTGGGCTTCCAGGGCCTGGCCGACTTCAAGCTCAAGCTCGGCTCGGGCCTGACCGGCACGCTGCCGGTGCAGCGTTCGCAGGTGCGCAGGCAGGACAGCACCGGCGACCTGTGCGCCAAGGTGCTCGACAACACGATCTCCGCGATCATGCAGTTCCGCGAGTCGCTGAACGTCGAGGCGGTGGACCGGGCCATCGAGTACCTGCGCCAGGCCAAGCGTGTCGAGTTCTATGCGATGGGCAATTCGGCGGTGGTGGCGCTGGATGCGCAGCACAAGCTGTTCCGCTTCCGCATCCCGTCGGTCGCGCACACCGATGCCGCCATGCACACCATGGCCGCCGAGCTGCTCGGGCCCAACGACGTGGCCGTGTTCATCTCGAGCTCGGGCCAGCCGCCCGAGCTGGCGCGCGCCGCCGGGCTGGCCGTGGAGCGCGGCGCGGCGGTGATCGCGGTCACGGCTGGCCAGTCTCTGCTGGCGCGCCGCTCGACGGTATGCATCCCGGTGGAACACAACGAGGACGTGACCACCTTCGTCTCGATGATCTCGCGCATCCTGCACCTGCTGGTGGTCGACATGATGTCGGTCGGCCTGGCGGTGCGCCGCGCGGGCGCCAGCGGGCCGGGGACGCCCGCTCTCGCACCGGGGCAGGCACATGCCGAAGGCCAGCTGCAGCCGGTGCCCGGCGTGCTGATCTCGCACATCGCCTGAGCGCCGCGCCGCAGCGCGCCGGCCTCAGGGGCGAACGCAGTCGACGAAGTAGCGGCGCGGTGCGCCGGCTTCGCCTTCTTCCTCCACCAGGCCGTGCACGTCGGTATCGAAGCCGGGGAAGGCCGCGTTGAACTCGCGCGTGAAGCGCAGGAAGTCGACGATCTTGCGGTTGAAGCGCTCGCCCGGGATGAGCAGCGGAATGCCCGGCGGATACGGCGTGAGCAACGCGGTGGTGATGCGACCTTCGAGCTGGTCGATCTCCACCCGCTCGGTCTTGCGGTGCGCAATGTGCGCATAGGCGTCGCTCGGCTTCATCGCCGGATGCAGGTCCGACAGGTACATCTCGGTGGTCAGCCGGGCCACGTCGCCGCGGGCGTACATCTCGTGGATGCTCTGGCACAGGTCGCGCAGGCCCATGCGCTCGTAGCGTGGATGCTTGGCGATGAACTCCGGCAGGATGCGCCACAGCGGCTGGTTCTTGTCGTAGTCGTCCTTGAACTGCTGCAGCGCGGTCAACAGCGTGTTCCAGCGGCCCTTGGTGATGCCGATGGTGAACATGATGAAGAAGGAGTACAGGCCCGTCTTCTCGACCACCACGCCGTGTTCGGCGAGGAACTTGGTGACGATCGACGCCGGGATGCCGGTCTTGGCGAACTTGCCGGAGACATCGAGCCCCGGCGTGATGATGGTGCTCTTGATCGGGTCGAGCAGGTTGAAGCCTTCGGCCAGATCGCCGAAGCCGTGCCACTTGTCGCCGGCCTTGAGCACCCAGTCGGCGCTGCTGCCGATGCCGTCGTGGGTGAGCTTGTCCGGCCCCCAGACCTTGAACCACCAGTCCTTCCCGTATTCCTTGTCGACCTTGCGCATGGCACGGCGGAAGTCGAGCGCCTCGAGGATGCTTTCCTCGACCAGCGCGGTGCCGCCCGGCGCTTCCATCATCGCCGCGGCCACGTCGCAGCTGGCGATGATCGCGTACTGCGGGCTGGTCGAGGTGTGCATCAGGTAGGCCTCGTTGAAGAGGTG
>Ga0208822_1001396_pt1 | contig 16945 bp, 16 predicted proteins | sample AD_STIC08_MetaG_FD_184435 | JGI IMG/M metagenome (GOLD analysis project Ga0208822, IMG submission 184435) | Active sludge microbial communities of municipal wastewater-treating anaerobic digesters from USA - AD_STIC08_MetaG (SPAdes) (version 2) | ecosystem: Engineered > Bioreactor > Anaerobic >...
AATATATTCCCCATCCGCGTCGTATACCGGGCTTACCGCCTGGAGCACCATCGACCGCCCATCGCATTCCGCATAGGCCTGGACGCAATTGCCCGGGCCGTCGGCGTCGAGCACCTCGACGATGCCTATGGAAGATTCCGGCAGGCCGCAGAGCCCGGAAAGCGTTCCTCGCTGCATGAGCGCGATGTCGGTCGAGAGCCCGGCAATGTATACGCGCGCGCCCCTCATGACGACATCCCGAAAGACGAGGCCGGGCATCGTTCCGCGGGCCTCTCCCGGATAGGCCCGCGCCTCGATGAGCCCTCCGCCCGAGCCGTAAAACCCGAAGCGCCTGAGCGAGAGGTGCAGATAAAACCCCATGCGCTCGAGAATGTCGAATAGCGTAAGGTTTACGAAGTCGGTGGTGTACGAAAGGTCCGAATGAGTCACTCCGCGCACCGAAAGCACTGTGCGGTAATCCAGCCTGGTGAGGGGCGGAAGCATCAGGAGTACAAGCTCCAGGGCCGAGGAGAAGGGCCCGGTTTGCAGCGTGTAAGTCCCGTGCCGGAGCGTACCCGGCCGGAATAACAGGTCCTCGCCATCCGCCAGAAAAGAGCCGGCGGAAAGCGAGGCAAGCGCGTTTTCCCAGTCCGAAAGGCAGGCCGCGAACGCCGGGTCTTGCCGCGCCAACCCGAAGCCTCCTGAAAGCCTGAAGGATTTTCCGGTAGCGAGTGAAAGCGATATGGCCTGACGCGCGGCGACCCTGTCCAGGCCCGGCAGCCTGAGCTCTATCATTTGATATAAGGCTTCAGGACCTCCGGAACCTCTATGCGTCCGTCGGAGGTCTGGTAGTTCTCCATTACGGCCGCGAGCGTTCTTCCCGCGGCAAGGCCGGAGCCGTTCAGCGTGTGGAGAAAGGCCGGTTTTTCGCCCTTCGCCCGGCGATAGCGGATGCGGGCGCGCCGCGCCTGGTAGTCCAGGAAGTTGGAGCACGAAGAGATCTCCACGTAACGGTCGAGGCCGGGCATCCACACCTCGAGGTCGTAGGTCTTGGTGGAGGCGGCCGATGTATCGGCGGAGCAAAGCAGCATTACGCGATAATGGAGTTTGAGCCTTTTCAACACCTCCTCGGCGTTGGCGGTCAGCTTTTCCAGTTCGTCGAATGATGTTTCCGGTTCCACGAACTTGACCAGCTCCACCTTCTGGAACTGGTGCACGCGGATGAGGCCGCGCGTGTCCCTGCCGGCGCTCCCGGCCTCCCGGCGGAAGCAGGCCGACTGCATGGTGACGTACACCGGGAGCCGCTCCCTATCGAGGATCTCGTCGCGATAGAGGTTTGTAAGCGGGACCTCCGCCGTCGGGATAAGCGAGAGGCCGTCGCGCTCTATGCGATAGTATTCGTCTCTGAATTTGGGATACTGCCCGGTGCCGATCATGCTGTCGTCGTTGACGACGAAAGGCGCGAAAGTTTCGCTGTAGCCGTGCTCCGTGGTGTGCAGGTCGAGCATGAAGTTGATGATGGCGCGCTCCAGCTTGGCCGCAAGGTCGCGGTAAACGTAGAAGCGCGCGCCGGAGAGCTTCACCCCGCGCTCGAAATCGAGGATGCCCAGTTCCGTCCCGAGGTCGTAATGAGGTTTCGGCTTGAAATCGAACACGGGCTTTTCGCCCCATGTGCGAATCTCCAGGTTGTCGCTCTCGTCGCGCCCCTCGGGGACGGTATCCGACAGCATGTTCGGAAGCGAAAGCATGAGCTCGTTGAAGTCCGCGTCGAGCCGCTCCACCTCGGCCTCGAGCTCCTTGATGCCGTCGTTCACCCCGCTCATCTCGGCCATAAGCGCCGAGGCGTCGCCCCCGCCGGATTTGAGCTTTCCTATCTCCTTCGAAACCCGATTGCGTTTTTCACGCAGATCGTCCGTTTTCGCTATTACGGCGCGGCGCTCTTCGTCAATGCGCCTCAGCCCGTCCAGATCGACCGCCGATTCCATGTTTCGTTTTTTAAGCATCGCGCGAACGCCTTCCAGGTCATCGCGCACCAGTCTGGGATCTATCATCAGGGGTGCTCCATTTTAAAGAAGGATATTCAGGATGGGTAGGATAAACACATCTCCCGGATTGTCAAGGAAGATGCGAATTAAAAACCCCAAGTCCCATGTGAACACTCGTCCATTAAGCAGCGGCACAGGAGGCGCCGCGGGCGAAGACAATAAACAGTTCAAAGTTCAAAGAAAGGCCATCGGCATTAGCAAAACCCCCTCCGGGGGTGGCGCAACGCGCCGGGGGCGCTAGTTTCCGCAGCCCTGGAGTAGGCTAAAGGGAAAACCTACAGACAAGCCAAGCGGGCGCTGAGTAGGGCGCAGCCCGTATCGAAGCGCGGCGCCCCAGCGATGCTTTCTTTGCTTACTACCTCTCGCTCCATGAACTAAAGCAACGAAGGCCGTTATATCTTTCACCGACTGAAGCGAAGGGCTCTCAAAAAGTAACTTTTAAACAGCCTCAAAAAAACTGATTTTTAGAATTTGCTTAAAGTTATTGTTAAGCGAAACATTATGCGCTTAACTCTTACATAATGAGATCGGCCCTGCGAAAAAGATCTGAAAGGGCTTTTGTCGATAAACCGATAAGACAGGATTCTCAAACCGGGCGGCGATAAATTAAGGTAGCCTTTAATAATTAATTCTTCCGCCCCCCTGAGGCGGGCGGGAAAACCTGATTTTTATGACTGCCCTAAATTCTTAAACGAGGACGGCTGACATGGAAAACGCGAACGGAAAACCGATACACGACGAACCGTATGACATCGTTATAATCGGAGGGGGACCGGGCGGCCTTTCGGCCGCGCTCTATGCGGCGCGCGGGAGGATGAAGACCCTGGTGCTCGACAAGAACCCGGCCGCAGGGGCGCTTGGCTCCGCCGACCGCATCGCCAATTACCCGGGCATCCCGGAGGCCATAAGCGGCGCCGAACTCCTGGATCGAATTCGCGCGCAGGCCGAATCCTTCGGCGCGGAGCTTCGGCAGGAGCAGGTGTACGGCGTGGACTTTACGGCGAGGCCCTTTCAGGTGTTCACATCGGGCGCGACCGTCATGTCGAAAACCGTAATTCTCGCCACGGGCTCCATGGGGCGATCGGTGACGCTTCCGGGCGAGACCGAGTTTACGGGCCGCGGCGTGAGCTACTGCGCCACCTGCGACGCGGCCTTTTATCAGGACAGGGACGTGGCCATAGCCGGGGCCACGGCGGAGATAATGGACGAGCTCGGGGCGCTTGCGCGCTTCGCGCGCCGTATTTATCTCATCACCCGCGAGAAGGAGATTCCGCCCGAGCACGCGGACTTCATCTCCACGAACCCGGCCATCGTCGTAAAGACCGGGGGGCGGATTACGGCCATCAGGGGCGGGGAGCACGTCGACGAGATCACCGTGGCCGCAGGCGGCGCGGACGAGGACCTGCGCGTCGATGGAGTGTTCCTGTACCTGCACGGCAACAAACCCATCGTGGACTACCTGTACGGGGCGATAGAAACCACGGAGGAGGGATGTATAGCCGTGAACAGGGAGACGATGGCCACCTCGGTAGAAGGGGTCTATGCCATAGGCGACGTCACCTGCAAAAAGGTGCGGCAGGTCGTGCTTGCGGCCGCCGAGGGATGTGTCGCGGCGCTCTCCGCCGAGCAGCATGTAAGCAAACGCGACCGGGCCGTTTCGCAGTGGTCGCACTGAGCGGTCCGTCGGCCCTATTCGCGCACGGCATCCATCGAGTATAAGGCGTCCGCGCCGCGGCGCACCAGGTCGTAGATGCCGTCGAAGCCGCCGTTGGACATTATGATAACCACGTTGTCCTCGCCGCGGTCGAGGCCGTCGAAGAGGGCCTGTACGATCATGCGCGTGTCGCCGAAAAGGCGTGCGCTCCCGCCCCGCAAGTTTATCCCGCCGACCACGAGATCCATATCTATCCGGTCCTTCTCCGGTATGGCGTCGATTTTGTACGGCGTCTTGATGAGCACCCTGTCGGCGCCGGCAAAGGCGCCCGGCAGCTCCTCCTGAAACACCCTGCGCCTGCTGGTGGCGCTGCGCGGTTCGTAGACCGCCCACAGGCGCGAGGAGGGAAAACGCTCGCGCACCGCGGCGATCATCCCCGCTATCGCGGTTGGGTGATGGGCGAAGTCCTCGTAAACCCTGAATCCCTTTCGGGAATAGATGAGTTCTTGCCTGCGCCGAACTCCCATGAAGCTCTCCACCCCGCGCCCAAGGGCCTCGGGCGATACGCCAAGCCGAAGCGCCATGGCCGCGGCCGCCGCTATGTTGGCGCGGTTGAACCCTCCGAAAATCCGCGTACGAAGCCTAACGCCCTCCCCTCCGGGCACATTGAGCAGGAGGTTCGACCATTCGCCGTCGACCCCCATTTCCTCGCAGTAAAAATCGGCCCCCGGGCCGCCGAAGCTGTTACGAGGCGCGAGGGAATGCCGAACGGCCTCCTCCAGCGCCGGGTATCCGCTCGAATAAATCACGTTGCCGTTGGAAGGTACCACGTTGACGAGCCTGCGAAACCACAGCGCTATCTCGTCCAGATCGCGGTAGATGTCCGCATGGTCGAACTCGAGCGAGGTGAGCACCAGACGGTGAGGCCTGTAAACGGCGAACTTGGGTATCTTTTCGAAAAAAGCCGAATCGTATTCGTCCCCCTCTATTACGAAATGCCCGCCTTCGCCCAGACGGAAGTTGGAGCCGTAATTACAGGGCACGCCCCCGACAAAAAAAGAAGGCTCCAGCCCCGCCTCCACCAGTATATGTGCGAGAAGCGCCGTGGTGGTGGTCTTGCCGTGCGTTCCGGCAACGGCGATGACCTCCTTCCCCCGGAGGAAAAAATCCCTTAGCGCCTCGGCCATGGAGCAGTACGGCATACGACGCTCCAGCACGTGCTCCACTTCGGCGTTGCCCCGGCTAACGGCATTGCCTATGACAACGAGGTCGGCCCCGGCCGTGTTTTCCGGGCGGTATCCTTGCCGGACCTCTATTTCCCATTCGGCGAGCATGTCGCTCATCGGCGGATACACGGAGTCGTCCGAGCCGCTCACCCTGTAGCCCCTCTCCTTAAGCATGCCGGCGAGGCTTCCCATCGCCACTCCGCACACTCCTGTGAGGTGAATGCTTTTTATCGAACCGTTCATTGATATACCGTCCAGCCCGTCAGCCCTTGCCTCCAGACGCGGCAAGGCGCGGCATTGCGCCGCGCCTCACTCAAGGCTAAACGGGATGTTTCGTCAATGACAATACCGCCGTCAATGCCTAATTCCCCTCAGGCTTGACAGGGCAACCCGGACCGCCTCTATTTACGGCAATTCCCTTCCCCAACCACCGAGAGGCTTAAAAGCTCCCTCGCGCCGCCCGCGGAACGATAGACCGCCCTCACCGTCTGACAAAGCTCGATTGCGCTTCGGTCGGCCTCCGCGCCGGATATATCGAATATCCTCGTGGCGTCGGTATACGCGAGCCGAAGTTCCTTCGACCCCCTCTTCAACTCGACATGGTTTTCGCCGAGATAGATCACCCTTCCCGTAAATTCGGCGTCAGTTCCCTTTCCGCCCCCCGCATACGACACGCCGGCGAACGCCGCAAGCATGAGCAGGGCAAGCGCAACCGGAAAAATACGATTTCGTTTCAACCGCGTCACCTCCCCTCGTTCGTGTGGTCCAGCCGGCAGGGCTCCCGCCGCCGTGGGATAGGGAATCCCCCGCATGTGGACCGAATCGAGCCTTCGGCCTGAAGCACTATCGACCTTGTCTGACCGAACACCTGTATACTATCAAAACGATTAAAAAATTACAACACCTTTCCAGTTTTTTTGCGGAGAGACCCCGATGGACCGGCTTTTTGTCGCCATTACGATAAATCCATGAATATTTTGAATAAACAGCCGTAATTCCGCCATTACGCGGGGGATTTAATAATGGTTTGACAGCAAGCCCTTCATCGGTCAATTTTATTCCGTCGGATGATGGTGATATTGGGACCGTCGACGACGGCGACATTTGCATCCCGGAGAAATTATGACCCATGCCGCACACGTCCTGACGTTATATTCCCTGCTGTTTCTATTTCTTTACAGCGGACCTGCCGGCGGGGCGCCGGTATTTTCGCCCTCCTTCGCCTCCTGGGGAATCGCCAGGGAGGCCGTCCTCGGCCGGATGATACCGTCCGGAACAACGGTATCGGAGCTGTCACCGCGGGCCAATCCCCGCTACGAGAATAAGATACTGAGCTACCTCACTTCCATAAATGGCGAGCTTGCCGACCGCATAACGATCGTACAGGCCTCCTCGTCCCCCAGGAGGGACTATCTGTTCATACGGAACCGGCTCATGGCGGTGATGGAGCTTTACGGCCCCGTAAAAAGCGCCGCCTTCGCCGAAACCCTCCGCTCCGTAACGAACGTGTACGGCAGCCCTCACGTCCAGCACGAGGGCACCACGACCACCTATTCGTTCTCCGGCGAAAAGACCTTGGTGCTGGTGCAGCTTTCCAGGGTCGGGGAGCATTACGACTGTACGGTGCACTACTACGCCCGCTCACTTTTCAAGATATTGTTGACCGAATGACGGATTTTTATTCTTGACACAAAAAGGCCCGCGCGACATAGTTGCGCTTCGATTTTCGAATTAAGTCTAATCGTAAAGGTGGCACAGTGGCGAACATCAAATCCGCGAAAAAACGCATGAAGACCAACGAAAAGCGCCGTCGGACGAACACGCAGGCTAAGTCTGCGGTAAGGACCGAGGCCAAAAAGGTGCAAAAGTCCCTCGATTCCAAGGAGGCCAAGGACCCTGCTGTCCTCTCGTCGGTTTTCGCCGGTTTCGTAAAAAAAATTGACAAGGCCGCGGCGAAGGGGGTCTTTCACTGGAAGACCGCCGCGCGCAGAAAATCACGCCTTGCCAGGAAGGTCAACGCGGCGGCGGGCCCCCAGGCCTGACGACCGGGGTCCGGCTTGACCAAACACGAGATCATCGACCAGCTCACCCTCCGGAGCGGCCTGAAGCGCCGGGAGGTGGGGTACATAGTGGACAATTTTCTCGAGCTGATTCTTAAAAATCTTGACACGGAAAGCAGAATAGACATAAGGGGGTTCGGCACGTTCACCAGGGTGCTACGCAAGGAGCGAAGGGTATACTCCCCCATTGCGGGAAGAAGCCTCGACGTTCCGGCCCGCTCCGTGCTGTCGTTTAAACCCAGCAAGTCGACCGAAAAGGAAGTATAGCAAGGGCGCTTAGCTCAGCCGGGAGAGCATCTGCCTTACAAGCAGAGGGTCGCAGGTTCAATCCCTGCAGCGCCCAGAGAACACTCCAGTTTTTCTTCGAAAGTCCCTCGAAACCCAAAAGACCGTTTACCGGCGGCACGGATGTGCCGCGGGCTATATAAATAAAAAGTTCAAAGTTGAAAGGTCATCGGCATTAGCAAAACCCCCTCCGGGGGTGGCGCAACGCGCCGGGGGCGTTAGTTTCCCAGACCTAAAGTAGGTTAAAGGAAAAGCAAACGGGATAAGCCAAGCGGAGCCTGAGTGGGGCTTTCTCTGGTTGCTCTCTTTCGCCCCACGAAAGAATGTAAGGAAGGCTGCAAAAAAAAATAGACTTGTTGCTTTACTGAGTACATTGCGAGCCCTGGTCGTATCGGGGCGTGGCTATCGCATACAATATCCGGTTTTTACCTGCAACTTGTTGCTTTTTTTAGATCGCCACGTCGGCCTACGGCCTTCTCGCGATGGCATTTTTGCCAGATAGGCAACAACTCTATTAATACTTTTCCCGGTTGACACGGAGTTTTTTATCGCCATGTTGACAATTATGACCCAATTTGATAAATTATTGCATAGAATATTGTCAGGGAGAAGCGATGAAAACATCGGCTTTGACGAACTGCGCTCTCTGATTGCTCGACTTGGCTTTAACGAGCGGATTAAAGGAGACCATTATATTTTTTATCGGGATGGTGTTTCCGAGATAATCAATATCCAACCTAAGGGAGGTATGGCTAAACCGTACCAGGTCAAACAGGTTAGAAATCTTATTTTGAAATACAAGCTGGGTGAAACGCATGAATAAATATAGATACGAAGTGATTATTTATTGGAGCGACGAAGACGACTCCTACATAGCCGAAGTGCCGGAGCTGCCGGGGTGCCTTGCCGACGGCAAAAGCTACGAGGATGCCCTGCGTAATGTTGGAATTGTCATAGACGAATGGATCGAAACCGCGCGGAATCTAAAGCGTACTATTCCGAAACCGCGCGGAAAACTGATGTACGCGTAATAGCTTACGGTATAGTCACAGTTTAAAAGCCACTGTTTAGGGGCTTTTTCTTGATGGAAGCCTGGAAAACATTACACTTCACTCTTTTACTTTACTCATACGCATGGGAATGCTTGAAGATGAATTTATTTATTAAAACTCCTCCTGTTTGCGGAGGACACCGGGGGGATAGTAGCGAGTACAAAGGATTACAAACCAAGCTGGAATATTCCCGAAAGTTATTTTAAGAAAAAGCCTTTTAGCAGCGGTACTGGTTGTGTCGACCACGACGGATAATACACAGTTGTACCAAAGTAAGGCATATGTTGCCTGCATTCTGTATAGAAGTCTATGATAAAATCAAATATGGCAACCTCTAATAATTAGGTTTTCCCGCCCGCCTTCGGCGGGCGGAGAAACCTAAGTCCTGGTTGTGCCAGTAGTTACAAATCATGGGAAATTCAAAAAGATAATTTTTAGAGGTTCCCATATTTTTGTATAGAATACAGTCAAGCGCCATAAAAGGCACGCCTTTCTTTATAAACTGAAACAAATATACGGCCGTCTTTAGCCCATCTTTATCTGACAGACTCGTGCGATATGCCGAGAGCTGTTGGCATTATGCCCTTCAGTTTTGAGGTCGGGGCATTAGCCCAATTATCGCCATCAAAATCAATTGACATCGTAAACAATGTGTATATGGTGTCGTTTAAGAGTCACAAAAAAACCCAAGCGGAGGGTCGCAGGTTCAATCCCTGCAGCGCCCAGAGAAACGGGGTATTGCCGGACGATACCCTTTTTTTGATACAATGAGCCCGCGAAACACATCTTCGTCGGTCCATCCCATCAACAAAATACTGTTGAGCTTCGTCGCGCTCATCCTCTCCGGGGCGCTGCTTTTAAAAATCCCCTTCGCAACCACGGAGGGCATAAGCTTCGTCGACGCTCTATTTACCTCCACCTCGGCGGTATGCGTTACAGGGCTTACGGTCCTCGATACGGCCGGGCGCTTCACATTTTTCGGCCAGGCGGTCATCCTGTTGCTTATCCAGTTCGGCGGGCTGGGCATCATGACCTTTTCCATCGCCCTGCTGTCCGCCCTTAGCGGGAGCATCTCCATAAAGTGGCGCTTTACCTTCGAATCGTTTTACAGCGACATCCACAGGCTCCCAATAAAAAGGCTTTTAAGCCGGGTGGTCCTCTACACCTTCGTCATAGAAACTTTTTCCGCGGCGGCCCTCTTCAGCCAGTTCGTCCCGACACAGAGCGTACCCGAGGCGGCATGGAACGCCGTGTTTCATTCCGTGTCGGCCTTCTGCAACGCGGGTTTTTCGACATATACGGAAAACCTCGTCGGGTATAATGAGAATCCGATCGTGCTTTTGGTCATCGCGGCGAACATCATTACCGGCGGACTGGGCTTTCTGGTGCTCTCGGAGCTCTCGCGCACGCGCTTCCGCCGGCGCAAGTTTCTGTCCCAGTACAGCCTCCACACCAGGCTCGTCATCGCCCTTACCGCCTTCTTTATCGCCCTGGGGACGGCCGGTTTCGCCGCGCTCGAGTGGAACAACGCGCTTTTGGACTTCTCCCCGATCGGGAAAATCATCAATTCATTTTTCCAGTCGGTAACATGCCGCACCGCCGGGTTCAACACCGTGGACATCGCTTCCCTCAGGGAGACCACGCTCTTCATGATGATTTTTCTCATGTTCACGGGCGGTTCGCCGGGCTCGATCGCGGGCGGGGTTAAGACCACGACCATGGCGGTCGTATTGCTTCTGCTGGTCATGAAATTCCGCGGGCGCGGCCGGATCGTGCTGTGGGGGCGAGCGCTGGACCCTGATACGGTGGAGAAGAGCACCTCCCTTTTTATCATGGCGCTTATATTCGTTTCGACATCGACCTTTATGCTGCTTCTCGTGGGAACGCCGGCGGTTAAAAACATCTTCCTTTCGGCTCTCTTCGAGGTCACCTCGGCGTTCGGCACCGTCGGGCTTTCCACCGGGCTCACTCCCGCCCTCAGCGACACGGGGAAACTCCTGCTATGCGCCGTTATGTATACAGGCAGGCTCGGCCCGCTGACGCTGATAAGCGCTCTTACGACCGGGAAAAAACAGCTGGACATAGGATATCCCGAAGAGCACATAATGATAGGGTAGGCCATGAAAAAATTTTTTATCATCGGACTCGGCAACTTCGGGCTTAACATTGCGCTCACGCTCGTGGAGAACGACTGCGAGGTGCTGGGCATGGACTCCAACCGCGAGGTCGTACAGCGGGCCAGGGACTTCATAAGCCACGCCATCATCGGCGACGCCTCCAACAAGGAGGTGCTGGAATCGCTGGCGCTTCGGGACTTCGACGGGGCGGTCATCAGCATCGGTCAGGACATGGGGGCAAGCATCCTCATCGCGCTCTATATAAAGGAAATCGGAATCCCGCGCGTTATCGTGCGCGCGATATCCGAGGACCATGGGAAAATACTCAAGTTGATCGGCGTTACCGACGTTATCTTCCCCGAAAGGGACATGGCCATCCGCGTTGCGAACAAGCTCGCGCTGAAGAACGCCATAGACTACCTTCCTATAACCGACGATTACGGCATAATCGAGGTTACCCCGCCGAAGAGCTTTATAGGTAAATCGCTTAAAGACCTGCAGATCAGCACGCGATTCGGCTGCCAGGTGATAGGGCTCAAACTGCCTCCCGAAGGCGGAACTGCCGCGGACATCGGCGAAAAGGGGCACACGATCAGGATAGCCCCATCGGCGCACGACATCATCCCCGAGAACGCCGTGATGATCGTAATCGGCAAGCACCGGGACATCGAGCGCCTGCAGGGCTCCCGCTGACGCGAACGCTCAGAGCTCGATGACCACGCCCTCGCGCGCGATCTCTATGTCGAGGAGCGCCCTGCCGCGGGCGTTCATGCCCAAATAGGTGCGCGCGTTGGAGAGCACCGATTCGAGCTTCTCGTCGCTGTAGGTGGGCTCGTGATGAAAAAGCAGGAGCCTCTTGACATTGAACCGAAGCGCGATGTCGATAGCGATCGACGCGGAGGAATGCCCCCAGTCGATCTTGTCGATGGCCTCCTCGAAGGTGTATTGCGTATCGAAGACCACCACGTCGGCGTTCCAGAAAAAATCCCTGTACGAGTCGATCTGGTCGATCTCGTCGATGTTGAATTCGCAGTCGCTGGTGAAGATAAACGACCTTCCGTCCTCCTCCAGCCGGTAGCCGAAGGCGCCGCCCGGATGCCGCATCCTCTTGTTGAGAATGGTTATACCGTTGAGATGAAAAGGGGCCTCCTTTTCGATGACGAAAAACTCCTTGGTGGCCAGCATGGAATCCAGGTTTACGGGAAAATGGGTGAACACCTGCTGGTACTCGACGCGCTTCTTGATGTCGCTGAACGGCGAATAGATGTGGAAGCGGTTTCCTTTGACGAAGAAGGGCACGAAAAACGGGATGCCCTGAATATGGTCCCAGTGGGTGTGCGTGAGAAGGATGCTGGCGACCCCCTGGCCCCGTCCGAATTCCCCTTTCATGAGCTCGGTGGAAAGGTGGCGGATGCCGGTGCCGCAGTCAATGATGAACAGGTCGTCATCGGCCGTGCGCACCTCGAGGCAGGTCGTGTTGCCGCCGTAGGTGCCGCGGATGGAATACGGCAGGGAATCTATGAAGCGGTCTATGGACTCCTCGGAGGAGATGTCCGCGGGCGACGCCCTGAGGAGCGCCCTGCGGAGCTTTTCGCGTATTACGTCATCGGCCGGCGGTGTCGGGATGGAGCCTCTGACTCCCCAGAAGCGTATTTTCATGGTTCTGCCTCTTATATTGCTTGCATGGCCCCGGCGTCCGGAGAAACCCGGCGCCCTGCGTTTTCTTATCCGCGTTACGCCTTTTAAGCAATTCCTTTTTTTGCGATTGGCGCAAATTATGGGGATGGTGAATTGTAAAAACGCCAAAAAACGATTGACACCTCCGGGCCAGCATCTATTTTCATGCCGGTCTGGCGGGAAGGCCCGGCGTCACCGTCACTCACCCTCCGTCATGCCACCGATCACCGGTAAACCGCTCTCAATAAAGTCTCACATCCTCTTCATTACGATAAACAGGGGTGCTTATGCAATTCTCCGGGAGAATTCTCAAGGTGAAACCGTCGGCGACGCTTGCTATTACCGCCCTGGCCAACTCTCTCAAGGCAAAGGGCGTCGACGTAATAGGCTTCGGATCCGGCGAGCCCGATTTCGACACGCCCGCCCATATTAAAAACGCGGCCATCAGGGCAATCGACGCTGGCAAGACCAAGTATACGCCCGCCGGTGGAATTCCGGAGCTTAAAAAGGCCATCGTGGAGAAATTCCGTCGCGATAACGGCCTCGAATACGATGTAAGCCAGGTTACGGTGAACTGCGGCGGAAAACATTCCTTTTACAACCTGATGCAGGTCCTCCTCAATGACGGAGACGAGGTAATAGTTCCCGCGCCGTACTGGGTGTCCTATCCCCCGATAGTCGAACTGGCCGGCGGCGTCCCGGTGATTCTAAATACAGGCGAGGAAAGCGGCTTCAAGATAACCCCTTCCCTGCTCGAAAAAGCGATCGGTAAAAAGACGCGCGCAGTCATCCTCAACTCGCCCTCCAATCCCACCGGGGCCACCTATTCCCGGCAGGAGCTCGAAGGGCTCGCGGCCGTCCTCGAAAAACACGACATCGCGATCATCTCGGACGACATATACGAATCCATAGTCTACGACGGCCGGAGCTTTACCAATACCGCCGGGCTGTCGAACGGACTGTACAAAAACACCATCATATTGAACGGCGTATCCAAGGCCTACTCCATGACCGGATGGCGCATAGGCTACATGGCCGGCGACGCCGAGGTGATAAAGAAGGTCGAAATACTGCAGAGCCAGTCCACATCCAACCCCACCTCCATCTCGCAGTGGGCATCCGTCGACGCGCTGACGGGCGACCAGTCGGTTATCGCGGCCATGGTGGAGGCCTTTGACCGCAGGCGCAGGCTCATAGTCGACGGGCTAAACTCCGCGCCCGGAATCACCTGCCTCATGCCCGAGGGCGCGTTTTACGCATTTCCGAACATACGGGGGGTCGAAGGTCTTAGGGCCTGGAAGGATGTGAGGAAAAAGTACGAGGGGACATCCCTTTCGAGCGCCCTGACCTCCTACCTGCTGGAAGTGGCGCAGGTGGCGGTTGTGCCCGGCGTGGAGTTCGGAAGCGACGACAATATCCGTCTCTCGTTCGCCACCTCCGACGAGAATATCGGCAAGGGCGTGGAGCGCATTAAGGCCGCGCTCGAAAAGCTGGGGTAAGAGCCTTGTTATAAAGCAGGCGACGATCACAATCGTCGCCCGCTTTAAATCATCTCCGGCGGCATCAATCTCCCGTCTCGTCGGCGTACATGGCGTCGATCTCCGCGGCGTATTTCTTCTCGATCACGCGGCGCTTTATCTTCTGCGTGGGCGTAAGCTCGCCGGTAAGCTGCGTCCATTCGGCCTTGATGAGCGTGAACTTGCGGATCTGCTCGACGCGCGCGAATTGAGCCGTCCTCTCGTCTATCTCGCTTCGGTAAAGCTCCAGCACCTTCGCGTTGGTGAGGAGGTCCGTCGTCGTGTTGAAGCTTATACCCTGCTGCGCGGCCCATGCCTCCATGTCCGGGAACGACGGCACCACCAGGGCCGACAGGAACTTGCGCCTGTCCCCGATAATCGCAACCTGTTCAATAAAGCGGCTGTCCTTTATGCTGTTTTCGATGTTCTGAGGCGAGATATTCTTTCCGCCGGCGGTCACGATGATGTCCTTTATGCGGCCGGTTATCTTCAGACAGCCGTCCTCGTCGATCAGCCCGATGTCGCCCGTACGGAAGAAACCGTCGTCGGTAAAGACCTCCCTGGTTGCCGCCTCGTTCTTGTAATAGCCGGCCATTACCTGGGGTCCGCGTATGAGGAGCTCGCCGTCGTCGGCAATTCTGGTTTCGGTCCCGCGGATGGCGTGCCCCACCGTTCCCGGCTTTATGGACCAGGGCCGGTTGAAATGCGTTATGGGCGAGGTCTCGGTAAGGCCGAAGCCTTCCAGTATTTTCATGCCCATTCCGATGAAGAACTCGGCGTCCCCCACCGAGAGAGGCGCACCGCCCGAGATGGCGTAGCGCAGGCGGTCCATACCGAGCGTGGCCTTAAGCTTGGAGAAAACGAGCTTGTTGGCGATTTTGTACCTGATGCTTCTTACCGGAAGATCGCGGCACACGCGGTCGAGGTTTTTGGCCGCCTGAGCCGAGGCGAAGGCGAAGATCTTCCGCTTTGCGGGCGGGGCAAAGCTCAGCTTGCCGAGGATGCCGGCGTGGACCTTTTCGTAAATGCGGGGAACGCTGATGATGATGCTCGGCCTCACCATGGCGAAGTCCTCGAGGATGGTGCTGATGTCGCGCGCGAATGCCGTCTTCGCTCCGGCATACACCGCCCCGTGGAAACCCGCGGTGCGTTCCAGCGAATGCGACAGCGGCAGGAAGGAGAGAAAAAGATCGCTTTCGGTGAGGAGCGGCTTTCCGGTTTTGCGGTCCTTCATCTCGAAAAGCGTGTTGTCCACGTTCGAATAGAAATTGTTATGGGTAAGCATGACGCCCTTTGGATTTCCCGTGGTGCCCGACGTGTATATAAGCGTCGCCAGGTCGTCCGGCCGGATTGCGTTCAGGCGGCGGTCGAATTCGGGCTCGTCGGCCTTTTGGGCCCCGGCCTCCATGGCCTCCCTGAGGCTTATGACCCCCTCGATCCGCATTACCGGCTCGTCGAAGGCGACAATCCCGGATATAAGCGGCAGCCTGTCTTGCACCTGTAGCACCTTGTCCAGGTGGTCCTTGGTTCCGACAAGGCAGAGTTTGGAATCCGAATTTTCGAGTATGTACTCGGCCTCCTGCGCCGAGTTCGTGGCGTATATTGGAACGTCCACGGCCCCGATGGAGTGGATGGCGAGGGCCGCCAGGTGCCATTCGTACCTGTTGGGCGAGAAGATGCCGACCTTGTCGCCCTTCCCTATTCCCCTCGAAAGCAGGTAATAGGCCAGGTTGTGCACCATCTCGTTCATTTCGCTCCACGAGATGTCGACGAATTTTCCATCCGAATAGTAGGCCGCGTATGCTTTATCGGCAAGACGTTTTGCGTTGTTTTGAAATACCGCGGCGATCGAGATCTCGGGGTACTTTTTCATTAAAAACCTCCCATATGATCGTGTGTAATGTGTCCTATTGAAGCACGGCGGCCGACATGGCCGATAAATATTAGAGTTTTTGCCAAACCCGGAATGATCGCTCTTTCCCCCGCCGTAGGCGGGGGAAACAGGGCTCTCCTTTCCAGTTATGCAACAAGTCTATTGAATTTAAGAGACTTTCGCGCCAAACTGATCGGCGACCAAATTTAGGACTTCCCTTCAGCGATCGCCGTTTCGAGATCCGGACCGGCAGTGGCGCGGGAATCCCGATAGACATTTGCTTAATAAACCTGCCGTCTTTTGGTGACTGCGGCGAAGGCCGCCCGGTCTTCCCGCGACGATATTTTTTTGGCCATGCAAATATCTTAACCATTAGCGTATTACATGTTCGGGACTTCCGGCAAGCATTTTTTCCGACAATTTTATTTTTTCCGCCGGAAGATCGCCCATCACGGCAAGGGAGACGAAACCGGCGCCCGGGCGTGGCGGGATTCATGCTTGACCCGGCAGGTCCCGTGCCGTAGAAAGAAAAATTCTGGAGGAAGCCCGTGAAAATCGTATATTATACATCCGGCATAACCGGTTCCGGACGCGTGGTGACCGGCATAGCGATTGGCAACGCATTCAGGCGAAATGGCATGGATAAGGAATTCACCATCCTTTCCAGCTCGCCGTTTGCCAGGCTTGCCGACGGCTTTCACCACATCAAAATTCCGGTAGAGGATGAAAACGCCCTTTCGCCCGAGGGCTATCCCTCGTCGGAGCTGTTTAAAACTCTTCAAAAGCTCGCACCTGACGTTCTTATTGTGGATTTGCAATGGTTCACCCTTCATCACTTCATCCGGGAGCTTGCCGGTAAAAAAATATTGATATGCAGGCAGGTGCACGATAAATTCTTTTCAATTCCCCTTCCGGGCGGAAGGCTCGATTTCGACCCCTCGCGCTTCGACTTGGTGCTCGCCACCGAGCCCTTCGAAAGCATGGTCCCCATGCGGCGGATAAACCCTATCGTAATACGCAACAGGGACGAAATACTTTCACGAGAGGATGCGTTAAAAAAACTCGGGCTTTATGAGGGGCGGCAGAACTGCCTCTTCGCCTACAACGGTGAACCGGGCGAATACGAAGCCATCAAACGAAAATACGCTCACATGGTAGACGCCGGATACGAAATGCTCTTATCCACCAATTACAGCGACCGCGGGTATTTTCCGATAGTCGACTACTTCAACGCATTCGATTTTATCATCAGCGGCGCCGGCTACAACGCGTTCTGGGAGATAATCTATTTCGACAAGGAAGCCGTATTCGAGCCTGTAGCGCGCACCTTTGAAAACCAGTTTTGGCGCGTACAAGAATGTCAGGAGTATTATTTCGACAAGAACGGAGCGGACCAGCTTGTAGAGATTGTTCTAAAATTATAACGATCATGCTTCCCGCCCGGCCCGACCCATTATTCA
>Ga0208822_1001410_pt1 | contig 16864 bp, 10 predicted proteins | sample AD_STIC08_MetaG_FD_184435 | JGI IMG/M metagenome (GOLD analysis project Ga0208822, IMG submission 184435) | Active sludge microbial communities of municipal wastewater-treating anaerobic digesters from USA - AD_STIC08_MetaG (SPAdes) (version 2) | ecosystem: Engineered > Bioreactor > Anaerobic >...
GCGACCCGGCCCTGGTTTCTACCGCGGTACGCAACTGGATGGGCTTTTCTCCCGAGGAGCGATGGTGGCTTTTCACCATGACCAATGCCGGCACCGGCGGTATCGACGACCGGCGCGGCTGGAGGAAGGCGCTGCGCTATGCGCTTACCGAGAATCCGGTGGATGAGAGCAAGGACTTCGTTAGATTCGAAAAGCCGGCGCCGGCGAAGAGAAAAAAATCGCCCACGCGCATAAGCGACGATAACGGCCAGAGGAGCCTGTTTTAAGAATAAAAGCTTGCACGACCGCCGAGTTTCGGCCAATACTGGGCCGACAATAACGCTGCAAAGTGAAATAATAAAATGATGATATGGAAAGTGGACAATGTCGAACGATGAAATAATACGAAAAACCGTGGAGGCCCTGACGACGGCCCTGGGGCACCGCCTGCGGCGCATCGTTCTGTACGGGTCCATGGCGCGAGACGACGCGGCCGTCGGCTCGGACATCGACTGTTTGGCCGTGGTCGACCGTATCGACCGGGAACTGCTTGACGCGCTGGACGAGACCGCGGCCGCCATGCTGCTTTCGCATGGAGCGGTGTGCGCCTTCGTTCCGGTGACAGAGGAGCGTTATCTCGACGGCAAAAACAACCCGCTTCTGGTAAACATTGAGCGTGAGGGCAGAGTGTTGTGGCCGAAAACGGCTTAAAGGCCCAGATATCGGCCATGATGCATAAGGCAGCCCGTTCGATCGAGGCGGCGCGGGCCCTGCTGAAGGGCGGTAACGCCGATTTCTCATCGTCCCGCAGCTATTACGCCGTGTTCTACGCCATACAGGCGCTCCTGCTCACCAGGGGGTTGGTCTATTCGAAGCACGCCGGGGTCATTTCGGGATTTAGTGAACACTTCATACGACCCGGCGACTTTCCCAGAGAGTATGCCAAATACATAAGCCGCCTCTTTCGCGAGCGCCACGCGGGCGACTACGATTTCGCGCACGCCATAACGCAGGAGGATGCGGCGGAAGACCTGCGAATAGCCATAGAGATGGTGGCATCTATTGAAGAGTACCTTAGCGAACGGCATCTGCTTGGAAATTAAATACCGCAGTGCATATCGGGAATACGATAAGCTGAATAAACGGCATTCATTTTATTCCGAAACCATGCCTACGCGGAGAATTCCATTTATAAACAGTGATTGGAATTAATACAAAAGGTAAGCATCCATGCCCGACTACACCTCCTTCATCGAAGTACAGTTCCCCGTGTCGCGGGTGTCCAAGGAGAGCTTTAAGGAGCGCAAGGCGAATCTGGGCCAGACGCTCACCGGCCTGGGCAAGTGGTGGGGGCGCAAGCCCCTTGTGATGGTGCGGGCCGCCCTGCTGGGCCTTCTCATGCCCGCTGGCGACGACCCCGAAAAGGACATGAAGGTCTTTTTAAAGATCATGACGATGGACGACGAGGGGCTTCTGCTGCGCAAGTACAAGTCTGTCCCCGTAAAAGACCTCTATTTCCACGCCACAGATGAAGAAAAAAAACTTTTCTTCGAAAAAGGGAACGCCGCACCCAGGATAAAAAAAAGTGTAGGGCGCGATGAGAAAAAGGCCCTGGAGGATTTGATTTTTAACCGCCTGGGTTACGATGAAAGGATCAAGTATTGCCGACGTCCCGAGGAGGTGGAGCTTGTCGATGAGGAGGCATGGTGGGAGATAAACGCCCACCTGGGCACGAAGGCGGGCTCCCTGGCGGAACTAATGCGCGAGCTTGGGATGCGGCGCTTTGGTAAAGTACCCACCGTGGGCGACTGCTTCTGCGGCGGCGGGAGCGTTCCCTTCGAGGCAGCCCGCATGGGACTCGACGTGTTCGCTTCGGACCTCAACCCCATAGCGGCGCTTCTCACCTGGGGGGCGCTCAATATAAACGGCGCTTCCGACGAGGAGATCGAGAAGCTCCGAGAATTTCAAAAAAGAGTCTACAAGCTTGCGGACGAACAGATAAGCGAATGGGGAATAGAGCACAACGAGAAGGGCCACCGGGCGCTGTATTACCTGTACTGCGTGGAGTCCCGCTGCCCCGAGTGCGGATGGATGGTTCCGCTGGCTCCTTCTTGGGTGATAGGCAGAGGGACAAAAACCATTGCTATTTTAAAACAAAATAAAAACAGGAGCTTTGATTTTGAAATCCGCTCCGGCGCCTCGGAAAAGCAGATGAGGGATGCGGAAAAAAACGCGACGGTTAAGGATGATAAGCTCCACTGCCCGCATTGCGGAAAGTCCACGCCCATATATATACTCCGCGGAGAACGAGGCGAGGCCGACGGCGGGTCCACTACCGGCCTGCGCCAGTGGGAGCGCGACGATATCGTGCCGCGCCCGGACGACGTGTTTCAGGAGCGTTTGTACTGTATTAAATGGGAGGATGATGAAGGCGAGAGGTACTACTCTTCGCCGACTAAATCTGATCTCGAACGTGAAGAGAAGGCACTAAAATTGCTGCAAGAACGGTTACACGAATGGCGTTCGAAGGGCTATCTGCCCGATATGATGATTGAAGAAGGATATAATACCAGTCAAATTATTCGCGAAAAGGGATGGCGATACTGGCATCAGCTTTTTACGCCGCGGCAGTTGCTGGTGCATGGTTTGTTGATGAAACTAATTGAAGCCGAAGCGAAGATAACCGAGGAAATGGTTATCGGTATATTTGGAATAAATAAATTCGCTAACTGGGATTCGAAGCTATGTAGATGGATCTCTGATGGGGCCAATGAAAAAGGTTCTGATGTATTTAGCAATCAAGCACTAAACACAATGCTGAATTATCCCAATCGATCGTTCCGATCACTTGATATAACATGGTTTTTTAATATAAATAATTCCGCTATTTTGAATAACTCTCAAATAGCTGTTTTTGATGCGAGGCAAATAAATAATCAAAGTACTCTTTGGATTACTGACCCACCCTATGCAGATGCCGTCAATTATCATGAGCTCTCCGAGTTCTTCCTCGCCTGGGATGAGAAGCTCCTAAAGAAAACCTTCCCCGAATGGTATACTGATTCAAAGCGCGCTCTCGCTGTCACCGGCAAGGGCGAACAGTTCAATAAAAGCATGGCGGCCATCTATCGTAATCTTGCCGAGCACATGCCCCCAGACGGCATGCAGATCGTCATGTTCACCCATCAGGATGTGGCGGTATGGGCCGAGCTGGCCCTCATCCTGTGGTCGGCGGGGCTTCGGGTCATGGCTGCGTGGAATATCGCCACCGAAACCGACGCGGCCGGCTTAAAGCAAGGTAACTATGTAAAGGGCACGGTGCTGTTGGTGCTTCGCAAACAAAGCTCCGAGGACACTGCCTTTCTCTACGAGCTCTATCACAAAATTGAAGAGGAGGTAAAAAGCCAGATAGAGACCATGCGCTCCATCGACGACAAAGACGAGCCCAATTTTGCCGATCCCGACTACCTGCTGGCGGCCTACGCCGCCTCTCTCAAGGTGCTTACCTCATACAAAAGGATCGAGGACATCGACGTGGAATACGAGCTCTCCCGTTCCCGAAAGAGGGGCGAGGAAACGGCCGTGGAGGGCATCATCCGCAATGCCGTAAAAATAGCCTACGACCTGCTTAAGCCGGCGGATATAGATGCCCTTAGCTGGAAGACCCTCACCCCCGATGAGCGCTTTTATCTTAAAGGCCTGGACATGGAAAAGGCCGGGGCAGACCAGATAAGCGCCTTCCAGGAGCTGGCGCGCGGTTTCGGCGTGGTGGAGTACAAGGAGCTTCTGGCGGTTACCCGCGCCAACGAGGCGCGGCTTAAAACCGCAAGCGAGTTCGCCCTTAAAACCATGGGCCAGGGTTTCGGCGTATCGCTGGTGCGCAATGTGCTTGCGGCCCTGTACACCGCCGTAAAGAACGAGGACGCCGCCGCTGGACGCGCGTGGCTGCACAGCGAACTTCCCGGCTACTGGAACGAGCGCCGCAAGATACTGGAGGTGCTCTCGTTTATCGCCTCGCTCGAATACATCGATTCCATGCCCAGGTGGAAGGACGACGCGCGCTACGCGCGCTTTCTGCACGAGCTTGTAAAAAACGACGGGGTGTAGTCCATGATTCAGCGCTACTCATCCCGCCTGAAGCGCCTCGACGCCGCCTTTTTAAACGATAAACTAAAAAGGGCGAAGGCCTACGACCGCATAGCGGGCTATTTTAGCTCGTCAATACTTGAGGCGGCCGGAGAGGCGATAGAGGCCATGGAGGGGAGGATGAGGGTCGTCTGTAATTCGGGTCTTGACCTCCAGGACCTCGCCACTCTGTCGGCCGCGCACAACGCCATGCGCCGGGAGTGGTGCGAAGCGCAACCCGAAAAATATGCCGGCGTTTCGGCCCCCCGGTATTCCCGACTGCTCGATTTTCTTTCCACCGGCAAGATGGAAGTAAAGGTGGTACCCGACCATATCTTTGGCCTCATCCACGGCAAGGCCGGCGTTATCACCCTGGCCGACGGCCGCAAGACCTCGTTTATAGGCAGCATCAACGAAACCTACGCGGGCTGGCGTAAGAACTACGAAATACTCTGGGAGGACGACTCTCCGGAGGGGGTCGCCTGGGTCGAGGATGAATTCAATTATTTTTTTAACCATCCGGGGGCCGTGCCGCTTACCCGCTTTGTGCAGGAAGACCTTCGGCGCATAATTAAGCGCACCGTCATTTATAGCGTAGACGATTGGCAAAAACAAAACGACCCCGCCTCAACGGTGATAGAGTCGCCTGTTTACCGGCAGGAGCTGGGGCTGTGGGAGCACCAGAAGTATTTCGTAAGCCTGGCGTTTAACGCGCATAAAAACGGCGGCGCGCGTCTTGTTCTTGCCGATCAGGTGGGCCTTGGCAAGACCGTCCAGCTCGCTCTCGCCGCCCAGCTTATGGCCCTCGTCGGCGAGCGGCCGGTGCTTGTGCTTGCCCCGAAAACCCTGCTCTTCCAATGGCAGGATGAGTTGAACACGCTTTTGGACATGCCCTCGGCCGTGTGGACGGGGCGCGCCTGGGTGGACGAGCAGGGGGTAACCCATCCCGCCGCGTCGGACGACGACATCAAACGCTGCCCGCGGAGAGTCGGCATTATATCCCAGGGGCTTATTACACATGGCGCGGCCGTGAAAAACGCCCTGCTCGGCATGGAGTACGAATGCGTCATCGTCGACGAGGCTCACCGGGCGCGCCGCCGCAATATCGGCGCGGCCAAGGAAGGGCAGACGGCAGAGCCCAACAACATGCTGCGGTTTATAAACGAGCTGTCGCGTAAGACGAAGAGCATGCTGCTCGCAACGGCGACGCCGGTCCAGATGCATCCCATCGAGGCCTGGGACCTGCTCCATGCCCTCTCCCGCGGAGGCGAAGCGGTACTTGGTAACAATATCAGCCGCTGGCGGGGCGATCCCTGGAAGGCCCTTGCGCTGGTTATGGGCCGGGACGGGCTTGATACAAAACTCGAAGCGTGGGAATGGCTGAGGAACCCGTTTCCGCCCGCCGAAGAGCTGAACGATTTTCTGCTGGTACGAAAGAAGCTGGGGATGGGGCCTGACGAGCATGTAATTCCGGGCGATGTCTATCATAAGCTCGACAATCCGACCCGCAGCAGAGTCGATAAAATCATCGATGGCGACTTTTTAAGGGACCATAACCCGTTTATCCGCTTTATCATACGCCGCACCCGCGACTATCTCGAAAAGACCATCAACCCCGAAACCAGTGAGCCTTATCTCAAGCCCATCGAGGTTAAGCTTTACGGTGAGGACGAAAGCGGGACGGTGGTACTTCCGCCGTATCTCAAAGAGGCCTATGAGCATGCGGAGCGTTTTTGCGGATTGCTTCAGCAGAGGGTGGCCGGAGGCGGCTTTCTTAAAACCCTTTTGTTGAAGCGCGTGGGAAGCACCATGGTCGCCGGGCGAAGAACGGCCGAGAAGATGCTGCGCGATTGGGCAGGTGAGGAGCTCTACGACGAGTTTGAGGATGACGACAGCGCCTCGTTCGAGGAAGAGGAGAGTATAGAAACCAGGGGCCGAAAGCCGAAACACGGCGGCGAAAGCGAACTGAAACAGCTCACCGACGCGGAAAAGCGCGAGCTCGGGCTCTTTGTCGAAAAGCTCGGCATGAACACCCAGCAAGACCCCAAATACCATCTGGTCAGGGAGATACTATTCGACCGCAAGTGGCTGGAGCGCGGGTGCATCATCTTCTCGCAGTATTACGATTCTGTGCTGTGGCTCGCGGAAAACCTGTCCAGGGAAAACAGGGACCTTCCGGTGGGCGTGTATGCCGGAGGCGACAAGTCCCGTATGTATATAAACGGCGAGTATCAGCGCAAGAGCAGGGACGAAATAAAGGCCATGGTCAAGCGGCGCGAGATCAGGCTTCTAATCGGCACCGACGCTGCCTCGGAGGGGCTTAATCTTCAGGCATTGAGCTCTCTGGTCAACCTCGACCTGCCGTGGAACCCGACCCGGCTGGAACAGCGCAAGGGCCGCATACAACGCATAGGCCAGGAGAGTGACGACGTGTGGATTTATAATCTGCGCTACAAGGATTCTGTCGAGGACAAGGTGCACAGCCTGCTCTCGTCGCGTCTTAAGGACATTTACGACATGTTCGGCCAGCTTCCCGACGTTCTGGAAGATGTGTGGGTCAAGGTCGCCGAAAACGAGATCGAAGAGGCCCGTTCCATAATAGACGCCGTCCCCCGGCAGCATCCGTTCGAGATACGCAACAGCGCTGTGGAGCGGGTGGACTGGGAGTCGTGCTCGACGGTTCTGGACTCTTTAGAGAAGAGGAAGTATTTGATGAAGGGGTGGTGGAAGTAGCGGTTGTAGGTGGAGTATGAAAACCTGTGAAGGGGATATAAATAACCAAATGACCTTTGAAACCTATCCATGACCTACGAAATACGTGATCCGATCCATGGGTTTATCGTTATCGGCGAAATCGAGCGCGATATAATAAACCACACCGAGTTCCAGAGGCTTCGACGAATCAGACAGCTCGGTTTTACCGACATGGTGTATCCTGGGGCTATGCATACGCGTTTTGAACATTCGCTGGGAGTAATGCATGTCGCAACGAAAATGTTTGAGCACATAATTCATCGAAGGCCGGACTATTTAAAAGATGAACTAGGCTTTACCGACTCCGATCTGGAACGCGATAAAAGGACTGTGCGTCTTGCGGCGCTGCTGCACGATATAGGACACGCTCCATTCTCGCACGCGACAGAAGAGCTGATGAGCTTCGATGAAAAAACCAAGAAGGTGTATAAACACGAAAACTATTCAGCCGCAATCGTCAGATATCGATTCGGTGAGTTTATTAATTCAAATCCGCAATTGACTGGTATGGGTATAAACGCCGATTATATCGCCGATTTTCTCGATGGCAGCACAGAACTCGGGAAATCACTGCTGTGGCGTAACCTGATAGCAGGTCAGCTTGATGCCGATCGGGCCGATTATCTGTTGCGGGACTCCCATCACATCGGTGTCGCGTACGGGCATTATGACTTAAACAGGATATTGCATACCCTCAGTGTTGCTACCGATGGAGATACGAGTTCTCCACAGGTCGTTGTAATGGAAAGCGGCAGACATGCAGCCGAAGCGTTGATTCTCGCGCGCTATATGATGTTTACCCAGGTGTACTTTCAGCACACGCGCAGGGTTTATGATCACCATATAGCCAGGTCGATAAAAACTCTGCTGAAACAAAAAACTGGATCGGCTGATACGATTAAAAACGGTAAATTTCCGCCTCCGACCGAGGAATGTATCCAGGAGTATCTGGATTGGGATGACAGCAAGGTGATGGGATTGGTTAAAGGGGGAGATGCCGGTGAACATGGAAGGATTTTGCTCACCCGAAAGCATTATCGCAAGGTTTTCGAGACTCCCGAAAGGCCTGAGCAATCTGATCTCGAGGACTTAGAGATGGCTAAACAAAAATTAAGTGGTTTCACAATAATTGTTGACAAGGCGGAAAACTCCTGGTATAAGTATGATGCGTCGGATATCAGGATAATTTCTGAAAACTATGGAAATACAGATAAGCTAGCGCCCTTATCGTTCCTCTCTCCGGTGGTCAAGGGGCTTTCGGCGGTCAACCAGACTAGGCTGTATGTACCGCCGGAAAAAAAGGACGACGCGAAACGCTTGCTCATGTCGATGAATAAATAAGCAGTTCCTTTAGGAGGATCTCATGGATTCGGACGCGCTTGTTCCCTGGAACAGATACGCGTTGATAACGGAGTTGGCCCGCCGGCTCGAACACAAGAGCCCGAAATTCGGAAAAACCGCTTTACAGAAGATGGTATATTTCCTTACCGAACTTTTCGATATTCATACCGGATACGAATTTGAATTTTATAACTATGGTCCTTTCTCTTCTCAGTTACATCATGATCTGGACCTTGTAGCCTATATCGGAGGAGTTGCCGTTGAAGAATATTCTACCGAGTTCACGGGTTATGCTATTTCTCCCGGTAAACGTGCTGATGCTCTTATAAAAAAAGGCGCCGAGTTTATTCAATCGAAAGAAGTTGATGATGCTATTACCCGCGTTATTAATGAATTTGGCGGCTATAATGCCAGTGAACTTGAGCTGCGTGCGACTATACTGTTCGTAGATAGGGATTTAGCCGCGAGAGGAAAAACTGCCACAAAAGATACTATTGTCGATATTGTTGGGAAATTAAAGCCACGGTTTACAAGATCAGATATTATAACTGCCCAGGAATCTATGGCCTCTTTTGCTATTTGAACTGCTGTAATTGATGATATTGGCCGTATATATTATTCTCACCTTATTAGCTTATACTTCGGGATAATCGACACCAATTAGCACTCCTTCTTTTGATAAAGCAATCCGGCGGGCAAACACCCTTAAAGGGCCTTAAGTGCGGCTTCTTTCTGGGATCCGGCTTTAGCAGGAATTTGTCGGCCGACAAGCAGGCTTTGGGATTTGCCGCAAGCTTAATGACCTCGCCCGGACTCCGGTGCCGATGCTAAAAGAAGGGTTCGCATGGGGTCACGTGCGGGGTCGAGGAGAGCCTCCTCGCCTGTACGCGCTGCTTAACGGCTGTTTGATGGTGTCGAGAAGTGTATGAGACTGCATCCGGCTGTCGGCATTAGCATAAACCCCCTCTGGGGGTGGCGCAGAGCGCCGGGGGCGTTGGGCTCAAGGGTTGCGGACTATCCGACCGGCAGTATGAGACCCAAACCCTCTCTGGGGGTGGCGCAGAGCGCCGGCGGCGTTGCGTTCATCGACTCCTCCACCCAGATGAAGCCCTACGGTTCCTCCCTTTCATACCCCGCCGCTTTTGCCTGTTCCTCGCTTTCGAAGAGTATGCGCTCCTCCGGAAGATAACGGCCGAAGCTTTCGGGAGGGCCGTAGCGCCTGGTGCGTAGATTTCCCACCCACCAGTACGGGGAGCGCCCGCTAATGCGCAGGCGGAATTGGGCGGGCTCCTCGGGAAGGGGACGTCCCGGCGAGAATACGCCCAGCCCCTCGCGGCGCGCCTCGGCGCAGGCATCGGCGAACTCAATGGCCATGTCCATGGCCGGATAGACGAGATAGGGAAGGGCAAGCCCCTCGCGGACGAGCTTAAGGTTAATGTTCGTCTCGCCGCGGAAAACGAGACCAAGCGTCCGGCCGTAAACGTCGAGCGGCCTGGCGGGAGTCCGTATACTTACCCGCGAACCCACAGGAGCGAGACGCATCAGCCTCCGCGTCGCCATGCCGGCCCAGGGCTCCTGGCCGGAACCTTTATAATGCGATTCGGGCGTGTCGATATTGATGAGGCGAATGCGCAGGCGCGCTCCGTCGTCACTACGAACAACAATGGTATCGCCGTCTACAATTCGAAGGACCTTAGCGTCGAAGCCCTCCGGGGACGGGCCCTGCAGAATCAAGGCGGCGAGCAGTCCGGTAATTAGCGAACGCATCCAATCCCTCCACTGGGTGTACTAGAGGATAAGCAATCAACAGAATAACAGAAGCGGAGGCGGAGGGCAAGTTTAATGCGGGTACAGTGGGCTGTGCTTTCTCCGAATTTATCGGGGTTTTCCCCTTTCACATTAAAGATTTAAGATTAAAGATATCCTTCGTTTTTCTCACGATATTTCACGCCCGCTATCCGTCTTATTATTAAAGTGGCAAAATTGATTTGAACTGACCATATACGAATCGCTCCGATGAGGGACTTGCGTTCTTCGAAGCATGTAGATGGAGGAGGAACAGGCAATATGAAAGCACTTTTAGCTATGTTGCTCGCAACATCCCTCTTCGCATACGAGGCCGGAGGCCTTTCCAGGGATATCTGTAAGGATGGGGAAATCTACGAGCTGAGCGCTACGTCCGAGATTTGCTTGGTCTGTGTAAGCAACAAATGGAAATTTGTCTACTGCAGTGATTGGGATGAGTATTCCCAGGAAGACAATATCGCCATGTGGAGATAAGGGCTCCTTCTGTCCTTTTTTTCGATCTTTCCGTCGTTTCTTTTTCAGCGCGGAAAAAAGCGCCTGAGCTGGGCCGCCTGAGTTTTAAACTACACTTTGTATAGTAATTACGCTAAGAGGCGGTTCGCATGAGCCACCATGCGGTGGTGAGGCCCCCCTGCCTCGTGGGGCTTTGTCCTTTCTTTTTCAGCGCGGAAAAACGAGGGTTCGCATGAGACCCCATGTGTGCTATGGGGCCCCATGCCCGGCTGGGTCTTATGAGCTAAGGGGGGAATTAGAGCGAATTCCCCCCTTAGCAATCCCCCCTCGCTCTCCTCAAGCGCCGGAGGGGCGAAGTTGTATGATCGGCCGTGCGCTGTTCAGAAAGACTCCAGGCCGCCGGTAGCTTTCCAAACTCATCCCCCCGGCCCCCTTCTCTTCGGGGAAAAGAAGGGGGAGTTTAGGCATCAGGCTTACTGGATATATCCGATATGCGGCAAGCAGTAACTGGTCCAGTTAATCTTGGTCTGGATATACCTCTGTAATTTCTTGTGAATCATGGCACGATCCCCCCTCTCTTTCGTTCAAAGAGAGGGGGTTAGGGGGTGAGTTTGTTTGGCAGTTGGAAGTTAAAAGTTCAAAGTTGAAAGCTTGGTCATCGGCATAAGCAACCCCCTCTGGGGGTGGCGCAGAGCGCCGGGGGCGTTGGGCTCAAGGGTCGCGGACTATCCGACCGGCAGTATGAAACCCAAACCCTCTCCGGGGGTGGCGCAGAGCGCCGGGGGCGTTGGGCTCAAGGGTCGCGGACTATCCGACCGGCAATATGAAACCCAAACCCCCTCCGGGGGTGGCGCAGAGCGCCGGGGGCGTTGGGCTCAAGGGTCGCGGACTATCCGACCGGCCATCGGCATTAGCCCAAACCCCCTCTGGGGGTGGCGCAGAGCGCCGGGGGCGTTGGGCTCAAGGGTCGCGGACTATCCGACCGGCAGTATGAAGCCCAAACCCCCTCCGGGGGTGGCGCACAGCGCCGGGGGCGTTGGGATCAAGGGTCGCGGACTATCCGATCGGCAGGATGAAGCCTCAACCCCCTCTGGGGGTGGCGCAGAGCGCAGGTGGCGTTGGGATCAAGGGTCGCGGACTATCCGATCGGCATTAGCCCCAACCCCCTCTGGGGGTGGCGCAGAGCGCCGGGGGCGTTGGGCTCAAGGGTCGCGGACTATCCGACCGGCAGTATGAAACCCAAATCCCCTCTGGGGGTGGCGCGGAGCGCCGGGGGCGTTGGGCTCAAGGGTTGCGGACTATCCGACCGGCAGTATGAAACCCAAACCCCCTTCGGGGGTGGCGCGGAGCGCCGGGGGCGTTGGGCTCAAGGGTCGCGGACTATCCGATCGGCAGTATGAAACCCAAATCCCCTCCGGGGTCGGCTCACAGCGCCGGGGGCGTTAAGCTCGCCCCATGAAAGTTAGTAACGAAGGCCGCAACTTTCGCCGGCGCGGTAGGCTCCGGGGATTTACTAAGGCTGCCTGAAGGTTTTAAAGATTAAAAAAAACAAGGCGCCAAATAAAAGCCGATATTTCCCCTCTTCCTTTCGTCTTAAATCAGATGGGCCGAAGATGAGCGACGCCCGTCAATTTCCGCCACAGAGAGGTGAGCCGTGAATGCTAAGCGAATTGCCTGCGCTTTACTGCTCCTAACCGCGCTATCCGCGCAAGCCCCGGCTCAGGCGCCGCAGAAAAGGCTCTATGTGTCGGCCCTGTCCGCTTCGGGCGTAGCGGCGAAAACAGCCCGCTCGGCGACCGAGGCGCTTACGCTCGCCCTCCTGGAAAGGGCGGGCGACCGGCGCCGCGTGCTTGGAGATGACGACATGCGGGCGCTTTACCGAAGGGCGGAGACGGCCATGGCCGCCGGAAAGGGCTCGGACGAGCAGGTGCGCGAGATCGCCGACGCGGTGGAGGCCGAAGAGATCGTTTACGGCGAGGTGCGCTCCGAGGGGACGCTCCTTCGAATCGTCGTTCACTGCATGGCGCGCCAGGGGGCCAGGGGTAATTTTTACAAAAAGTCCATGGTCGATTTTAGCTGCTCGGAGGCGGAACTGCCCTACTACATGGGAGAGGCGGCGCGAAAGCTTTTAGAGCCCGCTTATAAAATGGCGGTAAAGAGCGCCGAAGGACCCGTGGCGCCCACTCTTGCGCCGATAGCGGTCCTGCGATTCGACGCCGCCGACGGCGCCATGGCGGAGGCCCTTTCTTATCTTAAAGAGGAGCTCGCCGCCGCCGATGCATCCTTCGAAGCGGGCCGCGCGAACGAGGCACTCGAAGCCTACAAGGCCATAATGGAGCGCGTGGAGGGCAGGCTCTCCGAGGAGCACCGCCGTGCCTTAAAACCGTTCAGCGCCGCGGTGCGCGAGCGCATGGACGCTGCTCTTGCCGCAATCGCGGCTATGCACGACACGGCCGGCGACGAGCGGTACCGCGCCTGGCAGTTCGCCGATGCGCGCCAGTGCTACGGGGACGCGCTCTCGGAGGCGCGGAAGATCCAGGCAGCCGCGCGCCGCTTGCCGCTCGAAAAGGCCATTTTGGGCAAGTTCGCCATCGCGCTTAAGACGGGCGATAACCACCTGAACGGCCGCGTGCGCACGCTCATCGATCGCGCACTGTCGGCCAACCTCCGCGACGAGCTTACTGAGGCCTCGGCCGCGCTTTCAGAGGCGCGGACTTGCATCGTGGAGTCGGATTTTTTCTCGGCGGACGCGTTTCGCGCGTATAACGAGGCCGCGCGACGTGTCCATGGCGAGGGCGCCGACCGGATCGCCCCGGGCGAGCACGGCATCTTCATGACGCGCACGGGAGCCCTTTTCCGCGACAGGGAGATTGCCGTATTGGATGAGTGCGAGTGGGAGGCTACGGAGCGGGGCGGGCCCGCGCTCCGGAGAGTCCAAAAGGGCGAAAAATACGGGCTGATGGACGCCGGCGGCAAAATCATACTGGATTTCGTCTACGACGCGATCGAGTGCTACTCCGAGGGCCTCGCCGCCTTTAAAAGCGGCGGGCGATGGGGATATTTAAACGACCGGGGCGCGGTACGCCTGCCGTCTGTCTACGATGAGGTCGGGGCCTTTTCTTCAGGCCGCGCGAAGGTGCGGCGTGGGAGCCTGTGGAGCTGGATAAACGCATACGGAGCCAACGACCCCGACCCCAATGAGCCGCTCGAAGCGTTCTTCTGCGAGAAGAAGAACCTTTACGGCTATGCTGACGGCGAGAACCGAGTTTTTATAGCGCCGAGGTACATGGAGGCGAACAATTTTGAGGGCGCGCTCGCATCCGTGCGGCTGGCGGGCGGATGGGGGTTCATCAACCGGCGCGGGAATCTTGTGGCCGGCGGCTGGTACGACGAGGTGCGCGGCTTCTCGGAGGGCCGCGCTGCGGTCAAAAAGGACGGTTTATGGGGATACATCGACACCGCCGGAAACAGCATCATCTATTGCGCCTTCGACAAGGCCGGCGATTTTGAAAACGGCAGGGCGGACATCACATACCGTGGGTGCAGGGGTACGGCATACCGCAACGGGTATTTTGAGTATTACATGTTGAGGTAGCGGGGCTGTCAATGTGTTGGATTTTCTACTTGAGAGTTGAGCGCATAATGCGACCATTTCTGCGATGAAATGGTGTTACAAATAATTGGATCGAAGAATAAAGATTAATAATTGAAAATCGCCCATTTAGATTATGGGAATCTCTAAAAATAAAAAAAATTTAAGATACCTATAAATTGCACCTGCCGGCAAATTCAGTATTTAAGTTTTCCCGCCCGCCTTCGACGGGCAGGAAAATCTAATTATTGGAGGTTGCCTTATGTAAATGACGCAAGGATGCCGGTCGGTCGTGACGCGCGGAATTGACCCTATATTCGGGCATGCGGTTTTCCAATGGCCCCAGTCCGTTTGATTCTACACCACGCCCGGCACCCTGTTGAACCAGGGCCTGGCCTTTTCGAGCTGGGCGGCAAGCCGGAAGAGCGTGGCCTCGTCGCCGAAGCGCGCCATGAAGTGCGAGCCGCAGGGCAGTCCCTCATGCGTCCAGTAAAGCGGGACCGTCATGGCGGGTAGCCCGGAGAAGTTGGCAAGCTGCGTAAACGGGACTTGCGAAAGGCTGTCCATGGCTATCTGCTCAACCATCCCGGAGGCTTTCAGAAGCCGTCCGAGCCCCAGCGCGTTTACCATCTTCATTAAAACCTTCTCCGCCGGCCTGGGCTGCAACTCGCCGATTTTATGGGCCGGGAAGGCGGTGGTGGGCGTAAGGTAGAGGTCGTAATTCTGAAAGAACCTCCCGAACGAGCGGGACACATCGTTCCACACCCGCTTCTCCCGCACAAAATCGCCCGCACTGAAGGTGCGGCCTAAAAGCCCCAGGGTCCAGGTGGTCGGCTCGAAACCGGAGCGCCGCGCCCTCTTTCCGGTAAGGGCCTTGGTCATCTCTATGTCCGCCGCCACCTCGCCGAAATACATCATGAGGTAGCTTATCGCAACGGCGCGACCGTCTATCTCGGGCTCGGCGTTGACTACCCTGTGCCCGAGGTTTTCAAGGAGCTTTACAGTCTCCTCGACCGCCCTAACGCATTCCGGGTGCACGGCCGAGTCGATTATGGAGCGCATAGAAAAGGCCACGCGGAGTTTCCCGGGTGCCTTTTTTATCTCCTGGGAATAGGGAGCGGCGGGAGGGGGGATGATGTACGGCGCGCCCGCATCGGCCCCGCATGTCGCGTCCAGAAACGCGGCGCTGTCCCTCACCGAAAGCGTCAGCGCGTGTTCCACAACCGCTCCCTGCCAGCCCTCGCCGAAATAGGGGCCCAGGGGGTTTCGTCCGCGCGTGGGCTTAAGCCCGAACAGCCCGCAGTATCCGGAGGGAATGCGGATGGAGCCTCCGCCGTCGTTGGCCCCCGCCATGGGCACCATGCGGGCGGCGACGGCCGCGGCCGACCCGCCGCTGGAGCCGCCAGTTGTCCTTTCCGTGTTCCAGGGGTTTCGCGCTGGTCCGAAGAGCTCCGGCTCTGTGTACCCCATCAGAGAAAACTCCGGCACATTGGTCTTTCCCAAAATGATCAGTCCCGAGTTTTTGATACGCCTTACGTATTCGCTGTCGTGCTCGGGCGTGTAGTTTTTCCAGGCCCTGCATCCGTTTGTAAGCGGCTCGCCTGCAATGGCCTGGAGAGCGTCCTTTAAAAGAAACGGGACGCCGGCAAACGGGCCCTTTGGAAGCGGCCCTCGAGCGGCCTTTCGGGCCTGCTCGTACATGGCGTGTATCACCGCGTTGAGGGCGGGGTTAAGCCTTTCAATCCTCGATATCGCCTCTTCGCATAATTCGAGCGCGGAAACCTTGCGTTTTTTGACAAGCTCCGCAAGCCCTAAAGCGTCGTATTTGCCGTATTCCTTGAAGGCGCCCATGGAAGAACCTCCCGAAATGTCGGAATTTGTTTTTCCGGATTCGTTTTTAAAGATGAAGGGCGAAGGTCCGCGTCACATTAGCCGTTCGCCTCACTCATATCGCTAAAAAACCATATACGCTACGAAGCGTGGTGTCAAGGAATATCGCGTCGTGATGGGGGGCGGTTAGGCCGAAGGTGAACGATGGCCTCATGCGTTCGGGTATGATCCATTCCCGCCGGAATGCGAGTTCCACCGGCAGGCCGGCGCTTACGGAGTCCGTAATTGCCAAGATGGGCGAACGCGGCACGCTTCAAATGGCGTGAAGCGCTTCGTTCTATTGAGCGCTCGTAACAATGGGGCTTGAAAGGCTCATCCTTGCCTCGGATGGGCATTATTCCGCCAAAAATGGAATCTTCAAAAAGCGGCCTTGTCGTGTAAATATATTGACAAGGGGAGGCTCGGGGCGATAATACACGCAAGCCGGTCACAACAAGGGCAGGGTGTCCATAAAAGGTAGCGAAGAGTTCGACAGAGGGCGCGCCGGAGGCGGGGTGGGGTATTAGACCTCACCCCCCGGCCCCCTCTCCCATTAAGATTGGAAGAAAGGAGAGGGGGAGTTCAGTTGAACCTTGCCCGATAATATTGACAGTAAGTTAAGGAAAGAATAGAGCTCTTAAGACTTAAGAGTGGGTAAAGTTAAAGCTGTTTAACAGTCTCATATAACGAAGCCCTCTCCTGCGGGAGAGGGCGCGCCGGAGGCGGGGTGGGGTATTAGACCTCACCCCCCGGCCCCCTCTCCCCTTAAGATTGGAAGAAAGGAGAGGGGGGGGCAGTTGAACCTTGCCCGATAATAGTGACAGTAAGTTAAGGAAAGAATAGAGCTCTTAAGACTTAAGAGTGGGTAAAGTTAAAGCTGTTTAACAGTCTCATATAACGAAGCCCTCTCCTGCGGGAGAGGGCGCGCCGGAGGCGGGGTGGGGT
>Ga0208822_1001427_pt1 | contig 16787 bp, 11 predicted proteins | sample AD_STIC08_MetaG_FD_184435 | JGI IMG/M metagenome (GOLD analysis project Ga0208822, IMG submission 184435) | Active sludge microbial communities of municipal wastewater-treating anaerobic digesters from USA - AD_STIC08_MetaG (SPAdes) (version 2) | ecosystem: Engineered > Bioreactor > Anaerobic >...
GGGCAGGTACTGGATGACCGCGTCGAGCATGCGCTGCACGCCCTTGTTCTTGAACGCGGTGCCGCACAGCATCGGCTGGATCTCGCAGGCGAGAGTGCGCGCACGCAGGCCGGCGATGACCTCTTCCTCGGAAAGCTCGCCTTCCTCGAGGTACTTGTTCATCAGGTCTTCGTTGGCCTCGGCAGCAGCCTCGACCATGCTGGCACGCCACTCCTCGGCGGTCGCGACGAGATCGGCGGGGATCTCGTGGTAGTCGAACTTCATGCCCTGGGAGGCCTCGTCCCAGATGATCGCCTTCATCTTGAGCAGATCGACGACGCCCTTGAAGGTGTCTTCGGCACCGATGGGGATCACCACCGGGACGGGGTTGGCCTTCAGGCGGGTCTTCATCTGGTCGACGACCTTGAAGAAGTTCGCACCCGAGCGGTCCATCTTGTTCACGAAGGCGAGACGCGGCACCTTGTACTTGGTGGCCTGACGCCACACGGTCTCGGACTGCGGCTGCACACCACCCACGGCGCAATACACCATGCAGGCACCGTCGAGCACGCGCATCGAACGCTCCACCTCGATGGTGAAGTCCACGTGTCCCGGAGTGTCGATGATGTTGAAGCGATGCTCCGGATAGGAGCTGTCCATACCCTTCCAGAAGCAGGTCACCGCAGCCGAGGTAATGGTGATGCCGCGCTCCTGCTCCTGAACCATCCAGTCGGTCGTGGCCGCGCCGTCGTGCACCTCACCCAGCTTATGGCTCACGCCGGTGTAGAAGAGGATACGCTCGGTCGTAGTCGTCTTGCCTGCGTCGATGTGAGCGGAGATACCGATGTTGCGGTAACGCTCGATGGGTGTCTTGCGAGCCACGTTATACCTGCCTTCTGTTGTGCGCGCTTTTGGCACGCTGAACGAATTCTTGCGTTAGAAAACAATCGAGCCCTTCACAGGGCCCGAGATACCGCCACCAAGGAAGATCAGAAGCGGTAGTGCGAGAACGCCTTGTTGGCTTCGGCCATGCGGTGAACTTCTTCACGCTTCTTCATGGCGGAACCACGCCCCTCGGAGGCCTCGAGCAGCTCGCCGGCGAGGCGCTGGGCCATCGACTTCTCGGCGCGCTTGCGGGCCGCCTCACGCAGCCAGCGCATGGACAGCGCCATGCGGCGGGACGGGCGGACCTCCACCGGGACCTGGTAGTTCGCACCGCCGACGCGGCGACTCTTGACCTCGACCACCGGCTTGACGTTCGCAACCGCGACCGAGAAGACCTCGAGCGGATCCTTGCCGGACTTGGACGAGATGTGATCGAACGCACCATAGACGATGCGCTCTGCGACGGACTTCTTGCCCGACTGCATGATCACGTTGATGAACTTGGAAACGTCCTGGTTACCGAACTTGGGGTCCGGCAGGACTTCGCGCTTGGGTACTTCACGACGACGCGGCATGGCAACCTCTCGCTAAATTTCTTTGACCAACAATCAGGCTTTCTTCGGGCGCTTGGCACCGTACTTCGAGCGCGACTGCTTGCGATCCTTGACGCCCTGAAGGTCGAGCGAACCGCGGACGATGTGGTAGCGCACACCCGGAAGGTCCTTCACACGACCGCCGCGGATCAGCACGACCGAGTGCTCCTGCAGGTTGTGACCTTCACCGCCGATGTACGAGATGACCTCGAAACCGTTGGTCAGGCGCACCTTGGCGACCTTACGCAGCGCCGAGTTCGGCTTCTTCGGGGTCGTGGTGTAGACGCGGGTGCAAACGCCGCGCTTCTGCGGACAAGCCTCGAGTGCCGGAACCTTGCTCTTGGCAACTTCCAGTTGGCGCGGCTTGCGAACAAGCTGATTGATTGTTGGCATAGCTTAAGAATTTCCCATAAGACCGCGGCAGCCCACCATGGGCCGCCGCGGGCGGATTATTCCGGCTGAGACTGACTACGATTGGTCAGCCCACAAAAAAGAGGCCGGAGTTTAGTCCGAGACTGTCCGAAAAGTCAACTCGCCTCGATGTCCTGCTGTGTTTCCACAACCTCTTCCGCCGGCGCCCAGGCATGCCCCGCACCGAGATCGCGCCCCTCTTCCTGCGCCTTGCGGCTGCGGTGGTAGGCCAGACCGGTACCGGCCGGGATCAGGCGACCGACGATGACGTTCTCCTTCAGGCCGCGCAGTTCGTCGCGCTTGCCCATGATCGCCGCCTCGGTCAGCACGCGGGTGGTCTCCTGGAAGGAGGCCGCGGAGATGAAGGAGTCGGTCGACAGCGAGGCCTTGGTGATGCCCAGCAGCACGTTCTCGTACTGCGCCGGCAGCTTGCCTTCGGCTTCGACGCGGTCGTTCTCGTCCAGCACCTCGGAGCGCTCGACCTGCTCCTCGCGGATGAACCGGGTATCGCCCGGATCGGTGATGACCACGCGACGCAGCATCTGGCGGACGATCACCTCGATGTGCTTGTCGTTGATCTTCACGCCCTGCAGGCGATACACGTCCTGCACCTCGTCGATGATGTAGCGCGCGAGTTCGCTGATGCCCTGCAGGCGCAGGATGTCGTGCGGATCGGACGGACCATCCACGATCAGTTCGCCCTTGTTAACCACCTGGCCGTCGTGCACCATCAGGTGCTTGTCCTTGGGGATCAGGAACTCGTGCGAGGTCCCGTCCGGCTCGGTGATCACCAGACGCTGCTTGCCCTTGGTCTCCTTGCCGAAGGACACCGTGCCGGTGTACTCGGCGAGCATGCCGGCATCCTTGGGCGCACGCGCCTCGAAGAGCTCAGCCACGCGCGGCAGGCCGCCGGTGATGTCGCGGGTCTTCGCCGACTCCTGCGGGATGCGCGCGAGGATGTCGCCGACGTTGATCTGCTGGCCGTCCTTCACGGTGATCAGGGAGCCGACCTGGAAGGTGATCGCAACCGAGTGCTCGGTGCCGGCGATCTTGACCTCCTCGCCGTTCTCGTCCAGCAGCTTGACCTGCGGGCGGACGCCCTTGGGGCTGCCGGTGGACGAGCGACGCTTGGCATCGATGACCACCAGCGTGGACAGACCGGTAACTTCGTCGATCTGCTTGGCGACGGTGACGCCCTCCTCCACGTTCTCGAACTTCACCGTACCGGTGTATTCGGTCACGATCGGGCGGGTGTGCGGATCCCACGAGGCGAGCTGCGTGCCGGCCTTGACGGGAGCAGCGTCATCGACCAGCAGCATGGCCCCGTAGGGCAGCTTGTGGCGCTCGCGCTCGCGGCCCATGTCGTCGGCCACCACGAGCTCGGCCGAGCGCGCGATGACGATCTTTTCGCCCTTGGCGTTCGAGACGTAGCGCATGTTGCCGGCAAAGCGGATCGAACCTGCCGACTTGGCCTCGACGCCACTCGCGGCGGCGGCTCGCGAAGCCGCCCCCCCGACGTGGAAGGTCCGCATGGTCAGCTGCGTGCCCGGCTCGCCGATCGACTGCGCCGCGATGACGCCGACGGCCTCGCCGACGTTGACCCGGGAACCACGACCCAGATCGCGGCCGTAGCACTGCGCGCACAGGCCGTAGCGGGTTTCGCAGGTGAGCGGCGTGCGCACCTTGACCTCGTCCACGCCCAGGCTCTCGATCAGGTCCACCGCGTCCTCGTCGAGCAGGCTTCCCGCCTCGATCATGGTTTCCTGGCTTTCCGGATTGACGATGTCCTCGACGCAGACGCGGCCCAGGATGCGCTCGCGCAGCGGCTCCACGACCTCGCCGCCCTCGATGAGGGCCTTCATGTTGAAGCCTTCGCGCGTGCCGCAGTCGTCCTCGATGACCACGAGATCCTGGGTCACGTCGACGAGACGGCGAGTCAGGTAGCCCGAGTTCGCGGTCTTCAGCGCGGTGTCGGCCAGGCCCTTACGGGCGCCGTGCGTCGAGATGAAGTACTGCAGGACGTTGAGGCCTTCACGGAAGTTGGTCGTGATCGGGGTCTCGATGATGGAACCGTCCGGTTTCGCCATCAGGCCGCGCATGCCGGCGAGCTGCCGGATCTGCGCCGCGGAACCACGCGCGCCCGAGTCGGCCATCATGTAGATCGCGTTGAAGGACTCCTGGTCGACGTCCTGCGCGACCGCCTTCTCGCCGCTCGCGTACACCTGCTTCCAGAACTGCTCGCGCGGCAGGCCCTTGAAGCGGTCCTGCGCCTTCTCCTTGCCGAGCTGCTCCATCATCGCCTTGGCCACCTGGTCGCCGCAGCGGCCCCAGATGTCCACGACCTTGTTGTAGCGCTCGCCGTCGGTCACCAGACCCGAGGTGTATTGCTGGGCGATCTCCTTGACCTCGGCTTCCGCCGCGCGGATCAGCTCGTGCTTGGCATTGGGGACGAGCATGTCCTTGACCGCGATCGAAAGGCCGGCGCGGGTCGCCAGACCATAGCCGAACTGCATCAGCTTGTCGGCGAAGATGACCGTCGCGCGCAGGCCGCAGCGCCGGTACGAGGCGTTGATCAGCTTGGAGATCTCCTTCTTCTTCAGCGGCTTGTCGATGACGCTGAAGGGCAGCCCGGCAGGCAGGATCTCGGACAGGATCGCACGTCCGGCGGTGGTGTCGTGGCGCACGATCTTCTCGATGCGCTCGCCATTGGGGCCCAGGTCGGCCTCCTTCAGGCGCACGGTGACGCGCGCATGCAAGGCGATCTGGCCGGATTCGTAGGCGCGCTTCACTTCGGAGACGTCGGCGAAGATCATGCCTTCGCCCGGCACGTTCACCCCTTCGCGGGTGGCGTAGTAGAGGCCGAGCACGATGTCCTGCGAGGGCACGATGATCGGCTCGCCGTTGGCGGGCGACAGCACGTTGTTGGAGGCCAGCATCAGGGTGCGGGCTTCCATCTGTGCCTCGAGCGACAACGGGACGTGCACAGCCATCTGGTCGCCGTCGAAGTCGGCGTTGAAGGCCACGCAAACCAGCGGGTGGAGCTGGATCGCCTTGCCTTCGATCAGCACCGGCTCGAAGGCCTGGATGCCGAGGCGGTGCAGCGTCGGGGCGCGGTTCAGCAGCACAGGATGCTCGCGGATCACCTCCTCGAGGATGTCCCACACCACCGGCTCCTGCGACTCCACCATCTTCTTGGCCTGCTTGATGGTCGTGGCCAGCCCCATCAGCTCGAGCTTGTTGAAGATGAAGGGCTTGAACAGCTCGAGCGCCATCAGCTTGGGCAGGCCGCACTGGTGCAGCTTGAGTTGCGGGCCCACGGTGATGACCGAGCGTCCGGAGTAGTCGACGCGCTTGCCGAGCAGGTTCTGGCGGAAGCGGCCGCCCTTGCCCTTGATCATGTCGGCCAGCGACTTCAGCGGACGCTTGTTGGCGCCGGTCATGGCCTTGCCGCGGCGACCGTTGTCGAGCAGCGAGTCGACAGCCTCCTGCAGCATGCGCTTTTCGTTGCGCACGATGATGTCGGGCGCCTTGAGCTCGAGCAGACGCTTGAGGCGGTTGTTGCGGTTGATGACGCGACGGTAGAGGTCGTTCAGATCCGAGGTCGCGAAGCGGCCACCGTCCAGCGGCACCAGCGGGCGCAGGTCGGGCGGGAGCACCGGCAGCACCTCGAGCACCATCCACTCGGGCTTGATGCCCGACTGCTGGAAGGCCTCGAGCACCTTCAGGCGCTTGGAGAACTTCTTGATCTTGGCTTCGGAGTTGGTGGTCTCCAGGTCGCCACGCAGCTTCTCGGCCTCGAGGTTGATGTCGAGCGTGCGCAGCAGGGAACCGATACCCTCGGCACCCATGACCGCGTCGAACTCGTCACCGTACTCCTCGACCTTGGCGAGATAGTCGTCCTCGGTCAGCAGCTGGCCGCGGTTGAGCGGCGTCATGCCCGGCTCGACGACGACGAAGGCTTCGAAGTAGAGCACGCGCTCGATATCGCGCAGGGTCATGTCGAGAACCATGCCGAGACGGCTCGGCAAGCTCTTCAGGAACCAGATGTGGGCGACCGGCGAGGCCAGCTCGATGTGGCCCATGCGCTCGCGCCGCACCTTCGACAGCGTCACCTCGACGCCGCACTTCTCGCAGATCACGCCACGGTGCTTGAGGCGCTTGTACTTGCCGCACAGGCACTCGTAGTCCTTGACCGGCCCGAAGATCTTGGCGCAGAACAGGCCGTCACGCTCGGGTTTGAACGTGCGGTAGTTGATCGTCTCGGGCTTCTTGACTTCGCCATAGGACCACGAGCGGATCTTGTCCGGCGAGGCGAGGCCGATCGTGATCGCGTCGAACTCTTCCTCGTTCGGCAGGGTTTGCTTGAACAGGTCAGCAAGCAGGCTTTTCATGGTTCACTCCATCCGGGCCGCCGCGTCGTGGGCGGCGGCCCCGGGATTCAATCGCAGGCAGGGGACGGGAAGGAAATCGCGACGCTCACTCGCGGTCGAGGTCGATGTCGATCGCCAGCGAACGGATTTCCTTCACCAGCACGTTGAAGGATTCCGGCATGCCGGAATCGATCTTGTGCTCGCCCTTGACGATGTTTTCGTACACCTTGGTCCGGCCGGTCACGTCGTCGGACTTGACCGTCAGCATCTCCTGCAGCGTGTAGGCGGCGCCGTAGGCTTCCAGCGCCCACACTTCCATCTCGCCGAAGCGCTGGCCGCCGAACTGCGCCTTGCCGCCCAGCGGTTGCTGTGTGACGAGCGAGTACGGGCCGGTCGAACGCGCGTGCATCTTGTCGTCGACCAGGTGGTGCAGCTTCAGCACATGCTTGTAGCCCACGGTGACCTTGCGCTCGAAGGCCTCGCCGGTGCGGCCGTCGTAGAGGGTGACCTGGCCGCCGGTGGGCAGGCCGGCCAGCTCGAGCATCTGCTGGATTTCCTCTTCCTTGGCACCGTCGAACACCGGGGTCGCGAAGGGCACGCCCTTCTTGAGGTTGCCCGCGAGCTCGCGAACGTCCGAGTCGCCGAGGTTGGCGATGTCCTCGGGGTGGCCGCTGCCGTTGTAGATCTGCTCGAGGAAGCCGCGCAGCTCCAGCGCCGAGGCCTGCGCCTGCAGCATCTTGTCGATCTTCTGACCGAGTCCCTTCGCTGCCCAGCCGAGGTGGGTCTCGAGGATCTGGCCGATGTTCATCCGCGACGGCACGCCAAGCGGGTTGAGCACGATGTCGAGCGGGGTGCCGTCTTCCATGTACGGCATGTCCTCGACCGGGACGATCTTGGAAACCACGCCCTTGTTGCCGTGACGGCCGGCCATCTTGTCGCCCGGCTGCAGGCGGCGCTTCACCGCCAGATACACCTTGACCATCTTCTGCACGCCCGGGGGGAGCTCGTCGCCCTGGGTGAGCTTCTTCTTCTTGATCTCGAAGGCCTGCTCGAAGTCCTTGCGGGTGTTCTCCAGACCTTCACGCACGGCCTCGAGCTGCACCGCGAGGGTCTCGTCGGCGAGGCGGATGTCGAACCAGTGGTAGTGCTCCAGGCTGTCGAGGTAGGGATCGGTGAGCGCCGCACCCTTGGCGAGCTTCTTCGGACCACCGTTGGCAAGCTGGCCCACGATCATGCGGCGGATACGCGCGAAGGCGTCGCGCTCGACGATGCGCATCTGGTCGGCGAGGTCGGTCTTGAAGCTGCGCAGCTGCTCGTCGATGATCGACTGCGCGCGCTTGTCGCGCTCGATGCCCTCCCGGGTGAACACCTGCACGTCGATGACGGTGCCGACCATGCCCGAGGGCACGCGCAGCGAGGTGTCCTTCACGTCGGAGGCCTTCTCGCCGAAGATCGCGCGCAGCAGCTTTTCCTCGGGGGTGAGCTGGGTCTCGCCCTTGGGCGTGACCTTGCCGACCAGCACGTCGCCGGCCTCGACCTCGGCACCGATATACACGATGCCCGACTCGTCCAGGCGCGACAGCTGCGCCTCGCCGAGCGAGGCGATGTCGCGGGTGATCTCCTCGGGTCCGAGCTTGGTGTCGCGGGCGACGACGGTGAGTTCCTCGATGTGGATCGAGGTGAAGCGGTCGTCGGCGACCACGCGCTCGGAGATGAGGATCGAGTCCTCGAAGTTGTAGCCGTTCCAGGGCATGAAGCCGACCAGCATGTTCTGGCCGAGCGCGAGCTCGCCGAGGTCGGTGGAAGCGCCGTCGGCCACCACGTCACCGCGGGCGATCAGGTCGCCCACCTTCACCACCGGGCGCTGGTTGATGTTGGTGTTCTGGTTGGAACGGGTGTACTTGATCATGTTGTAGATGTCGACGCCGACTTCACCCGGCAGGGTCTCGTCGTCGTTCACCCGGATCACCACCCGGTTCGCATCCACGTAGTCCACGATGCCGCCACGGGTGGCCTGCACCGCAGTGCCCGAGTCGACCGCCACGCGGCGCTCGATGCCGGTGCCGACCAGGGGCTTTTCCGGGCGCAGGCAGGGCACCGCCTGGCGCTGCATGTTGGCGCCCATCAGCGCGCGGTTGGCGTCGTCGTGCTCCAGGAAGGGAATCAGCGAAGCCGCGACCGACACGATCTGGCCCGGGGCCACGTCCATGTACTGCACCATGTCCGAGGTGGCGAGCAGGAACTCGCCCTTGTGGCGGCACGACACCAGGTCGCCGGCGAGCATGCCCGCCTCGTCGATCTCGGCGTTCGCCTGCGCGATCACATACTGCCCCTCCTCGATCGCCGACAGGAAGTCGATCTGGTCGGTGACCTTGCCGTCATTGACCTTGCGGTACGGCGTCTCGAGGAAGCCGTGGCGGTTGGTGCGCGCATACACCGCGAGCGAGTTGATCAGGCCGATGTTCGGACCTTCCGGGGTCTCGATCGGGCACACGCGGCCGTAGTGCGTCGGGTGCACGTCGCGCACCTCGAAGCCGGCGCGCTCACGCGTCAGGCCGCCCGGGCCCAGTGCCGAGACCCGACGCTTGTGCGTGATCTCGGACAGCGGGTTGGTCTGATCCATGAACTGCGAGAGCTGGCTGGAGCCGAAGAACTCCTTGATCGCCGCCGAGATCGGCTTGGCGTTGATCAGGTCGTGCGGCATCAGGTTGTCGGACTCGGCCTGCGACAGGCGCTCCTTGACCGCGCGCTCGACGCGCACCAGGCCCGCACGGAACTGGTTCTCGGCGAGCTCGCCCACCGAACGCACGCGGCGGTTGCCGAGGTGGTCGATGTCGTCGATCTCGCCGCGGCCATTGCGCAGCTCGACCAGCACGCCCACCACCGCGAGGATGTCGTCATTGACCAGCACGCCCGGGCCGTCCTCGCCCTGCGCGCCGACGCGCTGGTAGAAGCGCTTGAGCCAGCCCGGCGCCTTGTCGTCGATCTTCTCGGGGTAGGCGCGGCGATTGAACTTCATGCGGCCGACCGAGGACAGGTCGTAGCGCTCCTCGGCGTAGAACAGCCCCTGGAAAAGCCCCTCTACGGCATCCTCGGTGGGCGGCTCGCCCGGACGCATCATGCGGTAGATCGCAACCTTGGCCGCCCACTGGTCGGCGGTCTCGTCGATGCGCAGCGTCTGCGAGATGTAGCCACCGCGATCGAGATCGTTGATGTACAGCGTGCTCAGGCCGGTGACGCCGGCCAGGCGCAGCTTGTCGAGCAGGTCCTCGGTGATCTCGTCGTTGGCGCGCGCCAGCAGCTCGCCGGTGGCCGGATCGACGACGTTGGTCGCGATCACCCGGCCGAGCAGGAAGTCGTCCGGCACCGCCATGGTCTTCACGCCGGCCTGGTCGATCTCGCGGATGTGCTTGGAGGTGATGCGCTTCTCGCGCGCGACGATGATCTTGCCGTCGGGCGTGGTGATGTCGAAGCGCGCGACTTCGCCGCGCAGGCGCTCGGGAACGAGCTCGAACTGCGCACCCTCGCCCTGCAGGTGGAAGGTGTCGGTGTCGTGGAAGGTCGCGAGGATCTCCTCCGGCGTCATCCCGATCGCGCGCAGCAGGATGGTGACCGGCATCTTGCGCCGACGGTCGACGCGGAAATACAGGTAGTCCTTGGGATCGAACTCGAAGTCCAGCCAGGAGCCGCGGTAGGGAATGATGCGCGCCGAGAACAGCAGCTTGCCCGAGGAGTGGGTCTTGCCGCGGTCGTGCTCGAAGAACACGCCCGGCGAACGGTGCAGCTGCGAAACGATGACGCGCTCGGTGCCGTTGATCACGAAGGAGCCGGTGGTGGTCATGAGCGGGATCTCGCCCATGTAGACCTCCTGCTCCTTGACCTCCTTGATGGTCTCCTTCGGCGCCTCGCGATCCATGATGACCAGACGCACGCGCGCGCGCAGCGGCGAGGCGAAGGTCAGGCCGCGTTGCTGGCATTCCTTCACGTCGAAGGCGGGCTCGCCCAGCATGTACTGGACGTACTCGAGCCGCGCGTTGCCGCTGTGGCTCGAGATCGGGAAGATCGAGGTGAACGCGGCCTGCAGCCCCTGGTTGCGCCGGACGTCCGGCGGGGTGTCGGCCTGCAGGAATTCGGCGAAGGACTCGATCTGGGTGGCGAGCAGGAAAGGCGCATCGAGCACGGCCGCGCGCTTGGCGAAGCTCTTGCGGATACGTTTCTTTTCGGTGTAGGAATACGCCATGGATGCTCCGGCTAGAGGGCTAACATCGGAAAGACAGGACACAACGTTCGGGCGGCTCCGGCAGCCTGCAGCCTGACTGCAAGCCCGGCCGGACGATCGGCAAACGCTCTGGCCTGCCATCGAGAAGTGCGGCTCGACCCGCAATCTCGATTACAAAGCACGAAAGGGCCGGCACTCCGAAGAGTGCCAGCCCCGCTGGGAAGCCGAATATTACTTGATTTCGACCTTCGCGCCAGCTTCTTCCAGCTGCTTCTTGAGCGCCTCGGCGTCGGCCTTCGGAGCGCCTTCCTTGACGGTCTTCGGCGCGCCGTCGACCACGTCCTTGGCTTCCTTCAGGCCCAGGCCGGTGGCGGCACGGACGACCTTGATGACCTCGACCTTCTTGGCGCCGGCTTCGAGCAGCACGACGTCGAATTCGGTCTTCTCTTCCACCGGGGCGGCGGCGGCACCGGCGCCCGGAGCGGCCACGGCCAGCGAGGCCGCGGACACGCCGAACTTCTCTTCGAACGCCTTGACCAGGTCGTTCAATTCCATCACGGTCATGCCGGCGACGGCTTCCAGGATGTCTTCTTTGCTGATTGCCATTTCAAATCACTCCAGAATCGATAATCTTGCGAAAATTTTCGTAGCGGAAGGCTGCGGTCAGGCGGCAGCGCCTTCTTCCTCGCGCTTCTTGGCGAGGGCGGCGAGCGCACCGGCAAAACCGGACACCGGCGCCTGCATGACGCCCAGCAGCTTGGCGAGCAGCTCTTCGCGGCTCGGGATCGAGGCGAGCGCCTGCACGGCGGCCTTGTCGAGCGTCTTGCCCGCGTAGGAACCGGCGCGCAGCACGATCTTGTCGTTGCCCTTGGCGAAGTCGTTCAGCACCTTGGCTGCAGCGACCGGATCGGCCGAAATGCCATAGATCAGCGGACCGGTCAGATCGCCCGCCAGCCCCTCGAACGGGGTGCCGGCGATCGCACGACGGACCAGGGTGTTCTTCAGCACGCGCAGGTACACGCCAGACTCGCGGGCCTTGGCACGCAGCGCGGTGAGGTCGCCCACCGCAATGCCGCGATACTCGGCCACCGCGATCGTCTGGGCATTGGCCACTTGTGCCGACACCTCAGCCACTACGGCTTTCTTGTCATCGAGATTGAGACCCACAGGTCTTTCCTCCTTTCAAGTCAACACGCGAACCGCTCGCGCGGCTCGCACCTACGGCGACCTGGATCAGGAGCGCGGCCGGCGAACCGGCCAAATCCTGTTCTGAGCACACCGTCTACGCAGGCCATTCACATGCTTAAGCGGCACCTTGCCGGGGCCACACCTGCGGTCTTTGACGATCCGCAGCCCCGGACGGGCGGCTACGGCTCAAAGTTCGGCGGAGCGTCCGCCCCTGGGCGGACGTCCCGGCAATCAGGCAGGGTTGAGGCTGCCCGGCTCCACGCGCACGCCGGCACCCATGGTGCTGGAGACGGCGATGCGGCGCAGGTAGATCCCCTTCGCCGCGGCCGGCTTGGCCTTGACGAGGGCATCGACGAAGGCGGTCAAGTTCTGCTGCAGCGCATCGACCTCGAACGAGGCGCGGCCGATGGTGGCGTGCACCAGGCCCGCCTTGTCGGTGCGGTACTGCACCTGGCCGGCCTTGGCGTTCTTCACCGCGGTGGCGACGTCCATGGTCACGGTGCCGACCTTGGGGTTCGGCATGAGGCCGCGCGGACCGAGAATCTGGCCGAGCTGGCCGACCACGCGCATGGCGTCAGGGGTCGCGATGCAGACGTCGAAATCGAGATTGCCGGCCTTGACCTGCTCGGCGAGGTCGTCGAAGCCGACGACCTCGGCACCGGCGGCGCGCGCGGCCTCGGCCTTGTCGCCCTGGGCGAACACGGCGACGCGAACCGACTTGCCGGTACCCGCGGGCAGCACGACCGAACCGCGTACGACCTGGTCGGACTTGCGCGCATCGACACCAAGGTTGACCGCGATGTCGATCGACTCGTCGAACTTGGCAGTGGCGCACTCCTTGACCAGACGCAGGGCGTCGGCAACCGGGTAGGCCTGGTTACGGTCGACCTTGGCGCGCAGCGCCTGAACTCGCTTGGACAGCTTCGCCATGATTACAGGCCCTCCACGGTGATGCCCATGCTGCGGGCGGAACCGGCGATGGTGCGCACGGCGGCTTCGAGGTCGGCAGCGGTGAGGTCAGGCTGCTTGGCCTTGGCGATGTCCTCGACCTGGGCACGAGTGATCTTCCCGACCTTGTCGGTGTGCGGCTTGGCCGAACCCTTCTGGATCCCGGCGGCCTTCTTGATCAGGATCGTGGCCGGCGGAGTCTTCATGATGAACGTGAAGGACTTGTCGGCGAAGGCGGTGATCACCACCGGAATCGGCAGACCGGGCTCCATGCCCTGGGTCTTGGCGTTGAACGCCTTGCAGAATTCCATGATGTTCAGGCCGCGCTGACCGAGCGCCGGACCGATCGGGGGGCTGGGGTTGGCCTTGCCGGCCGGAACCTGCAGCTTGATGTAGCCAGTGATTTTCTTTGCCATCTAGGCTTGCTCCTGTGATGAGTGCTAGCGCACCGGAGAACCCGGCGCTCCTCGCAGTGCCCGCGCTCGTCGGCCGAGTGCACGGGCTTCGGCAGGCCTCGCGGCCTGCCGTCTTGCTCAGGTCTTCTCGACCTGGGCGAAATCGAGTTCCACCGGCGTGGCGCGACCGAAGATGGTCACCGACACGCGCAGCTTGTTCTTTTCGTAGTTTGCATCCTCGACGCTGCCATGGAAGTCGGTGAACGGCCCTTCCTTGACGCGAACCACCTCGCCGATCTCGAACAGCACCTTGGGACGCGGCTTGTCGACGCCTTCCTGCATCTGCTGCATGATCTTCTCGACCTCCTTTTCGGAGATCGGGGCGGGCTTGTTCGCCGTACCGCCGACGAAGCCGGTGACCTTGGGCGTCGACTTCACCAAGTGCCAGGACTCGTCGTTCATTTCCATTTCGACGAGAACATAGCCGGGGAAGAACTTGCGCTCGGTGACGGTCTTCTGGCCGCCGCGCATCTCGATGACCTCTTCGACGGGCACCAGGATCTGACCGAAACTATCCTGCATGCCCGACCGATTGACGCGGTCGATCAGCGCGCGCTGAACGGACTTCTCGAAGCCCGAATAGGCGTGAACCACATACCAACGCTTGCTCATATCACTTCCAACCCAGGACCAGATCGTACAGGACCCACTCCAGGCTCTTGTCCGTCAGCCACAGGAAGAGCGCCATCACCACCGCGAACGCGAACACCAGACCGGTGGTCTGCGTGGTTTCCTTGCGGCTCGGCCAGACGACCTTCTTCGTTTCGGTGATCGATTCGCGGGCGAAACCGATGAAGCGGCGACCCGGCTCGGAGAGGGCGGCAACGGCGATGCCGGCACCCAGGCCCGCAAGCACGGAAAGCACGCGCAGCACGAGAGGCTGCTCGGACAGCACGTAGAAGCCGACTACGCCGGCTGCCAACAGTGCCAGCGCCAGCGCAAATTTCAACTTATCGGCCATTGCGGATGAACACCCGGAAAATGTTGGCAGGGGCAGAGGGAATCGAACCCCCAACCTTCGGTTTTGGAGACCGACGCTCTGCCAGTTGAGCTATACCCCTGCAGCGGACACTGCAAGGCGCACCCGAGCGGGTGCGCCTGTCTGGCAATAATCGAGCGATTACTCGATGATCTTGGCGACGACGCCGGCGCCGACGGTACGGCCACCTTCGCGGATCGCGAAGCGCAGGCCTTCTTCCATGGCGATCGGGGCGATCAGCTTGACGGTGATCGACACGTTGTCGCCCGGCATGACCATCTCGGTGCCCTCGGGCAGCGAGATCGAACCGGTCACGTCGGTGGTGCGGAAGTAGAACTGCGGACGGTAGTTGTTGAAGAACGGGGTGTGACGACCACCCTCTTCCTTCGACAGCACGTAGATCTCGCCGGTGAAGTGGGTGTGCGGGGTGATCGAACCCGGCTTGCACAGCACCTGACCGCGCTCGACGTCTTCACGCTTGGTGCCGCGCAGCAGCACGCCGACGTTGTCGCCGGCCTGGCCCTGGTCGAGCAGCTTGCGGAACATCTCCACGCCGGTGCAGGTGGTCTTGACCGTCGGCTTGATGCCGACGATCTCGATTTCCTCGCCGACCTTCACGATGCCGCGCTCGACACGACCGGTCACCACGGTGCCGCGACCCGAGATCGAGAACACGTCTTCGATCGGCAGCAGGAAAGGCTTGTCGATCGCACGCTCGGGCGTCGGGATGTAGCTGTCCAGCGCGTCAGCCAGGCGGAAGATCGCCGGCTCGCCGATGTCCGACTGGTCGCCCTCGAGCGCCTTCAGCGCCGAACCCTTGACGATGGGGATGTCGTCGCCGGGGAAGTCGTACTTCGACAGCAGCTCGCGCACTTCCATCTCGACGAGCTCCAGCAGCTCCTCGTCGTCGACCATGTCGCACTTGTTCAGGAAGACGATGATGTACGGCACGCCGACCTGACGGGCCAGCAGGATGTGCTCGCGCGTCTGCGGCATCGGGCCGTCGGCGGCCGAGCACACCAGGATCGCGCCGTCCATCTGCGCGGCACCGGTGATCATGTTCTTGACGTAGTCGGCGTGGCCCGGGCAATCGACGTGCGCGTAGTGACGGCTCGCGGTCTCGTACTCGACGTGCGCGGTGTTGATGGTGATGCCGCGCGCCTTCTCTTCGGGCGCCGCGTCGATCTGGTCGTAGGCCTTCGCCTCGCCGCCGAACTTCTTCGACAGGATGGTGGTGATCGCAGCGGTCAGCGTGGTCTTGCCATGGTCGACGTGGCCGATGGTGCCGACGTTGACGTGCGGTTTGGTACGTTCGAACTTACCCTTCGCCATGTTCTCGGGTCCTTGAGTTGAGGTTGCTGAATAAGGTTGCGGTCTGGGTTACTTGCGGCTGCTGATCACGGCCTCGGCCACGCTCTTCGGCGCCTCGGAGTAATGCTTGAACTCCATCGAGTAGGTCGCGCGACCCTGGGTCAGCGAGCGCAGCTGGGTAGCGTAACCGAACATCTCGGCCAGCGGCACCTCGGCCTTGATCTCCTTCATGCCACCCGGGATGTCGTCCATGCCCTGAACGATGCCGCGACGACCGGAGAGGTCGCCCATCACGTTGCCCATGTAGTCTTCCGGAGTCTCGACGACCACCGCCATCATCGGCTCGAGCAGCGCCGGGCTGGCGCGCCGCATGGCTTCCTTGAAGGCCATGGAGCCGGCCATCTTGAACGCGTTTTCGTTCGAGTCCACATCGTGGTACGAACCGAAATGCAGCGTGACCTTGACATCGACCACCGGGAAGCCGGCGAGCACGCCGTTCGGGATGGTTTCCTGGATGCCCTTGTCGACCGCCGGGATGTATTCGCGCGGAACCACACCGCCCTTGACCGCATCGACGAACTCGTAGCCCTTGCCCTGCTCGGCCGGCTCGAGGTTGATGACGACGTGACCGTACTGGCCGCGACCGCCGGACTGCTTGACGAACTTGCCTTCGACATCCATCGCGGCCTTGCGGATGGTTTCGCGGTAGGCCACCTGCGGCGCGCCGACGTTGGCTTCGACGTTGAACTCGCGCTTCATGCGGTCGACGATGATCTCGAGATGCAGCTCGCCCATGCCCGAGATGATGGTCTGACCCGACTCCTCGTCGGTACGGACGCGGAAGGACGGGTCTTCGGCAGCGAGACGCGACAGCGCGAGGCCCATCTTCTCCTGGTCGCCCTTGGTCTTGGGCTCCACGGCGACGTGAATCACCGGATCCGGGAAGACCATGCGCTCGAGGATCACCGGTGCGCTGGTGTCGCACAGGGTCTCGCCGGTCGTGACGTCCTTCAGGCCGACCACGGCGGCGATGTCGCCCGCGAGCACTTCCTTGATCTCCTCGCGATCATTGGCATGCATCTGCAGGATGCGGCCGATGCGCTCCTTCTTGCCCTTCACCGAGTTCAGCACGGTGGAGCCGGACTCGAGCACGCCCGAATAGACACGGATGAAGGTGAGCTGGCCGACGAAGGGGTCGGTCATCAGCTTGAACGCCAGCGCCGAGAACTTCTCGTCGTCCTTGGCGTAACGGACCACTTCCTTCTCGTCGTCATCCACGCCAGCGACCGGCGGGATGTCGATCGGCGAGGGCAGGTACTGGATGACCGCGTCGAGCATGCGCTGCACGCCCTTGTTCTTGAACGCGGTGCCGCACAGCATCGGCTGGATCTCGCAGGCGAGAGTGCGCGCACGCAGGCCGGCGATGACCTCTTCTTCGGAAAGCTCGCC
>Ga0208822_1001444_pt1 | contig 16655 bp, 19 predicted proteins | sample AD_STIC08_MetaG_FD_184435 | JGI IMG/M metagenome (GOLD analysis project Ga0208822, IMG submission 184435) | Active sludge microbial communities of municipal wastewater-treating anaerobic digesters from USA - AD_STIC08_MetaG (SPAdes) (version 2) | ecosystem: Engineered > Bioreactor > Anaerobic >...
CTTCCCTGCCTCCTACAAAACCATCCTGGCCTATGCTTCCACCGGAGGATCGGGGGTCAAGGGAGAGACCTTTGCCAGTGCACTGATGGACTTTCTGGATCAGGGAACAGTGTCCGCGCCCAAAAACCTGTTCCTTGCCTCCGACGGATGGGCGTCGGGACAGCACGGGCATCACAACGATTATCCCCAAACGAAGCTCCTCAACGGCTACCTCCGCACCTGGTATGCGCCAACGGGCGGGGGAGGAGGAACCAACGGGCTGGCAGGACCGGACGTATATACCTATGTGGACGGCACCATCCTCTGCCGCCCCGCATCTCCCATCGGCGTGCCCGGAGTGGAATACTCCGTCTATGCCAACAGCCCGGACTGCATCTTCCGCTATGAAACCTGCCCGGACTGGTACGCGGACGAGATGCCGTATCCCGAGATCGGCGCCGTGAACGCCTTCACCTTTGAAGACGGGCCCATCGATGGACAGGCCTACCTGTATGGCGGAGCCTGCGCCACTGCGGTGGAATTGCCCATCTACAAGGCTTTCTACTTTAGCTTCGATTATTCCCAACTGAACAATCCGCAGCAGAGCGCGGCCTTCTTTGCCGATCTGATGGACTGGTTTGGCGTGGAGGTAACCGCGCAGGACAATCTGGCCACGCCTCCCGCTTTTGCGCTCCTGGGCAACCATCCCAACCCCTTCAACCCCAGCACCAGCATCAAGTTCAGCCTGGCGAAAGCCGCCCGGGCGGAACTGAACGTCTATAACATCAAGGGACAGAAGGTCAAGACCCTTGCCAATTCGCTCTTCCAGGCCGGCAACCACACCCTGGTGTGGGATGGCTGCTCGGATGAGGGAGAGAAGCTGGCGAGTGGCGTGTATCTTTTGCGCATGGAAGCCGGCAAGTTCCGGCAGACCCGTAAAATGACCATCATTAAATAGGATTTGTGAAGTAGAGGTCATTTAGCATCATCTTGTTTTGTTGATGCCTGTTTTCCGCGCTGGCCGCGGACAAGAAAAAAGCCCGGCCTCAAAGGTCGGGCTTTTAACTTTATGGGTGTTTGCTCAGACTTCCAGGATTTCCTTTTCCTTGCTTTTTTCCACCTCATCGATCTTGTTGATCCATTCATCGGTGATGTCCTGCACGTCTTTGAGCTGTTTCTTTTCTTCGTCTTCGCTGATCTCTCCGGCCTTTTCCATCTTCTTTAGCTGGTCGTTGGCGTCGCGGCGGATGTTGCGGACGGCCACGCGGGCTTCTTCAGCCATCTTTTTGAGGCTTTTGACGATATCCTTGCGCTTGTCCTCGGTGAGAGGCTGGAAGGGCAGGCGGATCACGTTGCCGTCGTTTTCCGGGGTAATGCCCAGATTAGCTGCCAGGATCGCCTTTTCGATATCTGCCAGGGTGGTCTTGTCCCAGGGCTGGATCACGATGGTGCGGGGCTCGGGGATCGAGATGTTGCAAAGCTGCTTCACTGGCGTGGGTTGTCCGTAGTAGTTGATCCGGATGTCGTCCAGAACAGACGCGCTGGCGCGGCCGGTGCGCACCTTGGAATATTGGTGCAGCAGTGATTCGAAGGACTTTTGCATTTTATCGCTGGACGTGTTCTTGATTTCTTCCATGATTTTCTCTCTTTGCCTTTAAGGCGCTTTAGGGATGGATGTATGACCCGCAGCCGGCGCTTGTGACCGCTTCGCAGAGCGTTCCCGGCTTGCTGACGTTGAAGATCTTGATGGGCAGGCTGTTATCCCGTGCCAGGGCGAAGGCGGTCATATCCATCACACCCAGCTTTTGCTCCAGGCAGTCGTCGTAGCTGGCGGAGCTGATGAGCTTTGCCTTGCTGTCCTTGCGGGGATCGGAGCTGTAAAGGCCGTCCACGTTGGTGCCCTTGAGCACCAGGTCGAGCCTTAGCTCTACGGCTCTCAGCACGGCTGCCGTATCGGTGGTGAAAAAGGGATTGCCGGTTCCCCCGCTGAGGAAGCAGATCTTTCCCGCCGCCAGGGCCAGGGAGGCCTTGCGGGGCGAGTAGTGGCTGCAGATGCGATCCAGGTTTTGGCTGGAAAAGACCTCCGAGGGATAGTTTTTGGCTTTCAGGATTTCAGACAGGTAGAGGGCGTTTTGCACTGTGGCCAGCATGCCGATTTCGTCCAGGGTCACGCGGTTGAGGCTCTTGTTTTTCCAGGTGCCGCCGCGGAAGATGTTTCCTCCGCCCAAAACGATGGCCAGGCTGTAGCCCAGGCGTTTGAGGCTGATGATTTCCTCGGTGAGGGTGTCGATCACGTCGTCATCATAGCCGAAACCCCGGCTGCCGGCGAGGGCTTCGCCGCTCAGCTTGAGCATCACGCTGTGAATCTTTTCGGGCTCGTAGGTCATGTCAGGCTCCCGTGGGGTTCTTTATTCTCCGCCCAGGGCATAGCGCACGAAGCGCGCGATCTGGATGTTTTCGCCGGTCTTGGCGATCGCGTCGGTGAGCAGGTCTTTGACGGTGCGCTTGGCTTCGCTCACCAGTTCCTGTTCCAGCAGGGAATGCTCGGAGCAGAACTTTTTGATGTTTCCTTCCACGATCTTGTCGATCAGTTCGGGCTTTTTGCCTTCGTTGATGGCTTTGTTGCGGGCGATTTCTTTTTCACGCTCGATGATGGCGGGGTCGATGCCCTCGGCGCTGATGGCCAGGGGGCTGGTGGCTGCGATCTGCAGGGCCAGCTCTTCAGCCAGTTGCCTGAACTCATCGGTGCGGGCCACGAAGTCGCTCTCGCAGTTGAGTTCCAGCATCACGCCGAGCTTGCCGTTGAAATGTATATAGGAAAAGATGATTCCTTCTTTGGTCGCGCGCAGGGCCTTGCCTTCGGCCTTGGAAATTCCGCGTTCGCGCAGATACTTGATGGCGGCTTCCATGTCGCCATTGGTTTCCACCAGCGCTTTGCGGCACTCCATCATGCCGGCTGCCGTTCTCTCGCGCAGTTCTTTTACCATGCTTGCGCTAATCTCTGCCATTTTTATCTCCTTGTAGTATCAGAATTATTGGTCGGGGAAGGGTTTTACGGCCCTTCCCCTTTAAGATGTTGTTATTGTTCTACGACGGGCTCTTCCGCAGGCTCTTCCGCGGCGGGTTGCTCCTCGGGAGCGGCGGCGAGTTCGGCTTCTTCCACCACGGGGGCGGCAGCTTCCTCGCTTTCTTCCGTTGCGTTATCGGCGCCTTCGGTGGCGAGGCTCTTGCCTTCGAGCACGGCGTTGGCCATGATTTCAGAGATCAGGTGGATGGCCCGGGTGGCGTCGTCGTTGGCGGGGATCACATAGTCCACCAGGTCTGGATCGCAGTTGGTATCGACCATGGCGATGATCGGGATGCCCAGGATGCGGGCTTCGTGCACGGCGATCGCTTCATGGTCGGTGTCCACGATAAAGATGGCTGCCGGGGGGGCGTCCATGTCGCGGATACCGCCCAGCGAGAACTCGATCTTGTCGTGGGTGCGTTTCATCTTTTGCTGTTCCAGCTTGGTATAGTTGTTGATCGTGCCGTCGGCGACGATATCTTCGTAATACTTCATTTTTTCGATGCTCTGGCGGATGGTGGCCATGTTGGTGAGCATGCCGCCGTACCAGCGCTGATTGACGTAGAACACGCCGGCTTTTTCGGCGGTTTCCTTGATTGCTGCCTGGGCTTGTTTTTTGGTGCCCACAAAGAGGATGTATTCCTGCCGGTTGGCAACTTCTTTGACAAACTGATAGGCCTCATTGATCGCGTCCACGGTCTGTTTGAGATCAATGATATGGATGCCATTGCGTTTGATGAAGATATACTTCTTCATCTTGGGATTCCATTTGAAGGTCTGATGACCAAAATGGACGCCAGCTTCGAGCAATTGTTTCATCGAAACTACGGACATTATTTCTCCTTAAGTAGATACGGTTACATTTCCCCAGCGGGATATACGCAATTCAGGGAAGCTTTCTTCCCACCGCCTCGCAACTCCCGTCGGGGTTTTTTCTTGGTTGATTGGTTGCTTTCTCATCGTCATCCGGGGAGGCGCGCTGGCCTCCCCAAAACCCAGAGGATTAACGTTTGGAGAACTGGAATCTCTTTCTGGCTTTCGGTCTTCCGCTCTTTTTACGCTCCACCATGCGGGAGTCGCGGGTAAGGAAGCCACGGGCTTTGAGGGTGGGTTTCAGGTTTTCGTCATACTCCAGCAAGGCGCGGGAAATGCCATGCCGGATTGCGCCGGCCTGACCGCTAAGTCCACCGCCGGAAACGTTGACATAGACGTCGAAGTTTTCGCTCAGTCCAAGCTCCTGCAAGGGCTGCTCGACCACCATTTCCAGGGTCTCGCGCTGCAGGTATTTCTTCATCTGAACCTTGTTGATGATGCGCTTTCCGGTGCCCGGGGCGATCCGGACGCGGGCCACGGCATTTTTCCTTCTGCCAACGGCATCGTAAGTTTGCATACTTTTAATTCTCCTTGAGCTTGAGTTCCACCGGCTTTTGGGCGGCATGGGGATGCTCGCTGCCGGCATAGACTTTAAGTTTTTTGAACATCGCGTCGCCCAGCACGGTTTTGGGCATCATGCCGCGGACGGCGTGTTCGATGATTTGGGTGGGATGCTTTTCCAACATCCTTTGATACGGGATTTCCTTGAGACCGCTGGGGTAGCCGCTGAAGGTCTTATAGATCTTCTGCAGGCTTTTCAAACCGGTTACGCGCACTTTTTCGGCGTTGATGACCACGACGAAGTCGCCGGTGTCGATGTTGCGCACGTAATAGGGCTTGTTCTTTCCGCAGAGGATGGATGCGACCTTTGTGGAAAGGCGTCCCAAGGGCAAACCCGTGGCATCAATGACATACCAGGCGCGCTGGATGTCACTGGGGCTCGGTGTAAGGGTTTTCATCGATTCTCCTTTACAGATTTTTCTTCAGATCGCCAGAATTTTTCAACTGGCTGTAGTGTCAAGTATTTAGTTTCGGGGCTTCCGGCACGCAATGCTAATGCTACCGCCGGAAACAAGTGAAAGGCGGGCGGAAAGGGGCTTCAAAAACAGAATCTGCTATACTCGTGCTCTTCCCGCGGCAGGATGACGGCCTCCAGGCCCTGGCTCCGTAACTGCTTCTGCAGATAGCCCAGCACGGGATACTCCGTGTGGAAATGCCCGGCGTCGATGAGGGGGATGCGGGAGTCCAGCAGGCTGTGATAGCTCAAATCCCCGCTGATGAAGAGTTCTGCCTGGCGTTGCGCGTCGTTCAGGAGCGATCCGCCGGAACCGCCGCAGATGGCCACCGTTCCCACCGGGGCTGCCAGCTCAAGACCCGCAGTCCAGAGGCGGGGCGCTGGGCAGGCGAGTTTATCTGAAACCAGGTCGCGGATTTCTCCCAGGCTGAGGCGGGGAACAAATTCGCCCAACAGTCCCAGCCCGTAGGCGGGATTGGCGTTGGCAACCGGGAAGTGGTAGAGGGCAGGGGTCTCATAGGGATGCGCGGCGCGGATGGCTTGCAGCACCCGGGGCAGGCAGAGGCTGTCCGCCATGAACTCCAGTTCGACCTCTTCCACCCGGCTGAGGCCCTGCGGGTCCGGCTGTTCGAGCTGTGGGCGCGCCCCTTGTCCCGGCAGGAAGGTGCCCGTTATGGGATGGCGGGTGGAACAGGAGCTGTAGTTGCCGATCCTTCCCGCTCCCGCCGCGAAAGCAGCCCGCGCCACGACCTCGGCTTTTGCGGGGGGCACGGTCACCGAGATGTGCTGCCACCGGTTTCCCGTTTCCGGACTTAGCCTGCCCGTCACCTGCAGCCCAAGGGCATCCGCCAGGGCGTGGTTGACGCCGTAGGGCGCCACATCCAGGTTGGTATGCAGGCAGATCACGGTGATTCCTCGCGCGGCAAGCTTTAGCAGCAGGGGATCGGTGAGGTTTTTGAGGGGACGGAAGATCAGGGGATGGTGGGAGACGATCAGGTCGCAGCCGCGCTCAATGGCTTTATCCACTGCGTTCGGGGTCACATCCAAAGTCACCAGGGCTTTGTTCACCGTGGCGGAGCGGTCGCCCAGCAGCAGGCCCACGTTATCCCAGTCCAGGGCCAGGGCCAGCGGGGCGAAGGTCTCGATATGGTTCAGCAGGTCTTTGATCAGCATGGTTCCTCTCTCGGCAAAAGATATGGACAAGATGGGAAACGGGGCGGCTGAAGTCAAGGGGAATATTCACGGGCTCCAGTTCAGCCCGGATAAGGGAGCCAATCGGAAAACGCCGCAGGTAAGCGTGTTTAAGCCCGATTATGCCCGGTAAAATTCCCTCTGTCAAAAGCGGGCGAGGCAGATATTACTTGACAAGAAGTCATTGCGGGGTTATATTGAATAAAAACCTACTGGAGGTAGTTACATGAGAAAAATAGTTCTTATTCTTCTGGCAGTATTCGCGGTTGGAGCACTGAGCGCTTTCAACCAGGGAACCATCAATCCCGGTGGCTATGTGGCCATCTCCTCAGAAAAAAGCGATTCAGATGACGATGCCACGACAAGCATCGTAGTTGCCCCCCCAAATCGGCTATTTCGTGATCGACAACTTGGCAGTGGATTTATTGCTGAACGTTGGCACGGCTTCACAATCGAGTGATGGTTACGATTACAGCGCCACCAGCCTGGGCATCGGCCTTGGCGCCAGGTATTTCTTCCTTAACTTCTACGGCGGTCTGGGTTTCAATTATGAATCCTTTAGCACTAAAGAAGAAGTGAGTAAAGTCGAAGAAAAGTATAGCGCTTCCGCCATGTATATCACACCCAAAATCGGCTATGTGCTGCCTCTGGCAAGTAATGTGTATGCCGATTTTGGCCTGAACTACAGAATGGGCATTGGCAAAGCCAAAGGCTCTCTTGAAGTAGCAAACGTTGAAACCGAATGGGATTCTGACAACGAGTACAGCAAACTGCAATTGATGGCTGGTTTGCAGATCTTCTTCCCCAAAAAGTAAACCAAAAGTGATTTATCAATAAGCCCGGACATCGCTCCGGGCTTTTGCTTTGCCACTTTCAAGCGGAGCGGATACATCCGCGCCCGGGGGTCGGCGTGTTCCGCCCCGGTTTGCCCTCGCGCGCGCGAGGCAGCCAAACCGGTGTCTTCCTTAGGTCATCCTTATAATTTATAAGGATGACCTAAGGATGATGGCACCAAACGCTGTAGCAGCAAGGGAGGGCGCTATGAAGGAATATCGGAAAAGTGAGTGTATTATTCTGCCTGGAGCAAGTATGGCGGGAAGTGGTTAAGCCTGAATCAGAGCGGGAAAGACAGTATTTACCTCCAGCTCCGGGATGCCCTGATTTCCGGATAAGTAACAAGAAAAGGGTGCCTCGTCAAAGGCACCCTTCAAGTTGGCCAGTTAGAAACGATAGCCCAGCAGCAGTTTCATGTTGCTGTAAAAGGTTTCGTCCGAATGCTTATCATCGAACACAGGGGTAATGCTGTTATCAAGCCTCATCTCAAACAGTAAATCGTTGTAGCTGATGCCGACATTGACCTGATACCCAATCAGGAACTTTGATAATTCGTCTTCATCATATTCGCCGTCATCGTCGGGCAACACTTTGTCATCCAAATACCAATGGGAATAAACGGGCATACCCAGGGATGGTCCGGCTCCCACATAAGGTATGATTTTGCTTTTTGGGAGTGGAATGTTGAAAATGATTGATACCGGAAGCTGGGCTACAAACATGCTTTGAGTATAGGTATAGACATCTTTTAATTGGGTTTTCGATCCGTTCATGCTCAAGGCAAGCTCCCCGCGGAGGTCAAATACCTTGGAAAGCGGCACTGTTCCGATGATGCCCACATGGGCTCCCATCTTGTTATTCACGTCGAAACCAGAGTCTTCGATGTCTTCAATGTCTTTCCCGCTGAAATTGGCAAGATTCAGGCCGCCAATCAGCGCACCCTTTGACTGGGCTTGAAGCCCGGCGAACAGGAATAGTGCGAACACTATCAAGAGGCTAACTTTATACTAATTCGCTTTCATTAATCCAAAGTCAGCCATTTGAAATAGGTCAATTTTGAGACCATATCTTTGTTGTTATCCAAGTATGAGAAGCTCTCAATGAGAGCTTTTTGAACATCATCCAGTGATGCGTAGGCAGTATTTCTAAACTTCATGTCTCTGATTTTTGCCCACAGGTGTTCGGTGGGATTCAGCTCTGGACTGTAAGGTGGAAGGAAGATCAAGCGAATGTTGTCGAATTGCTTGAGGTCATTTGTGGTATGCCATCCAGCCTTATCCATGATGATGATATTGCGGTAACGGTGATATTCTTCAGATAGTTCCCTCATGAACAGAGACATGGTTTCGGTATCGCAGTTGGGTGCCAGGATAGAGAAAATATCTCCGCTTTTGGGATTCACTGCTGAATAGGCGTAGATGTATTGGCGGACTATCTGCCTGGAAACAAGCGGTCTTTGGCCTTTTGGCGCCCAGCATTTGACAGGGATGTTGATCCTGCCGAAGCGGGCTTCATCCTGGAAAAAGACCTGGATGGGCCGGTTGTCGCCTCTCCGGAAACTTAAAGAGGCGGTTGCCAGGTATTCCGGGAGTTTTTTTTAAACTCTTCCTGATTTTTCGGATCTTGCTTGGGGTGTTTGGGCCTGGGAGTCACCCTTCTCCAGCCATGGCGGTGCAATAAATCATAGGGATAATCCTTGGAAACAGGATGGCCTATTCTGGCTTCCACTTCCGCCTTAATTGTTTTGATTACGACCACCAGACCTTCACTAGCCCGCTCGCTGATGTCTGACAAAAGCTCTTCTTCCTCTTCCCAAGTGAGAAAGGAAGTGCGGTTGCCGCCCCGTTTCCGACTGTAAACGCTCTGCTCTCCTAAGTGGTTGTAATTATACACCCATTTGTTTACTGTGTAAACAGATACGCCTATCATATCCGCTATTTCTCCCGCTCGCAGTCCTTTCGCTTTGGCAAGATAAAGCGCCTGCCACCTGTTATGCTCTCCAATGTCTTTACTGTTTAGCATTCGACGCTTGAGTTCTGATGCAGGCAAAGCATCGCTTACTTGAATCTTTCTCATCACTACCTCCAGTGAAATCAACATAGAGATAGAATAATCCATTTTAGTATTTATGCAAGCGAAATAGTATTAGTCTTCATCCTTGTCTCCTTTTCTAATATGTAAGCCAATAGAAATATGATTGATGTAGCCAATAATTGCGTTTCGACAAACTGTCAATAACAATTTGAGCTTTTGGCGTGATGGCTCAGTGGCCGAGCTTCAGGCTCAATCCCCCGTAAAAAGCGATACCCGGCTGTGGCACATAGGCATACACCTCATACTGTTTGTTCATGACGTTGCGCACGCTGAAGTGGGGGCTGAGGCGGAAATTCTGCCAGTCGAATGACCAGGTGACGCCCATATCGAGCAGGTCATAGGAATTCAGGGGGGTGGCGAGGTTGTCCGGGGTGAGCCACTGCTTTCCCGTGAAGCTGTATTTGCTCCAGAAGCCGAGGTTTTTCCAGTTCAGATCGAGGTTCAGGGCATAGCTCAGTTCCGGGGTGTACATCAGCTTGGGGGCGCGGGAAGCGGGCAGGGTGCTGAGGTCGAGTGCTTTGGTGCGCAGTGCGGAAGCGCTCAGTGCCAGCCACTTCGCCACTTGCAGGCTGGATTCCAGTTCAAGGTTGCGGATGCTGGCGCGGCCGATATTGAAGGGTTTCCAGACGTTGCCGTTCATCTGGATTTGCCGCCATTGGATGAGGTTTTTGATGTCGTTCTGATGCCAGGCGGCTTTCAGGCTGAGGGGGCCATAGCGGTTTTGCAGCCAGAGCTGCCAGCCTTTGGAGAGTTCGCTTTTGAGCGCCGGGTTGCCCAAGGCTTGCGAATCGCCCTTCCAGTAAAGGTCATAGGGCGAGGGCAGGGAGAAAGAGGTGCCCAAAGTGCCGCCCAGCGTGCTTTCCACCATTCCGAAACGCTTGAGGTCGGCCTCCAGCCTCCAGGAGAGGCGGTCTTCCTTTCCCGCATGGTCATAGCGCAAAGCGGCGGCCTGGGATAGGGAGAAGGTTCCGGCATCCAGATTGGAGCCCACTCTCAGGCTGAGGTTGGAGAAGCGGGAGCGGTGCTTCAGATCCTGGCTCTGGAGCAGCAGGTTGAGGTTCTGATAGCTGTTGCGTCCGGTTTCCGCGGCCAGCGAGCCGGAAAGCCGCCAGAAGGGTTTGAGTTCCCTTTCCATTGAGGCAGTGGCGCGCAGTCCCCTGCTGTTCATCTTCTGGCGGTATCGGTTGAGGAAGAACGGGATGGGCGCCCGGGTGTTGTCATAGACGGAGTTGTTCAGGTTCAGCCAGGCGATGCCCTGCAGGCTGACCGGCCCGGCCTTGGCCTCGAGGCTGGCGCGGTTCTGGCTGGAGTAGCCATCCAGCCAGGCATAGCGGTAGATTTCCAGAAAGTTCACCGTGCCGGGCAGTTCGCGGTGGAAGTCTTCATAGCTTGTTTGCAGCGCCAGCAGCGTCCCGCTGGTCTGCCAACTGGCCGCAGCGGATACGGAACTTTGGCGTTTGGCGTTGTTTTCGCGCTTGGCGGTGCTGTCCGCGGCCCACCAGTTGCGCAGGTCATAGGTGAAATCGTTGCGGGCGGTGAATTCACTCAGGTTGAGGCGCAGATGCCAGTCTCCGTGGGAGCTCAGGAAGCCAAAGGAGCTTTTGGCATAGCCGAAGGAACCCAGTTCCACCCCGAGGCTGCCTTCATCCTCGCCGGTCTGGCTGCCTTGTTTGCTGCGGATGCGCACGATGCCGCCGATTGCCGATCCTCCGCCATAGGCGGAAGCGTTGTTCTTGATCACCTCCACCGACTCTATCGATGCGGGATCAAGCAGGGAAAGGTCGTAGGCCTCTCCGTGGGGGTTGAGGGGCACGCCGTCCAGCATGATCAGGGTGTGGCGGGCGAGGTTGCCCAGGATCGAAATCCTCTGGCTTTCGCCTTTGAGGGGGGTGTCTGAACTGCGCAAGGCTGTGGAACTGGAAAGCAAATCCACCGTGCTCAGATAGCTGCGTTCCTCATCCACCGGGATGCGCAGCAGGTCTGCCGCCTGGGAAAAGGGATCCAGGCTGGTCTCGGTCACCTTCACCGTGGGCAGCACGATCGGAGCCGCCTGCAGGATGACGTCCCGCTGCCAGACGCGGAGCCTGGGATGGCGGAACCTCTGTTCCTTGTAGCCAACCCTGCTCACCGTGATCCATTCCCCGCCGTCCAGAAGGGTGTATGAGCCATCCGCGGCGCTGAACACGGTCTGCCTGCCATCCGTGACCACGGCGCCTTCCAGTGCCTTTCCGCTTTCGTCACGCACCTGGCCGTAGATCATGTTCCGCGCTCCGTCCGGCAGATCACGGGCCGCCCACAGAGGCAGCGCGATCAGGACGGCAAACGCCAGGCAACAGAGGATTTTTTTCATTTTCATATCTGTCCGGGATAGAGCAGGTTAGGCCTGCCGCTGACGGGGTTCATGGCCACCTGCAGATCAAGTCCGAAGAGCTCGCGCAGCTTTTCGGGGCGCATCATCTCGCCGGGCTCGCCCTGCCCCAAAACGCGTCCTCCGCCCAGAAAGACCATCTGGTCTGCAAAGTTCGCCCCCAGATTGAGGTTGTGGGAGATCAGCAGGATGCCTTTGCGGCTTTGGCGGACGATATCCACCAGCAGCAGCATGATCTCCACCTGGTGGTTGATGTCCAGTTGTGAGAGGGTTTCGTCCAAAAATATATAGCGGGTGTCCTGGGCCAGGGCACGGGCGATCAGCACCCTCTGCTTTTCCCCGCCGCTCAGTTGGGAATAATATCTATGCGCCAGGCCTTGCAGCCTGAGCTGTTCCAGGATGCCGTCCACCACGCGATGGTCGGCGGGCAGCCAGGTTTGCATCAGCCCCTGGTAGGGATAGCGCCCCATCAGCACGATGTCCCTCACGCTGTAATCGAACTGGAAGCTGGTCTCCTGGGGCACGAAGGCGATCAATTTGGCAAGCTCGGAGCGTTTGTAGAGGTGCAGGGCCTTGCCGAAGAGGGACACGCTGCCCCCCTGCGCCTTCAGGAAACCCAAAAGCGCGTAGATCAGAGTGGATTTTCCCGCTCCGTTTGGCCCCACCATCACCGTCATGGCAGCTTCGGGCAGGTGCAGGTCCAAATCCCGCAGCACCAGGTCAGTTCCGTAGGAAAAGCTGAGTTTGTTTACCTTGATCATCTCGCACCTGTGGACTACTTTTCTGCGGAGTGCGGTTTCTGTCAATCCCCCGCTTCGGGTTCCAAGATTTTGCTTGGCGAAATAGCATAGTAAGTTACTATATATTACACAATGACTGTCAAGGATGTTTAAGATGGCTGTTTCAACCAAGACCGAATACGCTTTGCGAGCCCTGCTGGAGCTGACCGGAGACGGCGGCGGGTCACTCTCCGCCCAAGCGATCTGCGCGCGGCAGAATCTGCCCAAGAAGTATGTGGAGCATCTCTTGGGAGCCATGAAAAACGCCGGCATCATCGAAAGCAGCCAGGGTTCCAAGGGCGGTTACACCCTGTCCCGCCCCTCACACAAGATCACCCTCTACGACGTGATGCGCGCCGTGGACGACTCGAACCACGAGATGGAATGCGGCAAAAGCGGCCCCTATTGCCGGGGGGAAAGCTGCCGCCTGGGCGGTCTGTTCGACGAGATCGCCACCCGCCAGCGCAGGCTGCTGAACAGCTACACCCTGGCAGAGATCGGTAAAATCTATCATGGAGCAACATAAATGAAATCTGGCAATATCTACATGGACAACTGCATTACCACGGCCCCCGCGCCGGAGGTTTTGGTGGAGATGAAGACCTATCTCACGGATGGGTTCTGGTTTCCAGCTTCCTTCATCAGTACGGGCGAAAGCACCGCAGAGGCGGTCGCTTCCTTCAAACAGACTGTGGCGGATTCCCTCAACGCCTCCCCGGACGAACTGCACTTCACCTCCGGAGGCACCCTCGCCAACAACATCTCCATCAAGGGCGTCACCCTGTCCCGCGCGGTGCGGGGACGGCACGTGATCTGTTCCGTGGTGGATTATCCCGACCTGCTCACCAACGCCGCCTTTCTGGAAAAGATCGGTTTTGAGGTCAGTTACCTTGAACCGGACGCCCAGGGCCGGGTCAGTCCCCAACAGCTCAAGGACGCCATCCGGGATGACACCGTGCTCTTCATGACCACCATCGTGAACCATGTGGTGGGCACCATCCAGCCCATGCGGGAATACCGCGACGTCCTGCGCGCCGCCGGCCACAAAATACACTTCCATGCCGACGCCTGCCAGGCCTATGGCAAGCTGCCCCTCGATGTGAAGGAACTGGATGTGGACACCCTCAGCGTCTCCGCCCACAAAATCCACGGCCCCCAGGGCATCGGAGCCCTCTATGTGAAGCACGGCACCAAGCTGGAGCAGATCATCCACGGCGTGAAACGCATCGACGGCCTGCAACCGGGAGGCATCGGGATCGCCCTCATGGCGGGCTTCGCAAAAGCTGTGGAGCTTACTTTTGCCGATCTGGAAGGCGGGATCAGGCACTTGCGCGGGCTTTCGGATTATCTGCTGGAGCAGTTGGAAGCCAGGATTCCCGAGATCGAACTCAACGGCCCCCGCGGGGAAGGGCGCGCCTGCCACAACATCAACGTCTCCATCGCCTACATCGAAGGCGAGGCCGTCACCATGATGCTGGATTTGAACGGCATCACCGTCGCCACCGGTTCCGCCTGCGCTTCGCAAGGACTCAAACCGAGCTACGTGTTGCTGGCGATGGGCAAGAACCACGTGCAATCCCACGGCTCCATGAAGTTTACCCTTTCCCGCTACAACACCAGGGAAGAGGTGGACTTCGTGGTTGAAAAACTCGCGGAGATCACGGCCGAACTCCGCTCCCGCAGCCCGCTCTACAAGTCAACCCATCCCGAGGAGAGATAAATGCAATATTCACAAAAAGTGCTCGACCACTTCATGCGCCCCCACAACGTCGGGCAGATGGAAAACCCTGACGCAGTGGCCACCGAAGGCTCGCCCTCCTGCGGCGACCAGGTGACCATCTATCTCAAGATCAACCCCGATACCCTCGTCATTGAGGATGTTAGCTTCCTTTCCTACGGCTGCGCCTCAAACATCGCCACCGCCTCGATCATCACCGACCTCATCAAGGGCAAGACCCTGGAGGAGGCGAAAAAGGTCACCTGGCGGGATGCAATGGAAGCCCTGGACGGCCTGCCTCCGGTCAAGGTGCACTGCTCCGTGCTGGCGGCGGACACCGTGCAGACCGCCATCTCCAACTATGAGATCGCCCACGGCCTCAAGGAAGTGCCGGATTTCGGCAAGGAAACCATCATTGAAGAGCTAAAAAAGATCATCTATCCCCAGGTGGGGGAGGACATCGTCTCCCTCAAGATGGTCAAATATGTGGGCTTTGACGATGGCAATGTGCTGATCGACATGAATATGATGAGCTTCGACCAGTGGCGCGAAAACGTGGCGCAGGAGATTCGCGAGCATCTGGAGAAGTATCCCGCGGTCAAGAATATCCAGATCAACTTTCCCTGATTGCAAATCCTCCGGGAGGAGGCGGGACAGCGGAAAAGCAGACTTTTTCCTTGACATAAACGGGAAAAGTTTCAACCTTGCCGTAACTGCTTCAAGGAGTTTACCATGAAAAAGATAATTGCCACGGCAATGCTGCTGCTTATGGCGGCGGCGATGCTTTCCGCGGGCGCGAAGGAAGAGGCTATCCAAAGCCTCGACAACGCAAAAATCATGCTGGGCAAGGACGACTTTGCCGGAGCCCAGAACGAGATCGATTATGCCCAGACCAAGATCGCCGAGATCCTGGCTGAACAGCTTCTGCCCTTCATCCCGGAAGCACCTGCCGGATTCAGGCTGGAAGAAAAGAACGCGAAAGCCCTCGGCTCGGCTGGCGCGATCCTGGGCAGCGCCAATTCCATCATCGCTACCGCCAAATACAGCAGGGACGACGCCGAGCTTAACCTCACCATCTCCAGCGGCGGCGTGCTGGGACAGGCTGGCGGCCTTTTGGGCGGCATTGCCTCCATGTTTGGCGGCCTGTCCGTGGGCAGCGGCGCCAAAACCATCCGCGTCAAAGGCTACACCGGCACCCAGGAGTTTGACCCGGACGAAGAATCCGGCACCCTCTCCATCCAGGTGGGAGAGAAGATTTCCGTGATCGTGGAAGCCCACGGCATCGGCGACGCCGGACTTATGATCGCCATCGCCGAAGCGGTGGATCTGGCGCGTCTGGAAAGCTCCTTCTAAACCGGGCTTTCTTTCCTTAGTTCCCGGGGGCGCGCTGCTATCGCTCCCCTTTGCATCCTGTAGATTTCCTGGGATTTACCTGGGGTCATCCTTAACTTCGCAACCACATACCTAAGGATGATACCCCCAAATCCAGTAGCAGCAAAGGAGAGCGGTATCCAGACAGGACTGCGTGGTGTCGTGATGTCGTGGTGGGGTGGTGAAAAGAAATAGAACGCGGTCTTTGAAGGTGGAAAGGTGGAATGGTGAAATGGTGGAAAGGAGCCCCCGAAACAAGCTCTACCAGACTATAAAGCTGTGTCATCCCGGGCAAGCGCATGCTTGACCCGGGATCCAGTCTTTTAGAAACAAGCAGCCAGTCCCGAAACAGAACCCCTTAACCCCAATCCGCGCTCATCCGCGCCTTTTATCCGCGTATATCTGCGTGAACCAGAAACAAGCAGCCGCCCATACCCCATCACCGGAAACAGCATATCCCCGAAAAAAACATTGACACAAAACAGTATTGTTATACCCTGAGCAGACTGCCAAAGCGTCTTATCCTGTCTTTCGCGCTTTGGCGTGCCTTAGAATACGGAGAAGGGCAGATGTCGGTGCCGTTCCCCGTAAGGAGCTGAAATGCAAGCACTTTTTACAATAGATGTGGAAGACTATTTCCATACCGTGGAAGGAGAACACGTCCCAAAACTGGCGCAATGGGACGCGCTGCCGACCCGCGTTGAGAAAAACACCCAGGTCCTTCTGGATATCCTGGATGAATACAAAGTGAAGTCCACCTGCTTCGTCCTTGGCTACGTCGCGCGGAGGCATCCTGACCTGGTCAGGGAAATCTCGCGCCGCGGCCATGAGGTCGCCTCCCACGGGATGAACCACAAGCATGTGTATGAAATGGCTCCCGAAGAATTCGCCCAGGATTTGGAGACGAGCAAGAAGCTTTTGGAAGATATCTGCGGAAATGAGGTGTTGGGCTTCCGCAGCCCCGGTTTTTCCTATACGGATAGCTCCCCCTGGTTTTTCGACAAGCTTATTGAAAAAGGCTATTCATTCGATTCTTCCGTCTTTCCCGCCGCCCGTTTTGAAGGGGGGATAAAGACCGATCAATTCGACCCGCATTGGGTAACTACCTCCCAGGGCAGGATATTTGAATTCCCAATCACCGTGGCGCCGGTTTTCGGCAAAAACATCTGCTTTTTTGGGGGAGGATACCTGCGCCTGTTCCCCAAATGGATGATTGTCAGCATGGCAAAGAAGCTCCAGCGCGCCCAGCGGAACGTTCTGTATTACATCCACCCCCGTGAAATCGACCCCTCGCATCCGCGCTTCAAGATGAACGCCCTGAACTCTTTCCGCAGCTACGTGAACCTGAAAACCGTGGAAGGCAAACT
>Ga0208822_1001466_pt1 | contig 16479 bp, 13 predicted proteins | sample AD_STIC08_MetaG_FD_184435 | JGI IMG/M metagenome (GOLD analysis project Ga0208822, IMG submission 184435) | Active sludge microbial communities of municipal wastewater-treating anaerobic digesters from USA - AD_STIC08_MetaG (SPAdes) (version 2) | ecosystem: Engineered > Bioreactor > Anaerobic >...
TAATGGTTTGGATCAGTTGCCGGCTTTCATTTTTGGAATAGGTTAATTCCGTTCCAATGCGAATGCCGAGGTTCGGATTTTTAAAAATGTTGCGGAAGTTGGGCAGACTTACCGATTCGGAAAAAAAGGTAATGGTGAATGGAATCTGTTTAGCCCACTGGTTCGTATTTTCCTGGGTATGGCCACAGTAAAACGTCAGGATAAAAAGTACAACAAAAATTATTTTCATAAGTGTATGGTTGTTTTGGCATGTTAAACGAAACCACATTATCATCAGATTACCCCAAAAGGGCCGAAGGCCTTTAAGCCAATTGAGAAGGGTCTTTTTTTGATTGCGAAAGGGATAAAATGGAGCCTGAAAGAATTCTGTAATTCGGGTATTTGGTTGATTCAGGTAGTGCAGTGTCAAGTATGTTGTTGGAGGATTTAAAATTCTACGACTTCTATTTAATACTTAAATAGCCGACTCATCCAACCAAAGGAATAGGGTTACACGAATTGTGAAAATTTTCAAGGTTTATTTTTAATCCCCTTTGAAACCTCAATTTTAGTTTGTCGTATCAATCCATATTTAAAAATGTGGAGTAAATAATTGGGTAGGGAGATAGTTAACTACCAAAACATATAATTGATTTTCGTGCGGAATTGTCTGATATTTTTTAGTCTTCTCCTATTCCCGATTGTTGCTGCACATGCTCAAGATAATTGGGCTCTGTTTCCATCCTTTCCCAGCGAAGCAAAGTCATCGTTTTCAGCATTAGAAGATTCTATAGTCTTTGTAGCCACCCCTAATGGAATTTTTCGCTCGGGCACAACAGGTAACTCCTGGAAGAAGGTTCTAAAAACTTCTATGATTCACTCTCTTCATGCATCTGCCTCGGGTAAAATTATTGCGGGCAGCGAAGGTAAGATGTATATTTCTTTCAATAAGGGTGTATCATGGGATTCCGTAAAACTGCAAACGAGATTTCCGGTGAAAGCTATTGCAGAAACATCCAATGGTGACTTCTATTTTATTACAGGTATATTGGATGAATCGCTCGGATATATTGGAGATGGTGTATTTTATAATGGGGGAGATCTGAGAAATTGGATAAATAAGACCCCCGGACTTTATTCAACCGGATTTTGTGAGTATATAGTTACAGACCGATTTAATCGGGTATATGTGACCATGGGCGATGAATACGTGACCGGTCAAGCCGGTCTTTTTATCTCAGATAACAATGGAGATAACTGGTCACAAGCTAGATTATTTGTGAAAGACCTGGGTGAAATAAGAGCATTAAATACATTTTCAATTAATATAACCCCTGCTGATTCGGTTATACTAAGTGTAACAGGAACGGTCGTGAATTTTTCGGTTTCTCTGAACCTGATTAAGCATCGCGATGATTTATTGAAAAATGATTTCTGGAAATTGATTACTGTAAGAACAACTTCTTCGTGGTGGATGGATTTACCGTTAAATCCAATTCATTTTGCAGCTGATGGTAGCTGGTATGCCTCCGTTACTAATTCGCCCACGCAGGGTGGGGTTTTTGTGTCAAACTCAAGTGGCCGGTCTTGGTCACGTTTCAATACTGGATTAGCCGTTTCAACAACGCTCCAGTTTGAACCTTTTACTTTTTATGAAGACGCTTATGGGCGAATTTTTTCGAGCCAGTTTCTGGATGAAAGAATCTATATCACAACCAAAAGCATGCTGGACGAAGTTACTATTTCCGGAAAAATCGTGGATGACCAAGGCCAGCCGCTAAGTGTGAGGATTGAAAATAATTTCTTTCCTGCCTATTCTAATTTCCTTGGGGAATTCAAACTCAAATTGCCACGCAACTGGTCTGGCACATTAACTCCAAAGGCTTATCAATATAACTTTGGGCCCGCCACTATTTCCATCAGTAGTATTCAGCAGGATTTAGTAAATCAAAATTTTATTGGTACCTACACAGGCACACATTGGGTGTGGGGCTTTGTTAAAGATGCCTATGGATATCCGTTGAGGGATGTAGTGGTTACCGGTTTTAATGGCCCATTGAAGACAAATGAATATGGTGCTTTTTCAATCGCTGTGCCACATGGATGGAGTGGAGAAATTTCATTAAGCTTTGATGATTGGAGTATCGCGCCCGCAACATTGAAAATTGAACCGGTCTATAAAAGTATCTATGCCTTTGAATTTATGGCGAGGGAAAAGGGCAAGTTCATTGTGTCGGGCACAATAAAAGATGCAGAGGGAAGGTTTATTACGGACGCTTTAATTGAAGGTTTCCCGGAAAACAACCGAACTAATGAAAAAGGTGAATATGTGGCTGTGTTGCCTGAAGGCTGGAGTGGGGAAATTAAAGTCACGCATCCAGATTATGACTTTGCTCCCGGCTCTTTGGTTATGCAAAATCTGAGTGGTGATCTAATTAACCAGCATTTTATTGGCATTGCAAATAAATCGTATCGTGTTAGTGGCGTGATCAAGGACAATAAATTATCCGGATTAACCGGTGTGCACTTACTTGGATTGCCAGAGACAGTAAAGACAAATGAATCAGGACTTTTTGAATTGCACCTTCCTTCCGGTTGGTCGGGCACAATAACACCCGTGTTGAGTGATTATGTTTTTGAACCGGCAAAGATTACCTTATCAATAATGAGGGAAGATCGAACAGATCTTTCTTTTTCTGCCAGATATGTGGGTAATTATACACTTTCTGGTTTTATAAAATTATCAACGGGCACTGCGCTGAGTGAAATCAACGTGAGTGGGTTTCCTGCTCCGATAAGAACTGACGACTCAGGATTTTTTTCGGCCACTGTTCCTGCCGGTTGGTCCGGCACTATTACTCCGATCTCTGCTGTGTTCACATTCACACCAACCGCCATTGAAATTATGGATCTGGATCAGAACAAAAATCAACTGAACTTTAACGCCCTGGTAATTACAGATATTCCCGATGAGACTTTGATGGCTCAGGTATTCCCAAATCCCTCAAAGGATGGACTTGTTCAGATTCAACTACCTGAGGGATTGCAATCTGCTATGCTCACGATAACATCAATGACAGGCCAGGTGATCCATCGATTTGAACCAGGTACTGCTAGAACGTTTGAGAAAATTCAATTACCGGGCCAAGGAGTTTTCATTCTCACACTTGTTCTACGTAATCAGTTACACATTCAAAAGATAGTTGTACATTAAGTATCTGATCCGGTGCACTAAAAACAGTGCGCATCCTTAGTCTTATCCAGATTTTAGCTTCTTTTCCAGTACCACAAATTCCAGAGTTTGCTTAGGTTGGCCGAAACGCGGATCATTAAAGAAGAATGGTTTTCTTTCTCCAGTAAGATGATAGTCATGGCGCATATACCAATTGATTAATTCCTTCCTCACCGAAATTACCGTCATGAAAATTGATTTGCAGTGCTGTTTTTTCGCCTCTCCTTCGGCTGCTTTCAATAACTCTTTTCCAATACCCTTACCTTGGAGGTTTGGCCGCACGGTAAGCATGCCCAAATAAAGCCGATCGTCCTGATTACGCAACTCCACACAGCCAAGAATTTCCTTTTCTTCAACATACTTTAAGAGTGTAGTGCCTGGAGTTTGGATAAGTTCGGCAATGGCGGCAGCATCGGTACGTGTTCCATCAAGCAAATCGGCCTCGGTGGTCCAGCCCTGGCGGGAAGAATCTCCACGATAGGCTGAGTTAACAAGCGTTTCTAAAACGGGAGCGTCTTCAACAACTGCTTTTGTGATCATAGTCAAATTTATAGAAAGTCAGCTAACTCAAAATAGTTAAAAGCACTTGCGCGAAAATAATTTTCGCCAATGTGGCGATTGGAAAAACGGAGGAGTAGCCGATATTGGGTTGCTCACTTTTGGCCTGCTCATTTACAAACGCTAATACAGCTGGTTGAGTCTGTACGGCAGAGAGCATGCCAGCTAATTTCGGAAATGGAATCTTTAAAAAATGATGACCTATAAACAGAAAGAAGAAAGCAACTAAGACAGTAATTGATGCTCCTAGCATGAAGAAAGTAAGACCATCATCGGTATGTGTGATCGTTTCGCGAAAAGCATATCCTGAGCGTGTGCCCACTCCTGCCAAAAATAAAACGAGTCCCAATTGTCTCACGGTGTGATTAGCACTGTAGGGCATCACAAAGACTAATTTTCCAACCCGGTTTATTGAACCCAATAACAAAGCAACAATCAATGGTCCACCGGCAATGCCTAATTTAAGTGTGATCCCTCCGGGGAATGGAATCGGAATCATCCCTAACAAAAAACCAGCAGCCATGCCAAGCCCGAGGGTCAGAATATCAATTTCACTTTGAGCCGCGTAGCTATCGCCAAAAAATTTACTTGCTGATGCCAATTCATTTCTTCCGGTAAGAATTCGAACCCGATCCCCAAACTGAAGTGTTGTATTTGCGTTAGGCAAAATATCACTATCGCCTCTTCGGATGCGGGTGATAATAATTCCCATTGTATGGGGAAGATTTAAATCCTTTAGTGATTGACCAATGATATCATGATTGGAAACAAATACCCTGCGCATGTCCAACTGTTGATGATCTACCTCCAGATGGATTTCACTACGTTTGCCCAACAGAGTAATTGCTTTTTCAATCTCTGCAGGCTTACCCACGATTGTCATCAGATCACCAAGAGCAGGGGTTACTGTTTCCAGGGCCAGGAAAGACGAGCCTTCGCGTTTAATTCGGCCGAATACAACATTGAGCTTGTATTTTGTTTTGATCTCACGAATCGGTTGCCTGGTTATTTCATCATTCGTGATCACAACGGTAGCATTCGTAATCTTATCGGCTTCAGCAACTTGAGGAGTTGTCTTCAATGAAGTTTTGAAAATTTTCTGAAACAAGATAATGGCGAGAATCATTCCAATTACACCCATCGGGTAACACACGGAGTATGCCACTACGGGCTCGGCCAACGCTGATTCAATCAAAGTAATTGGAGTTATTCCTTTAATAAATTCCAAGGAGGCAGCTAATGCAGGTGTATTCGTGAGACTTCCTGCAAAAATGCCTGCGAGATGAGAAGGCTTGAGAGAAGATACAGAGTTGATGAAAAGCACCAGCAGAAAAGCAAACGCAATGGCCCCAAGTGCCAGACTGTTTTCTCTCCAGCCCTTCTTTTTCAGGTTACCAAAAAATTGTTCACCGCTTGAAATACCAATACTATATATGAACAAGACCAAACCTATTTCATAAATAATCGCTGGCAACTTGATGTCGGGTGAAAGAGAGCCAAAGGCTAAACCCGTGAAGAGCACCGAAGCGATACCAAGGTTGACACCGGCAATTTTTATTTTGCCAAGGGGTGCGCCCACTGCCAGCACGACAAATAATAGCAGCAATGATGATTGGCTGAGTAATTCTATCATGATGGCTCTTTCTCTGTTTATATCAGGTTAAGGCTGTATTAAAAGTCAAATAAATTGTAATGTCATTCCGGCCCTGAGCCGGAATCCCGTTGTGCACGCACCAAACGGGATCGCCCCGATGCATCGGGGCGATGACAGATTGACTTTTGATACAGCCTCCTGATCCTGACCTAGTTTTGCTTTTTAGTATTCATCTTATCCAGATCAGGTAAAACGAAATCATCAAATGCCGAAGGTTGCTTCATCATGTCTTCGATTTCTTTTACAGTGCGAGGTGCACTCTTCGAGAGATGTTCGTACCCATCTTTGGTGATCAGGTAGTCATCTTCAATGCGCACGGCAATGCCCCACCATTTTTTATCACAGGCTGCATTATCGGGAATGTAAATTCCCGGCTCAATGGTAATGGTGTTACCTTCTTCCATGATGGAGCCACCGCGGTCATGAACATCTAACCCGATATGATGACTTACTCCATGAGGGAAATAAAGATGCTTTTCACCTGGCTTGATAATTCCCAATTGCACTAAACCGCGATTGATGATAGCGCGGCAGGTGTCGGTGTTCAATCGCAGAGGCGTTCCTGGTTTTGTAATCTTCATGGCTGCTTCCTGAGCTTGCAGGACGAGTTCATAAATCGCCTTTTGTTCAGGCGAAAATTTTCCATTCACTGGAATAGTGCGTGTAATGTCTGCCGTATAGCCATGAAACTCGGCACCGAGATCCATTAGTATTAATTCTTTAGATGATACACTGGGTTTATAGTTATCAATGTAATGTAAAATGCAACCGTTGTGTCCGGCACCAACAATGGAGGGATAGCCCAGATCTTCAGCCTGGTATTTTTTATATACAAACTCATGAATGCCCTGGATCTCACGTTCCGACATCCCTGGCTTAATCGCCTTCATCACCTCCACCTGGCCCATGCATGAAATGGAAACAGCCTTCCGTACTAATTCAATTTCATCTTTGGTTTTAATGCCTCTCAAATTAGCCATCAGGTCGTTCAGGCCTTTCATATCCAGGTTATTTTTTGCTGGCTCCACGGCAAGCGAGGTTCCGCTTTTTTCAGGATACCTAACCTTAGTCTTGAACTGTACAATCATGTCATACAAATCCGAAGAATCTCTGGGATCATTGCGAACATCATTAAAGAAATCAAAGAACAGAACCTTATCGAATTTGGTGAAGTCTACATTATACCGCTTGAACTCAGTGTTGTTGAAAGCCTGCTCAAAACCCAGCACATCTTTGGTGCCCTGCTCACCAAGTCTACGGCCGGTCCACATTTCGCGCATGGCATTGCGGGGTTGTACAAATAGAATTTCATTGTAGGCAGTTCCATTGGCAGCTATCTGTTTATCCTTAAAGATTAGAAGTAATGCGTCTGGTTCCTTGTAGCCAGTTAGGTAATAGAAATCCGGGTCCTGATGATAGATATAGTCAACGTCCCGGGCGCGGTTACGCACCGGGTTGGCAAAAAACACAACTACCGAATTTACGGGAAGGCTTGCCCGAAGTTTCTCTCTCCGGTCTTTATGAAAATCTTTGGAAAGAAAATCACCAGGAAGATCGATCTCCTGGGCCTGAAGTGAAAAACTGAATAAGATTGCTAGCAGCGATAGATAAAGCTTCATAGAGTTATTTTAAGAACTTTAAATATAAGAGTAGAAGCTGGAGAATAAAATGAATTTTATTCAGGGATGCTTACTTTTTACGGTACAGAACACCTATTGTTGTTAAATTTAGTATAGGTCCAATTTCGAATAATTACCTTGTGTATGTTGGAACGATGGCCTTTGACTAATTAATTCGTTAACCCCTCAACTACTTATGCAGCGCAGAACTTTTATTAAAAAATCATCTTTGATGGCCATGGGCCTAAGTGCCTTCGGAACAATTGACACAAACGGTAAAAATTTTTTCGCTGGCAATAATCTCAAAGTAAACGGTCAGCGCATTGAAAGTCGCATCAATGAGTTAGCCCGATTTGGCAGAGATGAAAACGGCCACGGTTACCGGGTTGCCTACACGAAGGGTGACCTGGAAGGTCGTGCATGGTTTATCGAGCTGATGAAAAAAGCAGGACTTGAAGTAAGCATTGATACCGGAGGTAATATCAGCGGAAGCGAAAGGGAAAAAATGCTTCGCTAAAGCCGATTGCCTTTGGCTCGCACATTGACATGGTGCCTGATGGTGGAAATTATGATGGCACGTTAGGTTCTCTTAGCGCATTGGAAGTGATTGAAGTACTGAATGAAAATAAAACAGTGACAGATCACCCATTGGAAGTAATCATTTTTGCCAATGAGGAAGGAGGTCTTATTGGCAGCAGGGCAATTGCTGGTAACCTTACTGCCGAGGGATTGAAACAAGTAAGTCAAAGTGGCTTAATCATGGCCGAAGGGATCAAGGCCATTGGAGGTGATCCAGGCAACATTCAATCCTGCATCAGGAAAAAGGGAGACCTTCATGCCTTTTTAGAATTGCATATTGAGCAAGGTGGTATTTTGGAAGCCGAAAATCTACACATTGGTGTGGTGGAGGGTATTGTAGGGATCATGGATTGTGAGGTAACCGTAGAAGGTGTTGCCAATCATGCAGGTACTACACCTATGAGCTTACGACAAGATGCGCTACTGGCCTCATCAAAATTAATTATTGCAGTAAATGAAGTGATTAGGAGTCTGCCCGGAAATCAGGTAGGCACCATTGGAAAAATTACAGCGTTACCCGGTGCATATAATGTGATACCTGGTCATGTAACATTAGGTTTGGAGTTACGTGACTTGTCTGCCGAAAAAATTGAACTTCTGTTTGTTGAAATACAAAAACGTGCTGCTGCGATTGCCAATGATTCTAACGTTAAAATTAGTTTTAGGCGTGAGGCCAGCGAGGTAAAGCCTGCCTTAACCGATAAACATTTACAGCAAAAAATTGATGCATCAGCAAAAGCACTTGGCCTCAAAATAAAATTTATGCAAAGTGGTGCAGGGCATGATTCGCAACAGATGGCTCTACTTGCACCAGTGGCAATGATTTTCGTTCCGAGTGTGGGTGGCATCAGCCATTCGCCCAAAGAATTTACAAAGGCTGGTGATATGGTTAATGGAGCAAACGTGTTGCTGCAAACAATATTGGCGGTTGATAGAGGATAGATCGCGTTCTCCTTAGCTATTCTTCTTTCACGTTCTTCCTATACGATTCGAAAGTATGCCAATTCAATAACACACTCCATTTGAATAGTCTCCAACACATTTTAAAGTTTGGCTCACCACGGTTACCTGAACACTGAACAATCATATAAAGACACGATTATGCAGACTAACTTGCCAATCAGAAGTAATCTGCTAATTTAGTGTTGCGGGGTTACATTTCGGTGCCCACTGCCTAACACACCAGCGTTAACCGCAAAAATATATAACAGAACAGCTATGGAAATATTTGACAATCTGGAGCCCTTACTCAGGACTTTCTGGTTTATCGCAATCCCCACGAGTCTTATCTTTATTATACAGGTGATCATGACCTTTATGGGTGTTGATGCTACTGACGGAATTGAGCCGGATTTTAACAGTAACCTGGACGGAGCCGATGCACCGTTTCAACTTTTCTCCTTAAGAAACTTAATTAATTTTTTACTGGGCTTCAGTTGGGCAGGAATTTCTTTTTTCAATATTATATCCAATGGCACCTTGCTTATTCTCTTGTCTCTGGCAGTAGGGGCTTTCTTTGTTTACATGTTCTTTTTAATCATCCGACAGATCCAAAAACTGGCAGAAGACAATACTTTTAAGATTACAAATACCTTACACAAAACAGCCGATGTGTATTTAACCATTCCCGGCAACAAAAACGGCAAAGGAAAAATCATGATCAGTGTAAAGGGTGCTTTTCATGAGCTGGATGCGATGACGGAGCAGGGGCAGATTGCATCCGGGTCGGTGGTCAAAGTAGTGAAAATTGAAAGCGGCAATATTCTAATCGTAGAAAAAATTTAATAAACAGACTAAATAATTTATGACACCAATCGTACTCATTGTAGTTGGAGCGATCGTATTCTTCGTAACGATCTCCGCATTAATCTCCCGATATAAAAGATGTCCCTCCGACAAGATCCTTGTTATCTACGGACGAACCGGAGGCACCTCAGCAAAATGTGTGCATGGCGGTGGTGCATTTATCTGGCCGGTCATTCAGGACTATGCTTTCTTAGATTTAAAACCATTGTCTATCGAAGCGAACTTAACAAATGCACTAAGTAGACAAAATATTCGTGTGGATGTGCCTTGTCGTTTTACTATTGCCATTTCTACGGAACCAGATAGCATGAATACAGCAGCTGAAAGACTGTTGGGTTTAACACATGAAAATATTCAGGAACTTGCAAAGGATATTTTGTTTGGTCAATTGCGTTTGGTGATTGCCACCATGACAATCGAAGAGATTAACTCAGATCGTGATAAGTTTTTAGATAATATTTCAAAAAATGTTGACAGTGAATTAAAAAAGATTGGTTTACGATTGATCAACGTTAACGTTACGGATATCAAAGACGAATCGGGCTATATTGAAGCCTTAGGTAAGGAAGCCGCAGCCAAGGCGATTAACGAAGCGAAGATCAGCGTAGCGGAACAGGAAAAAATTGGTGAGACAGGAAAGGCCAAAGCCGACAGAGAAAAGGATACTCAAATTGCAGAAACACATCGCGACCGGGATGTTAAAATTGCCATCACTCAAAAGGACAGAGAGGTAAGCATCGCGACAGCCGTAAAAGATGAAACGATTGGAAAGGCGGAAGCACAACGCGACACGAGGGTGAAAACATCGGAGGCAAACGCCATAGCCATAAAAGGTGAAAACGAAGCGAAGATCGCGATTGCCAGTTCAGAAGCCGCGCGTAGAGAAAAAGAAGCAGAGTCATTGCGTATCGCCATTACAGCAGAGAAAGTTCAGCAGGCGAAAGCCTTGGAGGAATCGTATTTGGCAGAGCAAAAGGCAGAATTGGCTCGCTCTGAAAGAGAGCGTTCAACTCAAATCGCCAACATTGTAATACCAGCAGAAATTGCGAAACAGCGCGCGATCATTGAAGCACAAGCCGCAGCAGAAACAATCAGGGAAAATGCGAAAGGAGAAGCGGACGCCATCTTCGCAAAAATGGAAGCAGAAGCAAAAGGTCTGTTGGAGATATTAACGAAGCAAGCAGAAGGATATAAACAAGTGGTAGCAGCGGCCGGTGGCGATCCAAATAAAGCGTTCCAGTTGTTGCTTATCGAAAAGCTTCCTGAATTAGTGCGCACGCAAGTGGAAGCGGTTAAGAATATTAAAATTGATAAGATCACTGTTTGGGATTCTGGCAACGGACAAGGCGATAATGGTAATTCATCCACCGCCAACTTTGTTTCTGGAATGATGAAAACCGTGCCACCACTGAATGACTTATTTAATATGGCGGGTCTTAATTTACCTACTTATTTAAAAGGTGGCGACAATCCGGAAAGCAAGAGCGAAGTGCCCGAAAAGAAAATAACCCCTGAAAAGAAACCTTAGCGACTAATAGCAAATTATAATAAGGAAGCCTCATGAAAGTGAGGCTTCCTTTGTTTAGCTATAAAGTGATAAATAATGCCCATAAGAATAAAGCTAGCAGTGTATTATATGCAGGCAACCTCTCCTTTTATGTCAATTTTTTAGCATCCCCATTGCTTTCTCCAGCGTCACATCTTTTCCAGCCAGCAAATTTTCTTTTGTAGTTTTGCTATACGTATCAGGGGGCATTCCAAATCCTTCATAGCTTACTCCGCCCGGTGCGCGGTAGTCACCCACTGATACACTGAACATCCAGCCATTATACATTTCAAAGTTTGGATTGTCTGAAAAACTTCCGGCTGTCGTGTCGCCCACTGCTTGCACATGATCAAATTGTCGAAGGGCCAACTCAAAAGTTTCACCGGCACTTTGTGTAAACCGAGACGTAAGAACTATCACCGGTTTGTTGTAGGGGTTGCTTGTTTTAGGTTCTACATACCACTCTGATGTTTCTGTGAAATCAGTATGAGCCGGGCCGTTACGTTTTTTCGTGGTCATATACAATTTATTTGATGAAGCGAAACAGCCTGCCACATATTGAGATACCGGATCGTACCCACCATAAAATCCACGAATATCAATGATCACTCCGCTTGCTTCCGCAATGCTGGCCATTACTTTTTCCATTTGTTTTTCAACTTCTTTCAGCGCATCGGTGCCCTTTACATTTAAATAAATCAGGTTGTTGGGCAGTTTTCCGTAGCCGATATTCTCAGTAACCTGTTCGTAACTCGTGGTATAGGTTTTTGCTACTTCGAGATCGTAATCTTCCTGTACTTTCAATATTTCCAATTGTCCGTTGCGATAGCTAAGCACGCCACCCGGAAAAACCGGTAGTTCGCCATTGGTAGGATAGAGATTGAGGTGATTGTCATTGAGCAACACCATCATATCGGTCAATACCTTATAAAGTTCTTCATCGGTCATTGAATCATTAACTCTTGGCTTGAACTGGTCATGAATTGCTTTCCAATCAATGTTCTTTACTTCAAACATTCCATAATGTTCATCAAAGGCTTTCCAGAACTGCTCGAAGTTGTTGGTCGGTGTGTTAGCTTTTTCCGGACCGATTAATTCTTCTTCGCATGAAGCCATGATGAAGGAAGAGCAAATCACAGCGATGAAAATGGTATGTATAAATTTTATTGGTTTCATAGAGATAATTTTATGTAACTGAACAGTATTTTAATTTTTTCGATCCTTCACCCCGTCCTCGTTCCTCGGACACCCCACTCCCTGGGGAGAGGGGCGGGGGTGAGGGATTTAAAACTGATGATGAAAATTGGCCAGTATAGATTGACTAAGTGCCTTCATCTGTTGTGGAGTCTGGATGTTATACCAACCTACTTCATAATTCAATCCTGCGCCCCAACGGGTATTGATTTGGTAGTTATAGCCCAACGTCATGGCAGGAGCAAGAAACTTTGAAGGACTCACCCAACCTGAGTTGCGAAAGAAACCGTGCAACTGATTTTTATCCGGAGCTGAAACGGTGTTGTCGTAAGGCAAACGCGTCAGTATCGCTACTACCGGAATCCGAATGGAAGCCGTAAACTGATGATGCTCATTCACGCGATGCTGTGTTAATGCTTCCGGACTAAAACTCAATGCATTGAACATACCACCCGTGCTCCAGCCCTGTGGGTAGAACATTTCATTCATAATTCTTCCGCCTACAGCCACTTTAAAGGTAGATTCCTGGGTCGATGAAATCTTATAATAAGCACCCAGTGAAATTCTTCCAGCCATGAAAGAGCCTCCAGCCGGAAACTTTTTGTCTTCCTTGTTTCCTTTGTAGTCCTCTTCCTGGAAGAAGAGGGTTCTATCTTTATGATATTTGGGTCCATTGCTTCCCATTTTTACATCTAGATCCACAGAGAACAAAAACGTGTTACTTTCCAGATTATAAAACAGCCGTAGGTTTTTAGGTCTGCTTTGATAGACTAATGGAGACGAATTTTTATCGAGGTACGTAATCGAACCAATTCCAAGGGCCAGCCCGATCCGGTTTTCCAGCGGCATCCAGGGTCTGTTTTCATAATCTTGCCCATAGGCTGAAAGCCAAGTGATGAGAAGTGCAGCGAGTGTCAGTGTCAGTTTCATTTTTCAACTTTTTTATTGGTGTAATGAACGGATCGGACTCAGAAAGTTGCTTGCTAATGGCAGTCCAAAGGTCTATTCCAATCCGTTTGGACTGATTTACGCAGCTTTGGACTGGTTTTCAAGATACTCGGCCGGGGTCATACCGGTCTTTTTCTTGAACACAGAATAAAAAGACGCTTTTGAGTTGAAGCCCGCTTCCTGGGCAATACCCAACAGACTTAGGTGTTTTTTGTCAGGTTGGGACGCAAACTGCTTGAAGGCTTCTACCCGGTAGTCATTAATAAGGTCAAAAAAATTTCCGGTATAACAAGAATTGATTACCTGCGATAGTTGATGGCGCTGAATGCCCACGGCTGCAGAGAGCTGGGTGAGCGTAAGGTCATTCTTAAGGTAAAGTTGTTGGTCATGCAACACTTGCTTTACTTTTTCGAACATGGAATTAAGTTGTTCGGTTTCAAGTGCAGACTTCTTGTATTTCTCATCCGGTTCGGGAGTGTTGGTAGGAGTGGGTCGGTTGGGAGAAACTTCTTTTACTATACCAAACAAAACGGGTTGGGTAAGGGCCTTGTACGAAAGCCAGTAGAACAGCAATACGATGCCGATAAAGTGAAAGGAATAAAGTTGAGACAACACGGGTACATTCCAGGTGCGGGCAAAGAATGAAAGCACAGCCAGTATAGTAGCCGCGAGGGTGAGAACCAAGAATTGTTTCAGCCATTGGATGCGCATCGATTCCACTTCTGAAAATTCTTCGTATAGTTTTTTCTCAAATCGCAGATAGTAGATAAGAATAAAGGTCTGGAATAAGACATGAAGCACAGAGACCACTTGATTGATCCAGCCAAAATCATCGCGCGAGGCTTCTTCAAAATTAGTTAGCAGCGCGCGCTTCTCTTCGGCACTTAAGGTATAGTAGGGCAACATGATCAGGAGAAGAATGAAGAACGGGACAAAGAGCCAGAAGCTTTTCCAGATTTTATTTGGTTGGGTTTGGGTAATGTATTGTACGAACAAAAAGATCAACGGCCAGTAAAGCGAACCGATGATCCACGACACCCGACTGAGGTGCGGAAAGGCTAGAAAGAAATCGCGGTTATCAAAACCCACCAAAATCAGATGGCCGGATAGAATTGTTAAAAGAATAGCAAGGATGCGATTAGCTGGCTGATTTATTTTCGTACGCACCAATAAAAAAGCAAGAAATAATCCCTGGATGCAGGCGGCAGAATAAATGATTTGAATCAACAGAGTTCTATTCAAGGGAGTAAGATATGGCGTAGTAAAATTATGAAATCAGTACGCTAATCAATAGAGAAAATTTCTCCAAATAATTCTACCTTTAAAGAGAAAGCCCACCACCATGAAATACCTATCGTGCCTCGTTATTCTCTTGATTATCATTGGATGCAGCTCGCAAAAAACTGAACCCCGGGTTTGGCAAAGCATTGAGCAAAGTCTGCAGACGCAACTGATTACTATTAATGAGGGTGATACCCTCGATCTGCCGGAAGGCAACTTCATGTTTACGAAGAGTCTGGCGATGGATGGGAAGTCAAACATTGTTATCCGGGGTAAGGGAATGGATAAGACCATTCTGTCTTTCAAAAATCAAACCGAAGGCGCTCAGGGGTTGCTGATCAGCAATGGGAAAAATATCCTATTACAGGATTTTTCAATTGAAGATGCCAAAGGGGATAACTTAAAAGTAAGTGAGGTAAAGGGAATAACGTTTAAACGCATTCGCTCGGTCTGGGCCGAGGGTCCTAAAACGGAAAATGGTGCCTATGCACTTTACCCGGTATTGTGCAAGCAGGTTCTCATTGACGAATGCATTGCCATGGGCTCATCCGATGCGGGTATTTATGTAGGTCAGTCGGATTCGGTTATTATCCGCAACAGCAAAGCGTACTGGAATGTAGCCGGCATTGAGAGTGAAAATTCACGCTGGGTAGAAATTTATGGAAATGAAGCATACGACAACACGGGCGGCATCCTGGTGTTTGATCTGCCGGGTCTTACTCAGTATGGTCATACCACCAAGGTGTACAACAATAACGTGCACGACAATAATCATGAAAACTTTGCGGCCAAGGGAAACATCGTAGCCAGCATTCCTCCGGGAACGGGAATCATGATTTTAGCAACACACAATCTGGAGATGATGGAGAACCACATCATTGATAATAAAACAGTTGGCACCGGAATTATCAGTTATGATTTAGTAGCGGCCCTTAACGAAGGCGAGGTAGAGCAGGAGAGTTCGATTGGTGGCGTGCAGACGGTTGACAACAATTATAAAGTTGATACCCTCTACAATCCTTATCCTTACCAGATTTATATTCATAACAATACGTTTCATAATAGTCACTGGTTTCCGGACTTGAGCAACGATATCGGGAAGTTATTTCTTTCAGAATCATTTTTGAGTACACCGGATATAGCCTATGATGGAATTGTAAACCCGACCCGTTCAAATCCTGAATTGTGTATTCAGCAAGGCGATGACATTGTTGTGATTAACCTGGATGCCGGCAATGATTTTAAGAATCTTATTAAAGGACCGAAGTTGTTTGATTGTGAAGGTGTAAAAGTTAATCCGATTAAATAGAGTGAGGAGTATATTTAATCGCGATCAGGTTCTCAAGGCGTCAGACCGCTCAAAGCGGTCAGACGCCTCTTTCAATAAGCTGATTTTTCTAGCATTAATTTTTTTGCTCGGAGTGATTTCCTGCGAAAGTAAAAAGCAGGAAGTAGTTGTGCTGCCGGAACAGGAAATAACTGTAGACTTATCATCTATTGGAAAAGAGAAGCTATCGGATTACGGATTTTTTGTTGGAGCCTTAAAAGACCTTTCGCCAGCGCCCGGGGTAATTCCTTATTCGCTCAACTCGGCCCTCTTTTCGGATTATGCCTACAAGCAGCGGTTTGTAAAAATTCCACAAGGCAGCCAGGTTAACTATCATCCCGATGACGTTTTGGATTTTCCAACAGGCACTGTGTTAATAAAAAATTTCTATTACCCGGCCGATTTCAGAAAGCCCACTGAAAATATTAGAATACTTGAAACCCGGTTATTAATTAATGAAGCCGGAACCTGGAAAACGTTGCCATACATCTGGAATGAAGAGCAAACAGAAGCCTACCTGAACGTAGCTGGAAAAAGCCTGGATGTAGCGTGGACTCATTACAATGGCGAAGTAAAAAACATAAAGTATTCGGTACCCAATATGAACCAATGCAAGGGGTGTCATTTGCGGGGTGATAAGGTGATGCCCATTGGTCCCTCAGCCCGCCAGTTAAATGGGGATTATGAATTTAAATCAGGCGCAGAAAATCAGTTGGCACATTGGCAGAATTTAAAATTGATTGACTTACCGGCAGC
>Ga0208822_1001488_pt1 | contig 16269 bp, 15 predicted proteins | sample AD_STIC08_MetaG_FD_184435 | JGI IMG/M metagenome (GOLD analysis project Ga0208822, IMG submission 184435) | Active sludge microbial communities of municipal wastewater-treating anaerobic digesters from USA - AD_STIC08_MetaG (SPAdes) (version 2) | ecosystem: Engineered > Bioreactor > Anaerobic >...
CGATATTGTTGGCGAACCTCCTGTGAAATCCAAAGGCGAGAAAGACGCAACCATCCTCACCTCGAAAACGCCTGACGGCGACTTCGTGATGACCCTGCGCCAGGAAAAGTGCGAAGATGGTCTGGGTGAGCGTGAGTATCACTGGTCGGTTGTCGCTGACTGGAAGGGCGAGAAGCTCAGCGGGTGTGCCGCGCCGATCAAGGCCGCCGCAGATTGACTTGAGAAGGGTCCATCGTCAGGGTTCGGCTCGGACGTGGGACGAGCTCACAAAGGGGGAACTTACATGCGCATCGCGTTTTTCGGGCTTCTCACAGCAACCGCAGTGATCGCCACAGCTTGCAGCCCGGCTGTTGGTTCACCGGAATGGTGCAAGCAGTTTCAGGCCAAGCACGAAAACAACCCGAACCCGTTGGAAGTGCTGTCGAACCTGACGCCCGAAGAGCAGAAGGGCATCGAACAGTGCATGATGAATGCATTCAACGGAGCGACAGGCCAGTAAATTTGGCTCATGCCCGCGGGTGCGCCTCGGCGTGTACCTTCATCAGTCGTGCGGCGTCGACGCCGGTGTAAATCTGCGTCGTTGAAAGGCTGGCATGGCCCAGCAGCGCCTGTATCGATCGCAAGTCGCCGCCATTCGCAAGCAGGTGCGTCGCGAATGAGTGGCGCAGCGCGTGCGGCGTCGCGGTCTCGGGCAGGCCGAGGCGGATGCGCAGCTTCTCCATCAGGCGCTGCACCAGACGCGGATTGAGCGGTCCGCCCTTCGTGCCACGGAACAGCATCTCGTCGGGCGCCGCGGGATAGGGGCACAGCGTGCGGTATTCGTTGATCGCTTCGCGCACCACCCGGATCAGCGGCACGATCCGCACCTTGCGGCCTTTGCCGTAGACGCGCAGTGCTTCTGGCGCCGGCGCATCCTTGCCGGTCAGCGACAGCGCCTCAGACAGACGAAGCCCGGCGCCATAGAGTAGCGAGAGGATCGCGGCGTCGCGCGCCAGCACCCATTCAGCGACGTCCTCGCCATCACCGTCGCCGGCGATCTCGATGGCTTCCGCCGCAAGCTTCTCGGGCAGGGGCCGGGGCAGGCGATGCGGTCGCCGCGGGCTCTCGAACATCATGGCCTTGGCGTTCGCGGCATCGAGCCGGCGGTCAAGAAAACGATAGAAGGCGCGCAGGCTGGAAGCCGCGCGCGCACGCGATGACGCTGCAAGATTGTCCTGTGTCCGCCGGCGCGCCAGCCAGGCGACAACATCGTGACGCGACAGTCTCTTGAGGTCCGACACATGCGGTTCGCCACCGAGATGTTCCACCAGGAAGCCGATGAAATTGCCGATGTCGCGCTGATAGGCCTCGATCGTTTTTTCAGATGCGCGGCGCTCCGTCTCCAGCCAGATGGAGAACTCCTGCAAGGCTTCCCGCGCTGTATGGGGTGTGCTCATAGTACTGATGATGGGGCGCCTGCGTTAAGACCGTGTTTCCCTGAACATAAGAAGCGTGGGGTGGCGATCCGGGAACCCTTTCGAGCCTGCCCCGTTGATTGCCTTGGTCAGTAGGGACGCGCGTAATGAAATCAACATCCGGCCAGCGATGGGCGATTGGCGCGATGGCGTTGGCCAGCCTTGCCGGATGCAGCCCACCTGCGACCGACCAGTATGCGAAGCCCGCTCAGCCGGTCGCGGCTCCTTCAGCAATTTCAACTGTTGTTGGTCCGCCGCCCGCCAATATTGCGCCGGGCTTCGAGGGGGTCTGGGCGTCAGTCGAAACCGATTGCGGCGATCCCGCGAAGACGGCGACGCTGTCCGCCAAGACGCTCAAGCTCATGCCCGGTCAGGGCGAATGCACGGTGAAGTCGATCAGCGAGGAACATCCCAGCGGCCGCGCCATGTCCTACACGATCACCGCCGATTGCGTGGCGGCGGACCGGACAGGCGAAGACACCTTCCGGCTGAACTTCGGACCCTCCGATACGGCTGTGCAATTCCAGCAGAACGCGCGCGAGCCCATGCGGCTGGTTCGCTGTCCACCTCAGTAACTCCCTGAAAACAGGCATTGAAAGCCACCTGCGGCGACAGGTGGTGTAGCCACACGGTTGACACCCGGGGGCTCGGGCTGACCATGCGCTGATGCTGTTTCCACCCCGAATCGTCTCGGTGCTGCTACCGCAGCCCCTGCCGGAGCCGTTCGACTACGAACTGCCCGAAGGTGTGCAAGCGCCGCCCGGAAGTTTCGTCGTCGTGCCGCTTGGGCAACGCGAGTTGATCGGCGTTGTCTGGCGCGAGCGCACTGTTCCGTCCAACCGCAAGCTCAAGCCCGTGCTTGAAGTCATCCGTCAGGCGCCGTTGCTTCCAGAGAACATGCGCACCTTCGTCGAGCGTGCCGCGAAATATGTCTGCGCGCCCACCGGCAATCTTCTCGCAATGGCAATGCGCTCGCGTGAGGCGTTGGACGAGCCGCCTGTCGAGTTGCTGGTCGTCGCGTCGGGCCAGACGCCGGATCGCATGACACCAGCGCGCGAGAAGGTGCTCGCGGAAGCAGGCTCGCCGTTGTCCGGCGCAGATCTTGCGCGTGCTGCGGGTGTTTCTTCAGGCGTGGTGAAGGGCCTGCTCGACGCTGGCGCGCTGATGCATGTCGAACGCTCGCTCGACCCGCCGTTTCCGTTACCCGATCCTGAGCGGCCGCCACGTGATCTTACCGGCGAGCAAAAGGAAGCCGCCGCTTACCTGCGCAACATGGTGCGCGACAACTCGTACCGTGCGGCCCTGCTCGATGGCGTTACGGGTTCAGGCAAGACAGAAGTCTATTTCGAAGCCATCGCCGAAGCGCTGCGCCGCGACCCTGAGGCCCAGATCCTTGTGCTGCTGCCCGAGATCGCCCTGACGCAGGCTGTCACGTCGCGCTTCGAGGAGCGCTTTGGCGTGGCGCCAGCTGAGTGGCATTCCGCCGCCGGCTCCGCCGCGCGCCGCCGTGTCTGGCGAGAAGTGGCTGCGGGCCGCGCGAGGATTGTGGTTGGCGCGCGTTCGGCGCTGTTCCTGCCGTATCGCAAGCTGAAGCTCATCATCGTCGACGAAGAGCATGACCAGTCCTACAAGCAGGAAGAGGGCGTCATCTATCACGCGCGCGACCTCGCCGTGCTGCGTGCGTCGATCGAGCAGTGCGCCATCGTCCTGGCCTCCGCGACGCCCTCGCTTGAGACGATGGCAAATGCACAGCAGGGCAAGTACTCGCGCCTGAAGCTTAGCGGACGGCCGGGTGTGGCGGTGCTGCCCTCGATTGCGTTGGCCGACATGCGCCATGCACCGCCCGAAACCAATCGCTGGATCGGTCCCGATCTTGCTGCTGCGATTGAGCAGACGCTGGCTGCGAAGGAGCAGGCTCTGCTGTTTCTCAACCGCCGTGGCTATGCGCCGCTGGTTCTCTGCCGCGCCTGCGGCGAGCGGTTGAAAGCGCCTGATTCGGATTCCTGGCTGGTTGAGCACAGATATTCCGGCAAGCTTGTCTGCCACCTCACGGGCTTCACCATGGAGAAGCCGCTGCTGTGCCCCAGCTGTGGCGCCAAGGGCTCTCTCACGGGCGTGGGCCCGGGCGTCGAGCGGTTGGCTGAGGAGGTTCACACCCGCTTCCGCGGTGCGCGCGTTGAGGTGCTGTCGTCAGATACGGTCACGTCGCCTGACGCCCTGCGGGACCTGATTGCCCGCATGGAAGGCGGCGCGATCGACATTCTCATCGGCACGCAGATCGTCGCCAAGGGTCACAACTTCCCGACGCTGACGCTGGTGGGGGTTGTCGACGCCGACGCTGGCCTGCGTGGTGGCGATCTTCGCGCGGGCGAGCGTACGTTCCAGTTGTTGCTGCAGGTCGCCGGCAGGGCCGGCCGTGCAGACAAGCCAGGTCGCGCCATCATCCAGACCTATGCGCCGGACAGTCCGGCCATCGCGCTGCTGGCCGCCGGAGATCGTGACGCCTTCATTGCTTACGAGATGGATCAGCGCCGCCTCGTCGGCTTTCCGCCCTTCGGCCGTCTCGGCGCCGTCATCCTTTCAGCGGGCAGTGCAGAACAGGCAAACGAAAGCGCTGCTGCTTTTGGTGCGGCTCAGCCCAACGCTACCGGCATAGAGGTCTGGGGCCCTGCGCCCGCGCCGATCACTGTCCTGCGTGGCCGCCATCGCAGGCGCTTCCTCGTGCGCTCGGATCGCAATGTCGATCTCTCGGCTTTCCTTGCCGCATGGAAGGAGCGTGTGAAGCTGCCGTCCAATGTCCGCGTCGCGCTCGACGTCGAGCCCTACAGCTTCATGTAAAGAAAAGGCGCAGGTCGCTGGGCAAGCGATCCTGCGCCATCAGGGAGGGGCGGTCCGCCGCCTTCTTGGTGCGGCTTTGAGCTCGGGGGGGATTGAGCGACCACCCTTGTCGTGCAGGCGTTATTTCACTCTCACGCCATTCATCATGGCGAGCTGGATCTGGCTGATGTCGCCGGGGCCGATCTTGTCGTAGGCCGCCTGCAGCACGCTGCGGATCGGTTCAAGCGCGGCGTTTGCCGAGCCCTCCGTCTTGAAGGCGCCGTTCCAGTCTTTCGCTGCAATCTGCGGATCGATCTTGGCGAGGAAGGCCTTGCCGGTGGCGTGAACCTTGTCACAGGCAGACTTGATCGCCGCATCGACAGCGTTCTTGTCAAACCAGGTGCGCACCCTCGAGAAGTCGAATTTGTATCGGCCATCCTTCGGCATGTAGGCTTCGCCGGCGATGGTCACGCGGGCTTCGATGTTGTTGGCGCCGAGAGCCGAGTCCATCATGAACTGACCAACCTCGTAGCGCCAGCCGGAGCCGTAACGCGCATAAACACCGCTGGCGGGGCAGTACGCGGCAACCTTCGCGTTGACGAGGTTGTCGAACTCAACCTGCGCAGCATGGTGTTTGCGCATGATCGGTTCGTACTGCGCCTTCATGAAAGCAATGTCTTCTGGCGTCGATGCGCGCTCGACCTCGACAACAGGTGTCGGGGCCTTGGCCTTGGCCGCCGTGTTCTCGGACATCTTCGACATCATGACCGCGATCTGCGCTTCGCTGAAATTTGCGAAACTCGTCGCGAGTTGTTGCCGCGCCATCGGACGCATTGAGGGTTCGACGTCCTTGAGCATCGCCTCGATGGCGCGTTCCTGATCAGGGCGCAGCTTGATGGCGCCTGCCGTCTGCGCTTCGCCAGAGCTCGGCGACATGAACACGGCGGCAAGGCAGACAGCAGCCAGCGGATAGAGGAAGCGCATTTTCGGCGCGTTTGCCCGGTTGACCACCTGGGTCGAAGGCAGGGGAAGCTTTTCGGTATTCATCGGAAGATTCTTTCTTCTCTTGTTTTTCAGCGCCGGATGTTTCCGTGTCGCCGGGGGAGGTTAGAGGTTCTTGCGCCTTAGCTTTTGGTAGCCGTCGGCATTTGCGGGATGAACGGGATGTGCGGACGATCCGGCGCGACGCCGGGCGACAGCGCCGCGGGCGCCATCTCACCCTTCGCTCCGAGCGACTTGATATAGGCGTAGATCGCCTTCAGATCCTTGTCGCTCATCGCCTTGAGGCTCGGCCACGGCATGGGCGGACGGCCCTGACCGGCGCGCGACATCTCGATGAACTGCGCTTCATCCATGTTCTGGAACGACAAGCGCAGGTTGGCCGGATAGCTCACGCCCCACGGGCCTGAGAAGCCGACGCTATCGCCCGTCAGCCATTCGGCTTCCGCAGGAGAAGCGCCGTTGGTCATCGCGAAGCCTGGCGTGTGGCAGTCATTGCAGCCGCCGATCTTCACGAGATAGCGGCCAGCGTCGACCTGTGAAGCGGCGGCGACGTGTTCGGCGCCGAGCGCTGCTTCGGCGGCAGCCGGCGCCGCGGCTGCGGGTTTGCTGCAGCCCTGCAGGGCGAGCAGTCCGGCGATCACGACGAATGCGGTGTGAGCGTAGATGTTGGTGGTGTGTGCAGACATGATTGCTTCCTCTGCCGGCGTAACCGCCGGTCTCTTGTTGGTTTGGCTTTTGCTCGTTTCAGTCTTTGCCAGCCGTTGTTTTTTGGGAGGGCCGGTCAGGTAGGCTCAGTGGTTCTGAACTCGTGTTTTCATTCGTGTTTCCTCAGTCTTCTTCTTATGTCGTCAGGCTAATGCCTTGTTCTGTGCTTCGACCGCGCTGCGCCAGCCGTAGAAGCCGGCATGCACTTCGTCCCAGGTCGGCAGCGCCTTCATCGTGTTCATCCAGCGATGGACGTTGGCGAACGGACGAAGGTCGTAACCGACCAGCTCTCCGGCTGAGACGATGCCCGAGCCGAAATAATCAGCGATCGTGATCTCGTTTCCGCAGATGAAAGTCTTCGCGCCGATCCATGTGTCCAGCGCCTTCAGTCGTCTCGCGGCACGCGGCTCGTGCAGGGCGATGAATTGTTTCTGCGCTGGACCGGGCAGCCGGTAGTGCGAAAGAACGCGCGAGTAGACGAGACCATAAACGTAGTCGCGCATCAGGTAGGTGTTGAAGAAGTCCATCACCTCGTTCACGCGCGCCCGGGCCTTCAGCTCCTTCGGGTAGGCGCGCGAGTCGCCGAGGTCAGCGAGATATTTCAGGATCGCCGAGCTTTCGGTGAGGACGAAATCATCATGCTCGAGCACAGGCACGGCCTGGTTCGGGGTGAGCCGCGTGAACCACTCAGACCTGTTCTCGTCGGAGAAGAGGTCGTTCAGCTGGTAGTCCAGCGGAATGCCGTTTTCGGATGCGAACAGGATGATGGGGCGGCAGGTCGTCGACGCCGGGTCGTAATGCAGCCGGAGAGAGCCGCCCGGCGCCTTCCAAGGAGGAGGGGGGGAGATGTTCCTGGAAGGGGCCGGGGGAGTCATGAGGAGGGATCACGCGTACGATTGAGGTCGTCTTCTTGAGTATTCTTCTTGGTGGGCGGTGTCTTTGACATCTCGTCCGTGACATTCAGGTACGGCTTGTCGCACCCTCCCACAATCCGAAGTATTGCAGAGCGATCTGCAATTATGCATAACGCAGAATGTTCGAATGGAGCGACCTCAGGCATTTCCTGGCGGTGGCGAGGGGCGGTAGCACCTTGTCTGCATCCAAGATTTTGGGCGTTAATCAGACAACCGTGGCTCGCAGGGTCGGAGCACTGGAAGAGGCGCTCGGCGAGAAACTCTTTGAAAAAACCGCAGGAGGCTATCGTCTGACCGAGGTAGGTTCTGCGATGGTGCAGAACGCCGAGCGGGTTGAAGCGGAAGCCGAAGCCTTCGCCCGTATGGTGGCCCAGCGCAGCCGCAAGCTGCTCGGCATGATCCGTGTCACTACCAATGATGTGCTGGCCGATTGCCTGCTGACGCCGTGGCTCAGGGAATTCACCCAGCGCTTTCCCGTCGTGCAGGTCGAGACGATCATCACCGATCGCCGTCTCGATATTTCGCGTGGCGAGGCCGATATCGCGTTGCGGGCAAACACATCGAAAGGTCCTGCACTTGGCGAGGGCGTGACGGTGAGGCGTCTCGCGACCGGCAAGTGGGGCGTTTATGCTTCCAAGAAATATGCTGCCGAAAACGGATCTCCGTCCAACGCGCAGGAGTTGGCGAAGCATCCAATCATCGCGGGCGCGGGTGAGCTCGCGCGGTTCGATCCCGCCTTTCTTCAGGAGGCCAAGGCGGCAGGCGCGATCATCCGGCAGGCATCGTCTTCCATTCTCAACATTGCCGGCGCCATCCGTTCCGGCCTCGGCGTTGGCGGCATTCCCTGCATGCTGGGCGAACTGGATCCTGAGCTGCAGCTCTGCTTCCTGTTCGATGAAGCCGACTATGACCTGACGCTGATCACGCGCGAGGAAATGCGGAATCTTCCCCACGTGCGGGCCTTCAACGATTTCATCGCTTCGCGCACGGCGGCTCTGAGGCATATGATCGAGGGAAGAGCCTAGAAAAACGAGGGAGCGCGCGATGGGGTATCTTCGGCTGAGACAGATCGCTCTGGTCGCAAGCGACCTTGCCACGACCGAGAAGCAGATCGCGGATGTGCTGGGTCTTGAGATATGCTTCCGCGATCCGGGTGTCGGCAAGTACGGCCTGCACAATGCGTTGTTCGCCATGGGCGGCACATTCCTCGAGATCGTCGCTCCAACGCAGCCGAACACAGCCGCAGGCCGCTATATCGAGCGGCGCAAGGGCGATGGCGGCTATATGTACATTGTCGATTGCGATGACCTTGAGCATCGCCGCGAGCATTTCATCAAGCACGGCGTGCGGCTGGTCGAGGATCTGAAGTCGAGCGAAGGCGCGCTGACAGGCGAGGCGCTGCACCTGCATCCGCGCGACACGGGCGGCTGTCTGCTTTCGGTTGACCGGCATTCGCCCGATGGCGAGACGATGTCCGGGTCCTACAAATGGGCGGGGCCGCACTGGCAGGCGCATGATCGCTCAGCCACGATCGGCGCGATCATCGGCGCTGGTATCCAGTCGCCTAACCCGGAAGCGCTTGCCGCGCGCTGGAGCGAATTGCTCGAGCGGCCGGTTGGCAAGGCAAGCGAGGGCGACGCGCTGGAGATAAGGCTCGATCAGACCTTCGTCCGCTTCGGCCCGCTGCATGATGATCGTGGCGAAGGCCTGCGGGCGGTTCATCTGAGGTGCAAAGACAAGGCGAGCGTTCTGGCGGCTGCGGACAAGGCGGGCGTTCATCGCGGCGAGAATTATGTCGATCTCGTCGGCGTGCGGTTTGTGCTGGCCTAGAGCGTCCACACGCGGGCGGTTTGCACGGGGTGGTTCTCGATTTCGGTTGTGGTTTCGACCGAATACTCGGCCGCTTGCCGGAAGGCGTCGCGCGGAAAATAGGTGCGGCCGGGATCGCCCGCGAGGATCGTGATGCCGGAGGCGTGGCAACGTTCGAGGAAGGCGCGGAACATCTGCGCGGGGCGTTGTTCATAGAACACATCGGCGGCGACGATGACGTCGAAGTCGGGTGGCGCCGCGTCGAGCAGGTTGCCGGCGATATAGCGGATCGAGACGTTGTTCAGCTCAGCGTTGAGCGACACGGCGGCTTCGCACATCGGATCGATATCGTTTGCCGAGACTTCAGCGGCGCCAGACAGCGCCGCCGCGATGCCGACCAGCCCCGAACCGGCGGCGAGATCGAGCACGCGCTTGCCGCGAACCGCCTCTGGATGATCGATCAGATAGCGCGCCAGCGCCTGGCCGCCTGCCCACGGAAAGGCCCAGAAGGGCGGGGCGACATTGGCTGCGGCGAGATCCTTCTCGGTTGCTTCCCAGATCGGGGTGAGTTCGTCGGCCTGATACATCTGCAGGGGAAGATCATGCACCTTCACGATCCGCGTGTTGGCGCGGATGAAGGCCTTTGCGTCCTCGAGCGTTGCGACGGCGCGCTTGCCTTGCACGTGATCCCTCTCCAGATTGCCGACGCGAAGCCTCCGGCGACGGATATCGACGCATAGCCGACAACGCCTGCTCTGACTTGCCTTTTTTCTCCAGCTGTGACGGACCGCACATGACCGATTTCACGATGTTCGATTTCAAGGTGACCGATGGCGTCGCCGTGGCGACTTTCAACCGGCCGGACAAGATGAACACGTTCACCCCGGTGGTGATGCGCGAGATGATCGAGCTGTTCGACCTGACCGACAAGGACGACGCGATCCGCGCCGTGGTCGTGACGGGATCGGGCCGGGCCTTCTGTGCGGGGGCTGAGCTGGGCGTCGCGGGCGGGGACACGTTCAACTATGCCAAGCGCGCGGCGGGGGACGAGATCATCCATAACGGCATTCGTCGCGATGGCGGCGGGCGCGTGGTGCTGCGCATCTTCAAGAGCCTGAAGCCGGTGATCGCCGCCGTGAACGGTGCGGCGGTCGGCGTCGGCGCAACGATGCAGCTGCCGATGGATTTCCGCATCGCGTCGACCACCGCGAAATTCGGCTTCGTGTTTTCGCGCCGGGGCATCACGCCGGAGGCTTGCTCGAGCTGGTTCCTGCCGCGTCTCGTTGGCGTGCCCACCGCGCTCGACTGGGTCTATTCGGGCCGGGTGTTCGATGCGGCCGAGGCGAAGGAGCGTGGCCTCGTTCAGTCGCTGCACGAGCCTGATGCGCTGCTGCCGGCTGCGATGGAGCTTGCCCATCGCGTGACCGAAAAATCCGCGCCGGTTTCGGTCGCCGTCTCGCGCCAGATGATCTGGCGCATGATGGGCGCCGAGCATCCGATGGACGCCCACAAGATCGACAGCCGGGCGCTTCAATCGCGCGGCCAGTCGGCCGATGTGAAGGAAGGCATCGAGAGCTTCATGCAGAAGCGCGATCCCAACTTCCCGAACGGCGTGTCGGGCGACTTCCCCGGCGACCTATTCTCGGCTGAGCCGGATTTCGAGTAGCGCCCTCGATCCGGCTTCGCCTGATCACTTCCGTTCCACCACCTTGATCGTGTCGGTCGAGTTGTCGCTGGCGTAGGGGTAGCCGGCGGTGATGACGAAGCGTTTGATGCTGCTGGCGGCTTCGTGGCGGTTCACGGAGGCGAGGATATCGTCGAAGCTTTTGGGCTCTTCCGGTTCGAGGTCGGCGTTGACGCCCCAGACGAGCGAGAGCTTGCGCGCGGTTGGCATTGAGGGCGTGAGCGCGTGGATCGGTTGCCTTGGGCGCGTGGCGGACACGCGCTGGGCCGACGAACCTGAGCGGGTGAAGACGACCAGCGGGCAATCGAGATCGTCGGCCAGTTTCGAGGCGGCGCGGGCGCAGGCGTCGGCCGTGGTGACGTGAGCGGGGTTGGGGGCGGCTTGCGCGGAGGGGTTGGCGTCGCGGTCGGTTTCGATGGCGCGGATGATGCGGTCCATGATGGCGACGGCGGCGGTGGGGTGGCGGCCAACGGCTGACTCGGCGGAGAGCATGACGGCGTCGGCGCCCTGATAGACGGCGGTGGCGACGTCGTTGGCTTCGGCGCGCGTGGGGACGAGCGCTTCAACCATCGACTCAAGCATGTGCGTGGCGACGATCACTGGCTTGCCGTGCGCGCGGGCGACACGAACGATGCGGCGCTGGGCGATCGGCACCTGTTCGGGCGAGAGCTCAACGCCGAGATCGCCGCGGGCAACCATCACGGCGTCCGAGAGCGCGACGATGTCTTCAAGCTCGTCGAGGGCGGCGGGCTTTTCGATCTTGGCGACGAGGGGCACATGCGCGCCGAAGATGTCGCGGGCCATGGTGAGGTCGGCGGCGCGCTGCACGAAGGAGAGGGCGATGTAGTCGACGCCCTGGCTCAACGCGAACTTGCCGTCGGCGAGGTCTTTCTCGGTGAGCGCGGGAATCGGGATCGGGCGATTGGGAACGGCGATGCCCTTGCGGCTCATGATGCGGCCGGGCGCGATGGGGCGGGCGATGCGGTCTGCGCCGTCGACCTTCACGATCACCAGCATCATCTTACCGTCGTCGATCAGCAGGCGGTCGCCCAGTTGCAGCGAGGCGACGAGTTCGGGGTGCGGGATCGGGATGACGTCCGGCTCGTTGGAGGACGGCGCGGCGATGAGCCGGAGCTCGGACGAGATGCGGATGTCGCACTGGCCATTGAGAATGTCGCCGACGCGGAGCTTGGGGCCTTGCAGGTCAGCGAGCAGGGCGATGGGGTGGCCATGGGCCTTTTCAGCTTCGCGCGCGGCGGCGATGCGGACGGCGTGCTGTTCGTGCGTGCCGTGGGAGAAGTTGACGCGGAAGAGGTCGACGCCTGCGCGGAGCAGTTCTTCCATCTTGAGGGCGCCATCGCTGGCTGGCCCGAGAGTGGCGAGGATCTTGGTGCGGCGGCGGATGGACAGCGTCATGTGCAGGCCTTTCGATTCGGGCGGACCATAACAGGTGTCGCGGAAGGCTCTATCGTTGTGTTGTCATGCGGGTGCGTTCTCAGTCACGTAGCGACTGAGGCAGTGGGGAGTGGGCAATCGGAAATCGTGATTGAGCGGAGGTCCGCGCGGAGACGCGCAGCCCCCTCCGTCTCGGCGCGAAGACGCGCCGATCCACCTCCCCCAGCGCTGCGCACTGGAGGAGGAAAGGCGCCGGTGGTTTTCCTCCTCCGCGCAAAGCGCGGGGGAGGTGGATGCGCACGCAGTGCGCAGACGGAGGGGGCTTTGCGCCTGCTCGCGCTGCAAGTGTTCAGCGCGCCTCTGCGCGAGGCGTTCGCGATCATCGAAGCGGAGGGCCAGCCTGCGGAAGCTCGTCCAGCAGTCCTGAAGCGTGCGGCCTGAGCTTGTGGCTGTGCGGTTCGGCTGGAAGTCGCGGGCGCGGGAGCGGAGGCCGGTGAGCTCGCAGGCGCGCAGATAGATGAGGAGGTCGAGCTTGGCGTGGGCGTCGGCGAGAGCGGCCGTGACGGTCGCGCAGTAGTCGGGATCGTCCGCCATCATGCGGAGTGTTTCGTCGTCCCCGAAGAGCGCGAAGCCGGACTGGAGGATGTCGACGAGGTTCGCCTCCACCGCCATGACAGGACGGAGGCGCCAGAGGATCCAGAGGATGATCTGCGACAGCTCGAACATGGGCGCGAGTATCGCCCGGGTTCGGTTGGGTGAGGGGTGGCGGTTCCAGATCCCGCAGCGGCTTTCGGGTTGGGCTTTGATTTTGTGGGGGAAGATTTTTGCGGTGGGTGTCTGGATTCCGCAGAGTTCGAGGCTCCCACAGACGCATCCCCCGCGAAGGCGGGGGTCCAGTTGGTGCGCTGGCGCGCACTCTTCTTGTGGGGCTGGATCCCGGCCTTCGCCGGGAACACGGACCTGAAGGTCCGCTTCCGGGATGACAGGCGGCAGTTAGTGCGATCGATGTTTAGGTCTCAATTCGGCTTGCGCCACAACCACCTATGCGCTACATACTGTGTGTCACACACTGTATGGGACATGGGATGCCGATCGGACCCGATATCATTGAGGCTTTGCGGCTGGAGCTGCGGCGGGGGACTTTGATCCTGGCGGTTCTCGGAACGCTGCGTTCCGAGAAATATGGCTACACTTTGAAGGCTGAACTGGGAGAGGCGGGCGTCGATATCGACGAGGGCGCGCTCTATCCCATGCTGCGCCGGCTCGAGACGCAGGGGCTGCTGACGTCGGAATGGCGTGAGGACGCCAAGCGGCAGAAGCGGTTCTACCGGCTTTCGGCCGATGGCGCGGCGGCGCTGGACCAGCTGACCGCCGAATGGCGCCGGATGAACGGCGCGCTCGACTCCATTCTCACAAGATCCAGCCCGAAGGAGGGGGGACAATGACCGACCTTTTGCAGCGCTATCTCGCGGCGGTGGAGCGTCGCCTGCCTGAGAAGACAGCCAAGGATATCGTCGCCGAACTGGGTGACGTGCTGTCGGCCAAGGTCGAAGCGCGGGAGGCCGAGCTTGGGCGTGCGGCCAGCGCGGACGAGGTGGCGGCGGTTCTGAAAGCCTTTGGCCATCCGGTGATCGTGGCCTCGCGCTATTCCGGGTCCGACCATGTCATCGGGCCGGGCTATTATCCGTGGTTCTGGCATGTGCAGCGGATTGCCGTGGGGCTGGCGATCGCGATCAGCTTTGGCGTGGTGGCGATACGGGCGCTGGGATCGGAAGCGCCGTTCGACGCGGCTTTCAAGGGTTTTGACGCCGCAATTGAGGTGGCGCTGGTGACGTTTGGCGTGGTCACGGCGCTGTTCATCGCGGCGGAGCGGACGAAGCTCGACATGAAATGGGCGGAGAAGTGGGACCCAAGATCGCTGCCGCGCGATAATGTCCGCCAGCCCAAGACACTGTTCGAGAGCGCGTTCACGCTGGTGTTCGACATCGTCTTCCTGCTGTTCTGGGTGAGGGTGGTGCAGTTCCCGAACGAGCTTCCGATGCGGGACGGGGCTTCGGCGGCGCTGACCTTCTCGCCGGCGTGGGAGGCGGTTTACTGGCCGGTTCTGCTGCTGGCGGCGGGCGTCACCGCGGTCCACATCGCCGATATCGTCCATCCGGCCTGGAGCCGGGTGCGGTCGGTCGTGGCGATCGGCGGGCATCTGGCGGGCCTCGCGATACTGTGGGTGTTGTACCAGTCGCAGCCGCTGATCATCGTGACGCCGGTCAGCGGCGCCGATCCGGTCGAGATGGAGCGGGTGATGCGGACCGTCGACAGTGTCGTGAACGTCTCGATCGGCGTCGCGGCCCTGATCTGGGTGATCGCGATCGGGGTTGAGGTCAGGCGGCTGTGGCGGACCTCGCGAACGCCTGCGACGCCTTCGCAGGTCATGGTCTGAACCTGCCCAGACTTAACTCGCTTACAGGAAGCTCACGGGGAAACTGAGGTTCGGGTGAGCGCTTCTCTCGATATATTTATGAGCTACCCCTACGGCGCCTCGTTGTTGACAGTGTCAATACCGAGTAGTTTCCGCGCTGGAATTGGATACATAAAACCCAGGGAGTTTCCGTCCATGAAAAGAATCGCATCGGTCCTGCTGGCGAGCGCATCAGTGCTCGGCCTCGCAGCGTGCTCGAGTGAGGCGCCGGCTGCGAAGCTGGTCGGCAACACGGTTGACAACTACATGCTGGCCGATGGCGCGGGCATGGGTCACATCCTGCGCTACGACACGCACACGCCGGCCGTTGTGCTTGCATCCTACGTGAACGGTGACGAGGCCTCGCGCGCCACCGCCAAGGCGCTGATGGCGCTCAAGGAAAAGAACCCCGACCTCGTCATCCAGCTCATCAACTCGAGCGAAGCCGATGACCGCGCGTCGATCGCCGCGGAAGTCAAAGAGCAGGGCATCACGCTGCCGGTGCTCGACGACGAGTTCCAGCTGATCGGCTCCTCGCTCGGCAAGGACAAGGAAGGCAAGTCGCTCGGCTTCACCTATTCAGGCGAAACCGTTGTCGTGAGCCCGAAGGACTGGAAAGTCGTTTATCACGGCCCGGTCGAGTCGGTTGAAGCGGCTGTCACGGAATTCGTCGCCGGCAAGCCGATCACCACGGCGGAAGCTGCGGTGAAGGGCACGAAGCTGCTCTGGAACGCGAACGCCGAGTACAAGAACGTCTCGTACGTCAACGACGTCGCGCCGATCATGCAGGCGAAGTGCGTCGAGTGCCACCAGCCGAACGGCATCGCGCCGGAAATGCTGTACTGGAACAGCTATGAGCAGGTGAAGAACTTCGCGCCGATGATCCGCGAAGCGATCCGCACGGACCGCATGCCGCCGTTCGACGCTGACAGCCACTACCGCGCGTTCGCGAACAACGAGAATCTGACCGAGAAAGAGGTCAAGACGCTCGTGAGCTGGATCGACGCTGGCGCTCCGAGCGATCTGGGCGAAGCTGCCGACCCGCTGAAAGCCGCTGCGGCTGGCCGTGAAGAATGGCCGCTGGGCAAGCCCGATCTCGTCGTCGACATCCCGGCTTATGACGTGCCGGCTGCCGGCGTCGTCGACTACCAGATCCCGGCTGTTGCAAGCCCGCTCACCGAAGGCAAATGGCTGAAGGCCACCACCTTCAAGGCCGGCAACCGTCAGGGCGTCCACCACATCCTGGCTGGCTGGCTCCCGAAAATGCCGGCCAACGGCCGTGGCTTCGACTGGAACATCTCGATGGGCGGTTACGCTGTCGGGTCGGAATCGAACCTCGCGCCGGAGAAGTGGGCGACGTGGATCCCGGCCGGTGGCGCGATCTCGTTCCAGATGCACTACACGCCGATCGGCAAGGCCTTCACCGACAACTCCAAGATCGCCTTCTACTTCTCGAAGGAAGATCCCGAGCTGGTGAAGCGTCAGATCGTGATCGTCGATCCGTCGATCACCATCCAGCCGAACCAGGCCCGCTGGCATGAGACTGCCTATGTGCAGTTCCCGGCCGACGTGCAGATCACCGCCTCGCTCGTCCACGCGCACTATCGTGGTTATGCCTCGAAGCTGACTGCGATCTACCCGGACGGCAAAGAGGAAGTGATCCTCAACATGCCGCACTACGACTTCAACTGGCAGCGCGAGTACGTCTACAAGGACCTGATCGAGCTGCCCGCCGGCACCAAGCTGGTCGCCGACTACTGGTACGACAACTCGAAGAACAACAAGGCGCTCTACGGCGACAACACCAAGACCCGCACGAATCCTGATCAGGAAGTGACATGGGGCGAACAGTCGTTCGAAGAGATGCTGTTCACGAGCGTCCAGTACCGCTGGAAAGACGAGACGGCGAAGAACCCGCGCGAAGACCTGCAGCAGCAGCTCCAGGCTTCGCGGATGCTGACCGCGGCCGACGACAACCGCGATGGCATGCTGCAGGAAGCCGAGCTGAAGAGCCCGATGTTCCAGCCGATCAAG
>Ga0208822_1001491_pt1 | contig 16247 bp, 7 predicted proteins | sample AD_STIC08_MetaG_FD_184435 | JGI IMG/M metagenome (GOLD analysis project Ga0208822, IMG submission 184435) | Active sludge microbial communities of municipal wastewater-treating anaerobic digesters from USA - AD_STIC08_MetaG (SPAdes) (version 2) | ecosystem: Engineered > Bioreactor > Anaerobic >...
CCTGGAGCCCGGGCAGGTACTCCGCCATGAGCTCGAAAATCGGCGAGTGCAGGCGCGGATGGGCGAGACGCTTGATCTGATAGACGTAGTCGCGCGCCTCGAGCTCGCGCGTGCCGGTCGCGGCGAAGTCGCCGAGACCCCGCACTGCGCGCAGGTCGGCCTCGCCAAGGCCGAGATAGCGCGGGCCGCCATCCTCATCGAGGGCGAAGGCCGGGTGGGGCTGGTACAGGATGCCCGGGCGGATACGCACCTCGACCACGGTACGCACCACCTTGGCCGGGTCGGCGTTCGCGGGCAGCTCGCGGCCGCCAGCGTCGAGCCGGCGCAGGCTCGGCATGGCCTCGGCGGTGGCGGGCTCGAGCACATAGGGGCGCTTCAGGTAGTGGTACTGCAGCGGCGGCTCGACGATCTGGTACAGGAAGCTCGCCTCGTCCTCGCTGTAGGACTGCACCGGATCGAGATGCTTGGGGCGCTCGGTGAAGGCGGTGTACAGGATGTGTTCCCCGCGCTCGGCCACCGGATAGGGGTCGTTCCACACCGGGCCGCAGGCCGCGAGTGCCAGGCAGGCGATCAACAGCGCAGCCGCGGAACGTAACGACGCACCCGCCCTGCGCGGGTGCGCAGGGCGGATCGGGCCGGGGCGGCCGGGGGTCCGGAGAGGGCAGGAGAACCGGCGCACGGGCACGCGGAAGCTTCGATGAAAGCGCGGATTCTGGCAGGTTTCGCACGCGCTTGCGATCTGCACACGGCCTCGGACCCACAGCCGTGACCCGCCCGCCTCGACGAAACATGGCCTGCCCTACCGGCTCCGTCGCCTCCTTCCATCCCCCCGCGCGGGCGAAAGTCCCGTCCGTCGAAGGGTTTTGACGGTTTTTCGCTATAATCCCCGTCTTGTCATTCGGAGTCATTTCTCATGGGCTTTCTCGCCGGCAAACGAATCCTCATCACCGGTCTGCTCAGCAACCGTTCGATTGCCTACGGCATCGCCAAGGCCATGCACCGTGAAGGCGCCGAGCTCGCCTTCACCTACCAGAACGACCGCTTCAAGGACCGCGTCGCCAAGCTGGCGGCCGACTTCGGCAGCAGCCTGATCTTCCCGCTCGACGTTCAGGACGACGCGCAGATCACCGGCCTGTTCGAGCAGCTCGGGCAGCACTGGGACGGCCTCGACGCGCTGGTGCATTCGATCGCGTTCGCCCCCGGCGAGGCACTCGAGGGCGATTTCCTCGACGGCCTCACCCGCGAGGCCTTCCGCATCTCGCAGGAGGTCAGCACCTACAGCTTCCCGGCGCTGGTCAAGGCCGCGCGCCCGATGATGCAGGGCCGCAACGCCAGCGTGCTGACCCTGTCCTACCTGGGTGCCGTGCGCACCATGCCCAACTACAACATCATGGGTCTCGCCAAGGCCAGCCTGGAAGCCTCGGTGCGCTACCTCGCCGTCACCCTCGGCCCGGAAGGCATCCGCGCCAACGCGATCTCCGCCGGCCCGATCAAGACGCTCGCGGCCTCGGGCATCGGCAGCTTCGGCAAGCTGCTCGCCTTCAACGAGCACAACGCCCCGCTGCGCCGCAACGTGACCATCGAGGAAGTGGGTAACGCCGCCGCCTTCATGTGCTCGGACCTGGCCAGCGGCATCACCGGCGAGGTCATGTACGTGGATGGCGGCTTCAACACCACCGCGCTCGGCAACGCGCTGCCGCTGCCGCAGTAAGGATATCGCGGCGGACGGCGCTGCGCGGCAGCCGCCGCATCCGCCTGCCGAGCCTCGGCGGACGGCACAAAAAAGCCCGGTTTCGACACCGGGCTTTTTGTTTCCATGCTGCCCTCGCCGCACGGGCGAGTGGCGGAGCATGCGGGGATCCGCTGGGAATCAGCGCGGCTCGACCTGCAGTGCCGTCGGGTTGATCGTGACCTCGTAGCGCTGGCGCAGCTCGCTCAGGAAGGCGCCGAAGTCGCGCCCGGCCAGGAGCTGCTTGTACTGTCCCGTAACCGCGGCGACGCGCGGGTCCGCGTCGCCGATCTGCGCGCGCTCGACCGCCTCGATGCGGTACAGCACGTAGTCGCCCTCGGTCGACTGCACGCCGACGTGCACCGGGAGCGTCTCGGCCGACGCCGAGAACACCGCCTGCATGGCCGCCGCCGGCAGCCCGGGGGCACCACGCTGCAGCTTGCGCGCCTCGCCCCAGCGCGCTGCGGCCTGCTCGCCCCTGCGCAGCGCGGCCAGCATCTCCTCGCCCGCACGGGTGGCCTTCACCCGGCCCTGCTCGATGCGGACGAGTTCGACGATGCGCTCGCGGACCTCGTCGAGCGGCAGGCGGCGCGCCGGCTCGAAGGCCTTGACCCGCGCCGACACCAGGGTGCCGTTGCCGATCTCGATGGCCTCGGTGTTACGGCTTTTCTGCACCGCCTCGTCGCCGAACAGGGCCGAGATCACGCGCTCGTCGGCGAGCGGCGCCGGGGCGGAGTCGCGGCTGATCCAGTCGGTGGTGGCGGTCTTGAGGCCGAGCGCCTCGGCCGCGGGCTGAAGGCTGTCGGGCTGTTCGTACACCGTGTTGGAGAACTGCTCGGCCAGCTCCGCGAAACGACGACCGGCCTCCTGGGCGCGCAGCTCGGCGAGGATCTCCGCGCGCACGGCCTCGAAGGGCTTGACCGAGGAAGGCTTGATATCGGTGACCTCGACGATGTGCACGCCGAAGTCGCTGCGCACCGGCTCGCCGATCACGCCTTTCTGCAGACCGAACACCGCGTCCTCGAAGGCGCCGACCATCACGCCGCGGGCGAAGAAACCGAGATCGCCGCCGTTGCCGGCCGAGCCCGGATCCTGCGACTTCTCCTTCGCGAGGGCGGCGAAGCGCGCGGGATCGGCGCGCAGTTGCTCGACGAGCGCTCGCGCCTCGGCCATCACGCGATCGACCTCGGCCTGCTCGGCGCCTTGGTCGAGGGCGAGCAGGATGTGACGCGCCTGGCGCTCCTCGGGCACGCCGAAGCGCTGCGGATTGCCGTCGTAGAAGGCGCGCACCGCGTCGTCCGCGACCTCGACGCCACGCTCGACCGCCGCGCGGTCGAAGACCAGGTATTCGGCCTGCAGCCGCGCCGGGCGCTCGAAGCGCGTCGGGTTGGCCTCGTAGTAGGCGCTGACCTGCGCGTCGTCCACCTTGACGTCGGCCGCCAGGGCCTTCGCCGAGAGGCGGAACTCGCGCACGCTGCGCGACTCCAGCTGGGCGTCGAGGAAGCGCCGTGCCGATGCCTGTGGAACGATGCCGGCGTCGCCGACCGCCGCGACGATCTGCTGCACCCGCACGTCCTGCGCCAGGCGCGCCTCGAAAGTCGCGGGGGTCATGCCCTGGGCACGCAGCAGGGTCTCGTAGCGCTGCAGCGAGAAGCTGCCGTTTTCCTGGAAGGAGGCCACGCCGGCGATGGTCTCCTGCAGCTGCTGCGGCGTCACCACGAGACGGTTCTCGGCGGCGTAGAGTGCGAGCACGCGCTGGTTGATCAGGTTCTCGAGCACGGCTCGCCGCAGTTCGGCCGACTGCAGCAGCGCACGGTCGACCTGGCCCCCGCCGTCCTGCCGCAGGCGGTCCTGCTGCTCGCGCAGGGCCTGGTCGAACTCCCATGCTCCTATGGTGGTGCCGCCGACACGCGCGGCCTCGTTCGCCGAACCCGAGTCGCTGAAGTAGGCGTCCATGCCGAAGAAGGCGAAGGGGACGATCAGGAGCGCCAGGATCACCTGGGCGACGCGTTTATTGTTGCGAACAGCCTCGAACATCTCGTATTCCGTGGAAAGGACAGAAAAATGCAGCCGTGTGGCAGGATCCCGGCGCGAAAAGTTCCGCAGTTTAGCGCATCGGTCCGGCTTCGGGTCCGCGGCATGCCATCCGTCACAGCGCGCAGGGAACGGCGCTCAATATACTGCGCGGATGCGCGCAAGCCCTCTCCCCGCAGTCGTCCTCGCCCTGGCCTATTGGGCGGTCGGCTATCCCGCCCTCCATCTCGCCATCCCACCGGGCTACACCGCCCCCTTCTTTCCACCGGCCGGTATCGCACTCGCCGCGCTGTTCGTGTTCGGACTGCGCCTGTGGCCTGCGGTGTTCGCAGGGTCGGCCCTGGTCCAGCTCGCCACCGCCTGGCCGCTGCTCGGCAGCGCAGGCTGGAATCCGCTCGGTCCGCTCGCCGTCCCGATAGGCGCCACCCTGCAGGCGGTGGTCGGCGTCCTGCTCGCGCGCCGGCTGCTCGCGCCCGGCGACACGCTCGACACGGCCGGCTCGGTGATGCGCTTCCTCGGCATCTGCATGCCGCTTAGCGGGCTGGTGTGCTCGACGATCGGCGTCTCCGCCCTGGTCTGGGCGGCGGTGATCCCGGCATCCGACGCGCTCTTCAACTGGTGGACCTGGTGGACCGGCGACACCCTGGGCATGCTCGTCGCCGCCCCGCTCACCCTGGTGTTCATTGGCCGCCCGGCGCAGGACTGGCGCCAGCGCAGACTCGGCGTCGCGCTGCCGATGTCGATCGCGCTCGTGCTGCTCGCCCTCGCCTACCGGCAGGTGGTGAGCTGGGAGGATTCGCGCGTGCGGGCGCAGTTCGAGCGCGACAGCGTCCATCTCTCCGCCCTGCTGCAGAAGCGCCTCGAAGAACAGGTCGACATGGTGCGTTCGATCGAGCGCCTGCTGCTCGCGAGCGACCAGGTCTCGCGCGCCGATTTCCACGAGTTCGTCGCGCCCTGGATGCGACTGCACCCGGGCACGCGCAGCTTCACCTGGAACCCTTACGTAAGACACGCTGAGCGCGCGGCATTCGAAGAGGGGATCCGGAGCGACTGCCGGGTCGATTACCGCATCCTCGACCGCGATCCCGCCGGACAAACTTCGCCTGCTACCGAGCGTCGCGAGTATTTCCCGGTCACGCACGTCGAGCCCGAAGAGGGCAACCACGCCGTGCTCGGCATGGATCCACTGTCCTTCCCGGTCGCGGGCGAGGCGATCGAACGCGCGCTGGCCACCGGCCAGCCAGCGGCCAGCGCGCGCATGCGCCTGGTGCAGGAGCACGGGGAGCAGCATGCCGTGGTGCTCTATCAAGCCGTTTTCGCCTCCTCGCCGCCTGCACCGGTCCGCGCCCCGCTCGGAGTCGTGTCCGCGGCACTGGGCATGGACGACCTGCTCGCAGCCGTTTCACGCCAGGCTGCGGCGCAGGGCATCGCGGTGCGACTCTCCGACCGCGACGCCGGGCCCGAGTCGGCGCTGCTTGCCGGCGACGATCGCGGACAGGAGTCGGTCTGGCCGGAAGAGATCCTGGCGCGCACCACGAGCATCGATTTCGCCGGTCGTCGATGGGAGCTGCACACCCGCGCCCTGCCCCGCTACATCGAACAGCTGCGCAGCTGGGCCGCGTGGGGCACGATCGCGGTCGGCGTCCTCACCAGCGCAATGCTCGGCGCGCTCCTGCTCATCACCACCGGCAACCGTCGCCGCATCCAGGCGCTGGTCGAACACCGCACCGCCGAGCTCCAGGCCGCGAGCGTACGCTTGCATGAAAACCGCGCCGCACTGATCGACGCCCAGCGCATCGCCCGCCTCGGCAGCTGGGAGACCCTCTGCGCACGCGACGGGCTGCACGCCTCGGACGAGCTCCACCTGCTGCTCGACAGCACGGCAGGCGACCTGAACTCGCTCGCCGACCTGATCGACGCGATCGCCCCCGCCAGCCGCGCGGCCCTGACCGACGCGCTCGAGCGCGCCGCCACGGAGCCGGGCCGGATCATGCTCGACTGCAACACCGACAGCCTGCCGATGCGCACGCTGCAGTTCCGCATCGAGGGCGAGCATGTGGGCGGCCGCCTCCGGCGTATCCGCGGTACCGCGCAGGACGTCACCGCGCTGCGCGAGGCCGAAGCCCGCATCCGCTACCTCGCTCGCTTCGACCCGCTCACCGGGCTGCTCAACCGCAGCGCCTGGCAGGACCACGCCCAGGACGTGCTGCGGCACGCCGCGCGCCATGACGACCGCTGCGCCGTGCTGTTCCTCGACCTCGACGACTTCAAGACGGTCAATGACTCGCTCGGCCACGCCGCCGGCGATCGCCTGCTCGCCCAGGTGGCCTGCCGCCTCGGCGGCTGCGTACGCGCGGAAGACCTGGTCGCCCGCATCGGCGGCGACGAGTTCGTGATCCTGTTGTCGCGCCTCGCGCACGCCGAAGAGCCGGCGCGCGTTGCCGAGCGCGTGCTCGATGCGCTCGCCCGCCCGCTGCAGATCGACAGCCAGCCGCTGCGCGTCGGCGCGAGCATCGGAATCGCCCTCTACCCCGCCGACGGTGGCGAGATCGATACGCTGCTCAAGCACGCCGACACTGCGATGTACGAGGCCAAGGAGTCCGGCCGCAACGCCTACCGCTTCTTCCTGCCCGAGATGACCCAGCGCGTGACCCGCCGACTGCAGACCGAGGCCGAGCTGCGCAAGGCGATCGAGAGCGGCGATCTGCGCCTGCACTACCAGCCCCAGATCGACGCGGCGAGCGGCCGGGTGTACGGCTGCGAGGCCTTGGTGCGGTGGCAACATCCCGAGCGGGGTCTGCTCCCGCCCGACCGCTTCGTCCCTTTCGCCGAACAGAGCGGCCTGATCGTGCCGCTCGGGGAATGGGTGCTGCGCGAAGCCTGCCTGCAGCAGGTGCGCTGGCGCGACGCCGGCCTGCCGCCGCTCGACGTGGCGGTAAACATCTCGGCGCTGCAGTTCCGCCGGCGCGACTTCGTCGCCACGGTGGCGCGCGTGCTGGGCGAGACGGGCGCCGATCCGGCGCGGATCGAGCTGGAGATCACCGAGAGCGCGCTGATGGACGCGACGCCCGAGCTGGTGGCGAGCTTCGACCAGCTCGTGGCGCTCGGACTGACGCTGGCCCTGGATGATTTCGGCACCGGCTACTCCAGCCTGTCCTACCTCAAGCGCCTGCCGCTGCGCCGCCTGAAGATCGACCGCTCCTTCGTCGACGGCCTGCCGGACAATCCGGAAGACGCCGCGATCACCTCGGCCACCCTGTCGCTCGCCCGCGACCTCGGCATGGAGGTGGTCGCCGAGGGCGTGGAAACCGAGGACCAGCGCGGCTACCTCTGCAAGCGGGGTTGCCGCGCGATGCAGGGTTACCTGTTCTCGCGGCCGCTGGGGGTAGAGGAGTTCGGCACATGGTTCGAGGAACAGGCGGCGGCGATCGCATGACGCCGATCGCCGCGCTTCGCCACGGGCCGGCAGGCACGAGACGAAGCGCGATCGGGGCGCGGCTTTGCGCGCCGCGCCTCAGTCGGCGCGCCGGAACACCAGTTGCCCGCCCTCGGCATCCACCCGGATGCAGTCCTTGGCGGCGAAGCGACCTTCGAGGATCGCCTTCGCGAGCGGATTCTCGATGCGCTCCTGGATCGCCCGCTTCAAGGGCCGTGCGCCAAACACCGGGTCGAAGCCGGCAGTCGCGAGCTCGGCGAGCGCCGCATCGCTGATCTCCATGCCCATTTCCAGCCGCGCCAGGCGCTTCTCGAGGTACTGCAACTGAATCTTCGCGATGCCGGCGATGTGCTTTTCATCCAGCGCGTGGAACACCACCACCTCGTCGATGCGGTTGATGAACTCCGGACGGAAGTAGGTCTTCACTTCCGCCATCACCGCGAGCTTGATCACCCCGTAGTCGTCTCCCGCCATGGCCTGGATCATCTGGCTGCCGAGGTTGGAGGTCATCACGATCACGGTGTTCTTGAAGTCCACCGTGCGGCCCTGGCCGTCCGTCATGCGACCGTCGTCGAGCACCTGCAGCAGCACGTTGAACACGTCCGGATGCGCCTTCTCGACCTCGTCGAAGAGGATCACGCTATAGGGCTTGCGCCGCACCTGCTCGGTCAGGTAGCCGCCTTCCTCGTAGCCGACGTAGCCCGGGGGCGCACCGATCAGGCGCGCCACCGAGTGCTTCTCCATGAACTCGCTCATGTCGATGCGGATCAGGTGTTCCTCGGAATCGAACAGGAAGTTCGCCAGCGTCTTGCACAGCTCGGTCTTGCCCACCCCGGTGGGGCCGAGGAAGAGGAAGGAGCCGTAGGGACGGTTCTCGTCCGACAGGCCCGCGCGCGAGCGCCGGATGGCGTCGGCCACCAGGCGCACCGCCTCGTCCTGGCCGACCACGCGCTCGTGCAGCTTGTCCTCCATCTTCAGGAGCTTCTCGCGCTCGCCCTGCATCATCTTGCTCACCGGGATGCCGGTGGCGCGCGATACGACCTCGGCGATCTCCTCGGCGCCCACCTCGGTGCGCAGCAGCTTGTTGGGCGCGGCATTCTGGCCCGCCTGCTCGGCCATCCTGAGCTGGCCCTCGAGCTGCGGCAGCTTGCCGTACTGCAGCTCGGCGACCTTGTCGAGCTGGCCCTTGCGCTGGTACTCGGCCATCTGCGCGCGCAGCGCGTCGATCTCCTCCTTGATGTGGGCCGAGCCGGCGACCTTGGCCTTCTCCGCCTTCCACACCTCTTCCAGGTCGTTGTACTCGCGCTGCAGCTTGGCGAGCTCGTCCTCGATCAGTTGCAGGCGCTTGAGCGAAGCCTCGTCCTTCTCCTTCTTCACCGCCTCGCGCTCGATCTTGAGCTGGATCATGCGACGGTCGAGCTTGTCCATGACCTCGGGCTTGGAGTCGATCTCCATCTTGATGCGCGCCGCGGCCTCGTCGATCAGGTCGATCGCCTTGTCGGGCAGGAAGCGGTCGGTGATATAGCGGTGCGACAGTTCGGCCGCGGCGACGATGGCCGGGTCGGTGATGTCGACGCCGTGGTGGATCTCGTACTTCTCCTGCAGGCCGCGCAGGATGGCGATGGTCGCCTCGACCGAAGGCTCCTCGACGAGCACCTTCTGGAAGCGGCGCTCGAGCGCCGCGTCCTTCTCGATGTACTTGCGGTATTCGTCGAGCGTGGTGGCGCCGATGCAGTGCAACTCGCCGCGTGCGAGCGCGGGCTTGAGCATGTTGCCGGCATCGATCGCGCCCTCGGCCTTGCCGGCGCCCACCATGGTGTGGAGCTCGTCGATGAACACGATGATGCGCCCCTCTTCCTGGGCGATCTCCTTGAGCACCGCCTTCAGGCGCTCCTCGAACTCGCCGCGGTATTTGGCGCCGGCGAGCAGCGCCGCCATGTCGAGCGAGAGCACGCGCTTGCCCTTGAGCGTCTCGGGCACCTCGTCATTGACGATGCGCTGCGCCAGGCCCTCGACGATCGCGGTCTTGCCCACGCCCGGCTCGCCGATCAGCACCGGGTTGTTCTTGGTGCGGCGCTGCAGGATCTGGATGGCGCGGCGGATCTCGTCGTCACGACCGATCACCGGGTCGAGCTTGCCGCTGCGTGCGCGCTCGGTGAGGTCGAGACAGTACTTCGACAGCGATTCGCGCTGGCCTTCGGCGTCCTGGCTGCCCACGTTGGCGCCGCCGCGCACCGCCTCGATCGCGGCCTCGAGCGCCTTGCGCGCCAGGCCGTTCTCCTTGAGCAGGCGGCCGGCCTCGCCCTTGTCGTCCGCGAGCGCGAGCAGGAACATCTCGCTGGCGATGAACTGGTCGCCGCGTTTCTGCGCTTCACGGTCGGTGACGTTGAGCAGGTTGTTGAGGTCGCGCCCGATGCTGACCTCGCCGCCGTGCCCTTCCACCTTGGGCAGGCGGCCGACGGCCTTGGCGACCGCATTCTTGAGCGGCGGGACATTGACCCCGGCGCGCTGCAGCAGCGACACACTGCCGCCGTCGTCCTGCTCGAGCAGGGCCTGCAGCACGTGCAGCGGCTCGATGAACTGCTGGTCGTTGCCCACGGCGATGCTCTGCGCATCGGCGAGGGCCTGCTGGAACTTGGTGGTGAGCTTGTCGAAACGCATGGAGGTCATCCTCGGGATTCGTTGAACTGAACCCTATGTGGGGCGCATCCGGCGCGCTTCAAGTGCGCGCTCAAAGATGCGGCCGGCTTTGTCCCGGGATGTCGGGGTAACGTACGTAGTCGACCAGGTCCTGGATCTCCTGCGGCGGTGGCTTGGTCAGCAGGCTGACCGCGACGATGGTCGCAAAGCCGAGCGGCACGCCGAACACGCCGGCCGAGATCGGGTTGATTTCGAACCAGGCGTTCGCCATCGCGCCGCCGAAGAAGGGATGGGTACGCACCACGTAGAACACCGTGACCGCCAGCCCGGCCAGCATGCCGGCGACCGCCCCCGGGCGGTTGGCGCGCTTCCAGAAGATGCCCAGCACGAGCGCCGGGAAGAAGGCCGAGCCACCGATCGAGAAGGCCAGGCCGACCATGAAGAGGATGTTGTCCGGCCGCATCGAGGCCACCCAGGCCGCCACCACCGCCACCACCAGCAGCTGCGACTTGGAGATCACCAGGCGCCGGTGCGCGCTCGCCTTGGGGTTGATGACCTTGTAGTAGAGATCGTGCGACAGCGCGTTCGAGATCGTCAGCAAAAGGCCGTCGGCGGTCGACAGCGCGGCGGCCAGCCCCCCGGCCGCGACCAGGCCCGATACCACGTAGGGCAGGCCGGCGATCTCCGGGGTGGCGAGCACGATCACGTCGGTGTTCAGGCGCAGCTCGGCGAGTTGCAGGATGCCGTCGCCGTTGAGGTCCTCGATGCGCACCAGCCCCACCCTGCCCCACGACGCGACCCAGTCGGGCAGGATCGCGATGTTCGAGCCGACCAGATTGTTATAGACCTCCCACTTGGCGAACACCGCGTAGGCCGGCGCGGTGACGTAGAGCAGGAAGATGAAGAACAGCGACCACAGCACCGAGCGCCGCGCCTCCATGACGCCGGGCGTGGTGTAGTAGCGCATCAGGATGTGCGGCAGCGCCGCGGTGCCGACCATCAGCACGAACATCAGGGCGAGGAAGTTGTTGCGCGCGGTGGCGGACTCGCTCGCGGTGGCGCCCGGATGCGCCTCGGCGTGACGCGGCGGCGGGCGGGCGCGCTCGAGCGCCTCGGCGCGCGCGCGCTGCCAGGCCTCGCGGGCCTCGGCCGGCGTGCGCGGCAGGTCGCGCAACGCGCGCTCGGTCAGTGCGATGTCGCGCGCCGGCGCGCTGTCCAGGCGCATGCGGTTGAGCTCGTCGATCATGCGCCGGCGCTCGTCCTCGAGCGAGGCGGGCAGCGCGGCGATCTTGTCGGCGTAGTCGCGCGCGCGCGCGCTGTAGAGATCGCGCACCGCGCGCTCGGTGGGAGCCTCGAGGAGCTCGTCCTCGCGCGCGCTGATCTGCTGCAGCACGGTGCCGTAAACCGCCTGCGGGATCGGAATCCCGGTGAGCTTGTAGGACAGGATCACGACCGGAACCAGGTAGGCGATGATCAGGATCACGTACTGCGCCACCTGGGTCCAGGTCACGGCGCGCATGCCGCCGAGGAAGGAGCACACCAGGATGCCGGCCAGGCCGATGAAGAGCCCGATCTCGAACTCGACGCTGACGAAGCGGCTGGTCACCAGGCCCACGCCGTAGATCTGCGCGACCAGATAGACGAAGCTCGCCAGCACCGCCGCCGCCAGTCCGACCAGGCGCGCGACGTTGCCCTGGTAGCGCGCGCCGAGGAAGTCGGGGATGGTGTATTGGCCGAACTTGCGCAGGTAGGGCGCGAGCAGCAAGGCCACCAGCACGAAGCCGCCGGTCCATCCGGTCACGAAGGCCAGGCCCTCGAAGCCGCTGAAGTACAAGGTACCGGCCAGACCGATGAAGGACGCGGCGCTCATCCAGTCGGCCGCGGTCGCCATACCGTTGAACAGCGCCGGCACGCGGCGTCCGGCGACGTAGTACTCGGTGACGTCGGAGGTGCGCGAGAGCACGCCGATGGTGGCGTAGATCGCGATCGTCACGAACAGGAAGACGTGGCCGATGAGCTGCTGCGACAGGCCCAGGCTCTCGCCGATCGCGAGCAGCACGACGAAAAGCGCGAAGCCGAGGGTGTAGATGCCGTAGTAGCGGCGCAGCTGGCGCGCGAAGCCGGGGTTGCGCCTCAAGGGGAATGCTCTCCGCGCGGCCTGCGGCGGCCGGTCATCAGTACTTGACCCGCGCGTAGTAGGTCTTCTCGGCGGCCTCGCGCGCGTCGCGCAGGGTGCGGATGCCCTTCTCGGCGAGCAGCGGGATCAGCTTGAGAAAGACCTCGGCGGTCACGATCGCGTCGCCGAGCGCGGTGTGACGGCCGACGATGGTCAGGCCCAGGCGCTCGGCGATCGCCTCCAGGCGGTGCGACTCCTGGTTGGGATGCACCACTGCCGACAGCAGCAGGGTGTCGATCACCGGATGGTCGAAGCGCAGGCCGGTCTGCTCTTCCTTGAGCTGCAGGAACCGCATGTCGAAGGCGGCGTTGTGCGCGATCAGCACGGTGTCGGCGGCGAAGGCGTGGAAGGCGGGCAGCACCTTGTCGATGGTGGGCTGGCCGCGCAGCATCTCCGAGGTGATGCCATGGATCTTGGCCGACTCGGGGGCGAGCGGACGCTCCGGGTCCACCAGCTGCTCGAAGGATTCCGCGCGCAGCAGCTTGCCGTTGAGGATGCGGGTGGCGCCGACCTGGATGATCTCGTCGCCCTGCGAGGGGTTGAGCCCGGTGGTCTCGGTGTCGAACACCGTGTAGCTGAGCTCGGAGAGCAGGCGGTCGTCGAGTTCGTGCGACTTCTCCGACCACGCGAAGAGATCGAAGTCGTAGTACTCGGGACGGCTCTCGCCGCGCAGGTAGGTCTCGGCCTCGGCCTGCTCCTGCGGCGTCGCCGCCGGCAGCAGGATGCGGAAGAAGGCACGGTGGCGCACCTTCTCGCGCTCGAGCCACATCTCGCCGTCGTGGCGGTCGACCACGTCGCGCACGGTGAGCGGGCTGCTCTCGTCCTCGATCTTCATCGGTTCGAGCTCCCAGCTCATCACCGTCTCGGTGCTCATCGCCTGCCCCGACCAGATCAGGTCGAGGTGCACGAGGCGCCCGGCCGCGCTCAGGCGGAAGCGCACCTCGCGCACCTCGAATTCGTCCGACAGCCGGCTGGCGAGGTAGGTGATGGCCTGGATCAGCGAGAAGCTGTCGACCTTCACCCACAGCGACTCGTCGACCTCCTCGAGCTTGGTGGGCAGGCCGATGCGGGCCTCGATGCGGCGCTGCGCCGCGGCGATCAGGTCGGCGCCGAGCATCTCCTCGAGCGGCCAGCGCGCCTTCAGCGAGTCGGCGAACTCGTTCGCCGTGTGGTCGAGGCGCTGGCTCATGGCCTGCACCTCGTCGCGCACCACCTTGCGGAAACGCGTCCGCATCTCGTCGGTGAGGTCCTCGAACTCGAGCATGTCGGCCGCCGCGCGCACGTTGGCGAGCGAGGCGCGGTTGCCCTCGGTGAGGTTGTGCAGCATCTGGTCGCGGCGCGACTCGGTCTCGAAGTTCCGCGTGATGTTGTCGAGCATCAGGATGAAACCGGTGAGCGTGCGCTCGGACGTGACCGCTGCCGCGGCGACCTCGGGCGCTGCGGGGAACGCGCCGCCCCCTGCATTGCCAGCGCCGTCGCCCTCCGCTGCCGCATTCTGCTGCACACCGGTCACGCTCCCTGCGGCGACGGCTGTCGACTCCGCCGCCACAAGCGCCGGCGCGGCCAGCGACAGCACCGGCGCCATCTGCACGCGCAGCAGCTGGCCGGCACGCGTGGTGGTGACGAAGTTGGCCTGTGCCTGGGCGGCACCGCGACGCAGGCGCTGCTGGATGGTGTCGAGCGCGTGCGCGATCAGGTTGCGCTCGAAGACGCCATAGATGGAGCGCCCCAGCCCGATCAGCTCGCCGCCGCCGGCCACGCCGGGCGCGTCCGAGAGCGCGCGGAACTGGGCGCGCGCACGGTTGTTGTAGAGCAGCACGCGGCCGTCGAGGTTGCACACCACCACGCTTTGGGTGAGCTCGGACATCAGCGCGGCGAGGCGGTCCTTCTCGAGCTCGACCGAAGCCTTGGCGCGCCCGATCTGCGCCTCCACGTCCTGCAGCAGCACGTCGCGCTGGCTCGCGAGCTCGTTGGTGGCGACCGCGAGCTGCTGCACCTCGGGCGGCCCCTCGGGCTGCACGCGGAAGCCGCGGTTGGCGCCGAGCATCAGGCGCAGGTTCTCCGACATGCGCAGCAGCCCCTGTACGTACTGGCGGAAGAGCACCCGCACCACGCCCACGCCGGCCGCGAAGCCCATCGCGGTGAGCAGCGTGCCGAGCGTGAGGTGAGGCGACAGCACCTTCACCAGCATTTCGCGCGCCTCGCCTGCGGTCTCGACCCAGACGATCAGCGCAGTGAGCAGGAAGGGTCCGGTCATCAGCAGGAACAGCACGACGACCGCGAGCATGAATCGCGTACGTGCCTGCATGGCTCAGTGCTCCAGCAGGCTGCGCACCTTGTCCACCAGCTCGCGGGTGGAGAAGGGCTTGGTCATGTAGGCGTCGGCACCGAGCGCCAGGCCCTTGGCGACCTCGGTGTCGCGGCCCTTGGCGGTCAGCATCAGGATCCGGATCCCCGCCATCTCGGGATCGGAGCGGATCTCCTGGCAGACCTCGAAGCCGCTCTTCTTCGGCATCATGACGTCGAGCAGCACCAGATCGGGCCGCGAGGCGCGGATCCGGCGCACGGCCTCCTCGCCGTCGTTGGCCACCTCGACCTGATAGCCCTCGCGCTTCATGAGGAACTCCAGCGAAATGACGATGTTCTGTTCGTCGTCGGCAATCAGTACTTTCTTGTCCATCAGCGTCTCCTCCCCGCCCGATATTCTATGTCATCCCTCGCCCGCCGCCGACTTCAGCGGCAGCTCGAAGGAGAATGTCGCGCCCTCGCCCGGCACGGACTCCAGCCACAGCCGACCGCCGAAGTGCTCGACGATCTGGCGGCTGATCGGCAGGCCCAGGCCGGTGCCCTGCGGCCGCGAGCGCTCGTCCCCGCCCTGGCGGAACTTCTCGAATACAACCGGCTGCTGGGCCGGCTCGATCCCCGGTCCGTTGTCCTTCACCGCGACGCGACAGCGCTCGCCGTCGCAGCTCAGCGTCACGTCCACCCGACCGCTGCCCGTGGGCACGAACTTCGCCGCGTTCGACAGCAGGTTGAGCATCACCTGCAGCAGGCGGTCGTGATCGGCACGCAGCGTCGGCACCGACTCCGGCAGGTGCAGGTGCAGCTCGGCGCCGCGGTCCCGGAAGAGCTGCAGCGTGGCGTCGCCGGAGTGGCGCACGAGCTCGCACAGGTCGATGTCGGTGTTGTGCCACTCGGCGTGGCCGGATTCGATCTTGGCCATGTCGAGCACCTGGTTCACCAGGCGCGACAGGCGCACCGTCTCCGACACGATGATGCCCAGGAAGCGCTGGCGATCCTCGACGTCGATGTCGGGATCGTCGAGCATCATCTCGGAGAGCGCGCGGATCGAGGTCAGCGGCGTGCGCAGCTCGTGCGTCACCGAGGACATGAAGTCGTCCTTCAGGCGGTCGAGCTCCTGCAGGCGCTCGTTGGCGGCGCGCAGCTCGGCGGTCGCGGCCTCGAGCGCGCGCGACTTCTCCTCGAGCTTGTGCGAGTAGGCGCGGACCTGCGAGGCCTCGTCGAGGATGTCCATGACCTCGCCGAGCCCGAGCGGCTCCGCCTGCACCACGGTCGACACCATCACCCGCGCCGAGGCGCTGCCGATGGCGCCGGCGAGAAGGGTCTCGGCGAAGTGGACCAGCTCGGGATCGGCCTTGAGCTCGGAGACCCGCTGCAGGCCATGCGAGCGCGCGTAGGCGCCGAAGGCCTCCTCGGTGCGGCGCTGGCCGAGGAAGCGCGCCACCAGCGGCACCAGCTCGCCGGCCTCGGCGCCGGTGCGCCAGAAGCTGGCCGGCGGCGCGTCGCCACGCCGGAACACATCGACGAAGAGCGCGCCCTGGGTGGCCTCCGGTCCGGTCGGCACGCGCAGCATCGACACCGCGACGTAGCAGCCGATGTTGGCGAGCAGGCTCCAGAACAGCGCGTGGCTGATGTTGTCCAGGCCGGTGAGCCCGAAGAGCTGCTCGGGCCTGAGCCAGCCTAGGCCGAGCACGCCGTGCTCGAGGAAGCCCGGATCGAGCCAGCCCGACTTGGCGAACGACGGCAGCAGCAGCGTGTAGACCCACACCGCGAAGCCCGCGAGCAGGCCGGCGAGCGCGCCCTCGCGGGTGCCGCCACGCCAATACATGCCGCCGATCACCACCGGGGCGAACTGCGCCACCGCGGCGAAGCTGATGAGGCCGATGCTGACCAGCGCGTAGGCCTCGCCGGCGAGGCGGAAGTAGAGATAG
>Ga0208822_1001504_pt1 | contig 16167 bp, 16 predicted proteins | sample AD_STIC08_MetaG_FD_184435 | JGI IMG/M metagenome (GOLD analysis project Ga0208822, IMG submission 184435) | Active sludge microbial communities of municipal wastewater-treating anaerobic digesters from USA - AD_STIC08_MetaG (SPAdes) (version 2) | ecosystem: Engineered > Bioreactor > Anaerobic >...
CGCAATGGAGGCTCTTATGGCGGCGGTGGCGGCGGACGTTCCGGTGGCGGGTCGGGTGGCTTTGGTGGCGGGGGCAACAGGTCTCGTGGGCCAGGCGGTTCTCGCGGCTCTTTTAACCGATAAACATTACGCAACCGTTAACAGCGTGGGCCGTCGGACCCCCGCTGTGCAACATCCCAAGCTGATCCATCACACGGTGGACTTCGGGCTTCTGCATGCGCTGCCTGCCGTGGACGATGTCTACATCGCTCTGGGTACCACCATCTCGGTAGCGGGCAGTCAGCAAGCGTTCCGCTCCATCGATTTTGATGCCGTTGTGGCTGTCGCCCTCTCTGCCAGAGCGTCAGGCGCTACGAAATTGGGAGTGGTCAGCGCCATGGGCGCCAATGCGAAGTCCGGCGTTTTCTACAATCGCGTCAAAGGCGAAATGGAAGAAGCCCTCGCAAAGGTCGGTTTCCAGGTGCTGGTGATTGCCCGTCCATCCATGCTGGCAGGTAATCGCGACGCCCTGCAACAACCCTCACGCCTGGGCGAGAAACTGGGATTGGCGGCGATGTCCGCCCTCGGCTCCCTGATTCCGGCCAACTACAAAGCCATTGATGCCGGCCAGGTGAGCAAGGCCCTGATTCACGGCGTCAAATCCGCCCCACCGGGGATACGCGTTCTGCTATCGGGGGCCATGCAGATGGCATGACAGCGCTGGTACGATCAGCGCATGAGCCAACCACCTTCCACCCTGCTTGCCGTTGATTGGGGCACTTCCTCGTTGCGCGCTGCGCGGCTGGATGCCCAGGGCCACGTGCTCGAAGAAAAGTCTGTGCCACGTGGCATTCAAACGGTGGCACCGGGCGAGTTTGCTACTGTTTTTGAAGCAAACTTTGGAGACTGGGCAAGGGCGAGCGGCTCCTTTTGTTTGATATCCGGCATGGCGGGCAGCAAACAGGGCTGGGTTGAAGCGCCCTACTGCCCTTGCCCCGCCGGGTTTGATGAAGTTGCGGCACGGTTGATGTGGATTGCCGATGCGCCCCAGGGGCTGCCGAATGCCCGCATCGCCATCGTGCCCGGCTTGAGTTGTGAACACCCGTCTGCAGTCGCGGGGCTGACCCATATTCCTGACGTGATGCGCGGCGAAGAGGTGCAAATCCTGGGCACGATGCAGCTTTCAGGCCTGCGCGACGGCGTATTCGTATTGCCTGGCACCCACAACAAATGGGCTCAGGTGTCCGATGGCCGTGTGACGGGTTTTAGTACTTTCATGACTGGCGAGTTTTATGCACTTCTCAGCCGGCTGTCCATTCTGGCCAAAACAGTTGACGCAGATGCGCCCTTTGATGAGGCCGCGTTTATTCAGGGAGTGAACCAGTCTCGCGAAGGCGCCGGGCTGCTTCACAACGCGTTCAGCGCACGCACGCTGTCGCTGTTCTCCCGCATGAGCGCGTCCGCGCTGGCCAGCTATCTGTCAGGCCTGATCATTGGTGAAGAGGTTGGCGCGCAAAGGCTGATCAAGGGCACCAGCGTGAACCTGATCGGCGCGCCTGCCCTTACCCAGCGCTACGCACAGGTTCTGGCTTTGCATGGCGTGCAGTCCCGCCTGTTTGGTGCTGAGGCCACCTGGGCTGGTTTGTTCGCCCTCTCCAAATCCATCGCCCGATCAACAGCCTCGGTTTGACTGAAAAAAATGATGACTCCCGCTGACAAGTTCTCCGCCGCATTTGCCAAACTGCCACTGGTGGCTATTCTGCGGGGCCTGACACCAGCAGAAGCGCCTGCGATCGGTGAGGCACTTACCCGCGCTGGCTTTGGCCTGCTGGAAGTGCCACTCAACTCGCCACAACCACTGGAAAGCATCGCCTTGCTGGCAAAAGCCCATCCTCAGGCACTGGTCGGAGCGGGAACGGTTCTCACCACGGAACAGGTTCGTGACGTACACGAAGCCGGCGGGCAACTGATCGTTTCACCCAACTTCAACGCCGAGGTCGTGACAGAAGCCGTGCAACTGGGAATGATCTGCCTGCCCGGCATTGCCACGCCGACCGAGGCCTTCGGTGCGATCGCAGCCGGTGCGCAGGGGCTCAAATTGTTTCCAGCGGAGATGGCTTCTCCCGCGGTCGTCAAGGCCATGAAAGCGGTTTTACCGGCGGGCACATTGATGCTGCCCGTTGGAGGAATCACGCCGGACAACATGGCCGCGTGGCGTGCCGCGGGAGCAGACGGCTTTGGCATCGGTTCCGCCCTCTACAAACCGGGCAAAAATGCGTCAGCGGTGCACGAAGACGCTATTGAATTTATAGCTTCTTACGCAGGTCTGATGAGGGCTTGAACCCCTAAAATGCCTGAAATTTCTCCACAATCATCGCCCGTCATCTGCTTTGGCCTGAACGGCAAGGTCGCTATCGTCACGGGTGGCGCGCAGGGCATTGGTGAAGCCTGCGCGCGGCGGTTCGCCCGCGAACGGGCCAAGGTCGTAATACTAGACGTGGACGACGGTCGGGGCGGTTCGCTGGCCACCGAGCTCGGCGCGCAGTACATGCACTGTGATGTGGGTGACAAGCTCGATGTCGACGCCGCCGTGGCCCGAACGCTGAAGATGCATGGCCACATCGACGTGCTGGTGAACAACGCTGGCATCTTCCGCGCTGCCGACTTTCTGGAAGTGACGGAAGAAGACTTTGACGAGGTACTGCGCGTCAACCTCAAAGGCTCATTCCTGATGGGGCAGGCGGTGGCGCGGGCCATGGCCAGGGAATCCCGCGGCGCCATCGTCAACATGAGTTCCGTCAACGGCGTGCTGGCCATTCCCACCATCGCCAGCTATAACGTGAGCAAGGGCGGCATCAACCAGCTCACCCGCGTGATGGCGCTGGCGCTGGCGGACAAAGGCATCCGCGTCAACGCCGTGGCGCCCGGCACCATCGCCACCGCACTGGCCGAAAAAGCCGTGCTGACCAGCGACGAGGCACGCACAAAAATCATGAGCCGCACACCGATGCGGCGCTTGGGTTTACCGGAAGAGATTGCTGATGTCGTGGCCTGGCTGGCCAGCGATGCCGCGAGTTACGTCACGGGTGAAATCGTCACCGTTGATGGCGGGCGCATGACGCTGAACTACACCGTGCCGGTGTAGCCTGCGTATTCAGACCGGTGCTGAAGCCGGTTTGACAGGCGCATTCACCAGCGCCTCACGGATCGGCAGGTGAATCAGCGCGGCGCCTACCGCCAGCACAATGTCGATGTACCAGACCCAGTTGTAATTGCCGGTGGCCTCAAACACCTTGCCGCCCAACCATGCACCCAGAAAACCGCCAATCTGGTGCGTCAGCATCACGATGCCAAACAACTTAGCCATGTTCGCAGCGCCAAAAAATTTGGCAACCAAACCGGCGGTCGGCGGGACTGTGGAGAGAAAAGTCAAACCCATCACGGCAGCAAATATCAGCATGACCGGCCCGGTCTTGGGTGCCAGCAAAAATACTACCACTGCAGCCGCCCGCGCTGCATAAACCAGCGACAGCAGCGACTTCATGCGCCACTTGCCCACGGCCCAACCCATCGCGACGCTGCCTACGATGTTGAACAGCCCCAGCATGGCCAGCGACCAGGCGCCGTATTGCACCGGCAACCCGCAAGATGCAATCACACCCGGCAAATGAGTCGCCAGAAATGCCACGTGAAAGCCACACACAAAGAACCCGGCCGCCAGCATCAGGTAACTGGGGTTGCGCAGAGCGCCACGAATGGCCTCACGCGTCGACACGGATTTTTGCCCCACAAGCGCTGCCTGCAGCGAGTTGCCCTTCAGCAAAAAAGCGGCGGGTAACGCCAGCAACACGATCAAGCCCAGCACCTGCATGGCATTGGCCCAGCCCATGCCGATCATCAATGCGCCCGCAATGGGTGCCATCACAAACTGGCCAAACGAGCCGCCTGCATTGACGATGCCGGTGGCCAGGCCACGCTTGTCCGCTGGAATCATGCGGGTGCTAGCCGCCATCAGCACGGCAGGCCCGGCCATCCCGGCACCACCAGCTGCCAGCACACCAATGGAAAAGATCAACCCGGCAGTGGACGTCATAAACGGCGTGAGGAAGGTCCCCAGTGCCACCAGTGCGATGCCGATGAACAGCACACGGCCTGCACCCACCTTGTCGGCAAATGCACCCGCAAACGGCTGCGTTAGCCCCCACCAAAGCTGCCCAAACGCAAATGCCAGGCTGATGCTGCCCAGCCCCAGCCCGGTAGAGGTATTGAGCGCACTCAAAAACAGGCCCATGGTTTGCCGGGTGCTCATGGTGAGTGCGAAGGTGCCGGCCGCAGCCAGCAACACCAGCCAGACGGCCGTGGATGCGCGGGGTTTGATGGAAAGAGCGTCAGACATCATCGGTTCCCGTTTCAAGAGGAGACAAAAGTTCAAGTGATTCGGTGATCAGCGTGTGCAGTGCGATCACGCGCTGCACACCCAGCGTCTGGTTGAGGCTCTCTTGCGCTACCTTCCAGCGGCGCTGGGCCTCGGTGCGCCTGTCACGCCCAGCTTCCGTGGCCGTGACCAGGCGGCTGCGCCCATCCACACCCGGCGCCAACTCTACCCAGCCCGCGGTGATCAAGGGCTTGAGGTTTCGCGTCAGGGTGGAAGGCTCCATTTTCATGGCCTGCGCCAGATCGCCCGGACGGATAGGCCCCAGCTTCACTACATACGACAGCAGCGAATACTGCGTGGTCTTGAGCCCGATACGGGCCATTTCCAGGTCGTAGTGCTGCGACACCCGGCGCATCAGCTGACGAAGCTGAAGATTGGTACAACCCTGCGGCTTGAGTAACGCGGGTGCTGGAACGGATGCGACAGTGTTCATGCCTTGATTGTAGCTACAATACTTGCATATACAAACTAACGTATGAGAATTCGGCATGACAACCACCAACCAACTTGATACCTGGCTGGAACAGGAACAGCGTATCCGCCTGTTGATGGACGCAGGCGCTGGCCCTGGCGTCGCACGGCCAGACCAGATTGCAGGCAAGACCGGTCTGGAGATGATGCAGGCCATGATGCGTGGAGAAATTCCCTACCCGCCCATTTCCAAGACGCTGGATTTCCTGATTCTGGAGGCGGAACTTGGCCGCGCCGTGTTCCAGGGCACACCGGGTGCTCAACATCTCAACCCCATGGGTTCCGTGCACGGTGGCTGGTTCGCTACCCTGCTCGACTCGGCGCTGGGCTGTGCGGTGCACACCATGATGCCGCCTGGACGCGGCTACACCACGGCCGAGCTGGGCGTGAATCTGGTCAAGGCCATCACGCCCAAAGTGCAACGCGTGCGGGCCGAAGGCAAGGTCATCCATTGCGGTCGGCAACTCGCCACGGCAGAAGCACGGCTCATCGGTCCGGACGGCACGCTGTATGCCCACGCCACCACCACCTGCCTGGTATTCGAGATGCCCACCCGATAGACCCGCAGTTGTCGTGAATTCCCGTTTTCCTTCACAATAACGGGCATGCGACTACTTCACACCATGCTGCGCGTTGGCAATCTTCAACGCTCCATCGACTTCTACACCAACATACTCGGCATGAAGTTGCTGCGTACGTCCGAAAACCCCGAGTACAAGTACTCCCTGGCGTTCGTCGGCTACGGCAACAACCCGGATCACGCCGAAATCGAGCTGACCTACAACCATGGCGTTGACAGTTATGAGCTGGGCACCGCCTTTGGCCATATCGCACTGGGTGTGCCCGATGCGTATGCAGCATGCGACAAGATCAAAGCTGCTGGCGGCAACGTCACCCGCGAGGCCGGCCCGGTCAAGGGCGGCACCACGGTGATCGCGTTTGTTACCGACCCCGACGGCTACAAGATCGAACTGATCCAGAGGTAAGCAAACCGTGCCCGGCATTCGTGAGCAGCGCCGCGGCGCCTTGCTGGTCTTTGGTTCGGCCGCGGTCTGGAGCTTTGGTGGCGCTATTGCGCGATTCCTGAGCGTCACCGACAGCTGGGTCATCGTCTTCTGGCGCTCGTTTTTTGCGGCAACGTTCCTGCTCGCCTTCATGCTCTGGCGTGACGGCTTGCGGGGCACCTGGCAGCTGTTTCGCTCGATGGGTATTGCAGGCTGCGCCGTTGCGCTGTGCGTCGCCACTGCGTCCACCTCGTTTGTCGTGGCGCTGTCTTACACAACCGTCGCCAACATTTTGCTGATGCAGGCAGGTGTGCCCCTGTTTGCCGCACTCATGGCGTTTGTACTGTTTCGTGAGCAAGTGGCCAGCACGACCTGGCTGGCCATTGCGGCGGTGATTGTCGGCGTCGGCATCATGGTGTCGGGCTCCATTGGCGGGCAGGTGTCACCCGTGGGTGACGGGCTGGCCCTGCTCATCGCCGTTGCCTTTGCGGCCGCAACGGTCATCACCCGCAGGCATGCCAACGTCCAGATGATGCCGGCGGTCTGCCTGGGCACGTTCACCGGGGCAGTTGTGGCATCCACCCTGGCCAGCAGCTTTCACGTCAACGGCACGGATGCATTTTTGTTGTTTCTGTTTGGTGCACTGAACCTGGGGCTGGGCATGGCTTTTTTTGCGACAGGCGCGCCACTGCTTCCGTCAGCACTGGCAGCGTTGATCGGGGTTGCCGAACCCGTGCTGGGCCCGATCTGGGTCTGGCTGGTACACGATGAAATCCCCGGTGCCCGAACCCTGATCGGCGGCGGCGTGGTGTTCGTAGCTCTGGTGGCCCATCTGGTCTGGCAGTTTCGCCAGCAAAAACCGGGCTCGGCTGTTCCGATGCTGGATTGATCGCAGTGTGATCACAATCGTTGGAACAGTGATCAAATAGACCTCCAGCCCTTGTCGGATATGCGTAAGAAGCTACCTTTTTTTAGTATCACTGAATGAGGTTGGATTCCCACTTCCTACGAAGCATCCCTAAGTTGAACGACCTCTTTCAGATGTGTAGCGTTCATTTGTGATGGATTCATTTTTCTTGCTCCCGTGATAGCTATTTCAAAATTAGTTCTGTGAGGACTTTGTGCGGGTATTGCCCAGAAGATTCAGGCCGACCAGGCGCAAAACACTGCCAACCGATAGGCATACCCGGATTTCGGGTCCAGTAGTGGTGATACATCGTCCATGTGGCGTAGAGTTGCCCATTGCGCTCCAGCTTCCATGTTGTTGTGGTGAGGTTGTTTTCTACTTTGGCCGATTCGCTCAGCACATACAGGCCTGTAGTTGACTCGGCGAGTGACACCTTGTTGAACTTCCAATCCTTCTTGGGCAAAGAAGTGGTCGCTGGATCCAGCGAGTAGGCAAAGTACCCGACCTTCCTCCCAGTGCCGCTGCCGTCAAATTTACCTTCCCATGCCTCAACTACAGCCAGTCGCGGTGAATATTGGAAGAGCAGGTCCTGAGCAGCACTTTCTTTAAACGAATCTGGATTCAACTGAATCCGATCCGCCTTCTCCGGTTGGATAAGCACCTTTAGCCCACCGTCGCGTGTGCAGGCTTGCTTGTGTTCGTATTGAACGTATTGGTAGGTGCCAACCCAATAAATCACAGGTGAAAGCAATACCAGCAGTACCGCTATTCTGGCAGGCCAGCTCTTGAGCTTTCGACTCACCCAAACCAACAAACCCATGTACAGGACGGCCAGAGCCAACAATGGTAATGTAATCATGTTGTCATCCTGCCGTTTGTATTATTTGAGGCTCATTGTTCATAGTCAAATCGGCCTCTAGCCTTCTAAAAATATGCGCAAGCAGCTATTAAATCAATAGCGATTAGTGTCACAAATATCCAAAAAAAATTGGAATCTGACTCCATTATTTCAATCATTTTTGATCAACCTTCACCTCGGCCATCAGCCAGTCCCGCAGGTGCATGGCGTCAGGCCGTGACCGGCCGGCGCGGGACGCGATGATGTACATGGGTTGGTCCGTCGTCACGCTCTCCTTCAAAGGGCGCACCAGCAGGCCTTGTTCAATCAGCGGTGCCACGATATGGCGCCAGCCCAAAGCCACGCCCTGCCCTTCAAGGGCGGCCTGCAGAACGATGGAATAGTCGTTGAAGCTGAACTGCTTGGTCGCCCGCGCCAGCGTCACGCCAAAGCGGGCCAGCCAGCCCGGCCAGTCCAGCCGCGGGCGGTAACGCTCCTCCAGATGCAGCAGCGTGGTGCGGGTGATGGACTGCGGGTCTCTCAAAGCAGGCACATGCTTCAAATACGCCGGGCTGCAGACCGGAAACACTTCTTCATCGACAAAGTGCCAGCGCAGATTACGCGGGAACTCGCCCGTGCCCAGCGTGATGGCCAGATCAATGCGCTCGCGGTCCAGGTCAAGGTCAATGTCGGTGGTGATGCAGCGCAAATCGACATCGGGGTGCAGTTGTTTGAAGCGGGCGATGCGAGGCAACAACCACCACGTGGCTGTGGCGGTGGATACAGCCAGCGTGACCTGCCGCCCTTGATTCAGGGTGCGCACTTCGCGAATCGCCTGATCAATCAGCGTCAGACCCAGGCCTACCTGCTCCAGCAGATATTGCCCGGCCTCGGTCGTTTCGACACCTTTATGACGCCGCTCAAACAGCTTCACCCCCAACTCGGCTTCCAGATTGCGCATGGCGTGGCTGACCGCTGGCTGGCTAATGCTCAGTTCGTCCGCAGCTTTGGTGAAACTGCCGGTTCGCGCGGCCGCCTCGAAGGCGATCAGGTTGTTGATGGCGGGTTGTTGAAATCGGGTAGCCATAACTGCAGATTATGCCTTTGATGAATTTGTATGCCGGTCACAAAACCTGCTTTAACGTCTAATATCCGCTCTATTCCACACAGTTTGGCAACTTCAAGAGGTCAAGGAATCATGAGTGAGACTGATACCAGAAAGCACCGCCGGGGTGGCCGCGAGCGGCGTGACCCGAACGCCAAAATCGCCGGCCCAGCCTACATCACGCGCAACATCCCCACCTATGACATCCTGGGCGAGGAGAACCTGCTAAAGATTGAAGCGTCGGCAGACCGGCTGATGGCCGAGGTAGGCATCGACATTAGGGATGATGATGCATGCTTGGCGTTGTTCAAAAAAGCAGGGGCCAAGGTGGATGGCATTCGCGTGCGGTTTGAGCCAGGGCACTTACGCGAAATTCTCAAGACAGCCCCCAAAGAATTCACCCAGCACGCACGCAACCCGGCGCACTCCGTGCAAATCGGTGGCAAGAGCGTGGTGTTTGCACCGGCCTACGGCTCACCGTTTGTGATGGACCTGGACAGGGGTCGTCGTTACGGCACGCTGGAGGATTTTCAGAACTTCGTCAAACTCGCCTACGCCAACCCCTGGTTGCACCATTCAGGCGGAACCGTGTGCGAGCCGACCGATATTCCCGTCAACAAACGGCATCTGGACATGGTGTATGCGCACATGCGGTACTCCGACAAGGCCTACATGGGATCCATCACGTCGGAGGAGCGTGCGGAGGACTCCATCGAGATGAGCCGCCTGTTGTTTGGCGCCGATTTTGTGGACAAGAACTGCGTCATTTTGGGCAACGTGAATGTCAACTCACCGCTGCTGTGGGACGGAACCATGACCACCGCAGCGCGGGCCTACGCGCGCGCCAATCAGGCGGCCGTTATCGTGCCTTTCATATTGGGCGGCGCCATGGGCCCGGTCACCAACGCGGGGGCGATTGCGCAGGCGCATGCCGAGACGATGGTGGGCTGCGCCATCACCCAACTGGAGCGCCCGGGCGCACCTGTGATCTACGGCAACTTCATGTCCAGCATGTCGCTGCGCTCGGGTTCACCGACCTTCGGCACACCCGAGCCAGCGCTGGGCTCGCTGGTGATTGGTCAACTGGCGCGTCGCCTGGGGCTGCCGTTGCGTTGCGCGGGGTCATTCACCACCTCCAAAGTACCTGATGGGCAGGCGATGCAGGAAAGCGTGACATCCATGCTGTCGGCCATCCACTGTGGTGCCAATTTCATCCTGCACTCGGCCGGGTTCCTGGATGGCTTGTTGTCGATGAGCTATGAGAAATTCATGATGGATGCCGACTTCTGCGGTGCACTGCACACCTACCTCGGTGGCATTACAGTAGACGACAACACGCTTGCCTTTGACGCCTACAAGGAAGTCAACCCGGCTGGTCACTTTCTGGGCTGCAGCCACACCATGGCCAACTACACCACCGCGTTTTATGACTCCAGCATCTCGGATGACACGCCGTTCGAGACATGGACGGAGAATGGCAAGACCGACAGTGCCATGCGGGCCAATAAACGCTGGAAGGCAGCACTGGCCGACTACCAGGCACCCGACATGGACCCCGCGGTGGACGAATCCATCCGCGATTTCGTGGATCGCAAGAAGGCATCCATGAAAGACCAGTGGTATTGAATCAACTTTAAGGCAACCGTCATGTCACGCGAGAACGATCCCCTGCTGCAACCCTTCCAGCTCAAACATCTGCGACTCAAAAATCGCATGATGATCACGGCACACGAACCGGCGTACCCCGAAGACGGCATGCCCAAGGAACGCTACCGCGCCTACCATGTCGAGCGGGCCAAGGCAGGCATCGCGCTGACCATGACGGCCGGGTCGGCGGCCGTATCGCGGGACAGCCCGCCCGTGTTCAACAACATTCTTGCCTACCGCGATGAGGTGGTGCCGTGGATGAAGGACCTGACCGATGCCTGCCACGAGCACGGTGCCGCCGTGATGATCCAGCTGACGCATCTGGGTCGCAGAACGAGCTGGTCCAAGGCCGATTGGCTGCCGGTGGTGTCCCCTTCCCATCACCGCGAAGCTTCACACCGATCATTCCCCAAGAAGATGGAAACGTGGGATATTGACCGCATCATCAAGGACTATGCCGATGCAGCCGAGCGCATGAAAGCAGCAGGCGTAGATGGCATTGAACTGGAGGCCTACGGACATCTGATGGACCAGTTCTGGTCGCCACTCACGAATGAACTGGACGCGCCCTATGGCGGCGACATGAGCAACCGGCTGCGCTTCGCACGCGAAGTGCTCACTGCCATACGCGCCCGCGCGGGCACCGAGTTCATCGTCGGCGTGAGGGGCACGGCCGACGAATGCCTGCCGGGCGGTCTCACCAAAACCGATGGCATCGGCATCTGCAACCATCTGGCCGCCACGGGCATGGTGGATTTTCTGAACATCATCCGTGGACACATCGACACCGATGCCGGGTTGACAGACGTTATCCCGGTGCAGGGCATGCCCAGTTCACCGCATCTGGATTTCGCCGGTGAAATACGCGCGACGGTCAAGATACCGATCTTCCACGGCGCCAAGATTCAGGATGTGAACACGGCGCGCCACGCCATTGAATCCGGCAAGCTGGACATGGTCGGAATGACCCGCGCGCACATGGCAGACCCGCACATCATGCGCAAGATCATGATGGGTAAGGAAGACACGATTCGTCCCTGCGTGGGAGCCAATTTCTGTCTGGACCGGATCTATCAGGGCGGCGAGGCCTACTGCATTCACAACGCGGCGACTGGCCGCGAGCTGACGATGCCGCATGACATTCCTCTAGCAGAAACCCGGCGCAAAGTGGTGATCGTCGGCGCAGGGCCTGCCGGGCTCGAAGCCGCGCGGGTCGCAGCCGCGCGCGGGCACACAGTGGTTGTCTTTGAAGCCGCCACCAAGCCGGGGGGACAGATCAGATTGACCGCCCAGAGCCACCGTCGCCGGGAAATGATCAGCATCATTGACTGGCGCATGAGCCAATGCGAAGCCGGCGCAGTGACATTCAAATTCAACACACTGGCAGATGCGGAACTTGTTCTGTCCGAATCACCGGACGTCGTCATCATTGCGACAGGTGGTTTGCCGCACACCGATGTGCTCAGCTCGGGCAACGAGCTGGTTGTCTCCAGTTGGGACATTCTCAGCGGCGACGTGAAACCCGGGCGCAATGTACTGCTGTTCGATGACGCGGGTGACCATCCGGCCCTGCAGGCGGCCGAGGTCATTGCCGCGACGGGTGCCAGGGTTGAAATCATGACGCCAGACCGATCCTTCACCCCGGAAGTGATGGCCATGAATCTGGTGCCCTACATGCGCAGCCTGCAAAAGCTGGACGTGACGTTCACCGTGACCTTCCGGCTGCAGTCTGTACGTCGCGACGGTGATGCTCTGGTGGCCAGCGTGGGCAGCGACTACGGCGGTGTGAATAAAGAGCGTCGGGTAGATCAGGTGGTGGTGAACCACGGAACCCTGCCACTGGATGACCTGTATTTCGAACTCAAACCCCAGTCGGTCAATGAGGGCGCTGTCAACTATGCGGCGCTGCTTGCAGGTCAGCCACAGAGTGGCTCATCAACATCGGCGGGCCGCTTCCAACTATTCCGCATTGGCGATGCCGTGTCCGCCCGCAATACCCACGCTGCCATCTTTGATGCGCTGCGTTTGTGCGTAACGATTTGAAGCGTCGCCAGCCAGGCGATCAGGCCTTCTTCAGACTCGCCGTATCCCGCGCCAGTTGCGTGATGCGCGCCCAGTCGCCTGCCGCCATGGCATCAGCGGGCACCAGCCACGAACCGCCCACACACACCACGTTCGGCAACGCCAGAAACTCGGGTGCATTTTGCAGGGTCACGCCGCCAGTCGGGCAAAACTTCACATCAAAAAACGGACCACTCCAAGCCTTCAACATGGCGGGGCCACCAGCCTGCATGGCTGGGAAAAACTTCAACTCGGTGAACCCGTCTTCCTGCGCCATCATGATCTCGCCACCTGTGGCCACGCCGGGCAACAGCGACATGCCTGCATCGCGGCAGGCCTGCCCCACTGTCGAGGTATAGCCGGGACTGACTGCAAACAGGGCGCCAGCATTGGCAGCCGCCTGCGCATCTGCCTTGGTGCGCACCGTGCCAGCACCCACAACGGCTTCAGGTACCGCCTTGGCAATAGCCTCGATACACGCCAGCGCAGCAGGCGTGCGGAGGGTCACCTCCAGCATGCGGATGCCGCCCGCGACGAGCGCGCGGGCCATGGGCACAGCGTGCGCCACGTCGTTCAAGACGATGACCGGAATCACTGGGGCGTCCTGCATCACCTGCAGGGCTGAAAATTTTTGGGCTGCTGCCATGTGTATCTGCTCTTTCAATTTCAGTTTAATTACAGCCAGCTGCAGGCACCAGCCTCTGCAATCAGCGCGTTACGACGCATACCGGCAAACAGTTCACGCCCCATGCCCAAGCCATTCGCCTCGGTCAGGGCCGGGGGTATCACCGCCAGCGGGCGTGCTGCCCATTCAGCGTCAGACACCAAAACCTGCAACATGCCATTGGGCGCGTCCAGGCGAATCACGTCGCCGTCTACAACCTTGGCCAGCGGGCCGCCTGCCAGCGCTTCGGGCGACACGTGAATCGCTGCAGGCACCTTGCCAGACGCGCCGCTCATGCGCCCATCGGTGACCAGCGCCACCTTGAAACCCTTGCCCTGCAATACTGCCAGCGGCGGCGTGAGCTTGTGCAGTTCGGGCATGCCATTGGCCTGCGGGCCCTGCCAGCGCACCACACACACCACGTCACGGTCCAGCTCACCCGCCTGAAAAGCGGCGTGCAAAGACTCCTGCGATTCAAATACCCGCGCCGGGGCTTCAATCACATGCCGGTCATCTGGCACTGCCGATATCTTGATCACACTTCGCCCCAGGTTACCCTGCAGCAATTTGAGGCCACCGGTTGCGCTGAACGGTGACGTTGCGGGCCGCACCACTGTGTCGTCCTTTGAGGCGCCGATGTCCTGCCATTGCAGGGTCTGTGCACCCGCCGTGTTTTGCACCGGCACGCGGGTGTATTCACGCAAGCCGTTGGTCCGCGTCGTCAGCACGTCTTCGTGCATCAGTCCAGCGTCCAGCAGTTCGCGAATCACAAAACCGGGGCCGCCTGCCGCCTGAAACTGGTTCACATCGGCACTGCCGTTCGGGTAGACGCGGCTGAGCAGTGGCACCACATCCGACAGCGCAGAAAAGTCGTCCCAGTCGATCACGATTCCCGCAGCACGGGCTACCGCCACCCAATGGATCAGGTGATTGGTAGAGCCGCCGGTTGCCAGCAAGGCCACCATCGCGTTGACGATGCAGCGCTCATCCACCACCCGGCCAATCGGTGCGAAGCGTTTGCTTTTGGTGATGTCCAGCACCGTGCGCACCGCTTCACGTGTCAACTCGTCGCGCATGGCCGCACCGGGGTTCACAAACGCCGTGCCGGGCACATGCAGGCCCATGGCTTCAAGCAACATCTGGTTGCTGTTGGCGGTGCCGTAAAACGTACAGGTGCCGGGGCCATGATACGCAGCAGACTCGGCCTGCAACAGTTCCGCGCGCCCCACCAATCCCTGTGCTGCCTTCTCGCGCACTTTGCCTTTTTCATTGTTGGACAGGCCCGATGTCATGGGACCTGCAGGCACAAACACTGTGGGCAGATGGCCGAAGTGCAATGCGCCAATCAAGAGGCCGGGCACGATCTTGTCACAAACGCCCAACATCAGCGCGGCATCGAACACATCGTGGCTCAGCGACACCGCCGTGGCCATGGCGATCACATCGCGTGAAAACAGGCTGAGCTCCATGCCCGGCGTGCCTTGCGTCACGCCGTCACACATCGCCGGCACACCACCCGCCACCTGCGCGGTAGCACCCAGCTGGCGTGCCTCGGTCTTCACAATGTCCGGGTAGTGCTGCAGCGGTGCATGGGCTGACAACATGTCGTTGAACGCGGTAACGATACCGATGTTTGGCGCCTTCTCGGCCACCACACGCAACTTGTCGTTCGATGGCAGCGCGGCAAACGCATGGGCTACGTTGGCACAACCCAGACGGTCCGCGCCCGGTTTACGCTGGGTAGCTGCGTCCAGGCGTGCGAGATAGGTATTGCGGGTACCCTGGCTGCGATCCCTGATCCGCTGGGTGACGGCGTCAACATTGGTATTGAGTTTCATGAAAAGTTGGTAACTAAATTACATCGTTGATGTTACTCCTGAACCCACCCAAAGTGGTGGCTTCCAGTTACCAGATGGTTACCAACACAAAAAAGCCCGAACGAGCCGGGCTTTTTCAGACAGCGGAGCCAAGCGCTCCGGCGTTGCCAGTTCTACTGAACCATCACCTCGACCCGGCGGGCTTCGGCATCCGAGCCACTGGCGAGTGTTTGCTCAGGTTTTTTCAACTCCACCTTGTCTTCCGCCACGCCCAGCGCCTTGAGGGCATCGCGCACCATGAACGCACGTTGTTTAGCCAGTTCGGCATTCATGGCAGGGTCGCCGGTAGCGTCATGGAAACCGCTGATCACGGCTTTTTTGCCCGCAGCCACGGCACGCACCACCTCGGCCAGCGCTTCGTTGCCGCCAGCGGCCAGGTCAGCTTTGCCAGACGCAAAATAAAACTTCACGACGCCGCCCACCACCTTGACACTGGCGCCGTCAGCCACGGCTTCAGCGGCCGGCGCGGCCGCCATCACGGCAGGCTTCGCAGAAGGCGTTGCCACACTGTTGACCTTGTAGATACTCACACCGATCACCAGCGCGATCACCAGTGCAATCAGACCAAACAGCACGCCCAAAACAACACCCTGATTGTCATCATCCTGAGAAAACATCGTAAGACTCCAAAAAAGACTGGGGAGATTGTAAAGTGCGCTTATGCCAGTCACCCAGCCTGACCGTAAAACAGTGTTGCCCGAGCCGGTTCGCGACCCGGCGCCCATGCTCGCTCGCGCGCTGGCGGAATGGGGAGGTCAAACCGATTTATGGGTTTTCGGCTATGCCTCGCTGATCTGGCGGCCTGAATTCGACTTCGCCGAGCAACGCCTGGGCCGCGTTCAGGGCTGGCATCGCTCACTCAGGATGTGGAGCAATGTATACCGCGGCACAGTGGACCGGCCCGGCCTGGTGTTTGCGTTGCTGTCCGGCGGCAGTTGCCGGGGCGCGGTGTTTCGCGTGCCTCGACGCGATGGCGAGACCGTGATGAAAACCCTGTGGGCGCGCGAAATGTTCACCGGTGTGTATGACCCCAAATGGCTGCAGTGCAAGACAGATCAGGGGGCGGTGACCGCACTGGGGTTCACGCTGTCCCGGCGCAGCCCGAATTACACCGGAGAACTCAGCGAGGCACGGGTGCGGCAAATTCTGGCTGAAGCACGCGGTCACTATGGCACCACG
>Ga0208822_1001521_pt1 | contig 16058 bp, 16 predicted proteins | sample AD_STIC08_MetaG_FD_184435 | JGI IMG/M metagenome (GOLD analysis project Ga0208822, IMG submission 184435) | Active sludge microbial communities of municipal wastewater-treating anaerobic digesters from USA - AD_STIC08_MetaG (SPAdes) (version 2) | ecosystem: Engineered > Bioreactor > Anaerobic >...
CAGGCCCGGCACGATGTTGCCTGCATCATGCAGATAGGCCAGCGGCTCGCGACCTTGCGAGCTGTCGAGCACGTCGCCCGCGTCGTTGGTCAGGGTGTAGTGAAAGGAGGCAACGCAACGGGCGGCAATCTGCATGGTTTTTCCGTAAGACAAAAGAAAACCCCGGGCGCTTGCCCGGGGTCGAAACAGGGCTGGTGGACCAGCTATTACTCGGCGCGGACAGCTTCGGCCTGCGGACCCTTCGGGCCCTGGCTGACCGTGAAGCTTACCTTCTGCCCTTCGGCCAGCGACTTGAAGCCGTTGCCTTCAATGGAGCGAAAGTGCACAAAAACATCGGGGCCGGATTCCCGCGTGATGAATCCAAAACCTTTGGCGTCATTGAACCATTTGACGGTACCGGTTTCGCGATCTGACATGACTGTTTCCTTGAACAATGGTGACTTGACGAAGCCGCGCCATTCAAGAGAACGGCGCGATCACCCGCATTGCAGGGAGTAGGCAGACTCGGCGAATCGACGGATCGGGGCCGGCTGTCACCACGTCACCAAGAAGCGTGACCCCGGCGAACACAGGTGCGCGAAGTGTACGCGAGCAATGCTGCAATTGCGACCAGGGCTCCGCCGCCGGATGCATGCGCCTCGATACCCGGGCCGCAGGTCTTGGTGGCCTTTATCGGCAGCGGATCTGCCGCGCTGTACATGATGGCGGCAGAGCAGGCTCCGAGCCCCGAGGGCAGGAACAAACAGCGTGCCACGCTGCGCGGCAAGCCCAGAACCGGCGTAGCTTGCGTCAGTAGACATCGCGCCGGTAGCGGGATCGGGCGATCAAATCCTGCACCGCATCCTCGCCCAGGATCGCCCTCAGTGAAGCATCCACCGCTGGCGCCATGCCGGCGAGGCTGCCACAGACGAAGATCACGGCACCCTCGGCAATCCATGTGCGCAATTCTTCCGCTGAATCGTCGAGACAGTGCTGCACATAGCGCCGCTCGGCCTGATCGCGGGAGAAGGCAAGATCCAGTCGCGCGATTGCACCGCGTGCATGCCAGGCTTCGATCTCCTCCTGATAGAAGAAATCGTGTTGCCGATGACGTTCACCGAAGATCAGCCAGTTGCGCATCCTGCCGGCGGCAATGCGCTGCTTGAGCAAACCACGCAGGCTGGCAATGCCGGTGCCGTTGCCAATCAGCAGCATCGGCACATCGCCGCTTGGCGCGTGGAAATTGGCATTGGCGCGGATGCGCAAGGCAATTTCATCGCCGGGCTTGGCATATTCGGTCAGCCAACCGGTGCCGATACCCAAGCGCCCGTCATCGAGCCGCCACTGGCGCAGCACCAGCTGGATGCTGCCATCGGTCGGCACGGAAGCTATCGAATAGTCCCGATGCGGCAGGCGCACCAAGCCATCCGCCAGTCCCTGCGCATCGGAGCCCGCCCAGGCAGCCGGCAGCGTGCTACGTGCAAGCACGTTGCGAAGGTCTTCCCTTGCACCGTGCAACACAACCGTGATCCCGCCATCGAGTGCATGCCGAGTCAGCCATGCCGACACATCGGCCGGCGGATTCTGGGGACCGATTTCGGCAATGTCTCCCGCTTGCCAGTCGGGCAGCGCCTCCTCAGGCTTGAGGGTTACCTCGAAACACGGTCCGCCAACGCTTCGCGGATTGAGCACGCGGCGCGAATGCAGGCGCCAGCGAGCGTAGTCCGGCTCCTGCCAATCCGGCAGGTCGCCACGGCCACACAACTGGCCCAGATGGTATTGCCAGTGACGCAAGGCACCGGCATCACCATTGTCCACGTCCACCGTATCGAACAGGGGCTGCGCGCCGCAATGGCGCAACCAGCGCTCCAGGGATTTTCCGAAGCCGCAGAAATTCCGGTAGGCACTGTCGCCCAGGGCAAGCATTCCAAACTGCAACTGCGGATAGCGTGCAGCCTCGTGCATGACTTTGGCGACAAATGCATACGCCATGTCCGGGGCATCGCCTTCGCCCGTGGTGCTGACAACGAACAAGACGCGCCGCAATGTGGCCAGTCGTTGCGCATCAAGCTGCTGGATGGAAACCAGTTCAACCTGCATGCCAGCGGATTGCAGGGTTGCCACTGTCTGCCGCGCCGTTGCTTCGGCAAATCCGGTCTGACTGGCATACACGACCGTCAGTCCGGTTCCCGTCATGGCGGCAATTTCAACGCGCAGGCGCTGCGTTGATGCCTGCGCTCTGCGCCTGAGCAAGAGCCAACCCGTGAGCAGCAGATAGGCAAACACGGCAAGCGCAGCCCAGCCGATGCGCTGCATCGGTGGCAACGGGACATTCCAGCTTCCCGCCTGCCATGCCATGGCAAGCAGGGCCAGCAGGATCAGCAACAGGCCGACCAGCAGATTGCCGACAACGGGATGCAGGAATCCGGGCTCGCGCGACATCAGCAAATCACTCGCCCAGCAATGCCGCGAAACCGGGCGACATCCGCTCTTCGAAACCGTCAGCGCTACGCAGGATGTAGAGCACCGCGATGCCGCGTTGTTCGGCGAAGGCCAGGCCCTGCTCCACGCCCAGCACGCTCAAGGCCGTGGCCAGCGGATCGGCATCCTGGCAATTCGCGCTCATCACGGTGACCGATGCCACGTTGTTGTCGAGCGGATAGCCCGTGCGCGGATCGATGCGGTGCGCATAGCGCCGACCGCCATCCTCGAAGAAATGCCGATAGTCGCCGGAGGATCCGAGAGCGGCATCGGTGAGTCCAAGCACATGCTGGGCGTCGATCTCGCCGTCCGCGCGGTCATTGTCGAGCGGCCGCTGGATCGCCACTTGCCAGGGCGTGCCATCCGGCTTGCTGCCCTGCCCGCGCAACTCGCCACCGACCTCAATCAGGTAATCGTGATGGCCCTGCGACTCCAGGAATTGCGCAATCCAGTCCACGGCAAAACCCGGTGCAATCGAAGACAGGTCAATGCGGCTGCCACCGGGTTGCCAGACCCGATGCGCGATTGGATCCAGTTGAATGCGCTGCCAGCCGGTGCGCGCACGCATCTCGGCGATGGTGGCCGCATCCGGTGGCGCGCGGCGTGCCGGAGACGGACCAAAGCCCCACAGGTCGACCAGGGGCCCGACGCTGGGATCGTAGGCGCCGCCGGTTTCAGCGGCGAGCTTCAGTGCAGCGGCGATGACTTGGTACAGGTCGACGGGAACCTCGACCCAGCTTTCCGCCGCCGCCTGGTTGTAGCGACTGAGGTCGGATTGCGGTTTCCACGTGCTCATCTGCGCATCGACACGATCCAGTCGTTGCTGCACTCCGGCCTGCGCGCCTGCCGCGCTCTCGGCATTGCCGACATAGCGAACCGTCCAGCCCGAACCCATGGACTGCCCTTGCAACACCTGCACCTGCGCAGACGTGGAACAGGCGGACAGACCAAGGCCCGCGATGAGCGCAAGCACCGCCATGCCGAAGCCACGCACTACGCGCGCACGGCGCCGCCGATCACGGCAGCGAATGGGCGACAGGGCCAATGTCATGGATCCTGCATCGCAGCGGCTTACTGCGGCAGGACCTCCAGGGTCAGCGAGTAGCTGAGTCGCCGCTTGCTGGCCGCTGCAACCGACGTCTTGTCATCTTCGGTGTCGCTGTGCAGCCAGTAGCGTCCGGCGGCCGGCCAGGTCACGCTGATCAATCCATCCTTGTCGCTGGTGGTCTTGATCTCGTTCTGCTGCTGGCGATAGCGGATGCCGTCCGGAATCACCTCCACATCCAGACCGGGCGCCGGCTTGCCATCGATGAGCAGCTTGAAGGTGGCCTTCTCGCCGGCAAACAGGTCGTTGGGATGGGTGACCGGCACCAGCTCCAGACCGACGCCCGATGACGTGAGCGCGGTGTCGTTTGGCCGACCGGCAGTGACGAAGGTTTCCGTGCGACCCACCGACTGCGAAACCGACAGCTTGCTTGCGTCCTTTGGAACCTCGCTGGCAAATTTCTCCACGCCGCCGCGCCAGCGCTTGGGCTTGCCGTCTTCTTCCCAGTTCGCGAACAGGCCGGCATTGACCACCGCGATCCGATAGGTGCCCGGCGTAGTCAGGTGCACATCGAAGGTGCTGCGGTATTTTCCGGTGGCGGTGTTCTCGGCATTCACCGCGCTGCCATCTGGCCCGGTGATGGCCAGGGATTCCAGGCGCAGCGGAACATGGTTGAAATAGAACAGGTCGTTGGATACGGCCGCATCCACCGTGATCCACGGATCCTCGGCGGACAGCACGGTTTCGGACGGCAACAGCCAGGTCTTGTGCGCCTGCGCGGAAAGCGGCAGTGCGAACGCAACGGCAATGGCAAACAGTTTGTGTGCGGTGGTCATGGAATTGCTCCGGGATCAGGGATTGAGGTCGAGTGTGATCTGGCCGAGTTCGTGCTGGCCCTTGGCATCCAGATGCCGGGTTTCGCTGATCGGCCAGTCGAATGGAATCTTCAGCAACTCGCGGCCGCCGACTTCGCGCACGGCTTCGACCACCAGTTGATAGCTGCCCGGCTTGAGGGACGCCAGCGGTGGCTTGCCCGATTCAAACCGGAGCTGATGCTGGCCGACCGGGCGGGTAGCACCGCTGACGCCATCAATCGGCAGGCTCTGCTCGCGCCCGCTGCGCCGCCACCACTGGCGCAGATCGGCCAGCCACTTGCTGCCCGCGCCTTCCTTGGTGTCCTTCTGCTGGTACCAGACCGCCAGGTTTGCAGCCACCGCCTGGTTGCCGTCTTCGATCCACACGGCGACATAGGGGCGGTGGTATTCGGCCGCATCGATGCGCGGAATTTGCACAGTGATGCCCATGTCCGCCGCCATCACGGGCGATGTGGAAAGCAGCAGGATGAAAAGCCAGCAAACACGCATGAGCATTCCTCTAGTGGATGAACAACAAGGCAATCAGCACCATCACCAGCAGACCCAGCCCAACCATGGGCCAGGTCATGGGCCGTTGGCGGGCATGCATTTGCAGCAGGAAAAACCCGCTGACGGAAAACACCACGCAGGCCAGCGCAAACACATCGATGAACCAGGCCCATGCCGTTCCGGTGTTGCGGCCCTTGTGCAGATCGTTGAACCAGGAGATCCAGCCGCGATCCGTCTTTTCGTATTCGATCGCGCCGCTGGCGCGATCAATGCTGAGCCAGGCATCGCCACCGGCACGCGGCATGGACACGTAGATTTCGTCTTCCGACCACTCGCCAATACGCGCACCCACCTCGACATCCATGGTCTTCGAGATCCACTCGCGCAGCGCTGCCGGCAGGGCGGGGTCGCTGGCGCTGTCCGCTCCAGCCAGCGCAGTGCGCAATTCGTCCGGAAGGATCGCCTTGCGCTGGATCACCTCGGGGCTGGCTTCAATCTGTGCCGAATGATTGAGGGTGACGCCGGTGATGCTGAAGAAGAGGATGCCGACCAGGCACAGGGCCGAACTGATCCAGTGCCATTCATGCAGGGTTTTCAGCCAGTAGGACCGGCGCTTCGCGTCGACTGGCTTGTTCATCTACAAAAAGGACGGCAGCAAATTGATCGACCCGCAGTAGATCACAAATGCGAATCACTCGCAATTGGCGAAAGTCATGCGGGCCGGATCGGCCGTTCGCGATCAGCCCAGTGGCTTGCGCAATAGCTCGAAGCGCAGGTCCGGTCGCTTGGGAATGCCGAACCGCTCATCGCCGTAGGGAAACGGCTTGTACTCGCCGGTGCGCTGGTACCCGCGACGCAGATACCAGGCCAGCAGTTCCTCGCGCACGTCAATCACGGTCATGCGCATCTCGCGGCAACCCCATTCCTCGCCCGCGATCCGCTCGGCCTCGGCCAGCAACCGGTGGCCGATGCCGTTGCCCTGCTGCTCGGGCCGTACCGAAAACATGCCGAAATAGGCGGCTTCGCCCTGCAACTGCAATTCGCAGCAGGCCAGCAAGTCCTGGCCGGATTCGGCCAGCACCACGCGCGCATCGCTGCGCCGCAGAAGTTCGCGCAGGATTTCCCGGTCGATGCGCTGGCCATCGAGCAATTCCGCTTCCGTGGTCCAGCCCTTGCGGCTGGAATCACCGCGATAGGCCGATTCCACCAGCGCCCGCACAGGGTCCAGATCGTTTTCGCGAGCGGTGCGAAATGCAATGGACAGGGTCATGGGTAGCGTATTCAGCCGAGCAGTTTGCGCACGCGCTTGATCGCTGCAACGAATGCATCGATTTCTTCGTGCGTGTTGTAGAACGCCAGCGAGGCACGCAAGGTGGCCGGCACGCCATAGAACTGCATCAGGGGATGCGCACAGTGGTGTCCGGAGCGAACGGCAATGCCTTCCTGATCCAGCAGGGTCGCCACGTCATGCGCGTGCGCGCCGTCGAGCAGGAAGGAAACCACCGGCACCTTGCTCGCGGCCTGACCGAAGATGCGGATCCCCGGCAACCTCGCCAATGCATCAGCCAGGTGCGCGAGCAAGTCGCGCTCATGGGCAAACACGGGTTCCTGTCCCAGCTCATCGAGGAAATCCAGCGCCACCTTGAGTCCGGCGAAACCGGCAATGTTCGGCGTACCGGCTTCGAATCGATGCGGCGGATCGGCAAAGGTGGTCCCTTCGAAGCGCACTTCGCGGATCATCTCGCCGCCACCGAAGAACGGTGGCATCGCCTCCAGCAGTTCACGACGAGCCCACAGCATGCCGGTTCCGGTCGGACCAAACAGCTTGTGCCCGGTGAGCGTATAGAAATCACAACCCAATGCGCGCAGGTCGATGTCGAGGTGCGGCGCCGCCTGCGATCCATCCACCAGCAGCGGAATGCCGCGCTTGCGGCATTCCCGCGCGAGGGTGGCCACCGGATTGATCGTGCCGAGCACATTCGACACATGCGCGACGGCAGCCAGCTTCACCTCGGGGGTGAGCAACTCGATGAAACGCTCGACAATCAATTCGCCCGTTTCATTGATCGGCGCAACTTTTATGGTGGCACCGCTGCGTTCGCACACCAACTGCCACGGCACGATGTTGGCGTGATGCTCCATCTGCGTGAGCAGGATGCTGTCACCAGGTTGCAGACGCGGCAGTGCATGGCTGTAGGCAACCAGGTTGATGGCCTGGGTGGTCCCCGAGGTCAGTACGATCTCATCGCGCGAGGATGCGTTGACGAAACGCGCCAGCGCATCCCGCGAGGCTTCGTAGGCCGTGGTGGCTTCGTCACCCAAGGTGTGCACGGCGCGAGCGACGTTGGCATTGGAGTTGCGATAGAAGCGGTCCACGGCTTCGATCACCGCAGCGGGTTTCTGCGCGGTATTGGCGTTGTCGAAATAGATCAGCGGCTTGCCGTGCACCTGGCGCGCCAGCAGCGGAAAGCGCGCGCGAATGCGCTCGACGTCGAATGTTCCACCTGCGACATTCATCCAGTCACCTGCGCGGTATCCGCAGCCGACTCCGCACGCGGAAGCCGCTCCAGCAACAAGGCATCCAGTTGGCCGTGCAAGGCTTCGTTGGTGATCGAATCGAACGCGATGCGACAGAACGCCAGCGTCAGCAATGAACGTGCTGCGGCCTCGTCGATGCCGCGCGAGCGCAGGTAGAACAGGGCCTTCTCATCCAGCTGTCCGACGGTTGCGCCGTGCGCTGCCTTGACTTCATCGGCATGGATTTCGAGCACGGGCTGGGTATCGATTTCCGCTTGATCGGAGAGCAGCAGGTTCTTGTTGCTGAGCAGGGCATCCGCACCATCGGCGCCCGCACACACCGTGATGGCACCGTGGAACACGCCGCGCGCGCGCTGGTCGGCAACGCCACGCCAGACGAGGTCACAGGCGGTATCGCGTGCCTGATGACTGACATCGATGCGCGTGTCCGCGTGTTGCCGGCCATTGAGTACAAAGACCCCACGCGAAACCAGGCGCGCGCGATCCCCCTGCAAGGCAACCGCCAGATCATGGCGCATCCACTGCGCACCGGCCTCGACGCAGCGCATTTCCAGATGCGCATCCGCATCCAGCACCGCGTCGCTGCGCCGGATCAGGCGCACGGAGTCTGGCGCGGCCTGAAGCTGCAACAGGTCCAGGCGGGCACCGGCATGCAGCGAATACTGGTTCACGACATTGCCAAGATGACTGCAACCCTGCCCGCCCGCATGGTGTTCGATGAGACGAAGCGCAGAACCTTCGCCCAGCTCGATGACATTGCGCAGTTGCCAATAGGCATCCGCAGCGCCGGCACTGCCCAGCATGACCAGATGCAGCAACGGCTCCACCTTCACCCCGGCCGCAACCCGGATCACCGCGCCGTCGCTTGGCAGCGCCGAGTTGAGGCGCGCGAACACCTGGGCATCCGCATCGAATGATCGACCCAGCGACGCGCGCAGGGACTGCGCATCACGTTCCAGCGCAGTGCCCAGCGATTCGATGGCAAGCCCATGCACGCTGGAGACATCGGACAAGTCCGGGCGCAGCGTGCCATCGACAAACACCAGGCGTGGCGAACCGACCCCGGCAAGCGTGTACAACCCGGGATCAACATCCACCGGCTGCGAAGCCGCAGCCACACGACGCAAGCGGCGGGATTCAAGTGCACGCAGCGGCGTATATTTCCAGGCTTCGTTGCGCGCAGCGGGCAGCCCGCGTTCCAGCAAACGCGTGCGTGCCTCGACACGAACCTGCTTGAGCCAATCCGGTCCACTTGTCTGCCCTGCGTCGTCAAGCAGGCTATGCAGCAATGCCGAGCTCATCAGCCGGCTCCAGCCACGGTACGTTGTGCAACCCAGGCGTATCCGTGCTCCTCGAGCTTGAGCGCCAGGGTCTTGTCGCCACTCTCGACGATGCGGCCATCGGCCAGCACATGCACGAAATCCGGAACGATGTAATCAAGCAGGCGCTGATAGTGGGTGATGACAATGAAGGCCCGGGACGGATCACGCATCGCGTTGACCCCGTCGGCAACCATTTTCAGCGCGTCGATGTCGAGGCCGGAATCGGTTTCATCCAGCACCGCAAGTTTCGGCTCCAGCAAGGCCATCTGGAAAATCTCGTTGCGCTTCTTCTCGCCACCGGAGAAACCTTCGTTCACCGCGCGATGCAGCAGCTCGTCCTTGAGATGCAGAACCGCCAACTTCTCGCGCACGCGCTTGAGGAATTGCACCGAATCAAGCTCCGCTTCGCCGCGTCGCTTGCGCTGGGCATTCAGCGCCGAGCGCAGGAAGTAGGTGTTGTTGACGCCGGGAATCTCCACCGGATACTGGAACGCCAAGAACACGCCGGCCGCAGCACGCTCTTCGGGCTCGAGTTCCAGCAGGTTGGTGCGGTCGTACTCGACGCTGCCTTCGGTCACCTCGTAACCCTCGCGCCCGGCCAGCACGTTGCCCAGCGTCGACTTGCCGGCGCCGTTCGGCCCCATGATCGCGTGTACTTCGCCCGCCTTCGCCTCCAGCGAAAGGCCCTTGAGGATTTCCTTGCCGCCGACGCGGACATGGAGGTTTTCAATTTTCAACATGGGATTCGAGATTCGGGATTTGGGAATGGCAAAAGCAACGCCCGCTTCTGCCGTCGTTCCTGCCAAGGCAGACTACGAAGGCAGGATGCCGGAAAGAACTTCGGCTTAGGGAGACTCTGAACTACGGAACTCATTAGTCGCGAGCAAGCTCGCTCCCACAAAATCAAACAATGGTGGGAGCGAGCTTGCTCGCGACAATACTTGTTCAGACCTTCCTTAGCCGATGGCCCGAAGGGCGAACTGCGGAAGCAATGAGTCAAGCCTGTGCCTTCACGCTTGCAGAAAGCACAGAGTCGCTGGCCCCCTGCCTTCGCAGGGGCGACGGAAGATTCAAAGGCGGGGGCAGGAATTGGGATTTGAAATTCGGGCGATGGCCTTCTTCCCCTCTCCCCTCGCGCACCCAAAAGGGCATCAAGGAGAGGGGCCGGTGGAGAGGACGTAGAACACTCGAACGCCGCATTAGAATCAGCACGGATGCTCATGTACGCGCACCCGCGACGCGCCAGCGGCGAGCCAGGCCATACGCCGCCACCAGCGCCCACACCCCTTCCAGCACGACAAAGGGAATGACACCGGCCAGCCAGGCAGCGAATCCGGCCAGCGAGGCGCCGATGAAATTGAGCAGCAGGTAGGCCAGCGAATCCTCGGCGAGGCGCCCGCGCTGGTTGAGCAGAAACGCAAGCAGCAGCATGGCCACGCCGATGGTGGCGATCACGTCGGATGTGCTCATCCCACGGCCCCTTCGAGACTGACTTCCAGCAGCTTCTTGGCCTCGACGGCAAATTCCATGGGCAGTTCGCGGAACACCTGTTTGCAGAAACCATCCACGATCAGCGACACCGCATCCTCTTCGGAGATGCCGCGCGATCGGCAGTAGAACATCTGCTCATCGGAAATCTTCGACGTGGTCGCCTCGTGCTCGACGATGGCCGAGGGATGCTTGACCTCGATGTAGGGAAAGGTGTGCGCGCCGCAGCGCTTGCCGATCAACAGGCTGTCGCATTGCGTGTAGTTGCGCGCGCCGACCGCGCCCTTTTCGACCTTGACCAGGCCGCGGTAGGTATTCTGCCCACGCCCTGCGCTGATGCCCTTGGCGATGATCTTCGACTTGGTGTTGCGCCCAATGTGGATCATCTTGGTGCCGGTATCAGCCTGCTGGCAGTGGTGGGTCAAAGCCACCGAATGGAACTCGCCGGTGGAGTCATCGCCACGCAGGACGCAGCTCGGGTATTTCCAGGTGATCGCTGAACCGGTTTCCACCTGGGTCCAGATGATCTTCGAACGCGCACCGCGACAGTCGCCGCGCTTGGTCACGAAATTGTAGATGCCACCGACCCCGTTCTCGTCGCCCGGATACCAGTTCTGCACCGTCGAGTACTTGATGCTGGCGTCATCCAATGCAACCAGCTCGACCACGGCGGCATGCAACTGGTTCTCGTCGCGCATCGGCGCGGTGCAGCCTTCGAGATAGGAGACGCTGGCGCCTTCCTCGGCGATGATCAAGGTGCGTTCAAACTGGCCGGTATGCCCCGCGTTGATGCGGAAGTAGGTGCTCAGCTCCATCGGGCAACGCACGCCCTTGGGAATGAACACGAAACTGCCATCGGAGAACACCGCCGAGTTGAGCGCGGCAAAAAAATTGTCGCCCTGTGGGACCACGCTGCCGATGTAGCGACGCACCAGGTCCGGATGTTCGCGGATGGCTTCGGACATCGAACAGAAGATCACGCCGGCCTCGGCCAGTTCCTTGCGGAAGGTGGTGCCGACGGATACCGAATCGAACACCGCATCGACGGCGACACCGGCGAGCTTGGCGCGCTCATGCAGGGGTACACCGAGCTTGTCGTAGGTTTCCAGCAGCTTGGGGTCGACTTCATCCAGCGACTTCGGACCCTGCTTGGGTGCCGCGAAATAGCTGATCGCCTGGAAATCGATGGCGCCGATGCGCAGCTTCGCCCATTCCGGCGAATGCATGGTCAACCAATGGCGATACGCGGCAAGCCGCCAATCGGTCATCCACTCGGGCTCACCCTTGCGCTTGGAGATCCAGCGCACGACACCCTCATCGAGACCGGGCGGCAGGCTGTCGGTGGCAATGTCGGTAACGAATCCGGCTTCATAGCGGCGATTCATCGCCTCGACGATGCGCTCGTTGCCGGGGCTGACCACGGCCTCGGCGGCCTGGACGGCATTGCCTGCGCTCGCAATGTTCATCGCACCGCCACCCGCAGCGGAATGCTGCTGCGCTTGGGCGCAGGTGCCAGCATGTCGGCCAGGCTCACGCTTTCCAGCGCCTCGCGGATCACGTCGCTGACCTTCTGCCAGTTGGCGCGCACGCCGCAATGCGATTCCAGATCGCACTGTCCGGCATGTGCGTAGCATTCGGTCATGCCAATCGGACCTTCCATCGCAGTTACCACATCGGCCAGGGTGATTTCGGACGCCGAACGCGCCAGGCGATAGCCGCCACTTGCGCCACGCCAGGAATCAACCAAACCTGCCGCAGCCAATTGCTTGAGCACCTTGCTTACCGTCGGCACTTCCAGGCGTGCCCTTTCGGCGAGCAATTGCGCGCTCAAGACCTCGTCATGGGCCCCGGCAAGGCAGGTCATCACGAGGGTTGCGTAATCGGTGAGTTTGCTGACGCGGAGCATGCGGCCTCCATTTAGGACCGAAATTGTACTATTTGATCGCAGGCCGTTCAATTCCCGCGTTCGCACGCCGCTTCGGCGCGCTTGCCGGCGGCTGCCACGGGCTGGCATCGGGCGTGTGCCCTACAATCGGCGCCATCACGCATTCGGGAGCGGGCATGCCGCAACAAGGAAGCAGCACAGCAGTCGACCTTCAGCGCCGCGACGCGCGCCAGGCCTTCGCCCGCGACGCGCTCGGCGCAGCGTCGGTTTGCATCGCGCGCGCCTCGGAAGATGCCAGTTTCCGCAGCTATTGGCGGGTAAGCCCCGGACCCGATGGCCATGCCAGTTGCATCCTCATGGATGCGCCGCCCGGCAAGGAAGACCTCGGCCCGTGGCTGGACATCGCTGCGCGCCTGCGCAACGCGGGTTTGCATGCGCCGCAGGTATTTGCACTCGACCAGGGCCAGGGTTTCGTGCTGATGGAAGACCTTGGCACGCGCACCCTGTTGCCCGAGCTGGCCGACGCCAGCGTCGAGGCGCTTTACGCGCAGGCCATGGAGGCCTTGCTGAGAATGCAGTGCTCGGCATCTGTCGACGGCCTGCCCGCTTACGACCGCCAGCGCCTGCTGGATGAAATGAACCTGTTGCCAATCTGGTTTCTGCAACGTCACCTGGGTTTTCAGCCAAACGCAGTCGAGCAAGCCATCATCGACGAGGCGTTCGCATTCCTCACGGCCGCCGCCGAGGAGCAACCGCGCGCCTTCGTGCATCGGGATTTCCACAGCCGCAATTTGCTCCGCATCGAGTCGGCCGAACCCATCACGGCCGATGGGCTGCTGGTGAATCCGGCCATCGTCGATTTCCAGGATGCCGTGTGCGGCCCCGTCACCTATGACTTGGTCTCCCTGCTGCGCGACTGTTACATCGCCTGGGATGTCGCGCGCGTGCAGGCATGGGTGGAAACCTATCGATTGCGCCTGCTCGCCGCGCAACGCATCGACGCGACGGTCGACCGCATGCGGTTCCTGCGCTGGTTCGACCTGATGGGCCTTCAGCGTCACATCAAGGTGCTCGGCATCTTTTGCCGGCTTTGGTATCGCGACGGCAAGCGCCAATACCTCGATGACCTGCCGCTGGTCTGGCACTACACGATTTCGGTCGCATCTGCTTATCCGCAGCTTGCCGACTTTTGCGACCTGCTGCGCAGGGTAGTGGGCGAGCGTGACATTCGCCAGAACCGCGAGTTGGAAGCCGGATGAGCCCTGCCCGCGCCATGATCTTTGCCGCGGGGCGAGGCGAACGCATGCGCCCGCTCACCGACCAGATACCCAAGCCACTGCTCAAGGTCGGCGGCAAGCACCTCATCGAGTGGCACCTGGAGCAGTTGTCCGCAATCGGCATAGTCGAGGTGGTGATCAACATTTCCCACCTGGCCAGCCAGTTCCCGCAAACCCTTGGCGATGGAAGCCGCTGGAACCTGAAAATCCACTATCTCGACGAAGGCCCGATGGCGCTGGAAACCGGCGGCGGCATGCTCAACGCATTGCCCTTGCTTGGCAGCGATCCCTTCGTCCTGGTGAATGGCGATGTCTGGAGCGACTTCAAGCTGAGCGAATTGCCGGCTGAAATCCGCGGCGACGCGCATCTGGTTCTTGTGGACAAGCCTGCATATGCCGCGCATGGCGACTTCGCACTGGATGTTGATGGCCAGGTCCAGTCCGCAGGATCAAACCTGCTCACCTATGCCGGCATCGGCATCTACCGCAGTACCATTTTCGAAACCTGGAGAATGGCCTGCAGCGACGCGCCCGGCCTGCACGAAACTCCACCCCGTTTTCCCATCGCCCCACTGCTGCGCCGTGCCATGCGTGAAGGCAAAGTCAGCGGCCAGCACCACCACGGACGCTGGGTGGATGTAGGCACCCCAGAACGCCTGCACGCGCTGGATGCAGAACTCAAGCGACCCTGACGGATACCGAGCGCATCCGCAACAGCCAACGCGCCTGCATCATCATCGCTTCAGGAGTCACATCTGCGCCAAGGATCAAGTTGAACTTGAATTGGCGGGCTTGACCGCTCCAAACGCAATGGCCAGCCCCGAAAGGCACACTCGGCGAATCGGCAGATTCTGGTTGTCCTGGCTTCTTCTGATGACTGAATCGCCGGCATCGCGGGCGGCAAGCGCAATCGTGCACACTGTCTCCAAGTTCAAGATTCAGGTGCTGAACCCTTCACCGCAAAATCAATGACACTGACCCTATCGATCGACCCTATCGATCGACCCTATCGATCCTGACCCTATCGATCCGCTTTGCTCACTTTGCTTATCCCGGATCCCATTCCGCATCACTCAGGAGGGGCTTCGTAACCCCTAAGAAACCTGCACTGCGTGCCCGGATCACCCCAAGGATCATTGAAGTACATCTTTCGGTATTGATCGTCAACAAGGCTCTCTGGAACACAGGCGAGTGAAATTACGCGCTCCCAGTACAAGACGCGTCGTTTGGCTTTTGATACGTCAATCGACAAATGGATCAGGGGGTACTTCAACATCTCCTCAATTTGGTTTGCCTCCAGATCAATCGACATTTTTCTTGGAAGAACAGACCTGTCTCCTTGAACGACTTGCACGTTATCAAGAACAACTCTGTATGTATCTGGCGCCACAAGTGCGCCGCGAGTGTCATCTCTTCTTATGAGTTTTGCGTCGACAGGTCTAGCAGTGACGAGAATGACATTCTTCTCAGCCGCTGAAGCGATTGCCGGACAGGCAGCGAAACTGATTGAAAAACACATTGTCAAGAACATTGTTAAGAGCTTCATGGTCATTCCCCATCCTTCCAATGAGAATTTTCTTTCCATGATCCGGGCCGATCTTGAGCGACACTCCGGTAGACGTACTGTCCAGACTGCCTGCCAACCTCATACATGTTGCAACATCGCGATGATCTGGCATCCCGAGTAATCACAAATCCTGGAATCCCAGCATTCCTCGGCGCGCTGTGATCACCCCTGCCCGGATATTGCGTTAGGCCAGCATAGTGCCAATGCGCAACCAATGTTGTCGCTGGCAGTCGTTCTAAACGTCCGCCTTGCGGTATGCGCGCAGCTCCGACAATGCTGAACGTTCCGTTTTCGTTCTGTGCAACCTGGATGTAGAACTCTGTCTTTACCTTGGACGCGTAGTTTATTTCCGCCTGTGCCACAGAGGTTGGCTTCGCAATGCGTTTTATGAAGTCACGCTGCTCGGGGGTCGATTGAATATCGCCGGTATTCTTTGCATGGCTGCTATTTACGGCGTCGCCAGCTTTTCGAACTTGCTCATCATTGCTGTAGCCCTTTGAGACTGGAATTCCTTCCCAAAACCCACGAGGATCCTTCAGATAGTCGTCTTCAGTGATCGGCATTGGCGCTGTTGGTGCCGTCGAGTTGTTCACCCCCTTTTGACTACTCGGCGCTGTCGCTTCCGCGGCGCTTGCCGAGGCTACTCGAGTAGACTGCTTTTCACTCCCGTTGCCTGTAATTGACGCCCGGGCTGCTTCCTGCCGCACCGACTCAAAATCATAGACGGTCTTGACCCCCATCGTCACACCATGGCCGATCTCGTCGTCCGAACTGACCGCATACCCACTCGGATCCCTCCCCGACAACGGGTTGTTCATGATGTAGCTGTAAGGATTCAAGCTCTGGCTGTTGGCCGGGAACTGGATGATGGGATCGACCGAGAGGAAGCGTCCCAGCTGGTAGTCGTAAACACGGCCGTTCATGTGGATCAGGCGCACGTCGTCCACATGCTGATGGCCGGTGAAGCCGCGCACGGTGTCGGGCAGCAGGTTGAGTTTGCCGCCGGGACGGTCGGAGTAATCGCCATTCCTCACCTTGCCGAAGGCGTCGTAGGCCGTGGCTATCGGTGTGCTGTCCGGGCCGTTGGGTTCGTTGCTGTCATCACCAATGCA
>Ga0208822_1001532_pt1 | contig 16004 bp, 22 predicted proteins | sample AD_STIC08_MetaG_FD_184435 | JGI IMG/M metagenome (GOLD analysis project Ga0208822, IMG submission 184435) | Active sludge microbial communities of municipal wastewater-treating anaerobic digesters from USA - AD_STIC08_MetaG (SPAdes) (version 2) | ecosystem: Engineered > Bioreactor > Anaerobic >...
CCAGCCTTCAGCCTTCAGCCTTCAGCCTTCAGCCTTCAGCCTTCAGCCTTCAGCCTTCAGCCTTCAGCCTTCAGCCTTCAGCCTTCAGCCTTCAGCCTTCAGCATCCAGCATCCAGCATCCAGCATCCAGCATCCAGCCTTCAGCCTTCAGCATCCAGCATCCAGCATCCAGCATCCAGCATCCAGCCTTCAGCATCCAGCGTCCAGCCTTCGAGCATCCAGCCAAAGAAAAAGCCCCTAGGCTAGACTGCCTAGGGGCTCAGGTGGACGGCCGCGGGCTTATAAACTCTCCCTCATCACGGCCATGATATCCTGCCGGATACCGGCCACAGATTCAGCGTCACCGGCCGCGAGGGCTGACTTGAGGCATAGCAAAAGAGTATGGAGGCGCAAAAGATTTATCAGGGTCATACCCACCTCTGTTTCAGCGCGTATCCGCCGATCCTATCCGGTTCACCGTTCCGCATCCCGTGGGGTTCGGGCGTGCCGTTCGGCCAGAGAACCATACCCAGCTCATAGACAAGGGAAAAGCCCATATCCATGCCGCAGCCACTAACCCTGATGCCGCCATGCCTGGGATCAATGTGCATATCTAGCGCATCGGCCACGAGGCTGGAGATATCTTGCAACCCCCCCTCGCGGAGGATTTTTACTTGGATAACCCGGGATAAGCCCGATCTAGCAACGTGCTCGAGAGCTGTCCACACGATATCCCCGGGCTTCAATACTTCCAACAGCCGGGATACGGCCCTCTCATTTTTTTTCATTATGCTTCCCTTTCCACGATATCGCCCCACGAGGCAATTCGGAATGTACCGCGCCAGAATACTATGGTTTCGGCGTACGAATCGCCCGTATTACTGAAGCTAAGCCACTTTCCAGCGCATAATTCACTTTCTACGCCGTAGTTATCGGCCGCCTCATCGCAAGCCGCGAGAAAAATTTCTTCAAAGCTGGGCTCATGGTAGCAACCCCGTACCCAGTTTGCCGTTCCAGGGAATGTACCGAAACTCAAATAGTGCGTGGTCCACAGCTTTTTCAGCGCGGCCCTACGCACCGGACAAGGTATCACGCGAGCCAGATCATTCCAAAAACCCCGTGCAAGCTTCATTTTTTCGCCTCCATTCCATAAAATCGGGAATCCTTATGGCTTCCCACGTACACAATCACGCCCTTATTCCTCCAATATTTGGCCGCGTAGGCATGGGCTAGATCGAGGCGGCCACAATGGCCGTCCTCGTCGCCATAATCATAAGGCGCGTACATCTTGGGATTGTCACCATCGCACGCAACCCAGCGCGTACCACGAAAGTTTGTCGGTGCGATGTACCTTATCTCAATCAGCTTCATGGTTCACTCCTTCACCGGCTGCACGGCATAACAATGTACGTCCATGCCGGACGTTCGGCCCCATTCTGGACCACCATGGTTTGAGACTCGAACCTTGCCGGATGATTCCACGCCGAGAACCGCATGGTGCCGGAGTACCCTGGGAGGGCCGCGAGTAGAGCAGCGAAGTGTACATCTAGGATCATCCGGCCGTCTGTGGGGTTGTTTTTGTCGTACCGCCAGAGTTCAATGCATCCTGTTTTCAGATGCACGGCGATGTACGCGGTAGCAACCTTGGCCGTGATTGGCGACATATCCATGCTGATTGTATCGGGCTTTACCTCGCCCAAGATCACTTCGACCCCAGGGTACTTCGGTGCCGGATTGAGAGGTAGAAAATCTTCATTGTAAATTCCATCCGGCACGGCCGCGCTAACGTAGACCTCCAACAACCGCATGGCGTCCGTTACGTGCAGCCAACCCCCCGCCACTCGGAAAAACCGCTGGTCTTTCCGGGGCTGTGTCCTCAAGACATTTTTTACCGCGTTCTTGATCCAGGCTTCCATGGTCTCTTCTCCTTGTTTGTTTGGTTTGGTTTGGTTTGGTTTGGTTTGGTTTGGTTTGGTTTGGTTTGGTTTGGTTTGGTTTGGTTTGGTTTGGTTTGGTTTGGTTTGGTTTGGTCTACGGCCGCACGACCCCGCACGTGCAGCCCGCGATCCCACAGAGCGCCCGGCAAACTCGCCGATACTTGGCCAGGGCCGCGCTGGTAGGGGCATGGGCATATAGCGCCTCATACTGGATAGCCAGCCAGGTTTCCCTGGCGTCGTCGGGCGTCGCCGAGAGGACGGTAATCCTGGTGCCGTGGAACGCATTTTTCAAAGTAATTTTTTTCATATTCTCGTCTCCCTTTCTTCGATAGTAGAATGGCCAGACCCGCGCGGGTTACCAGTTGTCCACGGCGCGGCGGGCCGCGTCCTCGGCCGTGGCCACGGGGTTCCGGGCGAGTTCCCCGCGACTCACAGTAATGATCTTGAAAAGATCCCCGTTGAGGTCGTAAACGTGGAATGCGGAGCGGTCACCGCCGTAGTAAGCGGCATAAGGCGACGACCGCAGGACAAACCGGACGTCGAAAATTCCCCGCACCTGGCGGCGCAAGACGGCCTCAAAAGCCGCCACGGCGCGTTCGATGGTGGTGGTGGTGGTGGTGGTGGTGGTGGTGGTGGTGGTAGTGGTCATATTGTTCCCCTTTCTTCGGCGGCCGGTTGAATTTTGTCCCCGTTCCGCTCATGATATGAATATATCTTATGTCCTCTCGAAAGTCAAGGGTAATTTCACTTTATTTTTCGGCGCGATCCAGCCCCCTGAATCGCCCGCCGTCATGGTCCGTCGATCCCGTAGTAAGCTAGATGGTAGACGGCACGGCGGGTTATCCCTTCCCAGCCAATCAGACCCCATTCCAACGCACGCGCCCGCACGCCCGCGGTACCCTCGCTCCTCTTACGCTTTCATATTTTACTACCAGTAGCCCCGTCAAAAATTCGAGCTGGGCCGGGCTGGAAATGGCCAAAATGGTTTTGAAAACACCGGGCTGAAAGACTTTGGCCGGAAACGGCCCGCCCTGCCACGCCCGCCTCTTCAGCCACCACTTTCCCCTACCCGACATCTACGACGCAGCCTTGCCCCATTTCCTGCCCCGTACGGGGCACTTTCGTCCGAGGTCTTTCCGGGGATCTGAAAAATGGCCGGATTTCGACCGTCGAGGGTGCGGGGGTGGCGAAATCGGGGTGGCCGGAGAGCCGCATGGCTGGCAGCTATCAGCTACCTACATGCCCGCTCATGCGCTCCACGGGCTCGCTGTCCCAACCTGGCTATCAGCTAATGTCGATCCACAGCGGCGCTGCCAGATCTGTCCCAACCTCTGTCCCAACCTTACACACCTCAAACCCGCATCAGTACAGGTTTGTCCCAACGTCCCAACCTTACGCCTAACCTCTTCTTCTTCTTCTTTCTATCTTCTTATATTCCTAAAGAAGATCGTACGAGGTTGGGACGGTTGGGACATGTCGGTAGCTGATAGCTGATGTGGAGCGGGTGGAAGGCCGTCCCAACCTACCCCAAAAGGTTGGGACGCAGGTTGGGACGGTTGGGACAGCAGGGCCGCGAGGCCCGTCCTCCTGTTATCCCAAAAAGGTGTAGAAAAGGTTGGGACGGTTGGGACACGTTGGGTAGACATTGGCTGGTGGCTGAAAAGAAAAGGCCCAACCTCTTGAAGAGGTTGGGCCAGGTTGGGACAAGGGGCGTCAGGGCTTCCAGATGATCCCATCGAACACCCGCTCGCGCTCCCCGTTTATCCGCTTGCGCACGTACTCAGCCCCGAATAGCCGCTTCATGTATCCAGCCAGTTGCATGTCGAGGGAGCGGCCGATGGGGAACTTACCCGGCATCCGGGCCAGGATGTCCTCTCGACTCAAGGAACCGTCACCCCGCTCGATGTTGTCACGCAGCCATGCTTCCAGCGGGTCGGAGAGACAAACAGCGACTTGCTTCTCTTCCTCCCATGCCTTCGGAATGTCGAAGTCACCACGGGAGCGCAGACGGATCAGGCCGTCGAGCAACCAGTTCACGACCCCCGCACGACGCTCGGGCTCGGCCCAGTATTCCACGGTCATCTTCTCTGCGTCCCAGCGACCTGCTATTCGATTCGCGACATGGAAGGGGAACATCCGGTCCACCATGGCCCCGCTCGCGTCAGCAGAGTCCTGTAATTCGTTGCAAGTAGATATCAGCTTGGCAGTAGCCGGGGCGCGGTAGGGTTGCATGTACTTGAGTTCGAGCCGAAGGTTGCCAGATGTGTAAGCCTTCGCCCAACCCGGCCAACCCTGCACCACGGGCGAGTCGTCCGAGATGTTCGAGAACCGATTGAGCAAGCCCGCTGCGCTCCACTTGCTTTTGACAAGCTCCGCCTCTTGGATGAATGACATGCCGGTGGCCCCCGCTGGGGCACAGGCGATTGCTGTGGCCAAAGTGGTCTTGCCCGAGCCCGGCAAGCCCCAGAGGATGATGTTGCCGCGCAGGATGCAGTGGGGTTGGAGGATCGTGGACATGACTTCCTGAAAGTGCCGCCTCATCTCTGCGTCGGGGAAGGCCCGGGCAATCATCTGCTCGAACTCCTCGCAGCGGGCAGGCTCGTCGCCCTCGATCAACCACGGCATTGAGACACGAGGCCCGTAGATCACCCGACTGCCGAACGGGGCCAACTCATCGGCAAGTATGTCGTAGATGCCATCGGTGAGCATGACTTCGGACTTCTCGAGGAAGAACGGGGCCCACTCAGTGCGGCCCTCGATCTCGTTGCCTGCGGAGTCCTTGGCCGCCACCCGAATGTAATAGATCGAGGAGCGGGAGCACGTCGAAACCTCGGGGATCTTGAGGAAGTCACGCAGGATCGGCATGAACTCCCGGTGAGCGTTGCCGCCAACAAACCCGTGCGCTTTTTTCACCAGCTCGTCAGTCACGTCGATCCAGCCGCTCTTCGTCTCCGAGAAGAACGAGCCGCCCTGAAAGGCCAGGTTCGATCCGTACGAGGCAATGAAGGCCCGAGCCAGCTTGGCGTAGTCCTTCCCTTTCTTCGGGGCTTTCGGCGGCACAGCCTCCCCATGCTCCACCCCGCTCTGGGCTTTGGAGCCTTTGGTGGTTTTCGGGGAGTCCAGTGTCACGGGCTTGATTTCCCCGGTCTCTTCGTCTATAATCATGTTCACCGTCATATTACTCTCCTGTTTGTGAGTTGGCCCCCGGGACAGCAAGCCCGGGGGTCTTTTCATCTTACGACTTCGCCGCCCACTGACGCAATCCGAGACGTTGCAATTTCAGCATACTCGGGATTGAGTTCAGTTAGAATGGCATTTCGCCCGTGTTGATTCGCTACCATACCCGTCGTTCCCGACCCGCCAAACGGATCAAGAACAAGCCCTCCCTCGGGGCATCCAGCCAGAACGCACGGCTCGATCAGGTCCGGCGGGAATGTGGCGAAGTGCGCGCCTTTGAACGGCTTCGTCGAGACCGTCCAGACGGAGCGGCGATTGCGGGTTTCTGCCCCCGCGTAAGGTATCCCGCGCGTGGTCTCGACTTTCCCGGCGCCGTCTGCTCGAACGCGGGTTTCGTTGGTCCCCCAACTCTTTCCCTTGTTTCCGCTAGGCCGCCCGGTTGCCGGTTCCTTGATCGCTTCCGCATCAAAGTAATACTTCGGCGACTTCGACAACAGGAATATGTACTCGTGCGCTTTGGTGCATCGGTCACGCACGCTCTCAGGCATGGGATTCGGCTTGTGCCAGATGATGTCCTGGCGCAGATACCAGCCGTCGGCTCGAAGGGCAAATGCAAGCATCCACGGTATGCCGATGAGGTCTTTCTGCTTGATACCTCCCGGCAATTCCCAGTGAAAGTTCGTACCGCCTCCACTTCCCCATTTCACCGCGCGATGAATAGGGCCGATTGCTTGCGTTGCACCTACGCCGGGCGATTCTTTGCGCCCACCGCGCGGCAGGGATGCGTAAGAGTCACCGATGTTCACCCACAGCGTCCCGTCATCCCGTAGCACCCTCCGCACCTCACGGAACACTTCGACCAGTTTGCTGATGTATTGCTCTGGCGTTTCCTCCAAGCCGATCTGTCCGTCAACGCCGTAGTCGCGCAGGCCGAAGTACGGAGGCGAGGTAACGCAACAGTTCACGCGCCCATCAGGCAGGTATTTCATCATCTTCACGCAATCGCCTACTAAGATGGCCGTATTCATTTTCACCCTCCCAGCATCCCGTCGATATCGTGATCCCGCCAGATCGCGTGCCCATCGGCGTAGGACCAGAGCTGAATCCAGTCAGGCCCGCAGTCGATGTAGCCATTCGTCTGTCCGTTGCCCGTCATGCCGGACTTCGTGGTCACCTTCTCCCCGAACGCACGCAGCCGGGCTACCACGTCTCCGACGTAGACCGGCCCTGGCTGGACGCCGAGCCGTTCCAGCCACGTGGCCACGAACGGCCCCACGTTCTCCGGTGTGCGAACCCGGTCGGCCTCATCTGCAAGGACCACGTTGCCCTTCACCATCGTCTCGACAAGTTCGGTCGGGATCTTGAAGTCCGTCCGGTAGACCCACCGATTCGCCCCACCCATGAGCCAGAACATGCGCGAATCCCGCTTGCAGATTTTCACCCCTGCATCCTCAATCAGATCGGCCCACGGCTTCGAGAGCTTAGCAGTGATCCGGGAAAGCACCGAAGGCGAGGTGCCGGGGTCGAAGTGATAGGGTGCCTGGTATCGAAAGAACACATGCAGCCCACGCCCACCACATGAGGTCCGAATGGAACCCTGCTGTTCAACCTTCTGAAACACTGTATCCAGCAGAGACTCGAAGGACAGATGCGGGTTGTCGTCTGCGTCGATGTCCAGACCGGACCAGCAGAGCGCACCCGGCTGTTCGCGCTGGGGCGTAAGGGGCGAACCGAACACGCGGTTCGTGCAGCCGAGGAACTTCACCTTGGCGGCACGGGAAGCAGAAAGCCCAAGGGTTCCTTGGGCGCTGTTCCCCGGCCACCAGCCCAGTGCCCGCTTCGTCTCGTCTGCCATGCCGATCTGGGGAGCAGACCATGAGGGTCTGCACTCAGAGAGCCAGTCCACCAGTTTCGCAAAGTTCTCCATGTCGTTTTCTCCTTCGCTGAATGTTTCAGCAGAATGAATATACCGTGAAGTTGAAAAATATGCAAGCGTAATAAAAATTATGTTGACACGTTGGTGGGTAGGTAGTATATTCAACTCATCGAACGACGGAAGTTGATCGGCCGGTCTGGAGGCCGCGAAATTTATCCCAAAGGAGTATTACCAATGGCACTAACCCGAATAACAATTTCTCTGGACGAAATGGTACGCGCGCGGCTTATTCAGGCCGCGCTGAAGGACGAGCGGAGCGTGAGCGCGATGTGCTCCCGCCTACTCGACCTCGGACTCAAAGAGTTCTGGAAGGGTTTCGAGCCCAAGATCGAAAACCCGACCGACTACATTGAAACCCACACTGCGAAAGAGTAATATAAAGGAGAGAATATGACGACTAACCCTATGGACATTGTGAACAGCATCATCAACGGCAATCCGGCAGCCGGGTCGGCGGTCCCCACCGGCTCGATCCGCTTCCTCGTCTGCGACCGGTGCAACCAGATCCACGAGCACGACATGGCGACCCTGCCCCCGGCCGTCTGCCCCAAGTGCAACGAGCAGACGACCTTCAAGGTCATGCCGAGTGCTGAGAAGGCCGAGGCCCTGCGCCAGAGCCGACTTCGACCGGCTACCCCGACTCCCGCTTCCGTGGCCCCTGAAGCTGCTCCGGTCGCTCCTCCGGCCCCTGTGGTCCCTCCGGCCCCAAAGGCCACCCGCACCCGCCGCAAGGCTGAGGCATCCCCGGCTCTCGAGCCCGCACCTGCCCCGGCTTCTGTGGACCCCTCGGCCCCAGTGGATTACAAGGCCGCCCGTGAGGCCGCTGCCGCCGCTCTCATCCGCAAGTATGCCCTGAACGAGATCGAGATCAAACCTGTCGGCACCGGCACCGTGTTCACCCTCGGCTTCACCCGTTGGACCGAGAACGGTGAAGGCACCCGGGTGCCTGTCTACTCGTTCATGGAGCTGACCGATACCCCGCAATCCTTCAAGGAGGAGCTCAACTCGGCACGTTCCAGCGACGGCACGGTGACGGTTGACGTGGCCCGTGTCACCGGCCTTGTCCCCGAGGTCTCGGCCGCCTGCTTCGGTGGCGAACTCATCGCCAGTCTGAAGAACTCCACCGGCCCGGTGCGTGTCATGGCCGGTGCCCACGTGAAACTCGGTGCCCGCCTGTCGAAGTCGGGCAGGCTGGTCTGGTTTGTGATGGGAGTAGAGAAGTGAAACACCCGGATGCCGGGTGTCCAGCAGTGCTGGTCCCGGCACCGGCAGGGCTTTCCGGTTGCCCGAAAACCGGGAGGAGATATACCCATGGCTCTCAAGAACATCAAGACCGCCGCAGTTGAACCCGAAGTGACCGAAACCGCTCTCGTTGCCCCCGTCAGTCAGGCCCTCGCGGGCTTCTCGGCTATGAGCTTGTTCAACGTCGAGGCCCCGAAGCAGACCTCCAACCTGCTCCCGCAGGTCAAGATCCCCTACCCCATCGAGATCAAACCCGGTAGCCCTTTCACGATGGCCCACGCCTTCCGTGCCGGATTGTTCGATGGCTCCAAGTTCGATCCCATCGCCGCGCCCTACATCATGACCGTCATCGCTGCCCGTGACGCCTCCCGCAAGCTGATCCAGAAGAACAATAACGGCAAGGTAGAGAACGAGTACGAGCGGGCTTACAAGTCGATGGGAACCGGCTTCGATGGTTCGGCGGCCGTCTACGAGCAGCATCTCACCGACCCGATGGCGCAGCGTGGCATCAGCTTCATCGTCGGCATCATCGACGCGAACGGCAAGGCCGTCATCGCGGAACTCCCGGCCTTCAAGGTGCTCAAGGACTACTGGAACCGCCCCTTGCATCAGGCCCGGGCGCAGAACGGGCTCGGCCTGCGTGTTCTGATCGACGACCATTCGGGGAATCAGACGGTCTCTAAGGCCGATCCGAACAAATCCTATCTGGACCCGAAGCGGTTCACGCAGCATGAGACTGTCGAGTTGACCCCGGAGCAGTCCGAGTGCATCGCGGCTGTCCTCTCGGCGGCCAAAGACAAGTTCGAGGCGTGGGCCAAGCAGTAACACGTCAAAGGCCCGGGAAGCGTGGGTTCTTCCCGGGCCTTTTCTTCGGGGCCAATCGGCCCTCAAGGCTCAGGTAATTTGGAGAATTTCAATGATCGAGGAATTGAGCGTAGGGCCGGGCTGGTTCCGATACAAGACAAACACACCGATCCGACCCGGTGAGTACTATTGGATTCACGGCAAGCCCTCGGACCTGTTGAAGCGGCAACTGGCCCTGCAAGCGGTGAACGACCCCTCGGGCCGATTCTACTGGATCACGCCGAAGGCCGAATGGATTCGGTTTGTACTTCAGGGCATGTTTATCAAGGAGCAGGCGTTCTATGGGCGCAACGTCGATTTGCAAGGGGTGTTTGGAGATTTTGACGTATCTCGGCTTTACCCTTGGCAGTATCGTTTTCTTGCTGATGCTGTGGGTTGTGTCAACGCAGGCTGTGATTACCGCAGGGCCGCAGTGGTCAGTCTCGGAGGTGGTAAGACGCTCCCTTCTCTCCTTCTCACGTCTCTTGGTGAGCGTTCTGCGGTTCTTGCGCCGCGTCACACGCACGATACGTGGCGCAGAGACGCGGAGAAGTGGAAACTCCCCTGCCCGATCATATCGACTTACGAAAGCGCACATCGAATACAACCGGTGGACGTCCTGATCCTCGATGAAGCCCTGCTGGTGAAGAACCCCGACACTCTCCGCGCCGAACGCGCTCGTGAACTGAGCAAGCAGGCCCGGATCGTCGTGGCTCTCACCGGCACCCCGACCTCGGCCGCTGGCCCGATGGACTGGCGTTGGCTCGACGTGGTGCGCCCCGGCTGTGTGCCGACCTCCGAAATCCCGTGGAGGTTCCTGTTCTCCAACGCGACCGAGGTGAAGGAAGTGAAGGCGGGGCGCAAGGCTTATGTGACCCCGAATGACTCGTGGGATGTCGAGAAGGTTGCCAAGTATGTCGGACCGTTCGTGTTCCGCGTCGATACCTCCGAGCTTCTGGCCCACCTTCCGCCCATCACCTACACCCGACTGACCACACCGCAACCGGCCGACTGGGCTCTGGTGACGAAGGGGGCCGCCACCCTCAAAGGTGCCTCGAAGCGCGTCACGCAGGCCCGTATGCTCTCGGATGGCTTCGTGATGGATGACGACCAGCGGGTGATCCGTCTGGACATGAACAAGGTGAACGCGGTTGCCGAGTTCGTGGAGGGCCTCGGGGAGCCTGTGGTAATCTTCGCCGCATGGCGCGAGACCATCCGCGCTCTTGCAGAGAGGATGCACAGCTATAATCCAGCTATTGTATCCGGGGATACGGCTGATGTGGGGTATTCTATTCAGAGGTTTTTGAGCGGGGACACGGATGTTCTTATTGTAAATTCAGCTTTAAGTTCTGGTATGGACGGCTTGCAAAATAGCGCAAGAGTTGCAATATTTGTCAGCAACTCCAAGTCCCCGTTAGATAGGACACAGGCTGAAGGCAGGTTATTCAGAAAGGGCCAATCCAGGGGGGTTCAAGTGGTGGACGTAGTGGCAGAAGGAACATTGGATGAGCGCCATCTTGAACTCATCAAAACCTATACGGATCTATCAGCCGGGATGTTGGAAAAAATTCTTATGGAGGCATTGGATGCCCAGAAGTAAGACGTGTGGGAATTGCCCGACCGACTGGTCTGCGGCTGGTGTTAGACGGGGGATAATATGAAGGTATATTGCGATACTGAGAGTGTAGGATTGATGGGTCCAACCAAGTTGATCCAGTTCTCGATTGATGATGGGCCAGTCCAGTTCATTCCTCTCAAACGAAACTGGGGGCCGCTCACCACCCCCGAGCAGTTCCATCAGTTGATCCAGCTTCAATGCCTGTTGAACCGCCCCGACGTGACGCTGGTGGCTTACAATGCCGCCTTCGACCTGTTCAAGCTGTACCAAACATTTCATAAACTGGAAGGATATGAATACGACTCACCGGAACGTCCGATCAAACCGCTTCAATGCAAGGTGCTCGATCTCTACGTCGCAAGTTGCAGTGACTCTCCCCTCGCTCCCTTTGCCTTTGCGAAAGGAGCTTCACGAAGCATTGCGGCAGTTCGAAGAATCCCGCGACGTGTCAGCGACACTGTTGCATCTCGGGTTGAAGAAGTTCTACGACCCCTGTTACCTCGGGTGGTTGAGCTGAAGCGGCATGAAAAGGAAGTCAAGGGCAACAAGAACCTTGTGACCCTCTGCTGGACCCTCGACGGCCGCATGAGTCTGAAGAACCTCATGCAGGTCTATGGGCTCGCCACCCTGAAGCTCCAAGAACTGTGGCCCCTGCCGCCCAAGGGCTCCGAAAAGCCGTGGCTTCCCTACCCCGACCCCGAGGTGCATGGCCCCGTCGAACTCCAATGCGACACGATCATGTCCGACCCCACAAACCCGTTCTGGAAGTACGCGGAACTAGATATCTGGTTCCTGAAGGTACTGGAGGAGAAACTCGGCTTCCCCACCCCCGACCACCATTCTACTTGTACCCACATCGTGGCCTACACCCGCTACTACGGCTACCCGCTGGATCGAGGGGTGCTTGAAGCCACGAGGGTCGAGTACAAGAAAAAGATCGAGAAGGCCGAGGCAACGCTTGAAGGCATCAACCTCGCAAGCCCGAAGCAAAAGCTCGAACTCCTCCGCAAGTACGATCCGCTGATTGCCTCGTCCTCCAAGAAGATACTGAAGATCGTCGCAGAGTCCGGCCGCCCGTCAGCAGTCCCGGCCAAGGCAATGATGGACTTCACGGCATACACGCAACGGCTCGCGCAGGTCGAGAAGGTTCTGGAATGCCGCACCGGGCGAGCCCACCCGACTCTGCGCGTCATGGGCACCCGCACCGGCCGTATGGCTGGCGAGGCTGGCCTGAACTGGCAGGGTATCCCGAAACCCAAAAAGAAGGGGATTGGTATCAGAGACGCGATGGGTGCAGCGGCGGTCGGTGACTGGTCTGCATTCGAGGTTGTTCTGGGTGCCAACATCTACAACGACGAGGCCCTGTTCTATGACATCGAGCATGGGGTAGATCCGCACTGCATGACCGCATCGCTGATTCAGCCGAAGGCTCTCAAGAATGGCTGGACCTATGAATATATCAAAGAGCAGGTAGAGAAAAAGAATCCCGAGGTAGTGGAAATACGGAGTGCAACGAAAGCCTGCAACTTCGGCATCCAGTACCTCTGTGCCGCCCCGAAGCTCGCTGAAGTCCTCGGGGTCTCTCTGGACGAGGGGCAGAAGGCGATGGACCGGTATTACGACAGGTACAAGGGATTCGCGGAGTTCCGAAAACAGCTTGAGAAGGAAACACTGACGGCCGACACCGAGCACTGGGGCCGGGAGTCAGTGAAGCGCATGGCCCGCGAGGTTGTGGATATGACCGGCTACCGGATGCGCTGGGACTTTGAAGCTTCTGTTGCCGAAGTGCTGTGGCAGTTGGGCGGCACCGGTATTCCGACCGGCGTAGACGGGCAGATACTCCGAACCCCCGAGAAGGGAATGCAGACCTACGATGGCGCGGTGAAGTCGGCCCTCCTCGGTGGGGCTCTCGCAATCCAACAGGCCGTCATGCGGCAACGTGGCAACGCAAAGGTGCAGGCTACGGGCGCGAACCTGACGAAGATGCTGATGGCTGAAATCTGGGATAAATACAGAACCCCGATGCTGAACCTACACGACGAAATAGTTTTCTCGCCCCATACGAATTACTCTTGGCCCGCCATCAAAGCGGAAGTAGAGAGATTCACTGAGGTGTGGAGAAAGGTTCTACGCTGTATCCACTTCGACATCAAAGAGACCCAAGTCTGGGCCGACAAATAAAGGAGCAAATATGTGTACAAGAATTTTCTGTGACCTCTGCAACACCGTCCTTCAAGCTCAGCCTGCCAAGGTGATCGAAGGGGCGTCCATCGTCCCGCCCGACGGAGTGGCATACCCCGGCGATCCTACCGCTCCCAAGCCCACGACCTTGCCGGTGCGTGTCGAAGTCTCCGGGGACTATTGCGACGCCTGCAAGGACCGCATTCTGAAGCACATCATCACGAAGGCCGCCTACGCCAAGAACAGCATTGCACGATTCGGAGGAACGAAATGACCAAAGTCACGCTGGTTCAGCCCCATCTGTCCTTTTCCGCCATATCCCAGTTCGACCGTTGCCCGAAAAGCTGGTACTCCCAGCGCATCCTCGGGAAGAAACAGAAGTCTGGGGAGGCCGCCAGCTTCGGCCTCGCGTTCGAGGCCAAGGTGATCGAGGCTATCGGAGCCCCGAACGAGAAGGAACCGACCGAGGAGGACAAGACTCGCACGAAGATCGACGACCCGCAGGTGGCCCGTCAGATCGACGCGGCGGTCGATACTTACCTCAAGACGCCTGGCGTGTGGACGAAGGAGACCCCCGGCACCGTTGTGGCCCAACGCGAGATCCACATCTGCCCCGAACGGTGGGGAACGCTGGCCGATATGTATGGTGCCTCGGGCGAAATCCACCTGCCCCTGATCGGCTACATCGACCTTCTGCACACCGAGCCGAACGGACTCCGCCGCACGGTGAAAGACCTCAAAACGACCTCCGACCCCCGCTTCAAACATGAGTGGGTTCTCCAGACTGGTATCTATGCTCTGGTCGAGCGGGCTCAGAAGATCGCCATTGACGTACTCTATCGGCCGCCCGAGAGACCCACGAAGAAACCCCGCCCCGAGGGCTGGCTGCCGAAGTTCAAGGCCATCCTGTACGAGTATCGCGTGACGGACGCTCTGATGCAGTGGGTCATGTCGTGGGTCGGCATCCGTGCCATGCAGATGCGGGAAGCCGAAGGGCAGGGTCTCGAACGGATGCTCGCCGCTCCGAATTACGGGTGCCAGTGGTGTCCTGAAGCTGATACCTGCGAGGCCCGCATGGTTGCCGCACTGACGCCGATTGGCGGCTCGGGTGGAACGGAGGAAGCGGAATGAAGGTAGGACTTTGCGGATACGCTCAGGTGGGGAAGGATACGTGCGCAGCCCACATGCCGGGGTTTGCCCGGTGGGCCTTCGCGGATGCTCTCAAGATCGACGCGACGGCAATGCTGGGGGCCATCGGGCAGATAGCTGCTTGGAGCGATCCGGCTTTCAAACAGCGGTGGCGGCCCCTGCTGGTCGCCCTCGGGGCTGGTATGCGGGCCACCGACCCGGACCATTGGATCAAGCGGCTCATCTACCGCATGGTGCGAGACGGCGTTCAGGCAGAGGACAACGTGGTCATCACCGATGTGAGGTATGTGAACGAGGTTCGATGGGTTCTCAGCAAGGGTGGCGTGGTGATACGGATACGCCGGGAAGGCTTCGGTCCTGCGAACGAAGAGGAAGCCCGGTCGTTCGAAGAGATCGAGCGGGCCTACCCTTCGATACCCGAGGTCTGGAACGATGGCACCCCAGCCGACATGGCGGGCAAGGTGCTCGTTGAGATCCAGAAGGCGCGGAGGTGAAAAGAAAGGCCCGCCGGGAGTGAAACCGGCGGGCCGCAAGAGAGGATAGTGTTCGAGAGACCAAGGGACTCAGGATACCCTGGTCTGGTTTTCGGCGCAAGTCCTCCGAAAATAGCTGTTGACATTTATCATACTTCGTGTTACTTTATAAGTATAACACGGCAAGAGCCGCGAGGAGGAAAGTATGACAGAAGAATTTAGACCGTGGACTCTGGAAGAGATCCCCGTGGGAGAAGTCGTCAAGGTTCAATATGGTCGGAACCGATATCTGATTCTCTCCGTAGAGGACATACCGAGTCTGACTGAAGAACAGGTGTGGCTTGGGGGGTATTCTGCCCCTATTACCCCGTCCGATCTTCTGGACTGCTTTGAACGAATAGATGGAACACCGTGTGGAGTGAAGAAATGACCATTGAGACGAGCGCAGGCCAGATCCTTCGGGGACAGGTGAAGAATGGGGTCTCGATGGAGACCCTCACTATCTGGCTCGAAGGGCTGGGGGAGTTCGAGGAGATCCGCCCAGCCGACGCGGCTGAGCGGTGGGGTGTAACGGTGCGCGAAGCCATGGAACGGCTTCATGCGATGGTGGGGGCGGTGTTGCAGATCCCCAGGGGGGAGGTGGAGCGGTACCAATACCTGCCCCCGGCACCGTTCCCCGCCGCCAAAGTGCGGGATACGCTCTGCTCCCCCGAAGAGAAGCTGATGAAGATTCCACCCGAGGGGGCGACAGCCTCCCAGCTTGCAGAAATCTGGGGTATCTCGAAGCGGGCTGCGGGCAAGTGCCTCGCGGGCATGGCTCGGTCTGGCAAGGTGGTGCCTTCTGGAACGGGGGCGTATGGAAGCAGGATATGGAGGAGGAGAGAATGAATAACACGAGCTATACACCAGGACCGTGGGCCATCGAGCCGAGAAAGTGCGGCTTCGGATTCTGGGTCATGACCCAGGACAAGGCGGTCTGCGAGATCATGCGCGACGACAAGTCCGAGGCTGACGCCCGCCTGATCTCTGCCGCCCCGGAACTGCTTCAGGCGCTGCGGATGGTCATGAACGTCCTGCCCGCAGAGCCGCCAGCAGCCGGCAAGCTGATAGGAGCGGAGCGCAGGCACTACGATGCGCTAATGGCCGCGAAGGCGGCTATCAGGAAGGCGGAGGGAAGAGCATGAGCCGAACGAAGCGATCCTGCGCCGCATGCCGACACTGGCAGGACTATCTGACGTTATGGCCCGGCAAAGGTCTATGCACGTGGTGGCCGAGGGCTGCGCCGTTCTGGCTGTCGGTCGATGGCAAGATCACATCACCGGATGATGGCAAGTATTGCCAGTGCTACAAAAGGAGGAAGGAAGATGTGGCTTCCTGACGGATGGTGGATCATCACCGAGGTAACAAATAAAGGCGTGAGGTTCACCGCCGGCGCGAACGGATTACCGGAAATTGAATCCTCAGCGAAA
>Ga0208822_1001552_pt1 | contig 15827 bp, 12 predicted proteins | sample AD_STIC08_MetaG_FD_184435 | JGI IMG/M metagenome (GOLD analysis project Ga0208822, IMG submission 184435) | Active sludge microbial communities of municipal wastewater-treating anaerobic digesters from USA - AD_STIC08_MetaG (SPAdes) (version 2) | ecosystem: Engineered > Bioreactor > Anaerobic >...
CCTATCCAAAATTTACGCCAAAGCCCTCGCCGCTGAATACGACATTGTTATTGAACGGGAAGTCAGGGTTAATGGGAAGGTCGTCCGCAAGGAGAAACGAAAGAAGTTACAAGGGCAGGCGTTATTTGACCACGTCGTCGGAAGAATACTTTCTCGCTGCGACTCGACAACCGTTCAGTTTCTTAAAAACGTCGGGGATTTGACAGAAGGACAGAGCTTTCGTCACGAGATTAACCAACTGAACATTAACGAGAATGATGAGGCCGTACAAGAGCTACTTAAGAAATACGGGGTTAGCCGTCCTAATTGAAAAGAGGTATGATATAAGCCACATCGGACAGCTCGACTTCGGTCAGTCGAATATTTGAAAGTTGAGATTGATTACCAGAGAAAAGAAATTTTTATACAAGCTCATTATATATCAAAGTTGAAAAAGTCTTTGAGCGTAACATTTAGGCTGTCACATATCCGAATTAACGTATTAACGGTAATATTCCGTTTACCGGTCTCAATTTTTTGAAAGAACTTATAATCAATATTTGCTTTTTCGGCCAATTGTTCTTGGGTCAGGGCAGAACTTTTTCGTAGCTCTTTAATGCGGGCCGCAATCTTTCGTAATTTGTATACGTCGTTATTTCTCAATTTTATCCCAGTTATTTTTTTTAAATATTATATAAAAAACTTGAAAAATAACACCGCCAATGGTACGGTGTTTTAACCTTATTGCGAATAAATGGTTTCGCCTCTTTACTTTGATTTTTCTTAGGGCGGATTGGCGGACACAAATTCAATCTTGGCGTTATTTTATTAGGAGGAAGCCGTGTATAAACGTATTGTTTACATCGTATTGACTGTATGTTTATTCAATAGTTGTACGACTTATCAAAATTATTCAGACAAAATAAAAAAAGTAAATGTTGGTATGACAAAAACTGAAGTATTGGATCTCATGGGTAATCCTGATGATAAACAGATAGACAACTACGGAGACGAAGCATGGCAATACGGTACACGTGTCTGGGATCCGTCCAATGTGAATATGGTTATGTTCACATTAATAATGTTTTATAATGATAAAGTAACAGAAATTTCCTCTGATGACAGACCGCTGCGTATATCTTGGGAAAAGTCCCCCGGCTTTATTAAAGCAAAACGTACAGAAGATGAAGCAAAAGCAAAAGAACTTGGTTATCCATCAGTTGAGGCATATAAACGTCAAAGTTTTGGAAATCTCATGACACTATTGCTGTATAATAACGGGATACCTTTTAGCAAAGGCGATATCATCACGGTTCCGGCCGGAATACTTATCGGCATAGATCGGCAAAATGACGGGAAGAAAATAAATTATCTCGTCCAAATAACCGGCAACCCTGATAGCAGAGCAATTTATATAGTGTCTACCCGCGAGTTGCAGATATATGGTAATGTTATTCGTGAGCCGCTGAAATTGAAATATATTCAACCAGTGCAATATAAGGACGGTCTGCAAATTATCAATAGTTGGGCATTTGAAATAATAAAATGAGAACAAAGAGCAAATCAACCGACCCTAAAGAACAATCGCAAAGGGAATATAAAGAGAGAACCGTGGCTGTCTACCATTTTGAACTACCTAAAAGGACAGCTTTAATGGCAGCCGCTTTAAAAGGTCGTTTGAAGATGATTAAATTTCTGCTTCTATTCCAAAAGAAAGAAAATATCTTTCTAAAAGATGACAATGGAGATACGGTTTTGGATTATTCCATCCTGGGTGGGAATATTGAAATAATAAAACTATTATTAAGTAAAGGTTTAAATGTCAACGGAACAGAAGACGGTAGATGGTCACCGCTTATGTCAGCAGTAAACGATGCGTATTCCGGCAAAAGTTTTCTCAACGGGAAAGATGAGGTAATACAATTTCTTTTAAATAATAAAGCATCAATAAACTATCAAAGTGAAAGTGGAGAAACTGCTTTGATGTTAGCTGTCGATAGTGAAACTGATTTATTGCCAGACCTTGAAATTATTAAACTTCTTATTAAAAACGGTGCTGACATTAATTTGAAAGATAGCGAAGGCTACACGGCGTTAGATAAAGCCGTTTATCTTGAATTTCAAACGGTGATAGATTATTTAGTAGCTAATGGAGCAAAAGGAAAGAAATAGAAAACGGTTATTTTTACGCAAACTTCACAACGGGAACATTTGTAAATCTTGCCGAAACGGAGGAATTTATATGAAGCGGATATTTTTTCTTGTTCTTATGTTTTCAATGTTTGCAGGCTCGGTAATTTCCTGTGGTGCTGATAAAGCCCATGGTCAGACATTATCCGGGATGTATGTGTCCCAAGTAGGACTTAAGAGTATGGCGGGGGAAATCAATTACCTTGAGTTTAAAAATGAATTCTGTAGGTCAAGTATTGCGGCTGGGAAATACACGATACGAGGGAATACTTTATATATTGAAATGGCGGTATTCATTCCAACCTACGGGGGATATGCGTCATTCGAGATTGTCGATCCTGATACGATAAAGACTATGGAATTTGGGGCTGGATTTATCGAATATGATAAAGGGATTGTGTTCAAGAGAATAAAGCATGACTGAATAAAAGTATAATTTTTATACAAACCAAAGAGGAAGCAAAGGGAAATCTGCCTGAGAACAGACAAAAACAGGCATTTCCCCCGCTCAGAACAGCAAGAAAACAGCAAGCTAAGAGCCGACAGGTCACAAAGTCCGATCAGTGAACCCCGAGCGAAACGCGCAAAAATGAAATGAACAACGGACAAACAACGATGAAATAGAACAATCCGGGTAAGCCGTTTTTCTTATTTTCTCCGAGAGAAGGTGTGACCAAAAGTGTGACCAAATTTAAAACATAACCCTGCATAAGTGTGCAAATTAATACTACTTTCCTGACAGTTCCCTCATAAAGTGTTGACAAAAAGCACGAAAAAGACTAAACAAGCATATAGAAGCACATACGGAAAAAGGGTTCCGCTTCTTCCCAAGCTGGACGTCGTGGGTTCGAGCCCCATCACCCGCTCATCATTTCTCAGCCTTTCTCCGGTACAGCTGTTTCAGCCTGAAGAGGAACAGCTGGAAATAAAATGATATCCGCGCGCCGAACCCCATGGTCGTTATCACCAGTCCGATACCGACAAAGGTTATGGTGATGAGCCCGAACCGCCCGGGGAACTTGTTCATCACATTCCGGGCATAATACAATACCGGAGAGCGCTCAGCCGGCAGTTGAATGGATATCTTCGCTATGAACGGCTTCGTCCAGTAATACCGCTTCGACCCGTTGACGACGGCGACATACTTGCACTTGACCCCGATATAATAATCCCCGCTGCGCAGACCTTTGACGTCCATGATCCTGCCCTTATGGTTTACGCGGTCCCCCGGCACGATTTTGTCATCATCGATGAAAACGGAATAACCCACGATCGATTGCGGCGGCAGGGTGGAAACGATTACAGCCTTAAAGGAATCCTTCCCGTAGGTCTTCCTGACATCGAAGGGAAACTGTATCATCACCCCGGGGGCGCGGGCAATGGCCGGGCCCACGTATTTTTCGCGGTACTGAAAATTTTTTTCGAAGTATTTCTGGAACTTTTTCTCCTCCTCGGCGATCCGCTTGTAGTAATCGGGATCGATCACGCGGTCCGGGGGCCCTATGATAAAATCATAGGTGGACACCCGGCTGACCTGGTTGGTCTTGTCAACCGCGGCAACACTGAAAAAATAATTTCCTTCCTCGAGATCGCTGAACTCAGCCTTTACGTCCGTGGTAAACTGGTCTGGCATCCTGATGTTGTCCTTCGAGAGGCTGTAGATGAACCCCTTGACGCGCTCCGGTTCATCCACGGCCCAGGAGAAGGCAGGCGCCGGAGAAGGCGTCGACTTTCCCTGGCCGTGGGTCGGAGACACGACAACGGGTCCGGGCAGGGGGTTTATGGCCAGCTGCAGCTTGTAATGGACGGTGCGGCTGAAATTGCCGGCCCCGTCAACGGCCCGGATATGGTAATAGGATATGCCGTCGGTTATGTTATCGGTTATCTTCTCCGTGGTGACGTTGGGCTTCAGGTTGACGACCGTGGGATTGAAGTCCGGTATCTCGTTGCGCAGGGCCGCATATCCCACGATGCCCGATTCGTCCGGGGGCTGCTTCCACTGCATCACGATATACGGAAGGCGCGACCACCCCCCCACCGGGTTTGTCTCCGAAAAGACCACCGGCGCCTCGGCGTACACATCGGTCTGCTTCGCCATGATGACGTTCCGCTCCTCCCAGAAGACCACGAGGCGCTTTCCCATGGAGACCACGACGGGGTTGCGCGACTCATACCGTGCCTCGGATACTTCCGCTTCAGGAAGGAAATTCCTTTCCCTGAGAGAATACTTGCGTGAATAGATATGGGCGCGTCCCTCCCGGGTATCGTACCAGAGGACCATGAGATCACTGCCGGACAGGCCGATAGCCGGCGAATAGCAATTCGCCGCGGTTGTCGACACGTTCAGGGGCACATCCTCCCACGACCAGCCCCGGTCAATGCCCCTGATCATCTTGATGGCCCAGTTTTTCTCATCATTGTTCTGGTATACGACATAGATCGTGTTGTCATGAATAACCAGCGACGGCGCGTCATTGTTTCCGCTGCTTTTCGTTATCTGCGTCTTCATGCTCCAGGTCCTGCCGTAATTGGTGGACTTCATGAAAAACAGCTCATCGGAAAAATCCTCTTCCTTGCCCTGCCACACCATGAAAAAATAATTTCCGGAGATCTGTATAGACGGGAAAAAGGCGCCCCGCATGCTGCTCGTCAGCCGTATCAGGGACCCCGTGGTCTCGAATTTTTCTCCGTCGTCGCTTATCGCGTGGAACAGGTTGATGCTGTCCTCGACGCTGCCGTGGTAGAAGAGATGGAGGCGGTTCCGGTCGTCATAGTAGACCCGCGGCAGCATTTCCGCTTCCTTGCCCAGGGCAATCCTCTTCGGCTCGCTCCAGGACGCGCCCAGGTCCTTAGACGTGGAATAAAATATCCTGTTGGTCGATTCCCCCTCCAAGTAACTGTGCCACACCACGGTCAGGTGGCCCGCCGGTGATATGGCCGCATGAGGGTTCATCGCAGTCCTGGAAGCGACGGCGGCAACCTTGAGCGACGGCAGAAACGTAACACCGGCATCGAAGGAGAGGGTGGCATAGATCCCCTGCGCCCCCCCGGTACGGCCCTCGTACACGGCGGCGACGATATCGCCCCGGGATGCCACGGTGATATCCCGGGCCACAACGTTAAATGAAGACACCTGGAAGCTTTTCTCCCATCCCGCCGGATTCGTCAGGACCCTGCTGCTCTGGAAAATCAGGGCCGCGGCAATGGAAAAAACCGCGAAAAGAAAAATCGACCAGAGCAGCTGTCTGAGAAAGGCAACTCTAAAATAGAGATTAACTATATATGATAGAAAGTTTCTCATGGGATTGTCTTTTCCCGGCCAAACGGATCAAACTACCGGATTCAATCCGGCGAGGAAGATCACATATTGGGCAAATGATTGTTCCAACTGTAAAGTACTAAACTCCCGGGAACCATGTCAAGGCATCCCCTTATATGATCGCCAAATAATAAAAAAATATTATGCAATTATATTTATTTGTATAAAAAAATTAACGATATCCGCCCTTCACTGATATTGGTGAGGATGGTTTATTTCAACAGGGTCAGAGTACCGATAACTGTCGGCGGTATTCAAGGCGGATTACCTGGTGTCAGAGTAAACTATCAATACCCCTGCCCTGGAGGCGGCTAGTGACTACCCCGGTCAGAGCAAAATGTAATTGCCATCATATCCTTATCATTATAAATATGATTTTTATTGAAAATTGACATAAAAAAGTGTAACAATAGGGCTGTTTATTAACCCTCTTTATGGTTTGGATGGATATGGAGATCAGAGATATCATTAAATCCGACAGCGACCGTCTCTTTATCGTTGATCCGGAATGCTATATAATTTTCACCGGGGAGACCACGGACGACATCAAGCCCTTCATCCGCATCGGCACATGGAACGATATGCCCGTTGAGCTGATCCCCCTCATTGAAAACATCATCATTACCGACAGCCTTATCGGCAATCCCGCCCATGAGCAGTTCAATATCGACGTGCGCCATCTTCCGGAAAACCGCTACATCGGCAGCAGGGCCGTTGTCCGGAAATTCTTCGACTACCAGAGGATCTTCGGCCTTGACCTTACCAACGCCTCAGTCGTTGACATTGAGAAAGACCTTCCGGAACTTTCCAAGGAAAAAAACATATCCCACAAGGACCAGTTCATCGGGGTCTTCTACCGCGACGGAAACTTCAAGGTGCTCCTCAACAAGAACACCATCTTCGACCTGAACAGCATCATAGAAAAGCCGATAAGCTGGCAGAAGTTTCATGACCTCCTGTCGGAACAGCACCGGGGAACGGCCCGCTTCGATGGCTCGGGCCTTGTCGTGATCGGGCATAACCCTTTCTTCTATGATAAAAAACATTTTTACCCATACTTGTTCCCCGGCAATTACCTTCGCGATTTTTCGCTCCTCGGCATAGATCCGGGGAAGATCCAGGCGATCCTGCACCCGTCGCTCAACCTAATTAACATATCCAAGCTCTTCAAGTGGCTGAACAACACGAACAGAAAAATCAATATCTTCGCCAACAGCACCGACATCGACCCGGTGAAGCGCCTCTTCTCCCATGCCATCGTGCGGAATGACCAGTTCAGCAACCTCGATTACCGGAGCGACACCGGCCTTGAAATCCGGAACTATCCCGGCAGCTTCAACCTGAAGGTAACGTATAACGGCGTCCGGAACCGAGGCGAAACGCTGACGGCAGCCTTCATCAAGGGCCCGGCCGGCGTCCGCGACATCATCAGGGAAAAGCTGGACATCATCATCATAACCTACTCGGCGTATGAAGACATACACATCCTGCTCAGGTCAACCGGCACTCCGGTCGTCATTGTCGATGACGGCAACAGGAACGTCGCGAAGCTTGGCGGTGAAGACAGGATCATTCTGTCGCCGGGTATCCATTATGAATTCCGCACCCTTTCAGGCCTCGACGAAATTGAGACGCTGGCGGGTCTCGCCGGCGACACTGCAGCAACAATAACAGGATCGCCGGAATCGCTGGCGGCGGAAATCGATTCTTCCCGCGGATCCGCCCTGACGCCGGAACGGCGCAGGGAGATATTCAACCTTCTCTCGATGGTGCGGGTCCATCTTTACAACACGCGGGACCGCAAGCTTTCTTCCCAGCTGCGAAGCATTGCCGGCAGCCTCTCTCTCATGGCAGGCAGGACCTCTGCTGTCAGCGACCCCTCCCGCAGCACCGTGGTGCTGGCCCTGTTCAACGGAGCGGTCTTCCCCTTCATCACCGACACCAGCCCTGCGGCGGGGACGACGCTTTTCGACGGCATCGGTGCCGCCGGGGAAGATTCCGGGAGACCGGACAGCCCCGCCATGGCCGAACACTATGACCGCATCCTCGCTGACCGCGAGCGCCTCCGCCACCTTATCGACATATATGCCCGGTCAGCGCATTATAATGAAAAAAACATGCCGGAGCTGGGCTTGCTCAAGGAGGCTATCGGCGACCGGAAGAGCCAGTACAGCGAAGAGGCCCTGAGCCTCGAAAACTCATGGTCCCGCTCCATCGCGTCATCATTGTCCGGTTCAGACGGCGATGAATCCTTCAGGACCGGCGCCGAGAAAATCGCGACCGGATCGCGCAGAGGAAAAAAATCCGCGATTTCCGCCGAAGCGCACTTCCAGGGAACCGATTCAGCCGGGGCAGCGGGCGCGGCTTCCGGCGCCGCAGAAACAGCTGATGCCGCCGGGGCACCCGGCGTCGCCGGCACAGCAAGAGGAATAGCCCGAAGAATACAGTCGCTTCCAACTGCCGTGAAAATAGCCCTGCCCCTCGGTCTCATACTGATAATTGCGGCTCTCCTTTTCCTGTACCCAACCGATCATACAGGCACCGCCGGAAAGCGCGCGGCTTCCATCAAGGCCAAGGGTCCCGTGGCCCAGAGCCGCGACATCGACACCCGGTACCGCCAGCTCGGGATCCAGCTGAACATCAAGGTCAAGGACCATGACATATACCGGTACGCCAACGAAGTCGCCGTGAAAAACGGGTATTACCGGATAGCCGAAACCAGGCTGAGGGAACGGAACCCCGACTGGATTTATCCGGAAAACGTCTTCATCATGCTGGACTTCCAGCCGGTCGTCGTGAGCAAGGGTGACACCCTCTGGAACCTGTCCAAGAACAAACTCATTGAATCGACCATAAAGATCAACGATCTGATGAGGCAATTCGCCGGTGCGGACAAGGCCACCAGGGCCCGCCTGGTGAAGCAGATAAAGCTCTACGCCTTCACCGCCGAGCAGATGGCGATGCTCAAACAAGCGGAAGCAACCCTGGCGGCGGAAAAACAGCAGGTGCCCGGAAAATGATAATCGATCCAGGAAAAAATTACTACATAGAGCCCGTTGAGATAGAGGTCTATCTGAAGAAGGCCGGCAAGGTCCGCACCGTTATCAAGGACCTCCACGTGGAGCTGATACCAGTCGAACCTTCAAATGAAAAAAGCCGGGAGATATTCGAGCACTTCGGCGTCAAGGGCGAGCCCATTGACCTCATGGAGGTACAGAACGAGTTCCCTGAACTGATAAAGGCCATTTACGATTCCTACTACCAGAACATGGACCTGTTCGAAAAGCTGTCCATGCACTTCAAATCGGGGCTTACCGGCAGCAACGACTCATGGCGCATGGCCCTTTATTTCACCGAGCTCCTGATGAAATACGAGCCCACCGTTGCCTCAAAACTGATCGGCGATTTCCAGACGCACAACCTGAACTACCTCATCATAAAGCTGAACCAGCTCAAGGAACCCTTCCTCCTGGAAGACTCCACCGTGGCCTACCTGATAAAACGCAGGAACATGGCCTACAAGGACCAGCCCCGGGACAAAGAATTCGACAAGCTTGTGGAGCTGTGGGAATACAACGTCAAGGAAAAGTTTTACTGATAGCGGCGGGCCATCAATTGAACAGCCAGTAGAGGATATCCAGCAGAATAAAAACCGAAAAAATGGCGGAGAAGATCATGATAACGACGAAAAAGATTTTCCTGCCCACCGTTCACTCCCCCCGCACAACGTCAAAAACGATCGTCTCTCCCTTTCTCTCAACGATAATGGTCACCTTGGTGCCCGCGGGGCCGCGGAGCATGGTATTGTAGATATGGTCATATTCAAGGCCGTCCAGCTCTTTTCCGTCAATCTGTATGATGCGGTCATCGGGTCGGAGACCCGCCCGGTACGCGGGGCTTCCCTCGTAGACGCCGGTTATCACGTAGGGCGCGTCTTTCTTTACCTTTTCCTGCCCCACGGGGACCACGATCCCGAGAAGCCCCTTCTGGTCGCTCTTCCTGCATGCCGTCGTGCCGGTGGAAACGGCAAAAACGGCGACGAGAATGATGGCGAAATGCATAATTTTATTCATTGCTTTGTACCTGGCCCGGGTCCGGCTCACTGAAGTTTTTTATCATCTTTCTTCGTATCGTCTTTTTTGTCTTCCTTTTTTTCCTTGTCGCCGGTCACGGCCCTGTCCTCTTTTTTATCGCTTCTTACGGACCCGCCGTCCTTGTTAAGGGTATCGATGCTGACGCCATCTTCCTTGCTTTTCTCTTCCACGTCATCCTCGACCTTCAGGGTATCCAGGATACTGTCGATCATCGAAGGCTTCGAGAAACGGGCGTAGTTATCCATGAGGTGTACCTTGAATTTGCTGTAATCATACCTGTCGGCCTGGGCCTTTTCCTCCGCACCGGCATCTTTCCCGGAGGCGGACAGCACTTCAAATGTCGAAAGGATGAGCTTGAAGTTGAAATCATCGATATATTCGCGCATGATGTCCTCGGCCCTGTCAAATTCCCCGTCAAGGAGATACCGCGCGGTCTTGGTCTCGTTCCGGTAGCGGACCCGCTTGACAACCTTGGCCTCGTAGCTCTGCACGTTGGACTCAAAGGCCGCCCGTTCGGCGTCCTTTCCGGTTTCCTTCGTAGGCTCTTTTGCATCTCTCGAAGGCTCCGCCTCCTTTGCCTCGGCATAGGACTTTTCGATTTCATTGATATAGTCCTGGTCGTTCAGGTCAACGAACCGGTTCATGTACTTGTTTTTCATTTCCCGTTCTGTCTTGCAGAGCTGGTTGTAAATCTTCCTTTTCGTTTCCCTGGTCTGGCTCTCGAAAAGGGCAAGGAAGGCGAAGCGCTTGGCGCGGCGGGCCATCTTGATCGAATCGACATACTTGTACAGCTTGTAGGAATACAGCTTCGGGTTGGAAGCGTCGCCCACCGTGTAGTGGGTCCAGCTCACGGTCCTGTCGCGATACCCGAGGGTCAGGTACAGACGGGCCCTGGCGCTTTTCGAGCGTATGATCCCGGGGGCAAGGCGGTCGAGGATCATCTTCGAATCCTCAAGATAATAGTTCTTCACCAGTTCGCGGTAGATTTTCTCCATTTCACCCTGCGACGCGTATACCCGCTTGAAAGATCTGCGGTAATCCGACTGGAGATACGCCACGTCGGCGTTGAAATGCTTTTCATAGGCCTTGCGGAGCTCCTCTTTCTTATCATCCGCAAAATTGGTGACGCAGACATTGACAAACTCCACGAAGCGCTTGTTCTCCTTCAGTATTCTCTCTGTAGTGGTCTGGTCGGAAAAAGGAAAGACGCTCGAAGAAGCGAAGATGAACGCAACGGCCAGCAGTGCCGCTCTGATGTTTTTTCCTTTTTTCATAATAACGGTTCCCCTGGTGGTATATTCATAACCCTAGTGCATATCTGCGTCATGAAAAACATGCGCTTCGTCATAGATTCGTGAACAACAATTGTACCGGTTATTGGTTATATTGTTCACCTCACCCCCCCCTTGATTCGGAGGAATATCGATGAATCAGCCACTATATACACCGGTCTATTATATATATCGTACATAAGCAGTGTAAATCAAATATTTTTATTTTTATTAGGATACAAAAGTTTTAAAATATTCAGTTTTTATTTCATTTCTGCCCCGGGACTCAGGAGCACTATCAATGACTTTCCTGATTTTTTTACCTGCAACAGCCCAATAAATCATTATTCTGGTAAATGGTTTTGTATACAATCTTTCAGACCCACGACCGCCCCTGGTTCCCCCATTGGCGGGTAATCACCATGATCGAAATATACGAAGGCGCATCCGCCGCGCAGGAAGGGATCCTTTGCCTTCCACGGGACTTATAGTATGATTGCTGGCTGGTTTTAGGGATGGAGGGTTTTACATCTCAGCAAAATTTTATATTGACACATGGGGGTTTTTATCTACAATTAACATTAGACTGTTGCCAAATCCATTGTTTATCGACATAGACCTTCGCTGTCAATTATGGCTGAAGCATATATCGGTGGTATTATAAAGCAACAGATCTGGTTATCATAATCCAAACATCAATTATTACACGGACAATCGCATGAGCCAGGATCCAAAGGATTTCCAGGATATTAAAGATAACGTCATGATCGTGAAAGGCCGATTCAAGGCCGTGTCACAGAACCTCTTCGGCCAGTTCATACTCATTTTCAAGAGCAACGCTAACTTCGAATCATACAGCGCCGTAGTCTCCACCTATTCCGACCTCTACAGCCTTGAACCCCACGAAGACTGGACGAAATACCGCGAGTACATCGCCAACGTAAAATGGAAGGGCAACTTCAACGCCACCATGACATCTTCGCTCATGGACCACATCAAGCGGTTCTCAGAGGAAATGAATTCGATCACCCTCCTCTACGACAGCATCTGCGATTACGATTACAATGCCATGGACATGGCCCTGTACGACATCATCAACAGGATCATCCACGACAAGAATCTAACACTTGAAACAGCGATCCAGGAGATAACCCCGCAGGAATACCGGAACGGGATCACGGGGGCCGAACAGAAGGCCGAAGTGAACGATGACGCGGCGGGGCCCGATGAAGGATACACGGTCGAGGATGACGCCGTCATCCTTCCGGTGAAGCCGATCGTCGCGCCGGTCAAGGGAAAACCGATCTACGAGCTCAGGGTCGGCGACAAGCTGATGATATACCTGCAGCCCCAGTCCGATAGGGCAAATTATTACATCGACATGCTCAACCTGCGCGGCGATGAAGGGATCAAGCCCACCATGGGCGAAGTTATCGACATCAAGGCGGGTTCGGGCAAAAACAACCCCACCGACATACTCACCCTGATATCCAAGGGGATATACGGGAAATTCACCGAAACGGAAAAGCAGGTCAAGCTGAAACTCTATAACGCCGAGACAGACGGACCCCTGCCGAAAAAGAATATCGCCGCCGGCGCTCCGGATGCGGATGCCGGATCGACGGGAATGACGAAAGGCTCCATCGTAATGCTGGTGCTGTTTATGATAATTCTGGCCCTCTTTGTCGTGCTGATATTTTTAAGCTGGTAACACTTTCGCGTCTCCCCAATAACTGCGACGCCGCAACGGCCCGGGAGTACGCCATGGCTGCCTAATCAGGAGTAAGGGACAATGGATACCGATCAGAATAAAGCATATGTTTTAAAACTCGCCCACGACAACAACGTGAAATTCATACGTCTCTGGTTCACCGACATACTCGGCTTCCTGAAAAGTTTCGCCATAACCATAGACGAGCTCGAGGACGCCATAACCGAGGGCGTCCGCTTTGACGGGTCGACGCTCCAGGGATTTATCCGCTCCGACGAGAGAGAGATGATCGCCCTTCCCGATGTGTCCACCTTTAAGATACTTCCCTGGCGGCCCCAGCAGGACTCGGTGGCGCGGATGATCTGCGACATACACCAGATTGACATGACTCCCTACGAGGGGGACTCCCGGTATATCCTGAAGCAGAACCTCAAGAAGGCGGCCGCCCGGGGCCTCACCTTCTATACCGGCCCTGAGATTGAGTTCTTCTTTTTCAGGAATTTTACCCAGCCCGAGATACTGGACCGCGGCGGCTATTTTGACCTCACGCCGCTGGACGCGGCGACCGATTACCGGCGCGACATCGTGCTGACCCTCGAAAAGATGGGCATCGATGTCATATCGTCCCACCACGAGGCGTCCCACAGCCAGCATGAAATCGACCTGCGCCACGAGGACGCCCTTACGACCGCGGACAACATCATGACCTTCCGGCTTATAACCAAGGAGATAGCCCTCCTGAACAACATCTATGCCTCATTCATGCCGAAGCCGCTAGCCGGCCAGAACGGGTCGGGCCTGCATATACACCAGTCGCTCTTCAAGGATGACAAAAACATCTTTTTCGACAAGAACAATCCCCATCATCTTTCCAAGACGGCAGAGTATTACATAGCGGGCCTTCTCAAGCACTGCAACGAGTTCTTCATCCTCACCAACCAGTGGATCAACTCATACAAGCGTCTCCACCGGGATTTTGAATCGCCCACGCGGGCGACCTGGAGCACCACCAGCCACAACGCCATGGTCCGGGTGCCCCTCTGCAGGCCCGATAAGCCGAACGCCATGAGGATCGAGCTGCAGAACCCGGATTCGGCCTGCAATCCCTACCTGGCCCTCTCCGGGATCCTCGCTGCCGGTCTGAAGGGTATCGACGAGAAATACAGGCTGGGGAATCCCATGGAGGATACTGACCGGCCCGATCTCGATGATAAAAACGGCGCTCAGCACCTCCCGGAACAGCTCCACGACGCCCTGTCGCACTTCGAATCAAGCTCCTTCATGAGGGAAACGCTCGGGGACGTCCTTTTCAACAAGATCATAGAAAACAAGAAGCTGGAGCTTTCACGCTACAACCGGTATATCACTGATTATGAGATACAGGAATATCTGCCGATCCTGTAGGCGCCCGCACCCCTGCGGCCTTTCCCCTCTCCCGTATCTGACCGATCCGGGCAGAAAAGGATCGGAATGATCCCATGAAAAAACAGGACGTCAACATCGCGCTGATCGGATGCGGCAGGATCGGGCATCTTCTGGAGCTTGACCCTCTCAGGAACAAGCCATGCACACACTTCGGCGGCGCGCTGTCCGCCGGACTCGCCATCACCCACGCCTGCGACATCAACCGGGAGCGCCTCGAGCGCTTCGGCAAAACGGCCGGCATCGCCGGCGATTGCCTTTTCAGAGATTACCGGGAACTCCTCCGCGCCTCCCGCCCCGCCCTGGCGATCATCGCGACCTGGACAGACAGTCATGAGCAGATAGCCGTCGAGGCGGCCCGCAGCGGCGCCAGGATCATTGTCCTGGAAAAGCCGATGGCCTCCTCCCTCGCGGGCTGCCGCGCCATGGCCGACGAGTGCCGCCGGCACGGGACCGCCGTCATCGTCAACCATGAACGGCGCTTTGACGGCCGTTACCGGAAGGTCAAGGAACTGATCGACGGCGGGAAGATCGGCCCGGTGAAGACCGTCCATGCCTCCATACTCACCGGCGGTTACGGCGGTCCTTCCCGCCTGGAAGAAGGGGGCGGCCCGCTGCTCCATGACGGCACCCACCTCGTGGACATGATCAGGTTTCTCTTCGGCGAGATCGTCACCGTGGAAGGCGAATTTCAGCGCACCGGACGTTCACAGGGCTTCGAGGACCGCGCCTGCGCCTGGCTCAAAACCGCCGACGGCATTGACGTATTCCTCGAGGCAGGGGGCTCAAGGAAGTATTTCGTCTTCGAGCTTGAGATATCAGGCGCCCTGGGCGCGATTGTTATCGGCAACGGCTATGAATCCCTGCTTATGGGCAGGAAATCCCGGCACTACACGGGATTCCGCGACCTGTCCGCGGCAAGGTTTCCGCGCTACCGGAGCGTCAGCTGCTTCACCGAGCTCTATTTCGAGGCGAAACGGGCCCTTGCGGGCAACGCGCCGGAGACATCGACCGCCGATGACGGCTACCGGGCACTGGAGGCCATTCACGCCATATACCTGTCATCGCACCTGGGCAGGAAGGCGCTTACCCTTCCCGTTGACCCGCGGTCGATAGACCTGAAAAAAATATTCAGCCTGAAATAAAAATCTTTTGACAGACCGAAGATTCTGTATCATCTTTCAGCCATGAGAGATATGATCACTACCATTCGATCGCCCCTCATTGACAATTTTCTACGGATCATCCAGAGCCTTGCAAAGCGCGGGAGAAATGCCTACCACCAGTACCTGGTAGACCCCCTCTCGGGATGGTCCACCGCGGTTCCGGCGGAGCCGATGGACAGGCTCCTGTCGCTCCTCGACCAGGCCAGGACCGCGGGAGGGAAAAAGCTTCCGCTCCTCTACAAGATGTCCATCGTCAAGGCCGTGGCGCCGGACCAGTTCGACCTTTCGCTTCCCGGCAACCTTTCCATGAGCTTCCTGAAATCGATGAAAGAAGAGCAGCGCGTCGCCATGTCCGATGAGGCCATAGAATTCGTCAACATCCTGAAGGACCCCTTCAAGGACTACTCCGACAAGGAGTTCATCCGGATGAACAAGAAGTTCGAGGAGGAAATCTCAAGCGTCGGCGTGGTGGAAGTCGAAAAGCTCATCAAGGCCCACGAGGGCGAGGAGGCCGCCAGCAGGGAGATCGACGAGCAGTCGGAGAAGTCCCTGTCAAGGATCCGCGACATGATACGGACCGCCGATATACCCGAGATCAAGCGGGAGGTCATCGTGTACCTGCTGAAATACGCCGATCCGTCAAAGCCCAACCGGCACCTGGCTATACGTAACGTC